>Ga0068860_100004279_pt1 | contig 14597 bp, 11 predicted proteins | sample KBSSwiS32_FD_66597 | JGI IMG/M metagenome (GOLD analysis project Ga0068860, IMG submission 66597) | Switchgrass rhizosphere microbial communities from Kellogg Biological Station, Michigan, USA - KBS Switchgrass S3-2 | ecosystem: Host-associated > Plants > Roots > Rhizosphere > Soil ... | reverse complement strand
CACGGTCAGCACCGACATCTGCCAGGTCTGCCGAAAGGCGCTCGTCAGCCCGTCGACGGCGCCGTAGCGGACCGACGTGATCTCGGGCGGCTGGCCCGGGAAGAGCTCGAGGCGGCCGACGCGATTGCCGCCGTCGAGCACCACTGCCGGCGTGACGACGAGATCGATCCGCGCTCCGGCGCGCTCGATTCGCCAGCGCATCGGCACCGCGACGCCGCTCTTGCCGCTGGCGCGGATCGCCTCGCGCGCCTGCGCCGCGTCGGCGATCGGAACGTCGTCGATGGCAACGATCCTGTCCCCCGCCTTCAGGCCCGCGGCGGCACCGGCGCCGCCGGCCTTGACCTCGCCGAGCACCGGCTCGCTCCAGGGGTTGCCGAGGCCGATCTTCTGCATCGTCTTGGCATCGACATCGGCGCCCGAGAGCGACGCGAGAGAAAGGTGCGCGCGCCGCTGGCCGCGGCCGTCGCGCGCGCTGAGCAGCAGGTCGATGTCCTCGCCGTGCAGCATCGCCTGCGTCACCTGCCAGCGCAGGTCGGTCAGCGAGCGGACGTCGCGCCACTCGCCGCCGTCCTGCGACCAGGCGCGGACCCAGTCGCCGGCGCGCATTCCCGCCTTCTCGGCGACGCTGCCGACCGCGGGTGCGCCGAGAAGCGCCTTCGGCTCGTCGACGCCGATCCAGTGCGCTGCCGCATACAGCGCCACCGCGAGAGCGAGGTTGGCGAGCGGGCCGGCGGCGACGATCGCGGCGCGCTGCCAGAGGGGCTTCCTGTTGAAGGCACGGTCGAGCTCGGCCACGGCGACGTCGCCCTCGCGCTCGTCGAGCATTCGCACGTAGCCGCCGAACGGCAACGCGCAGACGACGAACTCGGTGCCGTCGGGACGCGGCTGGCGGCGCCAGAGGACGCGGCCGAAGCCGACCGAGAAGCGCAGCACCTTGACGCCGCAGGCGACGGCGACGCGGTAGTGGCCGTACTCGTGGACGACGATCAGGACGCCGAGCGTCAGGAAGAAGGCGAGGACGGTGACCATCATCTGCGCCCAAGCAGGGCCCGATCCGGCCGCGGCGCGACTCGACAGCGCTTGGTGGAGATCTTCATCGCGCCAAGGATTTCAGGAACTCGCGGGCGCGCCAACGCGCCTCGCCGTCGAGCGCGAGCAGCGACTCGAGCGAGTCGGCAGCGCCCGGCGCGGGCAAGAGCGATTCGATGGTGCGGCAATTCACCGTGTGAATCCGGTCGAAGGAAACAGTTCCGGCGAGAAACGCCGCGACCGCCTCCTCGTTGGCGGCGTTGAGGACCGCCGTCGATCCCGGCGGGGCGCGCAATGCGTCCCAGGCGAGGCCGAGACCCGGATAGAGACGCAGGTCGGCGGGCTCGAAGGTGAGCGCCGCCAGCGTTCCCCAGTCGAGCGCGTCGGCGCCCGAGGCGATCCGGTCGGGGTAGCCGAGACCATAGGCGATCGGCACGCGCATGTCGGGCGTGCCGAGCTGGGCCAGCACCGACTGGTCGCGGCAGACGACCATCGAGTGGACGATGCTCTGCGGATGGATGACGACCTCGATCTGCTCGGGAGCAAGAGCGAACAGGAAGTGCGCCTCGATCACCTCGAGCGCCTTGTTCATCATCGTCGCCGAGTCGACCGAGATCTTGCGGCCCATCACCCAGTTCGGATGCGCGCAGGCCTCGTCGGGGGTCACGCGCGCGAGCGTCGCCGGATCGCGGCCGCGAAACGGACCGCCCGACGCGGTGAGGACGATGCGCGCGACGCGGTCGGGCCAGGTCGAGCGATCGAGCGGCAGGCATTGATGGATGGCGGAGTGCTCGCTGTCGATCGGCAGCAGCGTCGCGCCACCCCTCGCCACCGCGCGCACGAACAGCGGACCGCCGACGACGAGCGCTTCCTTGTTCGCGAGCAGCAGGCGCTTGCCCGCGCTTGCCGCCGCCAGGCAAGGCGCCAGGCCGGCCGCGCCGACGATCGCCGCCATGACGGAGTCGACTTCCGGATGGGCGGCGAGCTCGCACAGCGCGCCGGCGCCGCTCATGACTTCGGTCGCTACGTCGGCGGCGCGCAGTCGGTCGGCGAGCGCGCGCGCTTCGGCGGCGCTGGCGACCGCCGCATAGCGGGGCCGAAAGCGCAGGCATTGGTGGAACAGCTCGTCGAGGCGGCGGTGGGCGGTGACGGCGAACACCTCGAAGCGATCCGGATGCGCAGCGACGACGTCGAGCGTCGCGGCACCGACCGATCCGGTCGCGCCGAGGACGCAGACGCGCTGCATCGCCCGTGGAGTTCGCGCCGTCGATGTCGTCACAGCATCACCAGCGCGAGGGCGATCGGGAACACCGGCAACAGGCCGTCGACGCGATCGAGGATGCCGCCGTGGCCGGGCAGGAGCTTGCTGCTGTCCTTGGCGCCGGCGCTGCGCTTGACGAGCGATTCGAACAGGTCGCCGACGACGCTCATCGCGACCAGGAAGACGACGATCAGCGCCATGCCGGCGAAGCCGAAGCGGTTGGCGGCGATCGAATAGAAGCTTTCCGTGCCGAGCGCTCCCGCCGCGTCGATCGCCAGCCAGGCCGCCGCGACCAGCAAGGCGCCGACCATGCCGCTCCAGACTCCCGCCCAGCTTTTGCCGGGGCTGATCGCCGGCGCGAGCTTGCGCTTGCCGAGGGCGCGGCCGCCGAAATAGGCGAACACGTCGGCGCTCCAGACCAGGAAGAAGACCGAGAGGATGAAATTGAGGCCGATCGCCTTCGCGTTGGCGAGGGCGAGCCAGGCGGTCCACAGCGCGACCAGGCCGATGGCCCAGCGCAGCAGCTGCGGCGCGCGCGGCCAGCCGGCCACGCCGGCGCGCAGGACCCAGGTGCCGCCGAGGACCCAGATCGCAAACGCCAGCCACCAGGCGAGCGGCGGCGCCGTCGTCGCCCAGCCGGCGTAGAGCGCCAGCGCGCAAGCCGCAGCGAGGGCGGCGCCGAGGGGGACGGCGAGCGCGCCCGCGCCGTTGAGGCGAGCCCATTCCCAGCCGCCGACCGCCATCGCCGCCATCGTCAGGACCGCGAAAGGCCAGGCCTGGCTCGCGATCAGCGCCGGGAGCAGGACGGCGAGCAGCACCAAGGCGGTCAGGATGCGCTGCTTCAGCACGGGTCTAGCTTCCGCTCGCGACCAGCTCGACGGCGTCGGGGACGGCGCCGAACCGTCGTTCTCGCCGCGCGTACTGGGCGAGCGCCGAGTCGAGCTCTTCGGTGCCGAACTCCGGCCACAGGCACTCGGTGAAGACGAGCTCCGAATACGCCGCCTGCCAGAGCAGGAAGTTGCTGATCCGCACCTCGCCGCCGGTGCGGATGAAGAGGTCGGGATCGGGCGCGTAGCTGAGCGCCATGTAGCTGTTGAGCGTCGCCTCGTCGAGATCCTCGGGCTTGACGCCGGCGACCATCGCCTGCCGGCACGCCTGGACGATGTCCCAGCGCCCGCCATAGTTGAACGCGACCGACAGGTTGATGCGGGTGTTGTGGCGGGTGCTGTCCTCGGCGTGCTGCCACGCCTGGCGCAGCTTGTCCGAGACCTGGGCGCGGTCGCCAACGATGCGGACGCGAACGCCGTCGCCGGCGAGCTTGGCAAGGTACTTCGAGACGGCGACGAGAACCAGGCCCATGAGTCCGGAAACCTCTTCGCTCGGGCGCTTCCAGTTCTCGGACGAGAACGCGAACACGGTCAGGTACTCGATGCCGCGGTCGGCGCACGCGTTGACGGTGCGAACGAGCGAATCGACGCCCTGCTTGTGGCCGAAGAAGCGCGGCATGTGCCGCTTCTTGGCCCAGCGGCCGTTCCCGTCCATGACGATGGCGACGTGGCGCGGCACGACCGGCACCGGGACGGGACGTTCGCCCATCAGACCGCCATGATCTCGGCTTCCTTCGCCGAGATGAGCCGGTCGATCTCGGCGATGACGCGGTCGGTGAGCTTCTGCAGCTCGTCGAGCGAGCGCCGCTCCTCGTCCTCGGAGATCGTCTTGTCCTTGGCGAGGCGCCGGGCGTGATCGTTGGCGTCGCGGCGCAGGTTGCGGACGGCGATCTTGGCCTCTTCGCCTTCGTGGCGCGCGACCTTGGTGAGTTCCTTGCGGCGCTCTTCCGTCAAGGCCGGCATCGGCACGCGCAGCAGGTCGCCCTGCGCCGCCGGGTTGAGGCCGAGGTCCGACTCGCGGATCGCCTTCTCGATCTTGGCGCCCATGCCCTTTTCCCAGGCCTGCACGCTGATCGTTCGCGCATCGAGCAAGGTCACGTTGGCGACCTGGCTGATCGGCACCGGCGAGCCGTAGTAGTCGACATGGACCTGGTCGAGGATCCCGGGGTGGGCGCGGCCGGTGCGGATCTTCTGCAAGTCGTTCTTGAGCGACTCGATCGACCGGCCCATCTTCTGCTCGGCGGTCTTCTTGATCTCTGCAATCGTCGTCATGTTGAAGCAGTCCTTAGACGTGGACGAGCGTGCCCTCGTCCTCCCCCTGCACGACGCGCTTGAGCGCGCCCGACTTGAAGATGCTGAAGACGCGGATCGGCAGCTTCTGGTCGCGGCAAAGCGCGAACGCCGTCGCATCCAGCACCTGCAGGTTCTTGATGATCGCCTCGTCGAAGCTGATCCGCGCGTAGCGCGTGGCGCTGGGATCCTTCCGCGGGTCGGCGCTGTAGACGCCGTCGACCTTGGTCGCCTTCAGCACCACCTGGGCGCCGATCTCGGCGCCGCGCAGGGCGGCGGCGGTATCCGTGGTGAAGAACGGGTTGCCCGTACCGGCGGCGAAGATCACGACCTTGCCTTCCTCGAGGTACTGCAGCGCCTTCGGCCGGACGTAAGGCTCGACGACCTGCTCGATCGCGATCGCCGACATCACGCGCGCGGTGATGCCTTCCTGGCGCATGGTGTCGGCAAGCGCGAGCGCGTTCATCACCGTCGCCAGCATGCCCATGTAGTCGGCGGTGGCGCGGTCCATGCCGACTGAGCCGCCGGCGACGCCGCGGAAGATGTTGCCGCCGCCGATCACGACCGCGACCTCGCAGCCGAGCCGCGTCACTTCCTGCACTTCGCGGACGATGCGAACGATCGTCGCGCGATTGATGCCGTACGCATCCTCTCCCATCAAGGCTTCACCAGAAAGCTTGAGCAGGATGCGCTTGTACGCGGCCATGCAGTCGACTCCTACGTTTTCTGATCTTCGGGGCCGGGCTGAAGTCTAGCCGCCCGACGCCGAAGACCCGGCGCCGGTCAGCCCTTGGCCGCGGCGACCTGCGCCGCGACTTCGGCAGCGAAATCGCCGGTCTTCTTCTCGATCCCTTCGCCCACGACGTAGAGCGTGAACGCATGGACGCGAGTCGACTTCTCCTTGAGCATCTGCTCGACCGTCTGCTTGTCGTTCTTGACGAAGGCCTGGTTGTGCAGGCTGACTTCCTTGAGGAACTTCGCGACCGAGCCCTCGATCCTCTTGGCGACGATCTCGGGCGACTGGACCGCCTTGCCTTCGGCCTTGGCCTTCTCGGCGTCTTCGGCGGCGCGCAGGGTCGCCACCGAGCGCTCGGCAGCGATCAGCGATTCGGCGACGTCGGCAGTCGTCAGCGCCTTCGGCTTCATCGCCGCGACGTGCATCGCGACGTCCTTGGCGGCGGCCTCGTCCCCCTCGAACTCGACCAGCACGCCGATTCGCGTGCCGTGCAGGTAGCTGGCGAGCCTGCCGCCGCCGGCGTAGCGCTGGAAACGGCGGATCGACATGTTCTCGCCGATCTTGCCGATCAGGCCCTTCCTGACGTCCTCGACCGTGGGCCCGAAGCCGTCCTGGCTGAGCGGCAGCGCCGAGAGCGCCGCCACGTCGGCCGGGTTCCTCGCGGCGACCAGCGCCGACAGCGCCTTCGCGAAGGCGAGGAAGGAATCGTTCTTGGTGACGAAGTCGGTCTCGCAGTTCACTTCGATCAAGGCGCCGGTCGTGCCCTCGACGGTCGCCGCGACGACGCCCTCGGCGGCGATCCGCGATGCCGCCTTGCCGGCCTTGCTGCCGAGCTTGACGCGGAGCAGCTCCTCGGCCTTGTCCATGTCGCCGTCGGCCTCGGTCAGCGCCTTCTTGCACTCCATCATCGGTGCGTCGGTCTTGGCGCGCAGCGCGCCGACCATGCTTGCGGTGATTGCCGCCATCGTCTTGCTCCTTCAGCCGCGGCGCGCCGTCGAGGACGGCAAGCCGGGTTCGCTGCTCAGTTGTGAAAAAGGGGCTGAATCAGCCCCTGGGTCCGCTCGCCGGGGGTGGCGAGCCGGAGCGCCGATCAGGCCGAGGCTTCGTCGACTTCGACGAACTCGTCGCCGACGGCAGCGCCCTGCACCACTTCGTTGGCGGCGTTGGCCTTGCCTTCGAGGACCGCGTCGGCGACCGCCTTGGCGTACAGCGCGACCGCCTTCGACGAATCGTCGTTGCCGGGGATCACGTAGTCGATGCCGATCGGCGAGTGGTTCGAGTCGACGACGGCGATGATCGGGATGCCGAGCTTCTTCGCCTCGGCGACCGCGATCTTGTGGAAGCCCACGTCGATCACGAACATCGCGTCGGGCAGCGCGTTCATGTCCTGGATGCCGCCGATGTCCTTCTCGAGCTTGACCAGCTCACGCTGGAACATCAGCGCTTCCTTCTTGATCCGGATCTCAGTGCCCGCCTCGATCTGCGCCTTCATGTCTTTCAGGCGCTTGAGCGAGCCCTTGACGGTCTTGAAGTTGGTGAGCATGCCGCCGAGCCAGCGCTGGTCGACGTAGGGCATGCCGCAGCGCTTGGCTTCCTGGGCGATCACCTCGCGCGCCTGGCGCTTGGTGCCGATCATCAGGATCGTGCCGCGGCGCGAGGCCAGCTGGCGGATGAACTTCATCGCGTCCTCGAAGAGCGGCTGCGTCTTCTCGAGGTTGATGATGTGGATCTTGTTGCGATGGCCGTAGATATACGGAGCCATCTTCGGGTTCCAGAAGCGCGTCTGGTGTCCGAAATGGACGCCGGCTTCCAGCATTTCACGCATCGTGATCGTCATCGAGGTTCCAAAGGTTGGTTCTAGAATCCGGCTCGAATCGCAGGCGCTGGAATCGGCTGACCGATTCGACGCCGCGACACCATTGATGAAGCCGGTTCGCGGATGGAGCGGCTACCACGGCCGGTCGCTCTCGTCTCCCCCATGAAGACCGGCAACCGAGCAGATCGTCCGCTCGAGGTAAAGCGCGAAATTATAGCATTGCGATGGCCGACGACCTGACCGAAGCGCGCCGGCGACTCGTTGCGCGCGACCTCTCGGCGCGCGAATCGATCGAGCGCTCGATCGACGCCGCCGGGACCCCGCGCGCCAGGCCCGCGTTCGTCGCGACTTCCTTTCCGGTAGCGCGCGCTGCCGCGGCCGCCGCCGATCGGGCGATCGCTGCCGGCCGCGACCCCGGTCTGCTCGCCGGCCTGGCCGTCTCGATCAAGGACCTGTTCGACGTCGCCGGGGAGACCACCGGGGCCGGCTCGGTGATCCTGCGCGACGCCCTGCCCGCGAGCGAAGACGCACCGGCAGTCGCCCGGTTGCGCCGCGCCGGCGCGGCCCTGATCGGCCGCACGCACATGTCCGAGTTCGCGTTCTCCGGAGTCGGCCTCAATCCGCACTTCCCGGTGCTGGCCAATCCGGCGACGCTCGGCCTCGACCCAATGCCCCGCATCCCGGGCGGCTCGACCTCGGGCGGCGCCGCCTCCGTCGCCGCCGGCGCCGCCTGGGCTGCGCTCGGCTCCGACACCAACGGCTCGATCCGGATCCCCGCCGCGCTGCAAGGTCTGGTCGGCTTCAAGAGCACGGCGCGGCTGGTACCGATCGCCGGCGCCGTGCCCCTGGCGCCGACGCTCGACACCGTCTCGGCGATAACGCGATCGGTCCGCGACGCCGTCGTGCTGCACGAAGTCCTCGCCGGCCGGACGGTGCAACTGCCGAATCGCTCGATGTCGCGCTGGCGCTTCGCGGTGCCGACCCGGCTCGTGCTCGACGGCCTCGACGAGACCGTCGCGCGCGCCTTCGACCGCAGTCTCTCGACGCTGTCAGCGGCGGGCGCGAGAATCGAAACGATCGATCTGGCACCGCTTGCCGAGATCGCGCCGATCAACACCAACGGCACCTTCGCGGCAGCCGAGAGCTGGGCGTTCCACCGGCGCTGGATCGGCGAGCGCGAGAGCGAGTACGACCGCCGCGTCGCCCTCCGCATCCGGCGCGGCGAAACGATGAGCGCGGCCGATTACCTCGACCTCGTCGCCGCGCGACGCGACTGGATCGCGAGAATGGGCGATCCATTGCAGGCGTTCGACGCGCTCCTCTCGCCCACCGTGCCGGTTGTCGCGCCGCCGCTCGCGCCCCTGGTCGACGACGACGAGGCCTTCTTCGCCGCCAACAACCTCTTGCTGCGCAATACGGGCAGCGTCAATTTCCTGGACGGTTGCGCCCTCAGCGTGCCCTGTCAGCGCGACGACGAGCTTCCCGTCGGGCTCATGATCTGGCACGGCACCGGGCACGACGACACCGTCCTCGCCGTCGCTCTGGCGATCGAAGCCGCCCTCGCCGATCGCGACGATGGGCCGCGCGATTGACATGCCGCGACGCCCATTTCGTTCGCTGATGCCCGTGGGGGCGCAGCAGCGCCTCGGGTCGGCTCGCCAGGGCTGACATGCGCGTCGCCGTCATCGGGGCCGGCGTGATCGGCGTGACGACGGCCTACGAGCTTGCCGTCGACGGTCACGAGGTGACGGTGTTCGAGCGTCGCGGCACGGTCGCCTCGGGTTGCAGCTTCGCCAATGCGGGGCTGGTCGCGCCCGGCTATGTCGCGCCCTGGGCGGCGCCGGGCATGCCGGCCAAGGTCGTGCGACATCTGTTCGCCGAGCATGCGCCGGTGCGGATCGCGCGCCCGCTCGACGCCGCGACCCTCGGCTGGGCCTGGCGCTGGTGGCGCGCCTGCCGGCCGCACGTGTACCGCGCCAATCGCGCGCGCATGCATCGCCTTGCCCACTTCAGCCGCGAGCGCCTGCTGCAGCTCTCGACGCGACTGCACCTCGATTTCGAGCGTGCCCAGGGGTTCCTCGTCCTCCTGCGCAGTGCCAGCGAGCTCGCCGTCGCGGAAGCTGGCGTACGTGCGCTGGCGGAGCTCGGCGTCACGCCGGTCGTTCTCGACGCCGCAGGGTGCCGCGCCATCGAGCCGGGCCTGAACCCGGCAACGCCGCTCCACGCCGGCATCTATTCGAAGGACGACGAGGTCGGGAACTGTCGCGAGTTCACGCACCTGCTGCGCAAGGAGGCCGAGCGTGCCGGCGCTGTTTTCCGCTTCAACGCTCACGTCGAGCAGCTTCGCGCCGGCAAGGAGCCGGGCTTGCGCGTCCTGCAGGCAGCGCACGATGTGCGCGACGAGGCGCTGCGCTCGCGTGACGCGAGCGAGTGGCCGACGACGCAACCGCAGGCCGGCGAGACCACCGAGCCGAGCTTCGACGCGATCGTCGTTTGCGCCGCGGTCGACTCGCGGCCGCTGCTGAAGCCACACGGCGTTCACCTGCCGCTCATCGCCGTGCACGGCTATTCGGTGACGGCGCCGCTTCGCCACGACGACCAGCACCTGCACCTCGAGCCTCGCGCGGCGCTGATGGACGAGCGCTACAAGGTCGCGATCAGCCGCCTCGGCCAGCGCGTTCGCGTCGCCGGCAGCGCCGAGGTCGGGGGCGACGTCGAACACCAGAACGAGCACGCCCAGGCGACGCTCGACATGGTGCTCGACGACTGGTTCCCCGGCGTGACGCGGCGCAGCGCGGCGCAGCGCTGGAAAGGGGCGCGGCCGATGCTTCCCGACGGCCCGCCGGTACTCGGGCCAAGCGGCGCCGAAGGCATCTGGCTCAACGTCGGCCACGGTGGCAGCGGCTGGGCGCTCTCGGTCGGCTCGGCGCGCCTCGTCGCCGACGCGATGGCCGGCCGCAAGACCCCGATCGAGATCGACGGCCTCGGCGTCGAGAGACTCAAGCGATGAGCGGTGTCGAGCGCATCGACGGCGCGATCGGGCGGGTCGCGCTGCTCGGCGTCGCCGCGACGCGAAAGGTCGAAGGCGAGGCGCTGGCGGCGTTGCCGCCGTTCACGCTCATGGCGCACGCCGGAGAGGCAGTGGCGCGGCTGGCGCTCGCCCTCGCGCCCCATGCACGGCGCATCGTCGTCTTCGCGGGGCCCGGCAACAACGGCGGCGACGGCATCGAGGCGGCGACACGCCTGTGCGAGTGGGGCAAGCCGACGACGGTGCTTCGCGCCGGCATCGCGGCGACGATTCCCACCGACGCGAGCCAGGCGCTCGCCCGTGCGCGCGAGGCCGGCGTCGAGATCCGCGACTTCGACGCCGACGAGGCGTTCGGCGGCGATCGACCCGATCTGGTCATCGATGCGTTGCTCGGAATCGGCGCGTCGCGTCCCCCCGAAGGCGCGATCGCCGCCGCGATCGGCCGAATTGCTGAACTCGCGGCGCTCGGTACGCGGGTCCTCGCCATCGACGTCCCCTCGGGGCTCGACGTCGATCGCGGCCAGCCGCTCGGCGCGGCGTGCGTCAGCGCGGACGACACGCTCACGCTGATCGCGCCGAAGCCGGGTCTGTTCACCGGCAGCGGCCGCGATTACGCCGGACGAACGTGGTGCGCGCGACTCGGCGTCGCCGCCCGTGACGGCAGCGCCGATGCGTGGTTGGTCGGCACCAGCGACCCGTCGTGCGCCGTCGCGGCGCGACCGCACGCGAGCCACAAGGGGAGCTTCGGCGATGTCGCCGTCGTCGGCGGTGCGCCAGGCATGGCGGGCGCGGCCTGGCTCGCCGGGCGCGCCGCGCACGCCGCGGGGGCCGGCCGCGTCTTCGTCGAGCTCGCCGGGGCGGGCAGCGACGACGGCGCGGGCGCCCTCGATCCGCTTCGTCCGGAGCTGATGTTCCGCCGCGCCTGGAGCGCGGGCGACGCCTCGGTGATCGCGGCGACGACCGTCGTTTGCGGCTGCGGCGGCGGCGACGCGGTGCGCGCGACGCTGCCCAAGCTGCTTTCGGTCGCCGTTCGTCTCGTCCTCGACGCCGACGCGCTCAATGCGATCGGCGCCGATCCTTCGCTGCTCGCGCTCGCGGCAGCGCGCGAGCGGCGCGGCCACGCGACGATCATGACGCCGCATCCGCTGGAAGCGGCACGCCTTCTCGGCGCCACGGCGGCGAGCGTGCAGGCCGATCGCTTGGGCGCGGCGCATGCGCTGGCGGCGCGCCTTCGGTCCGTGATCGTTCTCAAAGGCTCCGGAACGGTCGTCTGCGCCCCGGACGGCACGACCCGCGTCAATGCCACCGGCAACGCCTCGCTCGCGAGCGCCGGCACCGGCGACGTTCTCGCCGGCTGGATCGGCGGCCGATGGGCGTCGCTCACGGCGAGCGCGTTCGACATCGCGACCCGGGCGGTCGTCGAGCACGGCGCCGCCGCCGAGCCCGAACGTCCGGGCGCGCTGCGCGCCGGCGACCTGGTCGAGCGACTGCACCGACGCGCGCGCGGCGGCTGATCGCGCCGCGCGACGATCGCGCCGTCAGCGGTTCGCCTGCATCGCCTTGGCGATCTCGAGCGTTCCCTGGGCGGCGCCGCTCTCCGGCACGGTCTCGTCGGTGCGGTCGGAGATCGCGTCGAAGCGAAGCGCGATCTGCTCGGCGGCATCGTCGCGCTGGCCGACGTGGATGCCCTGCGTCAGCGTCACGTGCGCGCGCTCGAACGAGCCGGCACCGGCGCACAGGATCGCGCGCGTCGGCGCGTCGTCGGCGACGAGGGCGAGCAGCCCGGGCGTGACCGCGCCCGCCTCGAGCTGGCGCAACACCGCCTCGGGCATGAGCTTTTCGGTCATCCGCGTCGCCGCCGTCGGCGCCAGGCAGTTGACGCGGATGTCGTTCTTCGCGCCTTCGATCGAGAGCGTCTGCATCAGGCCGACGAGCGCCATCTTGGCCGCGCCGTAGTTGGCCTGGCCGAAGTTGCCGAAGAGGCCAGACGACGACGTCGTCATGACGATGCGGCCGTAGTTCTGCGCCCGCATCGTCTCCCAGACCGCCTTGGTGCAGTTCACCGCACCCATCAGGTGGACGTCGACGACGAGCTTGAAGTCGTCGAGCTCCATCTTCGCGAAGCTCTTGTCGCGCAGGATGCCGGCGTTGTTGACGAGGATGTCGACGCGGCCCCACTCGGCCAGCGCCGCGGCGACCATCGCCTTCACGGCGGCGAAGTCGGTGACCGACGCACCGTTGGCGATCGCCTTGCCGCCGGCGGCGCGGATTTCCTCGGCGACGGCGTTGGCGGCAGTCGGCGTGCCACCGTTGCCGTCGATCGTACCGCCGAGGTCGTTGACGACGACCGCAGCGCCCCGCGCTGCCAGGGCCAGCGCATGCAGCCGGCCGAGGCCGCCGCCTGCGCCGGTCACGATCGCCACTCTTCCGTCGAATCGAATCGCCATGTTCCTCTATCCCCCTTGTTGATCTGAGTTGCTTGACGTCGCGGCGGTTACCGCCGCGGCGTACCGCGCGCACCGGAACGGCCGCTGGCGGCCTTGCGCACCGCCGTCTTGCCGGCGCGAACCGGCCGCGACGACGCGCCCGAGCGGGCGCGCGCCTTCGCCTTGGCGACCGCCTTGACGACACGGTCGGCATCCTTCAGTGCGACGATCTCGCTCGTCGCCGCCTCCGTCCGCTCCGCCGCCTTCTCGCGCCGCGTGCGCAGCGAGCTCGTCGTCGCTTCTTCGCCTTCGCGAACGAGGCGGAAATCGATCTTGCGGCCGTCGAGATCGACGCGGCTGACCTGGACTCGAACGCGCGTGCCGACCACGTAGCGGATCCCCGATCGCTCGCCGCGCAGCTCCTGGCGAACCTCGTCGAAGCGGAAGTACTCGCCGCCGAGCTCGGTGACATGGACCAGCCCTTCGACGTAGAGGCCGTCCAGCTGGACGAATAGGCCGAAGCTCGTCACTGCGCTGACGGCGCCGCCGAATTCCTCGCCGAGGTGCTCGCGCATGTAGCGACACTTGAGCCACGCCTCGACGTCGCGCGAGGCTTCGTCGGCGCGCCGCTCGTTGGCGCTGCAGTGCGCGCCGGCGATCTCCCACGCCTCGAGCTCGCCGCCGGGCGCCAGCGGCGGCAGCGGCGACGTTCCCGCCTTGGCGTTCTTCGCCGTCTTCACCGCCTTCGCGAGGCGCGCCTTCTTAGCCGGCTCGCCCTCGGCGCGCGCGCCGATCGCGTAGCGTCGGCTGTCGAGCAGCGCCTTGATGACGCGGTGCACGAGCAGGTCGGGATAGCGCCGGATCGGGCTCGTGAAGTGCGTGTAAGCCTCGTACGCGAGGCCGAAGTGGCCGATGTTCTTGCTCGTGTAGATCGCCTGCTGCATCGAGCGCAGGAGCATCTGGTGGATCTGCGCCGCGTCGGGCCGCTCCTTGGTCGCCGCCGCGATCGCCTGGTATTCGGCCGGCTTGGGGTCATCGCTGATCGACAGGCCCAGGCCGAGCGCCTTCAGGTAGTTCTGCAGCAGCGTCTTCTTTTCCGGCGTCGGCCCTTCGTGGACGCGATAGAGCGCCGGGTGCTTGGCGCGGGCGATGAAGTCGGCAGAGCAGGTGTTCGCGGCGAGCATCGACTCCTCGATCAGCCGGTGCGCCTCGTTGCGCGTGCGCGGGACGATCTTCTCGATCCGGCCGTTCTCGTCGCAGACGATCTGCGTCTCGGTCGTCTCGAAGTCGATCGCGCCGCGCTTGACGCGCGCCTTGAGGAGCGCGCGGTAGACGTCGTGCAGGTCGAGCAGGTGCGCAACGAGCGCGGTCCGGCGCGCCGCTTCCGGACCGCGCGTGTTGGCCAGGATCGCCGCCACCTCGGTGTAGGTGAAGCGCGCCGCGGAGCGGATCACCGCCGGGAAGAACTGGTACGCCTGGACTTCGCCGTCGCCGTCGACGAGCATGTCGCAGACCATCGCCAGGCGCTCGACCTCGGGGTTGAGCGAGCAGAGGCCATTCGAGAGCTTCTCGGGCAGCATCGGGATGACGCGGCGCGGGAAATAGACCGAGGTCGCGCGCTCGTAGGCGTCGAGGTCGATCGGCTCGCCGGGGCGGACATAGTGGCTGACGTCGGCGATCGCGACGATCAGGCGCCAGCCGTTGTCGACCTTCGACTTGCCCGTGCGCACCGGCTCGCAGTAGACGGCGTCGTCGAAGTCGCGCGCGTCCTCGCCGTCGATGGTGACGAGGGCGACGTCGGTCAGGTCGACGCGGCCCTTGCGATCGGCGGCACCGACGCTCGACGGCAGCGCCGCCGCCTGCGCCAGCGCGGCGTCGGAGAAGATGTGCGGCACTTCGTACTTGCGCACCGCGATCTCGATCTCCATGCCGGGATCGTCGATCTCGCCGAGCACCTCGGTGACGCGGCCGACCGGCTGGGAGTGCATCGACGGCGGCTCCATGAGCTCGATCGCGACGACCTGCCCGGCCTTGGCGTCGGCGATGCCGTTGCGCGGCACGATGATGTCCTGGCCGTAGCGCTTGTCTTCCGGCGCGAGCAGCCAGATGCCGCTCTCGTGCAGG
>Ga0068860_100004273_pt1 | contig 14621 bp, 9 predicted proteins | sample KBSSwiS32_FD_66597 | JGI IMG/M metagenome (GOLD analysis project Ga0068860, IMG submission 66597) | Switchgrass rhizosphere microbial communities from Kellogg Biological Station, Michigan, USA - KBS Switchgrass S3-2 | ecosystem: Host-associated > Plants > Roots > Rhizosphere > Soil ... | reverse complement strand
TCGAAGTACCCGAGGTACGAAGGGTACGAACAAGGAAGAGCGAATACATGGAGCTCTGACGAAGTTCTTCCGACGAAGGCCTACAGGCATCAGCTCTTTCATGCAAACGGGTTACATTATTCGGGAGACCCGTTTGCCTGACATATTCCTGGAGGGAGGGGGCTGTCGGGGAAGGTTCGGCTTCTGATGCGGGCTGGGCTTTTGACATGAGCGGGGCGTCCGATGCGGCAGGTTCAGTCTCTGGCGAGGGGCTGATGTCTGATGAAGATGACCCTGCTCCTGACCTGGGCTGGGCGGCAGGCAGTGTCATGCATTCGCGGATCTCCGCATAACCGCCGAATTCGAAGATGGGGCAGCTTTGCATGAGTGATGTGACTTCGTCGAGGTCGCGGGCGTTGATGAGCAGGTAGCCGCCTATATCAGAAAGAACCGGAGGTTCTTTGTCCGAAGGACAGACATTAGATTTTTCCGGCAGACGGCGTACATTTTGCAGAGACCCCGTCTGCTGGACATTTTCTTCGCCGACCTTATGAGGGCCTTCGGTGACGGCCTTGTCCAGACCTTCACCGGCTGACGGACCGAGGCCTTCATCGATCCCGTGGTTGGCGCCCTGGGTGTTTGCTCCGTGCAGGACCCGGCCTGACAGCGTCAGTGGCATTCCACCGGCGATGCGATGTTCCTTATTCATTTGTTCTGACCAGCGATCCCAGTTCTTGCGGTGCTGTGCGATCTTTTCCGCCTCCGGGTCGTTTGGAAATTTACCCTCCGGCGGAAAAGGGCTGGTGATGGACCTTTGGTCAGTGGACCCTTGGTCCACGTTTGGTTCGGCTGTGTGGGGGTCTTTGCGTCCGTCGGGTTCGCGAAAGAGGACCATGAATTGTTGCATGATTTTCTTGATGGGTTATGCAATTCCCTTATTGGGTTATTGGTTGGCCATGAGGGAATCAAGGTGATTGTTAATTTGTGACGCGACAAAACTAACACGATGACGCCCCGGAGTAAATGGATCGATGCGGGAGTTAATGGTACTTTTCCCGGATGCTGTTGCGGAAGGCGGCGGGTGTCTCGCCGGTGAGACGTTTGAAGAACCGGGAAAAATAGGCGGCGTCGTCGAAGCCAAGCGAATAGCCAATCTCTTTTACGGAGAGGTCTGCGTGGAAGAGGAGTCTCTTGCTTTCGAGTGCGATGCGTTGATGAATAAGACTGGTGGCCGTCCGTCCAGTGTGCTGGCGTATTACGTCATTGAGGTGACCCGGGCTTACATTCAGTAAATGGGCATAGTCGGATACCTGATGCAGGGTGTCGTACCTGTCATCGATGAGCTCTTTAAAACGACGGAACAGGGACTTGTCTGAAGAAGCTGCGTCCGTGTCGAACTGTCGCTGATACAGGCGGGAGAGGAAGAGGAGGAAGATATGAAGATAGCTTTCCAGCATGCCCCTGACAAATCGGTCTGGTTCGTTGTTCCGGGCCGGATCCTGCGAAGGGCCTGATCGGAGAGCTGGGAGCTGGTCCTTTTTGTATTCCGCCAGCATCTGGTTCATGAGGTTAGTGAGGAATTCCTGGTCGGCAGGGGTCAGCGGGAGAGACTGTTTTTCTTCCGGATTTTGGAGGATGGGCAGCTCTTTCCAGGAGCTATGTCCTTCGGTGAGCAGGAAATCTTCCGTGAATGCCAGCAGGGTACCGCCGACAGGGGCATGTTTTTCCTTGAGATGCACCTGGTGGGGGAGGGTGAAGAACAGATGCCCCGGCTGTACCTCATGGCTGATGAAGTCGATCCAATGACGATTGGTCCCAGCCTTTACCAGGAAGAAAAAATAATAGTCTTTCCGGTGGGGCAGATAGAGATGGGAGCCATGACGGACAGTGGCGCGATCGATCTCCCTGATCTCAAAAAGGTCGTTCCCATCCTCGGCGGTCTGACGGAGGGTGTAATGCGGGATGGCTTGTTTTTGCCGGAGATCGTACAATTGAAATGGAATTGGCCGGTAAAGGTAAAACAACAGGGGATAACGACAAGCGTATCCCCTGGTTAAGAGTTAGTGTACGGAGGACGGATCATTGGGCCGGAAACACCAGGATGAACCGGTGGTGGTCATCCACACATATTAAAAAAAATAAAATGCCAGAGCCATAACCAAATTTTCAAGATGCGAGTAAGATACGTAAAAATCATTTTATAATACATTATACTGATTAAAAAATATGAATAACGTATTTGATTAATTCGGAAAATATTGATTGCTAGAAGTTTATCTTGGAAGGACCTTGCTAGTTATGCAAGAAATAACCTAAATTGGCTTTACCCCTCAAACCGCCGGAGAAATGGAACCAAAGATCAAAATCAACAGAATTAAAGCAGTACTCGCCGAAAAAGACATGTCGCATAAAGAATTGGCGACACGGGTAGGTATAGCTCCCAACAGCGTTACAAGGATTTGTAATAACGAGTTCCAACCTACTTTGAAGCTTCTCCGGGAGATGGCTCTTGCCCTTGAAGTGGATATAAGAGAGCTCCTGATCCCCACCCGGGAGACTAAGTGAATTGTCTTATAGGGTAGATTTTTTCCATTTATCAGTGATTCTAATGGAGATGATATGAGTCGTTTTCGTCATACAAACGAATCTGCGGTTCGTCGTCCAAAGAACATGCGGGCGCATGCGTATCTCATGCTTTTGAAGTATTTTTAGCTCAACCTTTTCCGGTGAACAAAGACCAATCCCGGGTGGTAGACAAAATATACGTTATGAGAAGACATCTGTCGCTGCTATTCCTCCTCCTGTCACTGTATACAGCAAAAGCCCAGAAAGATCCAAACAACGAGCATTTCCCGGACAGCCTGAAAAAGAACCTTTCCCTTGCCCGGACGGATGTGGAGAAGGCCCATTTTATGATGGAGCTGGCCACTTATTATACAGGCATCGATAATGACCAGTCCCGGAAGTATGCCGGGCAGGCGGTGGAGGTGGCGGAATTGAGCCGGGACAGGAAGCTGATCGCGACGACCTGGATAGAATGCGGCAACAGGCTGATGAACATGGCCCACCTTGAGGACAATATGACGCAGGCAATGGATTGTTATCAGCGTGCGGAGAAGATGGCGCGGACCAGTGATCTGGATGATGAGCTGGGTTTTGCTTATATAGGTATGGCCAGGGCGGTAAGGGGAGAGGGAGATTATAACCAGGCATTGAACTACAACAACCTGGCCCTTTCCATTGCCAGCGCGTCGTCGAACGACTCGTTGAAGGTGCAGGCATACAGCTCCATGGGCAATACCTACAAGTTCCGTAATGAAAAGCTGCTGGCCTTCCGCAATTACCTGGATGCCATGAACGTGGCGGAGCTGTCGAAGAGGGACGACCTCGTGAAGCTGGTGAATGATGCGATGATGGGTTTCTATGCCTCCATCGAGGAATATGACAAGGCGATAGATTATGCGATGAAGACGATGGAGATAGACAGGAAGCACAACGATGGCTACTCGCTGCTGGCCGACTATAATACCACGGGCAGGCTGTTCACTTCCAAAAAGCAGATGGACCTGGCGCTGTCCATGTATGAAAAGTCGATAGCGCTGGCGGACTCGCTGAAATTCCCTGTCTATTCCCTCAACACCTATCTCAATATCGCCAACATGTATTTCAACAATAACGAGATACAAAAGGGGGTGACTTACCTCAACGGACATCCGCAGCTGCTGACCTTCCTGAGGAATGCGGGGATGGGCTTCTTCCTGGACCTGGGCTATGGGAGCATCTATACGGATCTGGAAAAGTATGACTCCGCCCTGTACTACTTCCGGAAGGCAGAACCCGAGATCGAGGCGAAGGCCAATCCTTTCGGGAAATATGATTTTTACCGGCAGTTCGGAGATTTTTATAAACGTAAGAAGGAGTATCCGATGGCGATCGCCTATTATATGAAGGCCTGGAAGATAGGGGAGCAGACAAAGGATATCAGCGAGCTGCAGCTTTGCGCGAAGAACCTGGATACCTTGTATGACAGGGCGGGAGATTTTAAGACGGCCTATTCGTACAATGTTCTTTACAATAAATATAAGGACAGTCTTCAGTCCCTGGCCAGGGAGGCGGATGTGCTGAAGCTGGAGGTTGATAGTGACAACCGGCGGAGGGAGCGGCTGGCCAGGGAGGAGGAAGAAAAGACCTTAAGGCGGCACAATATCCAGTATATGGGTTTTACGGCGGGGATCGCTGCCTTATTTGTCGTGCTGGTGATGCTGGGCTTTTTTATGGTGTCGCCGCGTACGATAAGGGCCGTAGGTTTTTTCTCGTTCATTTTTCTTTTTGAATTCATCATTCTTCTGGCCGACAAGCAGATCCATGAGTGGACGCATGGGGAGCCGTGGAAGATACTGCTGATCAAAATATTCCTGGCGGCTGTGCTGTTGCCGTTGCATCACTGGCTGGAGCATAAGGTGATCCATTATCTCAGTACGAGAAAAATACCCGAGCATTTGCGATGGGTACGGACGAGGAAGACCGTGTCGAAGCAGGTCTGACGAAGTACTGTGCCTTCGGGGGGGATGGTGGTTTAAAAAGAAAGCCACGACGACGCCGGAGAGGGAGGCGGTGACCGGTGCGTAAAATTATCGGCAGCGTATTACCATATTATTTTGTCGGGGCTACTGCTATGGCACCTGGACTCCCATGAAAATTACAACCGGATCGTTCAGCAACGTGAATTGGTCCCTATTAACGGAACACTGGCGCGCATTCCTGCCATCGAATCCAGGGGGAGAAGTGAATGGTCAACCGTGTGCGTTCGGCTGAACGAGTATCCTGGTGTCAAGTTCGAGGGCATTAAATACAGTGCGTTGGATGTTACACAGTTTGTCCGGATGGTGCATGCAGGTGACTCCATCCGGCTGGAGATCCTGCGGGATAAGTACGATAAACTCCGGGATGACGCGACTATCGAGCCTTATTCGATCGAGGCCAACGGGACGAGCTATATGTCCCTTTCCGGTGTGAATGAAGCCTGGAAAGACGAGCAGGCGTTGAACCGATGGGGATTCCAATGGTTCATAGGGATGGCTTTGGTTGTCGGGATCATTTATCTGGTATTGTATCTCACGGGCGTGACAAAAAAGATCCGCTGATGGATTGGCCGGCAGCCCTGACGGGTGGGGACTATTCTATTCTCTTCACACCCACATAAAAATCCGTGTCCACCTTCAAATTACTATTCGCGTTGATACCGCTGACCGTGATCTCCTTCCAGGAGGTTGTCGCATCGATCCATCTGTCTTTTGTCAGGCTGGTTTTGACTGGAAGGGCCAGACCCGGGATACAATTGGTGAGCGGATAAGTGATTTCATGGAGTAAATATAACTATAGTATTAGTTATAAGTATTCAGAATATAATTCTGAATTAACTTACCTATGCTGTATTTTATTCTGAAATGTATTACCTTTACCAAAAATTATTATGGATTTCGTTTTAGATAATACCGATATGCACATCCTTCAGCTGATGCAGGAGAATGCGCGTATCCCGAATGTGGATATGGCCAAGAAGCTGGACATGGCCCCTTCGGCGGTGTTGGAGCGGGTGAAGAAGCTGGAGCAGAAAAAGGTCATCCGCCACTATACGACCAATATCGATCCGGCCGCGGTGGAGCAAAAGCTGCTGGCCTTTATTTTCATCAAGAGCACGGACGGGCTGGGGTGCAATACCACGGGTAAGGCGCTGGCAAGTATTCCCGAGGTGCAGGAGGTCCATCACATCGCCGGAGAAGATTGCTTCCTGGTGAAGGTGCGAACAGCCGACTCGGCTTCGCTGATAGCCCTGATGCGAAATGAATTTGCCACCATTGGCTCTATCCAGTCCACGAAAACGACCATTGTCCTCGAGACGGTGAAAGAAGAACAGAAATTACAGATACCGATGTCAAAAAAGTAGTGTTATGTCTCCCTCAACAAACAGACCTGTCCCAACCATCCAAGTGGTTATAGCCTTCGCAATTCTTTATATCGTGTGGGGCTCGACCTATTTCTTTATCCGCATGTCGCTGGAAACGATCCCTCCTTATATTTTGGGGTCCATTCGTTTCATCACGGCAGGAGTGCTGATGCTGGTGTGGTGTGTCATCCGGAAGGAAAAGGTCTTTTCCTGGAAGTATATCCGGCCAGCCGTTGTCAGCGGTCTGTTGCTTTTGTTCCTCGGCAATGGAGGACTGATCTGGAGCGAACAATATCTGGCTAGCTCGCTGGCGGCGATCCTGCTGGCGGCGGGTCCAATATGGTTTGTGCTGCTGGACAGGAGCAAGTGGCAAGAGAATTTTCGCAGTAAGGAAACCATCATCGGTCTGCTGATCGGATTTGCAGGTGTGATCCTTTTGTTTGGGGAGCGGCTGCTGCATTCTTTCGGCGCTGCACAGGCTGGAAGTGATGGGGGGACGGTGAAGGGAGCAGGAGGTCACTGGCAGGTGATCGCGCTGGGGGTGCTGGTGGCCAGCTCTATCTTCTGGGCTGCAGGATCCCTTTATTCCAAGTACCGTGCTGCGGGTAATCCCAATTCCGTGAATGCGGGCTGGCAGATGCTGGCGGCGGGTATTGCCTTTGTACCGACGAGCTGGGGCAGTGGCGAGCTTTCGCATTTCCATTGGCAGGATGTGTCGACCTCCTCCTGGCTGGCGGCTTTTTACCTGGTGACGATGGGATCGCTGGCGGGCTATTCGGCCTTTACCTGGCTGCTGCAGGTGCGGTCAGCCACGCAGGTTAGCACGCACGCTTATGTCAATCCGGTAGTCGCGGTGCTGCTGGGGGCACTTTTTGCAGGTGAGCATATGTCTTCTATCCAGCTGTTAGGGCTGGCCATCATACTGGTGAGCGTACTGCTGATCAATCTGGCAAAATACAGGGCGGGGGTCGCTGCGCGGGCTTCGTCGGGCCAGATGGACAGCGGGTCTGGCAGGACTACCGGCAGTGTGGATAATGGGTCTGCCAAAGCTGTTGGCGGGGCCGCCGAAGGAGTTAGAAAGTCCGGCGCCGGCGCCATCCTCGGAGCCCGGCGAGCCAGCTAAGGGATATGCCTGCGCCGTGTAGAAAAATCCCCTAACGGACCCGGTCCGTTGTCCGCCAGGACAGTCATTAGATGAACCCGGACAACGGGTTAAATTTTTCGGAGGGCCCGTTTTCCGGACTTCCCTAAAAGCTGTACCTTACGCAGGTATGGACTACAATATTATTCTGGACCAAACTCAACAGTACGTACGCAGTTTTTTTAGCTCGCATGTCGATGAAAAGATCGTTTATCATGATCGTAGCCATACCGAACAAGTGGTGAAGGCGGTGAGAATGATCGCGCAGCATTACCAGCTATCCGAAAGGGATTTTTTTATCGTAAATGTGGCGGCCTGGTTTCACGACGCGGGGTATTTCAAAGGAGGGGCCCTGGGACATGAGCAGCGGGGGGCGGAGATGGCCGTTGCCTTTCTGACGGGCACGGGTGTGGACATGGAAGCTGTCCAGTCCGTAAAGGGGTGTATCCTGGCCACACAAATCCCTCAAAAACCAACCAATTTACTGGAGGATATCGTTTGCGACGGGGACCTGTTTCACCTCGGGACGGATGATTTTGGGGCAAGGAATAAGCTGATGCGCAAGGAGATGGAAGCCACCCAGGGAAAAAAGATCAGTAAGGAGGACTGGCGTAAGAGCACGATCCGGCTGCTGGAGACCCATCGTTATCATACGGACTATTGCAGACTGCTCCTGAACGAGAAAAAGCAGGAGAACCTGGATAAACTGCGGGAGAAAGAGGGGATACCGCCCGTCAGCAATACCCTTACGGCCCTTCTCCGCCAGCATGAAGAGGAGGATGACGTAGTGGAGGGCGGGGGAGACAAGGAAAAGAAGAAAAAGAAAAAGGACCCGGGTAGGGGTATCGATACGGTGTTCCGGATCACTTCCAACAACAACCAAAAGCTCAGCAGCCAGGCGGACAGCAAGGCGCATATCATGATCCAGGTGAACTCTATCATTATTTCGGTGTTATTAAGTTTATTGCTCCGTAAAATAGAGGATCATACGAACCTGGCCATCCCCGCCACGATATTATTGGTTGTCAACCTGGTAACGATCATCTTTTCTATCCTGGCAACCAGGCCGCATATTCCTCCCGGCACTTTTAGCAAACAGGACCTGGATGAGAAGAAGGTAAACCTTCTCTTCTTTGGAAATTTTTATAAGATGAGCCTGCAGGAGTATGCCGGTGGTATGTTACAAATGATGGACGACCGGGACTTCCTGTACGGGAGCCTGATCCGTGACGTCTATTTCCAGGGCATCGCGCTGGGGAACAAGTACCGCTGGCTGAGACTATCTTATAATACCTTTATGTATGGCCTGATCGTATCCGTACTCGCATTCATGATTGCTGCCCTAGCCTACCCGTCGAAATAACCTGATTGTGTTATGCAGAACTTTGTGCTCAACATAGCGGAAAAGCTGGAAGGAGGGGAGCTGATCGACAGCCATCTGACCTTCCGGAAATTCATTGACTTCCTCAAGGATCGCAAGATGCATGAGAAGACGATGAAATTGAAATACCTTGAATTTGTCATCAGTCATTTTGAAAATCGCCTGAAAGGCAGGGATATTATCCCGGTGGAAGAGGTCACGGGATATGAGGACCTGCTGGAGCTGATCTATTCGGCGCTGTTCCCTGCCATCGAGGACGAGCGGGATAATCTGTGGGCGCTGAGCGTGCCGATGCGGCCGGTGATCTTCTACGGAACGGGGCCTTTCTATGATCTTCTCCGTGATCCGGTGACGGGTGAGGTGCGGGCATCTCTCATCGATAAGGAGAATCACAACCGTAAGAGCATCAACCTGGAGTTCACCTATTCTCTTATCATAAAAAGGCTGTATAACTTCACGGCCTATTTTCCCTCGAGCACGATCATCCATTCCTTTGTTGATGAGGCCACGGGGGCATCGGGGTTTTACCGGCTGAACGTAGATACCCGATTTGTCGACATTGTGCCCAAGGCGCCTCTTCCACAGCTGGACATGGAGGAGCTGCAGGCGCATATGCACGATGGTACGGCCATCCCTTTTCTCGTAGAACGTCTGCCGCTGACCCTCTTCCGCTTTGAAGGGTTTGCCGCCATCACGGTGACGGATATCACAGTGGAGTATGTAGTGGAATCCATCAAGAATACGATCCTCAGGCCGGATCACACTGACGGACATACGCATTATGACATGGCCATCCGGAGTCTGCGTGCGCTGGCGGGCAATGATGCGGTGGACTTTGGAATGGTGCCCTTTTTAAGGGTGAATGGCAAGCCTGTCTTCTCGGAAGAGATCTGCTGCCATAGTGTCCTGGCCGAGGCGGCCCTTCAGCAGGGCGAGGCGGAAGAGACCTATCTCTCCATGGCGGAGAAATACTTTAAAGACCCGAAGCTGATCTTCTTCGAGAACCTCGATGAATCCACTGATAACAAGATATTTTTCTTAAAGACACTGCGTAACAGCGGCGTAAAGGCATACGCGCTGCTGCCTGTATGGTACAATGCGCAGCTGGCAGGGGTATTGGAAGTCTCTTCCCGCAAAGAGGGCACGCTGGATCATGCGCTGCTCTATAAGCTGGATATCGCGCTACCCTTGCTGGCACAGCTGCTGCAAAAGAACATCGACGAATTTGAGGCGGAGCTTAAATCCGTCACAAAAGAGAATTTCACTTCTATACAGCCCGCGGTGGAATGGAAGTTCAACGAGGCCGCCTGGCATTATATACGGGAGCAGCAGTATGGTGAGCAGCGGCCTGTCATCGACACGATCTATTTCGAGAATGTATACCCGCTCTATGGGGCCATCGATATCCGTAATTCCACGGTGGAGCGGAACAACGCATTGAGAAAGGACCTTGAGACACAGTTCGAGATACTGATATTTACGCTGATCAATCTTCAAAAACATTCGGGGCTGGGATTGTTGGAGGAGCTTATCTTCCAGTGCCGGAAATGGCAGGAGGCTATCTCGGGTATGCTGACGACAGCAGAAGAGATGGAGCTGAATACATTTTTGAAGGAGAAGGTGGATGTTTTCTTTTCACACTTCTCGGACAGCAGGCCGGACACGGCTTCCATCATAGACCCCTATCTAAAAGCCATTGACGAGGAGTCAGGTCTCGCCTTCAAGGCGCGCCGCGACCTGGAGCTTTCGATACAAACCATCAACAAGACGGTGAACCGGCAGCTGGAGAAGGCGATGGACGAATTGCAGAAGACCTATCCCTGCTATTTCGAAAAATTCCGGACGGATGGGGTCGAATACGATATCTATATCGGTCAGTCCATTGCGCCTGACAAAGTCTTTGACCTGATCTACCTGCGGAACCTTCGTCTCTGGCAGCTGACATCCATGGCGACGATAGCCGTGGCCACGCATACCTCACAAATGCCGGGCAGGCTGGTGACGACACAATTGATCTTTGTACATTCCAATCCCATCGACATCAGCTTCCGTAAGGACGAGCGGAGGTTCGACGTGGAAGGGGGCTATAATATACGGTACCAGGTGGTGAAGAAGCGAGTGGATAAGGTGCATATCCGTAACAGTAATGAGCGGCTGACGCAGCCGGGCAAGATAGCGGTGATCTATTTTAATGAGAAGGAGGCCGAAGAATATCTTGGCTATGTGAAATATCTGCAACAAAAAGGTGTTCTGGAAGATGACCTGGAGCATCTGGAGCTGGAGGAACTGCAAGGGGTCAGCGGGTTGCGTGCCTTCCGGGTAGGGGTGAAGCTGAGCAGTCCTTCGGGGACAGGGCAGGCGGCTCCGGCAGGTGCGGCGGCTTCGGCCCCGGCGAGTTCGGGTGCGACCGTATTCAAGGCGGTGGGATAGGCAGACCGCGCGGACAGGTGGGGACCAGCCATGAGCAGGCGCCGAAAAAATCGATGAGGATAATTTGCATTATATGTCTTTTTGTACTCTCCAGCTGGGGATGTGGTGATGACGGCATACCGGTGGTCTCGCCGCCTGGCTATGATCTGGCCAATCCGCAGAAGTTTATCATGAGCGAGTCCTTGCACGAGATCTCAGGCATCACTTTTATCCGCCCCAATAATGACAGCTTATATGCCATCGAGGACGAGGATGGAAAGCTTTTTTATTTCCGCCCCGGTGGAGAAAAGCCTGAATACAAGAAGTTCGGCAAGCATGGCGACTACGAGGATGTGACGATACTGGGCGGGAATACGGGTAATTCCTTTGTAGTGCTCCGGAGCGATGGCTCATTGTATGTGTTCCCGACTAGCTTTATTCAGAATGATAAACAGGATGTAGAAGAATACCCCAACATTCTTCCAGCCGGCGAATATGAGGGACTGTATGGGGATGATGACAACAGCCTGTATGCGTTGTGCAAAAATTGTAAAGAGGACGACCAGCGGGACGGGGTGTCGGTATTCAAGCTGCAGCGCAATGGGAAGGGACATCTGAAGATCATGGATCATTTTACAGTGGACGTATCGGGAATAAGCCTGCCAAAGGAACAGCGGAAGGGGAAATTTCATCCTGCCTGTCTAGCCCGTCACCCTATTACAAGGGAATGGTATATCATCTCCTCTGTCAACAAGGTATTGCTGGTGCTGGACAGCCAGTGGAAGTTGAAGGCCGCCTATTCGTTGAAGCCGTCATTGTTCAAGCAGCCGGAGGGGCTGGCTTTTGACAGCAAGGGGAATATGTATGTCTCCAACGAAGGGGGTGACGGCAATGCCAATGTGCTGTTGTTTGCGTACAGTCAGGCCGGCCGCCCAGGGGACAGACGTTAAACCATACGGACCACAGGTCCGTCGTCCATAACCGAGCCTTTTGGCGAAGGTTACGACCGGGGAGGAGCTTTCGAAGTACCCGAGGTACGAAGGGTACGAACAAGGAAGAGCGAATACATGGAGCTCTGACGAAGTTCTTCCGACGAAGGCCTACAATCATTAGACTTTTGGCGCGATTGGGCTATTTTTCTGGAAGACCAATTGCGCCAATAACCAATTAGAATAAACTTATGAGACGAATTGTAAGGATCATTAGCCCGTTGATGACGGCGCTGTTGTTCGGCGTATGCGCGCTTGCGCAAGGGGATGCCCAGGGCGACAGGGTTATTCAACGGATGTACTTAGTCGGAGATGCAGGTGAGATCGCGGACGGACAACATCCTGTATGTGATTGGCTGAAAACGCATGTAGACTGGAATGACAGCAGCAATGTACTGGTCTACCTGGGGGATAATATTTATCCGCTTGGCATGCCGGCCGTGGGAGACAAAAATTACGAGACGGCGCGGCGGATCATCGACTATCAGATCTCGGTAGTCCAGGGGAAGCAGGCAAAGGCCTATTTTATCCCGGGCAACCATGACTGGAGGCGGGGCCGGCCGGGTGGATGGGATCAGATAAAAAATCAATCATCTTATATCAATGGATTGCAGCTGCCCAATGTGGCAATGCTGCCGGCAGGCGGCTGCCCGGGACCGGTGGAAGTAAAGGTGGGCGAGAAAATGGTGCTGGTATGTATGGACAGCCAGTGGTGGCTGGAGGACCCGGCCGATCGTCCGGGCTTGCAGTCGGGGTGCAGCTGTAAGGATGAAAAAAGCATTGTCACGGCCCTGAAGGATATTATCAGCCTATATCCGGACAAGCTGATCGTGGTAGCTATGCACCATGCCTTTTATACGCATGGGGAGCACGGAGGGTATTACACGATCAAACAGCATATATTTCCCCTGACGGACATGAAGCCGAACCTTTATATTCCGCTGCCTGTCATCGGGTCCATCTATCCTATCGCGAGAGGTGTGTTCGGCAATGTGCAGGATACGCGTAATCCCAAATACAAGTATCTGATCGAGCAGATGGAAGAGGTCATGCGGGGCCAGCCCAATGTCATTCATGTCTCGGGGCATGAGCATACGTTACAATTACTGCAGCACGACAGCATCTACTATGTGGTCAGCGGGGCGGGCTCCAAGCACACGCGGGTGAAGATGGGGAAGAACTCCCTGTGGGCGCGGGAAGGAGTAGGGTTTGCCATGATCGAGGTTACGGAGAGCGGACGGGCATCGGTGAAATTTTATGCGGTGGGCGCTGCCGACGCAGGGAGAAAAGATACGACAGGCGCTGACGGCCAGGTGGTTCATACCGCACAAGTAGCCCAGCTCAGGACGCACGAGCAGGTAGTGCAGGCGGTGGGAAAATATCCCGACTCTGTGACCGTGCCGGGGTATACGGGGTTCAAGGCAGGAGCCTTTTCACGCTGGCTGCTGGGAGCCAACTATCGTAAGGAATGGGCTGTCCCTGTAAGGGTACCCGTATTTGATATGACGGGATGGACGCCATTGCAAAGAGGTGGCGGCTATCAGACGCGGTCTTTACGGATAGAGAATACAGATGGTACGCAATATGTGCTTCGCGGGGTACAGAAATATGTCAAGGACGAAGCTCTTCCGCAGGCATTGCAGGGAACTTTTGTGAAGGACCTGGTAGCGGACGGGGTATCTGCCTCATATCCGTATGCTGCCCTTTCCATCCCGCCGATGGCGCAGGCGCTGCAGATACCGCATGCCAGTCCCCGTATGGTCTATGTGCCGGATGATCCGCGGCTGGGCAGGTTCAGGACCGACTTTGCCAATCTCTTCTGTTTTATCGAAGAGCGTGAGCCGGGCAATGGGAAGAAGACCTATAATATGGATGACCTGGAGGAGAAGATAAAAGAGGACAACGACAATTCTATAGATCAGCATCGTGTGCTCAGGGCCCGGAGCCTGGATATGTTCGTCATGGATTTCGACCGGCATGAGGACCAATGGCGCTGGCAGGCGGAGGACAATGGGAAAGGCAAGACCTTTTCGCCTGTCCCGCGCGATCGTGACCAGGCATTCTTTATCAACGAGGGCCTGATACCCTGGGTAGCGGGGTCAGCCTTTGTTACGCCCCAGTTACAAGGTTTTCGGTCAAAGGCCCGCAACATCCTTACCTATAATTACGCTGCCCGCAATTTCGACCGTAACTATATGAATGAGCTGACGGAAAAAGATTGGCGGGACGCTGCGCAGGTGACGCTGAACGTGATGACGGACTCGATGATCGGGGCCTCGCTGAAATTGCAGCCCTTGCCGGTACAGCAATACTCCATGCAATCCATTATCGACAAGCTGAAGGCCAGGCGGAAATACTACATGGAGGAAATGGTGAGCTACTATAAATTCCTCGCACACTCCGTGAGCGTATATGGCAGTGACAAGCGGGAACTTTTCGACGTCAGCCGTAATGAGGACGGCACGGTGAGAGTGACGATGTACAAGATCAATAAGGATGGGGATACGAGCAAGAGGCTTTATCAGCGGGTATTCCTCAGCAGCGAGACCAGGGAAGTGCGTTTGTATGGCCTGGGCGGGGACGATGTTTTTAACGTGCATGGCTCCGGCGGCGGTGGCATCACCGTACGTATCATCGGAGGCCCCGGTAATGATCGGTTTGACAACGCATCCGGGACAGGGGCGGGTAAGACGCGTATTTATGACCTTAACACAGAAAAGAATACATTCAGCGGGGATGGACATTACAGGAATTTTTCGTCGGATGATCCTGCGG
>Ga0068860_100004271_pt1 | contig 14629 bp, 11 predicted proteins | sample KBSSwiS32_FD_66597 | JGI IMG/M metagenome (GOLD analysis project Ga0068860, IMG submission 66597) | Switchgrass rhizosphere microbial communities from Kellogg Biological Station, Michigan, USA - KBS Switchgrass S3-2 | ecosystem: Host-associated > Plants > Roots > Rhizosphere > Soil ... | reverse complement strand
GAGCAGTTGCGTGACTTCGTCAGTGCGCGCGCTGCGCAGCATGATGGGTGGGTCGGCCATAGTGCGTAAGTGATGGGCAAGGTAGCCGAATCCATCTGCGCTGACCAGACAACCGTTCGCCTTTCGGTCCGCCGGTTGCGCGCCGAGTGCGAACCGCACGGACGCGTCGATATCCTACACACGCCGCTGCTTCGACCAGGGCGAGCAGAGCGGTAGCCTAAGCCCGCATTTGCGCCACGACAGCCGCCGCCGTAGGGTTCGAACGGCCTGCGGACTATGCACGCATGGAAATGGGCGCCAGCGGAACGTCCGGCCGCTAGTATCGATCTCCATCTAAATCGTCGCGACGTGATGTCGTTGCGGCAATCCGATCGCCCGTTTGATTGCCGGATAACGTTCAATCAGGCAAGCTTGCCGCTTGTTTCGTCACCCATTGGACGGATGACCGTGCCGACAACCTTTAGTCTACTGCGCCGGCAGCTGCTCGCTTTGGCCGTTGCGCTCTCGCTCGGGCACGGCGCTTGGGCCAAGGACGCCGATGCGCCGATCTGCCCGGTCGGCGTGCTCAAGTGTCCCAAGCCCAAGGCGGCGGATGTGTTCGCGCTGTGCAAGGCCAACGCCCTGCTCGATTTCTACCGGCCTGGCCTTCCCACGGAAGGCGATCGTGCAGCTGCCAAGACCGATATCCTCGCGCGCAAGGTTTCCTCGACCGACAACTCGCACTATCGCCTCGAAGGCGACGCTGAAATACAGCGTCTGGACGAGCTCCTGCGCGCCGACACGATTACGTATGACACCGGCAGCACCGCTTACGACGCGCAGGGCAACGTGCGTGCACAGGACAGCAGTCTGCTGATGTCGGCCGATCACGCGCGCGGCACGCAGAATCCGCGCACGGCGTTTCTCGACAACATCCGTTATCAGATGATCGACAAACGTGGCAACGGCACCGCAGCCACGGCGAACATGACGGATGCCGAGCACGGCGTGCTTACCGAGGGCACGTTCTCGACCTGCGACCCGGACGACCGGCGCTGGTATCTGCGCAGCGACACCTTGGAAATGGACAAGGTGAAGAACCGCGGTTACGCGCACGACGTGACCCTGTACTACGCCGACGTGCCGTTCTTCTGGTTCCCGTATTTCGCTTTTCCGCTCGGCAACGAACGCGAATCCGGCTTCCTGGCGCCGCACTTGGGCTACGGCAACCGCCGCGGCCTCGTGATCGGCGCTCCGTACTATCTGAACCTTGCGCCGAACTACGACGCCACGATTGAGCCGCGCTGGTCCTCCAGCCGCGGCGGCATGCTGGCCGGCCAGTTCCGCTACCTGGATTCGGCGGACAAGGCGCAGCTGGATTTCAACTTTGTGCCGCACGACGGCGAAGTCGATGACGAACGCGCGCAGTACGCAGCCGCGCCGCCGAAGTTCCAGGGTCCGCCGTCGCCGATCGATCTGCCGCAGCGGCGCTACGCGTTCCGCGTGCAGGAATCGACCACGTTCTCCGACAACTGGCAGACGGCAGTCGACATCAACCGTGTCTCCGACAAGCAGTATTTCCAGGATTACGGCAATAGCCTGACCTCGTCGGCCACTTCGCTGCTCGGCTCCAGCGCCTATCTGAACGGTCGCGGCACCTGGTGGAACGCGAGTTTCGGCGGCGACAGCCTGCAGATCACACAGCCCTATCTGTCGGACGCGTTCACGCCGTACCAGCGGCTGCCGCGCGCCACGTTCGAGGGTGAACACGACCTGCTCGGCGGCTTGGCCGCCGGCGCGAATGCCGAGTACGTCAACTTCCGCAAAGGGCCATTCGACATCCTCGGCGCGACGCCCGGCCAGCTGCTGAAATTCGCCTCCATTGAAGGCCAGCGCATCGACCTGTACCCGTATCTGGCGTACCCGGTGGAAACCGCCGCGTACTTCGTGCGTCCGGAGCTCGGCGTGCGCTATACCTCGTACGATCTGCGCGATCTGGACGGCTACGCGGCGACGCATCCGGCCCAACTGCCATTCACTGACAAGTCGCCGTCGCGCAGCGTGCCGATTTTCAGTTTCGATGCAGGGCTGATTTTCGAACGGCCCATCTCGCTATTCGGCAGCGACCTGACGCAAACGCTGGAACCGCGCCTGTATTACCTGCGCGTGCCGTATCGCAGTCAGGCCGACCTGCCGATCTTCGACACGGTGTTGCCGACGACCGACTTCCCGAGCCTGTTCCGCAGCAACACCTTTGTTGGCGCCGATCGCCAAAGCAACGCGAACAATCTGACGCTGGCGCTGACCTCGCGCCTGATCGACACTGTGTCGGGCGATGAATTCCTCAGCGCCAGCCTCGGCCAGATCCATTACTTCGACGCACAGCGTGTGCAACTGCCGGGCCGGCCCGAAGTGGATTTTTCCGGTTCGGACTATGTCGCCGAACTCGACTTGCGCCTGAACGACCGCTGGCAGTTCAAGTGGGACCAGCAATACAACCCGAACTCGAAGGTGATCGATCCGGTGACGCGGATGCTGGTCGAAAACCTGCATCACACGGACCTTTCCGCGCTCAGCGTGGAACACCGATTCGGCGCGGAAGGCGCATTCAACGTGGCCTACCGTTATCGCCGCGGCCTGCTCGAGCAGGTCGACGCATCGGCGCTGTACCCGCTCAACGAACGCTGGAGCGTGGTCGGACGCTACTACTACTCGCTGCTCGACAAGCGCCTGCTCGAAGCGTTCGGCGGCGCGCAGTACGACAGCTGCTGCGTCGCGCTGCGCGTGCTGGTGCGGCGCTACATCACGAGCATCGGCCAGGTGCACCCGAACACCGGCGTCTACTTCGAATTGGAGTTCAAGGGTTTGGGCGCCACCGGCACACGCACCGAGAACTTCCTGCGCCGCGCGATTCTGGGTTACGAGTGACGCCGGATCGACCCGAATAACGCATTTCTTACCCGAATTGCCTAGAATAGGCGGTTACGCCACGCCCGGATTTGCTACCCATGAATCGAATCGTCGCTCTTGCCTGCTCGCTGCTCGCCGCCGTCGCCGCCGGGTCCGTGCAGGCCCAGATGCTCGCCAAGGAACCGCTCGACCGCATCGTTGCGATCGCCGAGGACGACGTGATCCTGCAAAGCGAACTCGACCGGGCCGTCGCCAACGTACTCGCGCAATACAAGGCTAATCCGCAGCAGCTGCCGCCACGCGACGTGCTCGAGCGCCAAGTATTGGAGAGCCTGATCATGCTGCGCCTGCAGGTCGCGCGCGCCAAGGACACCGGCATCCGCATCAGCGACGCCGACGTCGACCAGGCCGCCCAGCGCGTCGCCGCCAACAACAAGATCGACTTGAGCCAGTTGCGTGCCTCGCTCGCGCAGCAGGGCACGAGCTACGACGAGTTCCGCAAGAGCCTGCGCGACCAGCTCACCGTGCAGCACATGCAGCAGCGCGTGGTGCAGGGGCAGGCCGCGAACGTCAGCGACGCGGAAGTGGACATCCTGCTCGCCAGCAACAGCCTCAAAGCCGGTGAAGTGCACCTGCAGCACATCTTGATCGCGCTGCCGAACGGCGCCGATGCGGCGCAGATCCAGGCCGCGCACGACAAAGCCGAAAGCGTGAAGAAAGATCTCGACGGCGGCATGGATTTCACCGCCGCGGCGATCCGTTATTCCAGCGGCCAGGACGCGCTGCAAGGCGGCGACCTCGGCTGGCGCCGCTACGACGAAGTGCCCGAAGCGTTCGCCGAACTCGTCGAAGGCATGCAGGCCGGCCAGATATCGCAGCCGCTGCGCGGCCCGAGCGGATTCCATATCGTCAAGCTCGTCGACAAGCGCAGCGACGGCAAGCAGGTCGTCACCGAGTATCACGCGCGGCACGTACTGATCAAAACCGGCGAGGTCGTCAGCAGCGACGAAGCGCTCAAGACCGCCACCGATATCCGCCATCGCATCGCCGATGGCCATGAAGACTTCGCCGCGGTCGCCAAGCACGATTCGCAGGATGCCACCACTGCCGGCGGCGGCGGCGACATGGGCTGGTTCCCCGTGGACCAGTACGGTACGCGCGTCGCGGAAATCGTCAGCACGCTCAAGGACGGCGAAATTTCGCAGCCATTCCAGACCGACGTCGGCTGGCACGTCCTGCAGCGCCTCGGCACACGTCAGCAGGACCGCACGGCCGAGATGAAACGCGATCAGGCACGCGAAGTGATCCGCAACCGCAAGGCCGAAGAACAGTACGAGACTTTCCTGCGCCAACTGCGCTCGGAGTCCTACGTCGAAGTGCGCCTGCCGGGCGCGGAGAGCAGCACGGCCGAAGCCAAACCAGCCTCTCCCTGAGTGGCGTTCCTTCCGCGTCTTGCGGTTACTGCGGGAGAACCGGCCGGGCGAGGGCGCGCGATCATGCGATGCGTTGAAGCGCATCGCATGCGCGTCCGAGCGCCCGCAGCAGGATGCGCAGGGCCGGGTTGCTTGGCGAGGCCGTGGATCGCCGAGCTTAGCAACGGTCGGCGAGGCGTAGCCGAGCCGAATATTCCGACAAGGTCATGACATCTCTGTACCTACCGCGCCTTGCAGTAACCACCGGGGAGCCGTCCGGCATCGGACCGGAAATCGTCGCTGCGCTGGCCGCGACCGACATTGCCGCCGACCTGATCGCCGTCGGCGACAAGGATTTGCTGCTGCTCGCCGCGCAATCGCGCGGTATCCGATTGGCGCTGGAGCCCGACGACGGCCAATGGCGCAGCGTGCGCGCACCCGGAACCCTGCGCTATGCGCATGTTCCGGCACGCGCCGCAGTCACGCCGGGACGCCTGAACGTCAACAACGCCGCCTACGTGATCGAAACGCTGACGCGCGCTGCCGACGGCTGCCTGGAAGGCGAATTCGACGCGCTCGTCACGGCGCCGGTGCACAAGGGCATCATCAACGACGCCGGTATCGCCTTCAGCGGCCACACCGAGTTCTTCGCCGCGCGCGCGAACAGCCACGTGGCCATGCTGCTGGCCGCGCCGGAGCTGCGCGTCGCGTTGGCAACCACCCACCTGCCACTGGCGCAAGTGCCCGGCGCGATCACCGCGGCCGGACTGGTGCAAATTTTGCGCATTGTATACAACGACCTGCGCCAGCGTTTCCGCGTCGCCAACCCGTGCATCGCCGTGCTCGGCCTGAATCCGCACGCCGGCGAAGGGGGACATCTGGGGCGCGAGGAAATCGAGGTCATCGGTCCGGCGCTGGCCGCGCTGCGCGCCGAAGGCATGCGCCTGGAAGGCCCGCTATCTGCCGACACCGCGTTCCTGCCGGCGCGGCGCGCGCAGACCGACGCTTACCTGGCGATGTACCACGATCAGGGCCTGCCCGTGCTCAAGGCGCTGGGCTTCGGCGATGCGGTCAACGTGACGCTGGGGCTACCGTTCGTGCGCACCTCGGTCGATCACGGCACCGCGTTGGATCTGGCCGGAACCGGCAAAGCCGATCCGGCTAGCCTGATCGCCGCAACGCGGATGGCAATGCAGCTTGCGACGGCCGCCTAAGCCGCCTTGCTGTCGCACAGCACTGCCGGTACGATCGCCCGCGGCTTGAGGCCCGGCACACGCTCGAAGATCAGCGCGACGGCGAACAGCACCAGCGCACAGCCCAGCGCGCTCGCCCAGGTGATCGCCTCGCCGAGGAATAACGCGCCCCAGATCTGCGCGAAGATCGGCACGATCAATGTGACGGTCACGGCTTTTTCGCTGCCGGCGTCGCGGATGAGCTGGTAGAAAATCGCATAGGCCAGGCCGGTGCACACGACGCCGAGCACGACCAGCGCAGCCACGACGCCGCGCGAAGGCAACACTGTCGGAGCCGTGGCGACCGCGAACGGCAGTTGCGGCAACAGGGCGCCGAGCATGCTGCCGCACGCCATGACGAGCGGATCGACGCCAGCAAAGCGCTCGCGCGCCATGCGCGCGCCGATCGCATACATCAGCGAAGCGACCAGCAAGCCGATGAACGCGGCAACCGTCGCCCAGGACAAGGCAACCGTGCCGAAACGCACGAGCGTCGCGACGCCGACCAACCCGACCACGACGCCCGCGAGCTTCGACGCGGACGGGCGCGGCCCGGCCAGCCAGCCGAGCAATACCGTGAACATCGGCACGGTAGCGTTGAGTACCGCCGAATAGCCGGCCGGCAAGTAGTGTGCCGCATAGGCGAACAGCAGGAACGGCACGCCGGCGCTGAAAAATCCGAGCGCGACGTAATTGCGCCAACGCGCACGGAAGTTCACTTGGCGCCCGGTCGCAATGACAAGCGCAAGCAGCGCCAAAGCAGCCAGAACGACGCGCCCGCTTGCCGTAACGCCTGCGCCAATCACGGGCACGGTGATGCGCTGGAACAGGAACGACGAACCCCAGATCATGCCGAGCAGGATCAGCGAGGTGACAGTTTTGAGGTTCATGGCAAGCTCCGTGAAATCCGCATCAAGGAGAACCTTGATGTCCGGTGCATATTACGGCTGGCGTCCGCCGCTAAAAAACGCTATTTTCTCGATCCAATTGTGAGGCGAATTCACAATGGCCGATCCCATGCCGAGAAACGAAAAAAGGCCGTTGAATGCGCCGGCAGAGGCATTCTCCGGCAGCGCAAGATCGTGCCGTAACCACCGGAGATGCCGCGCATGAATCCCTGGCACCGCCTGCCCCCGCTGCGCTCGCTGCGCGTGCTCGAAGCGGCCGTGCGCCACGAGAACTACACGCGCGCCGCCGACGAGCTCGCGCTGACCCACAGCGCCGTCAGCCATCAGATCCATGCTCTTGAGGAAGCGCTCGGCGTACGCCTGCTGCAACGCGAGGGACGGCGCATGCGACCGACCGAAGCCGGGCGCCAGCTTGCCCTGGACGTGCGCGCTACGTTGGACACGCTCAATGCGGCCGTCGAACGCGTGCGCGGCGGCGATGCCGGCAACATCGTCACGGTCAGCACGCTGCCCTCGTTCGCGGCCGCCTGGCTGGTCACGCGCCTCGGCAGTTTTCTCGACCGCTACCCGCAGGTCGAGCTGCGCCTGCAAAGCTCGACCGCGCTGGCGGATTTCCGCAACGACGGCGTCGATGTCGCAATCCGCTTCGGCACCGGCGCCTATGACGGTCTCGTCAGCGAGAAGATGTTCGATGATGAATATTTCCCGACGCTGAGTCCGAAGCTCGCGCGTGCGCATCGCGTGCGCAATCCTGGCGACCTCGTCCGCGTTCCGCTGCTGCGCATCCGCAATACGCCGTGGGCACCCTGGTTCGAGGCGGCCGGCGTGAACATCCCCGAGCCTCGGCGCGGACCCGTGTTCGATGATTCCGAACTCGCGCTTCAGGCAGCGGTGCAGGGCCAAGGCGCCGTGCTCACGCGCGGCTCCCTGGCTTCGGTGAAGCTGAAGAACGGCGCCCTGGTGGCCCCGTTCAAGCTGCGCTTGCCCTCGCCGCGCACATGCTTTCTCGTATATCCGCGCCAGCACCTTAACAAGCCTGCGGTGAAACTCTTCCGCGACTGGCTGTTCGACGAGCTGCGCGACTCGCCGCCGGTATTCTGCAAGCCGTGATACACGATCGCGAACGGCATGTGCCGCGGAAGCGCTTCGGCCAACATTTCCTGCACGATCCGGGCATTCTTGCGCGTATTGTCGCAGCCGTCTCGCCGCGGCCCGACGACCGCCTCGTCGAGATCGGTCCCGGCGAAGGAGCCCTGACGTTTCCGCTGCTGCGTGCGGCGGGACATCTGACCGCTATAGAACTCGACCGCGACCTGATCGAGCCGCTGCGCGCGAAGGCGCAAGGCATCGGCGACCTGACGATCATCAGCGCCGACGCGTTGACCGTAGATTTCTCCGCGCTCGCCCAAGGCGTGCCGATCCTCGACCCGTCCGGGCCATCCATGGCCTCCGGGGCACGCACGCGCCTGCGCCTCGTCGGCAACCTGCCCTACAACATTTCCACTCCTATACTTTTCCACTGCCTCCAACATGCCGCGGCGATCGCCGACATGCATTTCATGCTGCAGAAGGAAGTTGTGGACAGGATGGGCGCCCCGCCCGGCAGCAAGACATACGGACGCCTGTCCGTGATGCTGCAGCTGCGCTGCACCGTCGAACCGTTGTTGCGCGTGCCACCCGGCGCGTTCCGGCCGCCGCCGAAAGTGGATTCGGCCGTCGTGCGGCTGGTGCCGCTGCCGGCAAGCCAGCTGCCCGACGTCGGATTTCCGCTAATCGAGAAACTTGTGCGCGCGGCGTTCGGGCAGCGCCGCAAGACGCTCGGCAATGCCCTATCCAAATTCGCCAGCGCGAAGGAAATCGATGCGGCCGGTATCGACCCGCGCGCCCGCGCGGAGCAGTTGGCGCCGCAGGCGTTCGTGGCGCTGGCGCGATACCTCGCAGGCGACGCCTAGGCCTTGCCCGATCGCAGCCACTGGCCGACAATCGCCGCATGAGCGGCAAGAATCCTTACAACATCAGCGTCGCGGTACAGACGCGCTTCATCGACGATCAATCCGCGCCCGCCGAGAATCGCTATGTGTTCGCGTACACGATCCGCATCGCCAACACGGGTGGAGTGCCGGCAAAGCTGCTGACGCGACACTGGATCATCACCGACGCAAACGGCAAGGTGCAGGAAGTGCGTGGCGATGGCGTGGTCGGCGAACAGCCGCATCTGCAGCCGGGCGAGGATTTTCACTACACCTCGGGCGCTGTGCTCGAGACTGCGGTCGGTACGATGCGCGGCAGCTACCAGATGATTGCCGACGACGGCCATCGGTTCGATGCTCCGATTGCGCAATTCACGCTATCGATTCCGCGCACGGTTCACTGATGGCAACTTATGCCATTGGCGACATTCAAGGCTGCTACGACGAACTCGCGCGTCTGCTGGATACCATCAAGTTCGACAGCGCGCGGGACACGCTCTGGTTGTGCGGCGATCTGGTCAATCGCGGTGGACAGTCGCTGGCTGTGCTGCGGCTGGTGCATTCGATGCCGAAGCACACGGTCGTCGTGCTCGGCAATCACGATTTATCGCTGCTCGCGATCGCCGAGCGTGACGAGGCCGAGCAGCAGAAGGTCAATCCCGAACTGCGCGAAGTGCTGTTCGCGCCGGATCGCAAGGAACTGCTCGACTGGCTGCGCACGCGGCCGTTGCTGCATCTGGATCGCAAACTGAATTTCCTGCTCGTACATGCGGGTCTTGCGCCGCGCTGGACGGTGGAGCGCGCCGAGCGCGCTGCGCGCGAAGTGGAACAGCGCCTTGCGAGCGACGGTGCGCGGCGCCTGCTCAAGTCGATGTTCGGCAACAAACCCGATCTGTGGTCGCCGCGCCTGCAAGGCATGGACCGGCTGCGCGCGACGATCAACATGCTGACGCGTTTGCGCTATTGCGATGTGCGCGGCCGCATCGCGTATCACGAAAAAGGCGCGCCGGGCACGCAGAAAGCCGGGCTGTACCCCTGGTTCGAAGTGCCGGGCGCCGAACAACGCGACACGCGCATTGTGTGCGGACACTGGTCGACATTGGGCCGTTTTGCCGGCCTCGGCGTCTACGCGATCGACGGCGGTTGCGTCTGGGGCGGCGAACTGATCGCCTTGAAACTCGACGGGGACGAACCGCAGTTCATTGCGATCAAGTCGACGCGGCCAAAGCCGCCAGGCAAGTTCATCGAATAGCGATCAATAGCGGATCACCGAGCGTATTGTCTTGCCGGCGTGCATCAGATCGAATGCTTCATTGATGCGTTCCAGCGGCAGCTCAGTGCTGACCATTGCGTCGATCTTGATCTCGCCTGCGAGATAGCGCTCAACGTAACCCGGCAACTGCGAGCGCCCCTTGACGCCGCCGAACGCCGTGCCGCGCCAGACACGCCCGGTGACGAGCTGGAAGGGCCGCGTGGAAATTTCCTGACCCGAGCCTGCAACGCCGATGATGATCGATTCACCCCAGCCTTTGTGGCAGCATTCAAGTGCCGAACGCATCACGTTGACGTTGCCGATGCACTCGAACGAGTAGTCGACGCCGCCGTCGGTCGAATCGACGATCACCTGCTGGATCGGCCGATCGTAGTCCGCCGGATTCACGCACTCGGTCGCGCCGAGCGCGCGCGCCATCTCGAACTTGGCCGGATTGGTGTCGATCGCGATGATGCGCGCAGCCTTGGCCATCACGGCGCCCTGCACGACGGAAAGCCCGATGCCGCCGAGGCCGAACACGGCGACACTCGAGCCGGGCTGCACTTTCGCGGTGTTGAGCACCGCGCCGATGCCGGTTGTGATGCCACACCCGAGCAGGCATACCTTGTCGAGCGGCGCATTCGGATTGATTTTCGCGAGCGCGATTTCGGGCAGGACTGTGTATTCGGAAAACGTACTCGTGCCCATGTAATGCAACACTGTCTTGCCGCCGATCGAGAATCGGGAAGTACCATCCGGCATCAGACCCTTGCCCTGCGTGGCGCGGATCTTCTGGCACAGGTTGGTTTTGCCGGATTTGCAGAACTTGCATTCGCCGCATTCGGGCGTGTACAGCGGAATCACATGATCGCCAGGCTTGACGCTCGTCACGTCGGCGCCGACCTCCTCGACGATGCCGCCACCCTCGTGTCCGAGAATCGCCGGGAACAGCCCCTCCGGATCCGCACCCGACAACGTGAACGCATCAGTGTGGCAGACGCCGGTGGCGACGATGCGCACGAGCACCTCGCCGGCCTTGGGCCCAGCGATATCGACCTCTTCGATGCTCAGCGGCTTGCCGGCTTCCCGGGCGACTGCGGCGCGGGTTTTCATGAAGTTCTCCGATGTTTACGCATGCAGCGCCGCGGCATGGTGGCGCAGGTGATCTTCCACGAACGTTGCGACAAAAAAATAGTTGTGGCCGTAACCGGCGCGCATGCGCAGGTCCAATGACTGTCCGGCTTGTTTGCATGCCGCTTCGAACAGGTCGGGCCGCAAGCCCCCCAAATGCGGATCAACGTCGCCCTGGTCGATCAGGATGGTGCCGGGAAAACGCTGGTTCAGGACCAGTTCGCTGGCGTCATATTGTTTCCACGTTTCACGATCCTCGCCGAGATAGCGCGTGAACGCAGTTTGCGTCCACATCGCACGCATCGGCGCACAGATCGGCGCAAGCGCCGACAGCGAACGAAATCGTTGCGGATGCCTCAGGGCAATCGTCAGTGCGCCATGCCCGCCCATGGAGTGCCCGAAAATGCTTTCACGCTGCATGTCCGCGGAAAAGTGCGCGGCGATCAACGCCGGGAGTTCCTGCGCGACATAGGTATACATGCGGAAATGCCGCGACCACGGTTCCTGGGTCGCGTCCAGATACATGCCCGCCCCGGCGCCGAAGTTCTCGTCGTCCGCTTCACCGGGAATGCCGGTATTGCGCGGGCTCGTATCGGGCACGACGAGCATGATGCCGAGCTCGGATGCCACACGCTGCGCACCGGCCTTGACCGTGAAATTCTCTTCGGTGCAGGTCAGGCCGGACAGGTAATACAGCACCGGCGCACGGCCGTGCGCAGCTTGTGGCGGTTGATACACGGCGAAGCGCATCGGCCCGTTGCAGGCCGATGACGCGTGTTCGTAGAAACCCTGCACGCCGCCGAAGCAACGATGTTCCGAGCGCGTTTCGATCATGCCGATGGTTTTCGGTGACCACGTCCGTTCGTGGTGAGGTATCGAACCACGAACGGTATGGCGGAACGTTCGCCCTTCGATACCTCAGGGCGAACGGTGGGTATCACTGTGCCGTCCATTTCTTGAGCCAGCCGATCACCGTGTCATGCCACAGCACGCTGTTCTGCGGCTTCAGCACCCAGTGGTTTTCGTCCGGGAAGTACAGGAACTCGCTTGGGATGCCGCGCCGTTGTGCGGCTGTAAATGCCGCGATGCCCTGTGTCGACGGAATGCGATAGTCCTTTTCCCCGTGCACGACCAGGATCGGCGCGCGCCAATCCTTGACATGGTTGACCGGATTATACTTTTCAAAGTTTTCCGGTTTTTCCCATTGCGTTCCACGCTGCTCCCACTCGTCGAACCAGAGTTCTTCGGTGGAATAGGCCATCGCGCGGCTGTCAAATACGCCATCGTGCGCGACGAGGCACTTCCATGGCGCATTCCAGTTGCCCGCGATCCAGTACGTCATGTAGCCGCCATAGGAGGCGCCTAGCGCGCAGGCGCGGTCGGCATCGAGAAATGTATACTTTTGCAAGGCCGCCGCCAAGCCTTTCTGCAGGTCTTCGAACGGCGCGCCGCCCCAGTCGCCGGAGATCGCATCGGTGAAGGCCTGGCCGTAGCCGGTGGAGCCGTGGAAATCGACGGCGACGACCGCAAAACCGGCGCCGGCATACGCTTCCGGATTCCAGCGATAATGGAAATCGTTGAGCCACGAGCCCTGCGGACCGCCGTGGATGAGGAACGCAACGGGGTATTTTTTGCTCTTGTCGAAATCCGCGGGTTTGACGACGTAGCCATGCACTTCGTCGCCATTCGTGCCCTTGAAGCTGTACCACTCGACCTCGCCCATGCGCGCATCCGCGAGGCGCTGCGCATTCAGGTGCGTAATCTGCGTTTCCTTGCCGCCGCCGGCACCGATGCCAAACAGGTCGGTCGGCGATTTCAAGGTGTTGCGTGCAAACACGATGCCGTCCTTGCCGAGACTATAGGCATCCACGTTGCCCGGTCCGGTGAGTTTCGTCGCCTTGCCGCTGGCGATGTCGATCGCGAACAGCGGATGCTGGCCGTTGTCGTCAGCGCTGACGTAGAGAACTTTTCCATCGGCGGACACAGACATCGCACCGGCCGAACGATCCCATTGCGGATCGATTTCATGCGATTTGCCGGTTGCCAGGTCGAGCGCCATAATGCCGAAGCGGTCGGCTTCGAAGCCGGCGCGTTTCATCGCAAGGTAGTAAAGGCTCTTGCCGTCCGCGGACGGCACCGGATACGCATCCCAAGCCGGATTGGCCGCTGTGAGATTCCGCGCTGCGGCCGAGCCATCGATTGGTACTGTGTAAATATCGAAATTGGTCGACCACGGTTCCGTCTTGCCGGCGATCCGCACACCGAAATAGACGCTCTTGCCGTCCGGTGAAAACGCATATTCGCTGTCATCGCCAAACGGTTTGGACGGCACGTCGCCATCGATGTTTTTGCTGAGCAATCTCGGCAGCGCAACCATGCCCTTGCCGCCGCTCGGCTTCTCCGCGGCTGCGATATAGAGCTGCGAACGCTTGCCGTCGGCCCAGGTATCCCAGTGGCGGATGAACAGTTTGTCGTAAAGCTTGCCGCTGGCCTTGTCGAGATCTGCGGCCGCCGGCTTCTTGGTGCACAGCTGTTCCGCGCAATCCGGGAACACGTCGATCGAGAGCAGCATCGTTTTGCCGTCCGGCGACAGCTTGAAGTTGTTGATGTCGGCCGGCCATGGCGTCTCCGCCGCAGGCGCATTGGCCAGATCGGTGCTCGCGGCGATGCGCCAGACGCGCGTGACTTCGTCGTCCTTGGCCTGGGCGAGGAAATAGATGTACTTGCCATCCGGCGACCAGCGCGGGCTCGACGTGGCCATGACGGCCGGCTTGACGAGTTGGACTGGCACCGCGTTCTTGTCGCCGAGCGCCATCAGCCAGATGCTGTTGACGCCCTTGTTCGCCGCGTAATCGGTTTCGCGCAACTGATACGCGATCCATTTGCCATCCGGCGATACCTGCGGATCGGACACGCGATCCATCATCACCAGATCGTGCACGTTGAACGGATGTGGGGCAGCTCCTGCGGAGGAACAAAGCCCTGCGAGGATCACGCCGAAAATCAGTTTCATTTCGAGACTCCGATAGCTTTGCGATTCAGTCCTTCTAACCAACGATACAGAGCCAGCATGGCGACGACGAAAACTGTTCCACCAATCCACAGCGCGGCGTTGCCGGCAAATTCGTCACCGACCAGGCCGAGCGGGAAATCCTTGCCCGAAAACGCGACGATCGATGCGATGACGACGCCAATCAGGCCTTCGCCGACGATCATGCCTGACGCCAGCAGCACGCCGAGTTGCTTGGCCGCGTCCGGTTTCGCGCCGCGTTCGGCGCGCTTGTCGTAATACCAGCCTGCGACTGCGCCGACCACCACCATCAATGTGCTCGAGGTCGGCAGATAGATGCCCAGGCCGACCGCAAGCGGCGAAAGGTGCGCGGATTTCGTCGCGCGCCGCAGTACTTCGTCGATCACGATCAAGCCGAAGCCGATCGCGGCACCGGCGCCGATCAGGTCCCAGTTGATGTTGTTCTGGATCACGCCTTGCGCGAGCGCGGAAATCAGACCGGCCTGCGGCGCGGCGAGCGGATGCTCGTGCGTGTTGCCGGGCATGCCGGCGAAACCGTAAGCTTGGTTGAGCACGTCCAGGATCGGCGGGATGATCGCCGCGCCGGCGATCACGCCTATGACGAGCGCCCACTGCTGTTTCGCCGGCGTCGCATCGACAAGCTGACCGGTCTTGAGGTCCTGCAGGTTGTTGTTGGCGATCGTCGCCACCGCGAACACGATCGAGGTGACGAACAGTGAGAAAGCGACCAGGGCCTTGTCGAGTTCCGCCGGCACGTACGGCTTGATGCCGACCACGAGCAGCAGCGCGGCGCCGATGACGACG
>Ga0068860_100004270_pt1 | contig 14630 bp, 10 predicted proteins | sample KBSSwiS32_FD_66597 | JGI IMG/M metagenome (GOLD analysis project Ga0068860, IMG submission 66597) | Switchgrass rhizosphere microbial communities from Kellogg Biological Station, Michigan, USA - KBS Switchgrass S3-2 | ecosystem: Host-associated > Plants > Roots > Rhizosphere > Soil ... | reverse complement strand
CGGGGGGTAGCCGCAACGAACGGCCGATGACCCGGTACTTCCCCGAGCTGATCGCTGCGGCCGCCGCCGAGCTGCCAGAACGCTGCGTGATCGACGGCGAGATCGTCATCGCCACCGACCACGGCCTGGACTTCGAGGCGCTGCAACAACGCATCCACCCAGCCGATTCGCGCGTGCGCATGCTCGCCAAGCAGACGCCCGCTTCGTTCATCGCGTTCGACTTGCTCGCCCTCGGCGACGATGACTACACCAAGCGTCCATTCAATGAACGCCGCGCTGCCCTCGTCGACGCGTTGACCGACGCAGGACCGTGGTTCCATGTCACCGCGGCCACGACCGAACTGACGACTGCACAGCTCTGGTTCGATGAGTTCGCGGGCGCCGGCCTCGACGGGCTGATCGCCAAACCACTGACGATCACCTATCAGCCGGACAAGCGCGTATGTTCAAGATCAAGCACGAGCGGACCGCCGACTGCGTGGTCGCCGGTTACCGCCTGCACAAGTCGGGTGACGACGCGATCGGCTCACTGCTGCTCGGGCTATACAAGGACGACGGCACACTCGCATCGGTCGGCGTCATCGGCGCCTTCCCAATGGCCAAGCGACGGCAACTATTGACCGAATTGCAGCCCCTCGTAACCACTTTCGACGACCATCCGTGGAATTGGGCCGCCCATATGGCGGGCGACCGCACACCACGCCGAAACGAGGGCTCGCGCTGGAACGCCGGCAAGGACCTGTCGTTCGTGCCGCTGCGACCTGAACGCGTGGTCGAGGTCCGTTACGACCATATGGAAGGCGAACGGTTCCGCCACACAGCGCAATTCAACCGCTGGCGCCCCGACCGCGACCCACGCTCATGCACCTACCCACAACTCGAACAGCCGCTCACGTTCAGCCTCGGCGATATCGTCCCCGGCCTCGGGCCAGCCTGACGAGTCGGCTCATCGATCGCATGCGGCGCGGCCCTTGATTGATCGGCCTGCACTTTCGTGGCGTCAACCCCATTGGCGCCCGCCGACTCTGCTGTTCACCGACCTGGGTGACTCCATCACGGGGACCCGCCTTAGCGATCGCGCGATTGGTGATTCCGCGCCGGTCGAGTGCCCCGTTCCACACCCTTTGTGGCGTTCGTCGTGGGCTACTTCTCGCGGGCTATCGTGGGCCGGCACGCGGCTACCGTCACAGACACCGTGATGATCACCACGGTCATGACTCCTGGGCGCGGGCGAGGTCGATTGGACGGGTGCTGTGCCGGACGACCAGGCGCGTGGGCAGCTCGACGTGTCGCGCCTGTGCGCCGGCGAGCATCTCGGTGACGAGCTGTCCGGCGACGGCTCCCTGCTCGGTTGCGGGTTGCCGCACCGTCGTCAGGTCCATCAGCTCGGCCATCGGGTGGTCGTCGACCGCGGTGAGCGACATCGCCTCGGGTACGGGTCGTCCCGAGCGTCGCAGGGTGCGCATCGCCCCGATGGCCACCTCGTCGGAGAAGCAGAACACCGCGGTGGGCGGCCGCGGCATGCTGAGCAGCAGCTCCATCCCGTGCGCGCCCCCCTCGATGCCCCACGGCACCGTGGCGATGAGATCGTCTTCCACATCGATCCCCGCCGCGGCCAGCGAGGCGCGGTAGCCTGCGACGCGCGCGAGGTCGGCGGCCCAGGGGGTGTTCTCGGGATCGACCGTGTGGATCATGCCGATCCGCCGGTGCCCGGCGTGTACGAGATGGTCCACGGCCAGACGCGCCGCGCGGTGGTCGTCGACGGTGACCGAGGAGAACAGCGTCGACGGACTCGACACGGTGACGACCGGTATCCCCATTGCCGACAGTCGCGATTCCGACCTGGTGTCGAGCGGGAAGCTGACGACGATGAGTGCGTCCACCTTGCGGCGCAAGGGAAGGCGCTCGAAGAACTCGAACCTGTCCCGCGAGGTCGGCAGACAGCACAGCATGGTGTCGAGCCCGGCCTGGCGCAGCGCCTGCTCGGCGCCGGCGACGACCGTGGAGTAGAACCACGCGTCCACGCGGGGCGCGAGCACCCCGATCCGCCCGATCATGCCGCCGGCGAGCGTGGCGGCGGCCGGCGACACGACGTAGGACAGCGCCTCGGCCTCGCGCAGGATCCGGGTGCGCGTCGCCTCCGCCACGCCGGGCAGCCCGCGCAACGCACGCGACACGGTGGAGATCGACACACCCAGCCGCTGCGCGACGTCCTGCATGTTCACCGCCTGCTTCGGGATCATGACAGCCATCCTAACCAACTTTCTGCAAATATTTGCAATACTTCGCGAAATTCGCCTACCAGAAACCTGCCGACTGCTCTAGCAGACGATTCAGCTGCGACTATGCGTTTCGTTCTTGACAACGAGCATGAGCCAGATCACAGTATGTGTACTCAAACGTTTGCAATCACAGGAGCCTCCCATGTTCCCTCATGCGGCTACACCGGCGATCGCCACCGGTGACAAGCGGGTCGACGATTGGTGGCGCACCGCGGTGGTGTACCAGGTGTACATCCGCAGCTTTTCCGACGGGAACGGCGACGGCATCGGCGACCTGGCCGGGCTGCGCGCCAAGCTCCCGCATCTGCGCGAGCTCTGCGTCGACGCGATCTGGATCAATCCCTGGTACCCGTCACCCATGGCGGACGCGGGCTACGACGTCGCCGACTTCCGGGACATCGAGCCGGCGTACGGCACGCTGGGCGAGGCGGAGCGGCTGATCGCCGAGGCGCACGCCGCGGGGATCAGGGTGATTGCCGACGTGGTGCCCAATCACGTCTCCTCCGAGCACGTCTGGTTCCGGGCGGCACTGCGCGACGAGCCGGGCGCGCGGGACCGGTTCATCTTCCGGCCCGGCCGCGGTGCGGACGGCGCGCAGCCGCCCAACGACTGGGTCAGCGCATTCGGCGGCCCGGCCTGGACCCGGCTTCCCGACGGGCAGTGGTATCTGCACCTGTTCGCGCCGGCGCAACCGGACCTCAACTGGGAGCACCCCGAGGTGCGCGCCGAGTTCGAGGACGTGCTGCGGTTCTGGTTCGACAGGGGTGTCGACGGGTTCCGCGTCGACGTCGCGCACGGCCTGGCCAAGGATCCGGAGCTGCCCGACGCCGGCGAGCGGCTGCCCGGCTCGCAGCACACCTCCGCGCATCCGGCGTGGGATCAGGACGCGGTCCACGAGATCTACCGGGGTTGGCGTCGGGTCGCCGACGACTACGATCCGCCGCGGGTGTTCGTCGCCGAGGCGTGGGTGCCGAGCAACGAGCGGCTCGCCCAGTACCTGCGCCCGGACGAGCTGCATACCGCGTTCCAGTTCGATTTCCTGCGGTCTCCGTGGCGAGCCAAGAATCTTCGGCACGTCATCGACGATGCGCTCGACCAAGCCGAGGCGGTCGGCGCCCCCGCGACGTGGGTGCTGTCCAACCACGACGTGCCCCGCGTCGTCACCCGGTATGCGCGGTCGCAGCCCGACCACCTCGTCGAAGCCGACTGGGAACGCGCCAGGTGGGCCCGCGAGCGGCCCGACCTGGCGCTGGGCCGGCGCCGTGCCCGCGCGGCCGCCCTGCTCCAGCTCGCCCTGCCCGGCACGGCCTACGTGTACCAGGGCGAGGAACTCGGGCTCGAAGAGTACGAGGGCCTGCCCCACGAGCACCGGCAGGATCCCACCTGGGTCCAGTCCGGGTTCACCGACGTCGGCCGCGACGGTTGCCGCGTGCCGCTGCCGTTCTCCGGCGACGCCCCACCCTACGGATTCTCGGTCGGCCCGGCCGAATCGACCTGGCTACCGCAACCCTCGGGATGGGGCCGGGCGACGGTGGAGGCGCAGCAGGACGACCCGGCCTCGACGCTGTCGCTGTACCGGCGTGCACTGGCGGCGCGCCCGTCCCTATTCGTGAACGACTCGCCCGTCGAGTGGATCCAGCAGCGCGACGGCGTGCTCGCCTTCGCCCGCGGCTACGCGCAGTGCTGGGTGAACACCGGACCCGATGTGGTCGTGCTGCCCGCGGACCTGCGGATCGTGCTCGCCTCCGACGACACCGCCTACGCCGGGATCCTGCCCCCGGACACCGCGCTGTGGGCGACCGGGGGGCAGTCCCGATGAGGAATCTCCGTCGGTCGGCAGTCGCACTCACAGCCGCCGCCCCCCACCCTCGGCGCCATCGCCCGCGGCGACAACAGCCTCGGCGAGCTATCGCCTGTCTCGGTGCCGCGATTTCGGTGGCTATGGCCGTGTCCGGATGCGGCGGCGTGTCCGGGCCACCGACGCTCACGTGGTACATCAACCCCGACAACGGCGGCCAGGCGACTCGCGCGCAGCAGTGCGCGGACGCCTCGGGCGGCGCCTACACCGTCGACATCCAGACGCTGCCGAGCGACGCGACCCAACAACGCGAGCAGCTCGTCCGGCGGCTCGCCGCCAAGGACTCGTCGATCGACGTGATGAGCTTGGACGTCATCTATACCGCCGAGTTCGCTAACGCCGGATTTCTGCGTCCCTACACGCCGGCGGAGACGGCGCGAATCAGCGAAGGCAAGTTGCCCGCTCCGCTCAAGACCGGCATGTGGAAGGACACGCTCTACGCGGCCCCGAGCAAGTCGAACGCGCAGTTGCTCTGGTTTCGCAAGTCGCTGGCGAAGGCCGCAGGCGTGGATCCCACCAGCCCCACCTTCACGTGGGACGAGATGATCAAAGCCGCGCTCGGACAGGGGAAGAAGATCTCCGAGCAGGGTGCCCGCTACGAGGGTTACATGGTGTGGATCAACGCGCTTGTGCTCTCCGGCGGCGGGCAGATTCTCACCGACGCCGAGGCCGGCAAGAACGCCAGGCCGAGCATGGCCAGCCGGGCCGGGGACAAGGCCGCGGAGATCGTCGGCAGCCTTGCGCGGTCCTCGGCGGCGGCACCGGACTTGACTGTCGCGCAGGAGGAGCAGGCCCGCGCGGTGTTCCAAGGCGACGACGGCATGTTCATGTTGAACTGGCCCTACGTTCTCGCCGCCGCGCGTTCGGCCGTCGAGGAGGGCACGCTGGACCAGTCGGTGGTCGACGACATCGGCTACGCGCGCTACCCGCGGGTCTTCGCGGACAGACCCAGCGCGCCACCGCTCGGCGGATCCAACCTCGCGATCGGCGCCTATTCGAAGTATCCCGAGCAGGCCGCGGCGCTGGTCGAGTGCGCGACGTCGCTGGAGAAGGTGACGCAGTACATGCTCGACGAGGGCGAGCCTTCTGTGTACGCCGCGTCCTACGACGATCCGCGCGTCCGTGAGGCCTATCCCAATGCCGACCTCATCCGCGATTCCATCGCCGAGGGCGGTCCACGTCCGATCACCCCGTTCTACGTGGACGTCGCCGGGTCGGTGATCAATACCTGGCACCCGCCGGAGTCGGTGAACCGCGATACGCCGGCCGAGGCCGACGCCTTCATGGCGGACGTGATCAGCGGAAGGCGGTTGCTGTGAACGACAAACCATCGAAAGGGGGGCGACGTGACTGTCACGGCGACGCGTCCTGATACGCCGGCACCCGCCGCCGGCAAGGGTTCGGACCGAGCGCGGGGCGAGCGCAGACTCGGCTTGTACCTGGCCGCACCGTCGTTCATCGTCATGGTGCTGGTGACGGCGTACCCGCTGGGGTACGCGATTGTGCTGTCGTTGTTCAACTATCGGCTCACCGACCCGGCGGGGCGCAGCTTCGTCGGGCTGAACAACTACCTCGTCATCCTGACTGATCCGGTGTGGTGGAACGACTTCGCCACGACGTTTGCCATCACGGTGGTCACTGTGGCGGTGGAACTCGTGCTGGGCTTCGGGTTCGCGTTCGTGATGCTGCGGATCGTGCGTGGGCGCGGACCGGTGCGAACGGCGATCCTGATCCCCTACGGCATCATCACGGTGGTGTCGGCGTTCATCTGGCGCTACGCCTTCGCAATCGACTCCGGGTTCGTCAACCAGTGGTTGGGTCTCGGCGACTTCAACTGGTTCGGCGATCGGTGGTCGGCCATCTTCGTAATCTGCCTGTCAGAGATCTGGAAGACCACGCCGTTCATCTCGCTGCTACTGCTCGCGGGCCTGGTCCAAGTCCCCGAGGAGATGCAGGAGGCCGCCAAGGTCGACGGCGCCACCGCCTGGCAGCGGCTGTGGAAGATCACGCTACCGAGCATGAAGGCTGCCATCATGGTCGCGCTACTCTTCCGCACCCTCGACGCGTGGCGCATCTTCGACAACCCCTTCGTTATGACGGGCGGGGCCAACAACACCGAGACCATCTCGTTCCTCGCCTACCGGCAGAACGTGTCGCTGGTCAACCTCGGTATGGGGTCCGCGGTCTCGGTGCTGCTGTTCCTGACTGTGGTCGCGATCGCTTGGATCTTCGTCAAGGGCTTCAAGACCGACCTGTCCCAGGTGAGGGGTGACTGATGAAACAGAGCCGTTGGTGGACGATCGCCGGCGTCGCCATTGTTGTCTACAGCTTTTTTCCGCTGCTGTGGATGATCAGCCTCTCCTTGAAACCCCCGTCGGACATCGTCTCGGGCGAGCCACAGTTCCTGCCCACGTCGTGGTCGTTCGAAAACTTCACCCAGGTGTTCAGCGAGCCGCTGTTCACCCGGGCATTGATCAACTCGATCGGCATCTCGCTCATCGCGACCCTGTTGTCGGTGATCGTTGCGATGTTCGCCGCATACGCGATCGCCAGGTTGGACTTCCCCGGCAAGAAGGTGTTGCTTTCGCTGGCCCTCGGTATCGCGATGTTCCCGCAGGCTGCGCTTGTCGGCCCGTTGTTCAACATGTGGCGCAACATAGGTATCTACGACACCTGGATCGGGCTCATCATCCCGTATCTGACGTTTGCCCTGCCGCTGTCGATCTGGACGATGTCGGCGTTCTTCCGGCAGATACCGTGGGAGATGGAGCAGGCCGCCCAGGTCGACGGGGCGACATCCTGGCAGGCCTTTCGCAAGGTGATCGTGCCGCTGGCCGCGCCGGGTGTGTTCACCACGGCGATCCTGACGTTCTTCTTCTGCTGGAACGATTTCCTGTTCGCCATTTCGTTGACATCGACCAATAACGCGCGCACAGTTCCTGCTGCACTGGCGTTCTTTCAAGGCGCATCGATGTTCGAATCCGCCGTGCCGTACGTGATGGCGGCGTCGGTCGTCGTGACAATCCCGGTGGTGATCCTGGTGCTGGCATTCCAGCGCCGGATCGTCGCGGGCTTAACAGCTGGAGCAGTGAAGGGATGACCCATGGCTGAGATCACCATCAAGAACGTCTTCAAGCGCTACGGCGACGGCTTCCCGGCCGTCAATGACGTGAGCCTCGACATCGCCGACGGGGAATTCATGATCCTCGTCGGGCCGTCCGGCTGCGGCAAGTCGACGCTGCTGCGGATGATAGTCGGGCTCGAGGACATCTCCTCGGGCGACATGATCATCGGCGGCAAACGGGTCAACGACAAGGCGCCACGCGACCGCAACCTCGCGATGGTGTTCCAGAATTACGCGCTCTATCCGCACCTGAGCGTATTCGAGAACATCGCCTTCCCACTTCGCCTGCAGGGCAAGCACTCCAACGAGGAGATCCGCAAGCTCGTCAACGACGCCGCCGACACGCTGGAGTTGCAGGAGCATCTCGAACGCAAGCCGTCACAGCTCTCCGGCGGCCAGCGCCAGCGGGTCGCGATGGGCCGGGCCATCGTCCGGCAGGCCGACGCGTTCCTGTTCGACGAACCGCTGTCCAACCTCGACGCCAAGCTGCGCGGCCAGATGCGCACCGAGATCCTGCGGTTGCAGCGCCGACTCGGCGTCACCACCGTATACGTCACCCATGACCAGACCGAGGCCATGACTCTCGGGGACCGGGTGGCGGTACTGAAAAAGGGCGTGCTGCAACAGGTTGCCAGTCCACGCGAACTTTACGAGCAGCCGGTGAATCTGTTCGTCGCCGGGTTCATCGGCTCCCCGCCGATGAACTTCATCCCCGCCGTGTTACGCGACGGGCGCCTCGAGCTGCCGTTCGCATCCATCCCGGCGCGCCCGGAGTGGACCAATGTGGCCGGCGAAGGCCAGTTGCTCATCACCGGTATCCGGCCGGGCAGCTTCGAGGACGCATCTCTTGTCGATCCCGGAAAGGCCGGCCGGGGAATTACTTTCGACGTCACCGTCGACGTCACCGAATGGCTGGGCAATGAGCAGTACGCGTTTGTGCCCTATGAGGCGCCGACCGACATCGCCGCGCAGCTCGCGGAGCTGGCCCATGAACTGGACAGCGAGCAGATGCGCACCCAGCTGTGTGTGTCGCTGGATCCGATGAGCCGGGTGCCGGCCGGTGGCACCGCCACGCTGTGGCTGGATCCGTCGCGAATCCACCTGTTCGATCCCAAGAGCGGTGAGAACCTGACCCGGGGTTCGGCAATGGCTTCCTCCGAGCCGGTCGCAAGCAGCAACAGATAAGTGCGCGTACCCGAACTTCGGCTGCGGTCCCCGAAGGCGCGTCTGCTGGGCTTGCCGTGGGATCTGCCGCTATCGGAGTGGACCGTGCCCGACGTTGCGCTGCGCGATATCGCGGTGGGGCCCAGCCGGCATCTGGTCAAGTTCGTCGAGGCCGACGGCGCGCTGTGGGCGCTCAAGGAGTTGCCGCCACGCATCGCCCGCAAGGAGTACAGCGTGCTGCGCCAACTCGAGGATCTCGGGTTGCCCGCGGTTCGCCCCGCGGGTCTGGTGCTGCAGCCCGAGCTGGGTTCGGCAATCTTGGTGACCCGCTACCTCGACGGCTCCTGGCAGTACCGGCGCCTGTTTATGCGGCTGCCACCCAACCAGCCCAAGCACCGGGCGCGGCTGTTCGACGCGATGGCCAGCCTGCTGGTGGAGCTGCACCGCCACGGCGTGTTCTGGGGCGACTGCTCGCTGGCCAACACGCTGTTCTCCCGGGACGGCCAGATCCTGCAGGCGTGGCTGGTCGACGCCGAGACCAGCGAGGTGCATCCCACGCTCAGCGACGGTCAACGCGAACTCGATTTGCAGATCCTCGTCGAGAACGTCGCGGCGGGCATGCTGGACCTGGCCGCGCGGCTGAACCGCCCGCCGGAGCTGTCCGACACGCTGATCGCGGAAGCCCAAGACATTCAGAACCGCTACCAGCAGCTGTGGGAGATCCTGCACACCGAACCGGTGTTCGGATTCGCCGACCGATACCGCGTCGAAGGGACGATCCGCCAGCTCAACGACCTCGGCTTCGCCGTCGAGGAGGTTTCCCTGCAACCGGTCAGCGCCAGCCCGGACAAACTCAGGCTCAACGTCGCCGTCGGAGACCGCCGCTACCACGCCCAGCACCTGCGCGACCTCACCGGAATGGACGTTGGGGAAGGGCAGGCCCGCAGCCTGTTGGGCGACCTGCACACCTACCAGGGGCAGCTGTGCCGGGAAGCCGGCCACGACGTCGACGAGTCGACGGCGGCCCGGCTGTGGGTCATGGAGGTCGCGACGCCGACCATGCATCAGGCGCACGCCGCGGTCGGGTATACCGGCACAGCCATCCAGGCGTACTGCGATCTGCTCGAGGTGCGGTGGCTGCTCAGCGAGCGAGCCGGCCATGACGTGGGCACCGACAGGGCGCTGGCGGCGCTGTCCCGCGACGTCATACCCACCGACTCCGCGGCCAAGATGGCCGTCGTCGAGATCCCCACCGCGCCGATGCCCGCCATCCAGCTTGACGATCCCTAGAAGTATGGGTGGGCTGGACAAGTCCGATGAGAATATGCCATCGAGGATGAGACCTTCCGTGGCGTCTGGCGCACGCCGTGACCTGGGCGTTTCTATCTCGCCTCACGGCGATGGGTCCAGGTTTGCTGCAGTTGGCTCGGCGCGTTCGCCATTCGATCGATGCCTGATGCCTCGAACATCGGAGCCAGACCTGCCGAGTCAGACAATCCTGCGGAAACTCTGTGGTAGACCAAACCGACCCGATGACTTCGCCAAGTAGGTCGTTGTCAATCATTTCAGTGTCCCAAGCGGCTTTCAGCACAACGGGCGCATCGTGACGCCCCCGCCCGCGCCGCCCGCCGCCAGCAGAAGCTGATCGCCCGGGCCGAGGAGGACCGCCAGGCGGCATGTCGCGTGCGTTGATGCTTCGCGCTCCGGGTCGGACAACTGTGTGCGAATGATCGCCGCTACTTCGGGGTGAACCGCGCGGACCATAACCGCTCGCGTGGACAAAGCCCGACCGGCCGAAGGTTCGGGACCCCACCGGGTCGGAGCTGCATCAGGTCACCGACCTGGTCCGGTCGTTCACCGGCGGTTTCACCGAACAGTCGATGAAGGCCAACCCGGCGGTGCGGACACTAAGCCTGGATCCGTGGATGGGCCGGTGATGTGATCGGCGTGTGAACAGCGAAAATGCCTTCTGAACTGGGACAATACGAGTGCTGATGTCGCACATGTCCAGTGTTCGGGAAGGCATTTTCGGTGCAGTCATCGTATACATTCACCGTCGGGTCGGCGGTGTTTGACGAGCGGAATCTGGTGTCGGCGGCTGGTTTGGTGCCGGTGCTGGAATTGGCTGAGCAGACCGGTCTTTCGCGGTTGATCGCCCAGCACGTGGATCTGCGGTCGACTCGGGTGAAATCGGGGGCGGTCAACCCTGCCGGCAAGCTGACCACGATCATCGCGGGCATGATGTGCGGCGCGGACAGCATCGACGATGTGAACCTGCTGCGCGCCGGCGGCACCCGCGGGTGTTCGACGAGGTGTATGCGGCCTCGACACTGGGGATCTTCTTGCGCGAGTTCACCTTCGGACACGCCAACCAGCTCGCCGCGGTAGGTCGAGCGCATTTGGTGGGGCTCGCGGCGCGGGTGCCGCTGTTGCCCGGCATCGAGCAGCGCGCGTTCATCGACATCGACTCGCTGTTGCGCCCGGTCTATGGGCACCACAAACAGGGTGCCTCGTTCGGGCATGCCAAAATCGCCAGCCGCGCGCTGCTGCGGCTGGGCCTGTCACCGCAGATCACCACCCTCTCGACGGCGCAGGCCCCGCCGGTCATCGCTGAGGCGCGGCTGCGCAGCGGCAAAGCCGCCTCCGGGCGCGCGGCGGCCGCCCAGGTCAAGCAGGCCATCGGCACCGCCCGCGGGTGCCGGGCCGGCACCATCATGGTGCGCGGCGATACGGCGTTCGGCACCAAGAAGCTGATCACCACCTGCGTGGCCGAAGGTGTCGAGTTCTCGCTGTCGGTGAGCCGCAACAAGCGCATCACCGCCGCGATCGAGGCCATCGACGAGGCCGCTTGGACCCCGGTGCACTACCCGGGCGCGGTCGAAGACCCCGACACCGGCCAGTTGATCTCTGATGCCGAGGTCGCCGAAACCCCCTACACCCTGCGGCTGGGCCGCGGCCGCACGCTGACCGTGCGGCTGGTGGTGCGCCGCGTCAAAGACACGCGCTACCCGGATGCGTTGTTTCCGGTGTGGCGCCATCACCCGTTTGTGACCAACTCCGACCTGTCGACCGCCGAGGCCGATATCACCCACCGCAAGCACGCCATCATCGAAACCCACCTTCGCCGACCTCATCGACGGCCCGCTGGCGCATATCCCATCGGTTATCTGTAGCTGAATCGGGGCCGTCTGCGACGTAGGCGACGTGCACCGGAAATCCCTGGGATCGCGTTGTGGACGGGATTACCTTCCGTTGTCCAACACGGAACGGGAGGTAGGGATGAGGGTGCTGCGCGTGCTGATGCCGGGTGCGGGGTTCGAGTCGTGGACTGTGCTCGGTGACGACCTGATACCGGTGGAGCCGGTCGAGCGGTTCCTGTCGTATCTGGTGTCGATCGAGAAGTCGCCGAACACAATCAAGGCGTATGCCCATGATTTGAAGGACTGGCTGACCTACCTGGACCGGCACGGCGTCGACTGGCGGGCAGCCAGGCTGGAGGATGTGGCCGGGTTCGTCGCGTGGCTGCGGATGCCCCCGCAGGCCCGTGACGGACTGGTGTCGGTGTTGCCCACGGTGGAACCGTTCTGCTCGGCGAGCAGCGTGAATCGAAAACTGTCGGCGTTGACGTCGTTTTGCGGGTTCCATGCCCGCCATGGCGTCAATTTATCGGGGTTGCTGATCACCATGCAGCCGACGACTGGTCGCGGTCGTGCTGCGGCGACCTCGTATCGGCCGTTTCTGCACCATGTGTCCAAACACGGCAGTGAGCGGCGGCGGGCAATCAAGTTGAAGGCGTCGCAGTCACTGCCCAAAGTCCTTACTGTCAAGCAGGTTCAGACGATCTTGGATGCTTGTGAGCATCTGCGGGACCGGCTGCTTTTTGCCCTGATGCTCGATACCGGCGTTCGGGTGGGTGAGGCTCTCGGGCTGCGCCACGAAGACCTCACCATCGCAGAGAAGACGGTCACCATCACTGCGCGTGACAACGACAACCGTGCCCGCGCGAAGACCGGGTCGCGGACGATCCCGGCCAGCCCGGAGCTGATGCGCCTGTATGCCGACTACCTCAACCGGGAGTACGGGGCACTGGATTCGGACTACGTCTTCGTCAACCTGTGGTCGGCACCGCTGGGCCGGCCGTGGTCGTATTCGGCGGTCTACGACCTCGTTAAGCGGCTGCGAATGAGGACCGGCATCGCGTTCGGACCCCACCTTTTTCGACACACCTACGCCACCTGGCTGCTGCGCCGTGGTGCCGGCATCGAGTCGGTGCAGGGACTGTTGGGGCACGCCTCGATCGCCACGACGATCGACACCTATGGTCACCTCACCGTCGAGGACGCGAGAACAACCCTGGCGGCAGCGGGCTGGTTCACCGGCCGGGAGGTGCGCTGGTGACCGCACCGGGCCCGCGCCGGCCGTCGATGAGCAGCGGGCTGCTCGAGAAGCTGATCGCGGTGGTGCGACCCGAGTTTCGCGTCGAGGTCTATCTTGTCGATCCAGATGACCCGGTACTGGGTCGTCGGCGGTGCGCGGTGGCTAAGTGTGACCGTCCGGTATCGGGGAACGGGCTGTGCTCGGGCCACGGTCAACGGTGGCGCGACCGTGACCGGCCGGCGATCGCGGTGTTCCTCGCCGACCCCGGTCCTGTGTTGAATGGCCGCCGGGATCTGAGCGTCTGCACTGTGATCGGATGTCGATACGGCAGCAGCGGCGTCGGGTTGTGCACGCGACATCGCAAAGCGTGGGCCCGTGCCGGTCAACCGGATCCGGGCATCTGGTCGGCCCAGGCAGGGCTGCTCGGTCCACCGGATCCCAGACAATGTGGGCTGCCGTTTTGCACCGTGTGGACCGAGAACACCAGGACCCTGTACTGCAAGTCTCATACGACACGGTGGGTCCAGCTCGGCCGCCCCGATGGCGCAGAATACCTCGCGCACTGCCAGCAGCGCGGCACAGCGCGCATCGACTTCCGCGGGCTAGCTCCCCAGCTGAAACTCGAATTCCAATACGCGGTTCAGAGCCGCCACGACCAAGCCACGATCACCGCCGCCCCGCCGATCATCGCCTGGGCCATCCGCATCGCCAAAGACGCCGCAGTGACCTCACTGCTCGACCTGTCCGCTCAGCAATGGCGTGACTTGGCGGGCACGAAAGAGGGCACCTACCAACGGTTCCTGATCTTCGCCCACGACACCGTCGAAACCCTGCGCGACGGCACCGGCTGGGACGTGGAGTATCCCCGCGATATCTGGCGCCTGCATCTGCTGCCCGGCCTGACCCTCAGCCCCGGCAGAACACCGCACGCCCGCACCCATCTGCGGTTCGACCGGGTAGCCCAGCCGTGGCTGAGAACCCTGGCCAAACGCTGGGCCCGGCTACGACTGAGTGCCGGGCTGAGCGTAGGCACCGCGCAGAAGGATCTGCTGGGTCTGACGCGGTTCAGCACATTCTTGGCCGAGTGCACTCCAGAGGCCCACGCGCTGAGCAACATTGACCGCGCCCTGCTCGAACGCTATCTGGCATGGCTTACCACCCAATCCATTGGCTGCGGCGTGAAGGAAGATGCCGTCACCGCACCCGGAGCCTTCTTCCAGGCGATCCGCCAGCACGACTGGGACATGAGCCTGCCGACCACCGCGGTGTTCTTCCCTGGCGACCTGCCCGCTCGTCCGCCCAGACTCACCCGTCGCATCGCCGAGCACATCATGGCCCAGGTCGAAGCACCCGCCAACCTCGATAAGTGGCCCAACCCCGAGGGCCGACTCATCACGATCATCTTGATCCGGTGCGGGCTGCGCGCCACCGACGCCTGCACACTGCCCTTCGACTGCCTGCTCTACGACGGACAGCACGCCGCCTACCTGCGCTACTTCAACAACAAGATGCGCCGCGAGGCCGCCGTCCCCATCGATGAAGACCTCGAAAACGAAATCCGCGCCCAACAACAGCGGGTCTCAGACCGCTGGCCGGGCCAGTATCGGCACCTGTTCCCCGCCGTCACCCGCAACCTCAGTGGACGAAATCCCATGACTTACTACAGCTATCGCGGCATGCTCAACTCCTGGCTGACCACCTGCGAGGTCCACGATCAGCACGGCCGGCCAGCGCACCTCACCCCGCACCAGTGGCGCCACACCTTTGCCTGCCGCCTGATCAACCGCGACGTTCCCCAAGAAGTCATCCGAGTCCTGCTCGATCA
>Ga0068860_100004269_pt1 | contig 14632 bp, 16 predicted proteins | sample KBSSwiS32_FD_66597 | JGI IMG/M metagenome (GOLD analysis project Ga0068860, IMG submission 66597) | Switchgrass rhizosphere microbial communities from Kellogg Biological Station, Michigan, USA - KBS Switchgrass S3-2 | ecosystem: Host-associated > Plants > Roots > Rhizosphere > Soil ... | reverse complement strand
CTGGAAGCCGACGACGGATATGGATACTGCGATCCGCAATACCATCCAGTACTACGTGAATCAGGAAGGCTTCGGCGACCGCGCCATGGGGAACAACTGAGCCCGGGCGCGTAGCTGAAACATGACCAGCGAGGGGCAGGGGCTGCGTCAGAAACGTAGCTTCGGTTGGTTGCTATGGATCGTTCTCGGGGCGATTTGGTTTGCGACCGGCCCTGTACGCCCTCTGATCGACCCTGACGAGGGGCGTTACGCCGAGATTCCGCGGGAGATGGCTGTCACCGGCGACTGGGTGACACCCCGCCTCAATGGCCTCAAGTATTTCGAGAAGCCTCCGCTGCAGTATTGGGCGACTGCAGCGGCCTATTCGGCGTTTGGCTTCAGCGAATGGACCGCGCGGATATGGACGGTCGGCCTAGGGTTCCTGTGCCTGCCGATGGTCTTTGCGTGGACCCGGCGTCTGTACGGGGACGGTGCCGGTTGGGCAGCGGCCGCAGCGCTTGCGGTCAGCCCGTACTACGAACTCATTGCTCACCTGAATATCCTGGACTCGGGCTTTTCGTTCTTTCTTTCCGGGGCTGTCTTCGCATTTGCACTTGGGCTGAGCTCACCTGAGGGTTCCGCGAGTGAACGGCGCTGGGTGCTGTTGGCGTGGCTCGGGGCGGCGTTAGCTGTACTCAGCAAGGGCATCGTCGTCGGCGTGCTCACCGGAGCGACGCTCGTTGCGTATACCGCTATCGAACGCGATATACGACCGTGGCGGCGTCTCCATCTGCTGTTGGGCCTATCCCTGTTCCTCCTGGTGACAGTTCCCTGGTTCGTTGTAGTCAGCGCCCGGAACTCTTCCTTCCTGGAGTTCTTTTTCGTTCACGAGCACTTCGCCAGGTTTCTGACGAAGGTTCACAAGCGTGAGGAGCCGTGGTGGTACTTCCTGAGCCTGCTGGCCATTGGGGCGCTGCCCTGGCTGTTCACAATGCCGGCGGCGGTGCGCCGGGCTTGGCGAGATAATGGTTTAGAAAAAGGCTTTAAGCCACTAAAATTCCTTCTGATATTCTCGGCAGTGACCCTGCTGTTCTTCTCCGTGTCGTCGTCGAAGCTCGCTCCTTACATCCTGCCCATGATGCCGACGCTGGCGGCTCTGATCGGGGTATCGATGTCCTCGAGTCCGACTTTCGTGCGGACCTGCGCACGGGTGACGGGAGTGCTGATGCCGGTACTGGTCGCCGGATTCTTCATCTATACAATGCGCCGCTACGGATACTTTCCGCAGTCGGCGATCCAGTGGGTCATCGGCGCGGTGGTCGTGGGCCTGTATGGCGTATGGGCCACCTTGAAGCGCGAAGTACCCTCGGCGGCTGCCGTCTGGGCCACCGCGGCCAGCGCAATTTTGGGATGGCAGTGCCTGCTCAGCGCATTTACCGAGCTACCGGAACGCTCTTCGTACAAACTCGTGATGACGATCAAACCCCTGATCGGGCCGCAAACGGAATTGTTCAGTATCGGTCAGTATCGCGAGACCCTCTCGCCCTACCTCGGCCGGACAATGACGATTGTCGGGTTTCAGGGTGAGCTCGAGTTTGGGATGACTGAAGAACCGTCCCGGACGCTGACAACGGACGCCTTCCTGGCCCAGTGGAATGCCTCGAAGAATGCAGTCGCTTTTATTTCACCGAGTATCGTCGAGGAATGGCGTAGCCGTGGGTTGCAGGGCAAGGTCATCGGCGGCGACAACCAGACGTTGGTGGTAAGCCGCTTATGAGACCAGTGGATTTTGGGACGCTGTTGATTGGTGTAATCCTGAACGCCTTCGCCCAGCTGGGTCTGAAGGCCGCGACGCAGGTTACGGGGCCGTTGGTTTCATCGGACGGGAGCACCTACAACAAGGCGCTCGTGCTCATGACTGTCCCGCAATTCTGGCTGGCGTTGGCTGCCTACGGGTTCAGCCTCATTGTCTGGCTCATAGGCCTCTCGCGGGTCCCCGTGAGCCAGGCATACCCGTTGTTGTCCATGGGTTACGTACTCAACATCGCGCTTGCGTGGTGGCTGCTGGGCGAAGTTCCAAATGTGCAGCGCATCGTCGGGACCGGTGTAATCGTTGCTGGCGTGGTGCTCGTCGCCCGTTCCTGAGAGGTCCGTCGTGAAGAAGATGCTTCCGTTTACCCGTCCTACTGTCGACGAGGAAACGATCCAGGGCGTTGCTGAGGTCCTTCGGTCGGGTTGGCTGGCAAGCGGACCGAACGTGGCGGAATTCGAGGCGGCATTGTCGCGCTACCTGGGGGGACGTCCGATCCGGACGCAGACCTCCGCCACCGCGAGCCTGGAGATGGCCTTGCTGGCTTGTGGCATCGGTGACGGGCACGAAGTCATTACGCCGGCAATGAGCTTTGTTGCGACCGCCAATACGATCACGCGAACCGGAGCACGCCCGGTCTTTGTCGATGTCGGCCTGGATTCCCGCAATATCGATTTCGACCAGGTCGAGGCGGCCATTACGCCGCGAACGCGCGCCATCATGCCCGTGCACTTCGCAGGCCTCCCCGTCGACATGGATCGGCTTTACGACATCGCCCGGCGGCACAGACTGCGGGTGGTCGAGGATGCGGCCCATGCGATCGGATCCGCCTGGAAGGGTCGCCGCATCGGGAGTTTCGGCGATCTGGTGTGCTTCAGCTTCCATCCCAACAAGAACATGACGACCATTGAGGGTGGGGCGGTCAGCGGCGGCTCGCCGGAGGAGATCCGGGCGCTCGAGCTGCATCGGTGGCATGGCCAGTTGAAAACGCCTGCCGGCGTCGACACATTGTTCGCCGGTGGTAAAGCCAACCTGTCCGATGTGGCGGCGCGTGTTGGCCTGGGGCAGCTGGCGCACCTGGAGGAGTTCAACGCGCGGCGCCGCGAGCTCGTGGCCCGGTACTACCAACTGTGGAGCGACAACCCGCCGGTCAGGCTGCCGGAACGGGGGGACGAAGGGCACAGCTGGCACATTTTCGCGCCCCTGTTGCCGTTGCCGCGGTTGCGGATTACACGTCCACAGTTTATTGAGGCCATGGCGCAACGGGGCATTGGTGTTGGCATACACTATCCCGCGATTCATTTGTTCACGGCGTACCGTGAAATGGGTTATCGCGAGGGTCTGTTCCCCAACGCTGAACGGATCGGGCGCGAGACGGTCACCTTACCGCTGTTTCCGGCTATGGAGCTGAGTGACGTGGATCGGGTGGTGGAGGCAGCCAACGAAGTCATCGCGGGAGCGCTGATTTGAACGCTACGGTTTCTGTCGTCATTCCATGTTTCAACGAGGAGCAGGGGCTGGCCAGCCTGTTTGCTCGTCTGTATCCGGCACTCGATGCGCTGGGCCGTACCTATGAGGTTGTTTTCGTCGATGACGGAAGCAGTGATCGGACCGTTGCCGGCCTGAGGGAGCAGTTCAACCAGCGGCCCGATGTCACCCGGGTCGTGGTGCTGACGCGCAATGTCGGCCAGCACATGGCCATCATGGCCGGGTTCGCGCAATCCCGGGGCGATTACATCGTCACTCTGGATGCGGATCTGCAGAATCCCCCGGAGGAGATCGCCAACATCATCGCCGCGATGGACGCGGGCGCCGATTATGTTGGAACCGTTCGCAAGAACCGTCACGATGTCTACTGGCGCAAGGTGGCCTCGCGAATGATGAACCGCTTTCGCGAGCGGACCACGCACATCCGGATTACGGACCAGGGTTGCATGTTGCGGGGCTACGATCGCGAGATCGTGGACGCAATCAACAGTTGTGTCGAAGTGAGCACGTTCGTGCCCGCTCTGGGTTACACCTTCGCGCGCAACCCGGTCGAGATCGAAGTCGGCCACGCCGAAAGAGCCGTGGGTCAGTCGAAGTATTCTCTGTACAGCCTGATCCGGCTCAACTTCGATCTGATGACCGGCTTTTCCGTGGTGCCGCTGCAGTTCTTCTCCATGGGCGGCATAGTCATTTCGCTGATTTCGCTGTTGGGGTTCATAGCGTTGCTCATTCGCCGCCTGGTGCACGGCTCGGAAGCGGAGGGTGTGTTCACCCTGTTCGCCATCGCATTCTTCCTCATCGGCGTGCTGTTGATGGGCGTCGGAGTCGTGGGCGAGTACGTGGGGCGGATTTACGAGCAGGTGCGCCAGAGGCCACGTTATACGGTGGCAGCACTGCTGGAACAGAAATCCACTGAAGTCATTATCCCGGCCAAGGAGCGTGCATGACTACTCGCGCCGTCGTGTTTGGTTATCACGACGTGGGTGTCCGCTGCCTCGAAACTTTGCTCTCGGGCGGAGTGGAAGTTCCTCTGGTCGTTACAGTGCGTGACGACCCCCACGAAACGCAGTGGTTTGGCAGTGTGGCCGCCACGGCCGCCGAGTACGGCATCGAGACCGTGATGCCCTCGGATCCCAACACGCCGGATATGCAGCAGCGCCTGGCTGCGTTGCAACCGGATTTCATTTTCTCGTTTTACTACCGGGCACTGTTGGGCGCGCCGTTGCTGCAGGCGGCGCGGCTGGGCGCGCTCAATATGCATGGCTCGTTGCTGCCCAGATATCGCGGCCGCGCGCCGGTGAACTGGGCGATCCTGCATGGTGAGCGGGAGACGGGCGCCACGCTCCATTACATGGTCGAGCGCGCGGACGCGGGTGACATTGTCGACCAACTCGCCGTGCCGATTCTGCAGAACGATGATGCGCGCGCCGTGTATGGCAAGGTGACCGTGGCGGCGGAAATAATCCTGGCTCGTTCGCTGCCTGGATTGATTGCGGGAACGGCACCTCGCCACTCTCAGCCGGCGCAGCAGGGTCAGTACTTCGGACGTCGCCGCCCCGAGGACGGCCGGATCGATTGGAACTGGTCGGCGGAGCAGATTCATAACCTCGTGCGTGCCGTTGCGCCGCCGTTTCCGGGCGCCTTCGCCAATGTGGGCGATCAACGCTGGTTCATCCAGAAGACCCGGGTGGTTGCACATAGGGCATCTCCGGCGGGGCAGGCTCGGTTGGTCAGCGTCGATGGACAGTGTTACGTCGAGTGCTGTGACGGCAGCGTATTGCACTTGATCAAAGTGGCCTCACAGGACGGACCTCTGATTCTCAGGGGGCTTGCCGCCGCGTTGGCAAAGCACCCTCGCTTGCTGAGTTAACCGTCCGTTGCGGATTGCTCTCAAAATCGATGTAGATACTGACCGCGGTACCCTCGAAGGGGTACCACGGCTGGCGGGCCTGTTTGAGCGGTTGGATGTCCGGGCTACGTTCCTTTTCAGCCTGGGTCCGGACCAGACCGGACGCGCCGTCAAGCGGGCGTTCCGGCGCGGATTCATGGGGAAGGTTCGCCGCACCTCGGTGTTGAAACACTACGGCCTCAAGACCCTGTTGTATGGAACGTTGCTTCCCGCTCCACATATTGCGCGCCGTCGCGGTTCGATCATGAGGGATATTGCAGCACGCGGCTTTGAAGTCGGTGTGCATACGTACAACCACATCAAGTGGCAGGACTACGTTGCGCAGTCCGATGAGGCCTGGACGCGGCGGGAGCTGACCTTGGCACGGGATGAGTTTGCGCAGGTTTTTTCGCGACCACCGGTGATGCACGGCGCGGCAGGGTGGCAAGTCAATCGCTACGTCCCGGAGCTCGAGCGGCAGTTGGGTTTCCAATATGCCTCTGACGGCCGTGGTGTCGGCCCGTTCTTCCCCGTTGTTGCAAACGGCAAGGTCGTCAACGTACCTCAAATGCCCACGACGTTGCCGACACTCGATGAGTTGATCGGACGCGAAGATCTGGGGGATACCGATCCCATTGACCACCTGCTGTCGCTGAGCGATCCCGGCCGCGATCATGTTTACACCCTTCATGCGGAGCTCGAAGGCAACCTGTACCTCGACGCGTTTGAGCGCCTGCTGCGCGGTTGGCGCACACGCGGCGCGGAACTGATCGATATGGCTGCTTACGCGGCCACGTTGCGTTTGGCTGAGTTGCCGCGATGTGAGATGGTGGAGGGGACTGTAGAAGGCCGCAGTGGTGTTCTGGCAGTGCAAGGAGCCGCGTTATGACCTGGTACGGATTGTCAGTTTTCAGTCTGGCGTATGTATTGGCGGTTGCGATTCCAGGACCTGGCGTCGCGGCCATCATCGCCCGTTCCCTGGGGCACGGGCTGCGAGGCGCGCCGGCATTCATTGGCGGCTTCCTGGTAGGGGACCTCGTTTGGTTCACCTGCGCGGCGACGGGTCTGGCGATGCTGGCTCAAAGCGCCTACACGGTGTTTCTCGTCGTGAAGTACGCGGGCGTGGCGTATCTCCTGTACCTGGCATATCGGTTGTGGACGTCGCCTGCGCAGGCGTTGGATGCCTCTGCCAAGGTGTCGCAGGAGCGTCCGTTGCGTCTGTTCCTGGGCTCTCTGGCCCTGACGATGGGTAATCCCAAGACCATGATCTTCTTTCTGGCGGTGCTGCCCACCGTCGTTGAGCTGAAGCACTTGTCCGTGGGCGGCTTTCTGTCGATTGTCGGCGTGATTATGGTCATTCTGCCTCTGGTGCTGGGCGGCTATGCCTTCGGGGCAAGTCGCGCGCGGCGGCTCTTCTCGACGCCCAGGACAGTCCGGTGGGTGCAGCGGGGGACTGGAGTTGCCATGGCGTCGGCTGCGGTCGCCGTTGCTACGCGCTAGCAGGCGCAGCCAGCCTATTGAGGTAGGAACTACCTCTCACAATATTGGGTCGAGCGGTACGTCTATCTGTACAGATGGACGTGACGCTGAATGACCCTTCCGTGACAACCGAGCAAGATCGAAAGATCTCGGCCGCCGTGCGGCGCGAGGGCGGTCGCTTGCGGAATTTCATTCGCCGTCGCGTGCTGGATGCCGCCGAGGCGGAAGACATCCTCCAGGAAGTGCTCTACGAGCTCGTGGCTGCTCACCGTCTAACGCAGCCCATCGAGCAGGCCGGTGCCTGGCTGATGCGGGTTGCCCGCAACCGGATCATCGACCGCTTCCGCAAGAAGCGCGCGGAGCCTTTCAGTAATTCACCATTTCTGGTGGACGAGGAGGATGAAGGCAGGGCGCTGGAGGACCTGTTGCCCTCCATCGAGCCCGGCCCCGAAGGTGAGGCTATCCGGCAAGTGTTGCTCGAACAGGTGGAGGAAGCTCTCGATGAGTTACCTCCCGAGCAGCGCGAGGTGTTTATCGCACATGAGCTGGAAGGAGCCAGCTTCAAGGAGCTGTCCGCGCGCTGGGGTGTGAGCGTCAACACGCTGTTATCCCGGAAACGATACGCGGTGCTGGCTCTGCGGGAACAGTTGCAGGATGCCTATGACGAGTGGCTGAACGATTAGAAGTAATTGCACCTTGGCGCGTGCCGTCAGGTGAGCGGGCGAATGCCCGCGTAGCAGGAGAAGTGTTGTGAGACGTTTTTGGATGATGAAGTGCCTTGCTTTCATGGTGTTCGCTCCGCTGCTTGTAGCGGCGCTGAGCGTGGCGGTCATGCTGCTGTGGAATGCGCTGATCCCGAGCTTGTTCGCGGGTCCGGTTCTAACCTTCTGGCAGGCTGCCGGTCTGCTGGTGTTGTGCCGCCTGCTGTTTGGTGGGTTCAGACCCCACCATCATGGACACCACCACTGGAGGCACCGTGCGTGGCATGATCGCTGGCACCGCATGACTCCGGAGGAGCGCGATCGCTTTCGCGACGGATTTCGCCGGTGGAAGGATATGAGTCGCGACGAGCGGCGCGAGTTCCGCAGAGGTTTCGGTCATGGTGGGTTCCGCGGTCCATTCGGCGCCTGCGGCCCCGGGATGCACGACGAGCCGCCCGATATGCACGGCGAACACCGTAGTGACGAGCCGAAGGGTGTGTAACATGTGGAAGACGAGCATCAACGACAACTTCAGGGTCGTGACATTTCCCTCCGCGGAGGCCGCTGGAGCCGCGGCCCTCGAATTTCTCGAACGCAGCCGTGATGTCGCGAGTGAGGTCGTAGTTGACGACTCCCGCGCCAAAACTTCACCATCGAGGCGTGAGAAAAACAGTCATCCTCGTTCCGGGCCTGCTGTGTGATGAGTGGCTCTGGCACTTTCAGGTCGCGGGACTCGCGGACATCGCCGATGTCCAGGTCGCCAACCACGACGAAGTTGACAGCCTCGGGGCGCTGGCCGAGGCGATAATCAAAGAGGCCCCGCCGCGGTTTGCAATTGCGGGGCACTCGATGGGCGGACGGGTTGCGCTGGAGGTGGCTCGTCGGGTACCCGAGCGTCTGATCGGGTTTTCCATTCTCGACACGGGTTATGAGGCGTTGGCGCCGGGCGAACCCGGCGAGCGCGAAATCGCCGGCCGGCGCTCCATGCTGGCACTGGCCCGGCGCAGCGGCATGCGCGCGATGGCTCGCAACTGGCTGCAGGGCATGGTCTATCCCCCACGCCTCACCGATGCTGAGTTGATTGAGCCCATAGTCGAGATGTTCGCCCGCCGAACACCGGATCTGTATGCCATGCAGATCCAGGCGCTGCTCGCGCGGCCGGATGCCAAACCCGTGTTCGCCCGGATTCGCTGTCCCAGTCTCGTGATGTGTGGGAGCGATGACACCTGGGCGCCGCCCGCCCGTCACGAAATCATGGCCAATATGCTGCGGCATTCCGCGAAAACTTTCGGCGTCATTCCCAACTGCGGCCACATGTCGCCGCTCGAGCGTCCGCGAGCGGTGAATGATGCGTTCCGGAGTTGGATCGAAGCGATGGAGACACCGTGATGGGCACTGAATTGCACAAGTTTGGATTGATCGGATTCGGCGAGGCGGGATCTATCCTGGGTGAAGATCTCGTGGCCGCGGGCTATGAAGTGGCCATGTACGATGTGCTGCTCGACTCGCCTTCGGGCCGATCTTTGATGCTCGAGAAGGCGCGGCGTGTGCGGGTGCGCGCCGCCGATACGTTCGAGGACGCTGTTGCTGGCGCGTCTATTGTCATCTCCGCAGTGACGGCTACGTCGTCTTCTGATGTTGCCGCCAAAGCAGCGCGGGTGCTGCGGGCAGGGCAGGTGTTGTTGGATATCAACTCGGTGTCACCTGCGAAGAAACTGGCGAATGCCGCGTTGGTTGAAGCTGTTGGGGCCGATTACGTCGAAGCCGCGGTGATGGCGCCTGTACCGCCTCAGAGGTTGCGCGTCCCCATGCTGCTGGGTGGGCCTCGCGCCGCCGCGGTTGCGCAGGTGTTGCGTGATGTCGGGATGAATGCCACGGTGCTTTCCGACAAGATCGGGGTCGCATCGGCGGTGAAGATGTGCCGTTCGATTGTGATCAAGGGCCTGGAGGCGCTGACACTCGAGTCGATGTTGGCGGCGCGCAAGTTTGGGGCCGAGCAGGAAGTTCTGGCCTCGTTGAATGGGACGTTTCCGTCCATGGGCTGGACGGGGAAGCTGCCGGATTACCTGATCAGCCGGGTAGCCGAGCATGGTCTGCGCCGGGCTTCTGAAATGCGTGAGGTGGCCCGAACGTTGTCGGATGTTGGTGTTGATCCGGTCATGGCGGCTGCGACCGCTGCCAGACAGGAATGGCTGGTGCAGTCCATGGCTGCCCATGATGAGGAATATGGCGAGCCTTTTTCCTGGCGGTCGCTCGTCGACGCTATTTCACCGGCAAAGTCGTCGAGCGGGTGACGGTGCGCATCGCGAAGCTCGATTGAACGCTCGCCACGCTGGGAAGGCGGGTCAGGTGCTGGTTGTGGATGCGTTCGAAATCCGCCAGGTCGGCTACCACCAGCCGCAACAGATAGTCGTGCTCCCCGGTCATGAGGTAGCACTCCATTACTTCGGGGACCTTGCGGACGGCGTTCTCAAAAGCCTCCAGGCCTGACTGGCTCTGGCGGTCCAGGGTGATGTTCACAAACACGTTGACCGGGTATCCGGCCTTCTGCTGGTCGATCAGGGCTGTGTAGCCCTGGATCAAGCCGGACTCTTCCAGGGCCCGGACGCGACGCAGGCAGGCGGATTCGGACAGGCTGACCTTTTCGGCCAGGGAGGTATTGGTGATCCGGGCATCCTGCTGCAGTAGCTTCAGGATGGCACGATCATAACGGTCCAGCTCCATTCGCGCAGCAATCCTTCGTATTTGAGAGTAATACCGGCGGATTCTGCCACAGGTCGTGCCCCAGGACTGTGCATTACGCAAGGGGCTGCCGGGTGTCCGACCCTAAGCTGCCTCGCATCTTTCACCCGCGCGACCTCTCAAACCGTCGAGGTTGCGCACCAGGAGCCCCTGTCATGCGCATTGGTGTCCCTAAAGAGATCAAGAACAACGAATATCGCGTCGGCATGGTGCCCGCCGGGGTACGCGAGCTGACCAGCGCTGGGCACGAAGTCATAGTGGAAACCGGCGCCGGCAATGGCATTGGCGTGGATGATGCCCAGTACAAGGCCGCGGGCGCGTCCATCGCTGGCACCGCCGCTGAGGTTTTCCAGAAGGGCGAGTTGATCGTCAAAGTCAAAGAGCCGCAGCCGAACGAGTGCGAGATGCTTCGTGCTGGCCAGGTCCTGTTCACGTACCTCCATCTCGCCGCGGATCCCGTGCAGGCGAAGGGACTGATGAAGTCCGGCGCCACCGCCATCGCTTACGAGACGGTGACTGCGCCTAACGGCTCTCTGCCGTTGTTGACCCCGATGAGCGAAGTTGCCGGCCGCATGTCGATCCAGGTCGGCGCTGCCAGCCTGCAGAAGGCAAACGGTGGGTTCGGCGTCCTGTTGGGTGGGGTTCCTGGTGTGCAGCCTGCCAAGGTCGTCATTCTCGGTGGCGGCGTAGCCGGTAGGCATGCAGCCGAAATGGCTGTTGGCCTGCGCGCAGACGTCACAATCGTTGATCGTTCGCTGGACCGCCTCCGGGAGCTGTCACAGACGTTTGGCGCAACCCTCCTGACCGCATATTCGACGACCGAGACGATCGAGCGTCTCGTACGGGAAGCGGATCTCGTTATCGGTGCAGTGCTGGTCGCAGGAGCTACGGCGCCGAAGCTGGTCACGCGCGCAATGCTCTCCACCATGAAGCGTGGCGCAGTGTTGGTCGACATTTCGATCGACCAGGGCGGCTGCTTCGAGACCAGCCGGCCGACGACACACGCTGATCCAACATTCGTCGTGGATGGCGTCATTCACTATTGCGTCGCGAACATGCCGGGCGCCGTGCCGCGCACGTCAACATTCGCGCTGACCAACGCAACGCTGCCGTACGTCCGCGCACTGGCCGATCTGGGCTGGCAGGCAGCCCTGAAGCGTGATTCCGGACTTGCTGCCGGACTCAACGTACACGCCGGCGAGATCACTCATGACGTAGTGGCCCGCGCCCTGGGCCTGCAGGCGCGCCCGGCGACTGTGACCGCCATTCGCTAGTCCTGAGCGCCGGGGGGCGGTCCTACGATCATGGGATCGTTCCCCCGGCCAGCTCATTCCCTCCAATTCTGAGCGACACTCCTACGGCCCGGGCGCTAATCGCTCTCCCCTAAGAAGAGTGGCACCTGTTGGCCTCCTACGGATACGCTACCGTCCGCCTGTTTCCGTAAGACGGGAACGGTAATCCTTTTTTGGTCGTTCAGGAGACTCCAGAATGAAGTACGCACTGCCGGTTGCCCCACGTCGCGCCACCGGCGCTTCGCGGGATTCCCTCCGCGCTGCTTCGGTTGCCCCACGTCGCGCCACTGGCGCTTCGCGGGATTCCCTCCGCGCTGCTTCGGTTGCCCCACGTCGCGCCACTGGCGCTTCGCGGGATTCCCTCCGCGCTGCTTCGGTTGCCCTACTGGCACTCGTTACCGGCTCGGCGATCGCCGCACCCGTCACTTACAACGTCGATCCCAACCACACCTATCCCAGCTTCGAGGCCGACCACTTCGGCGGTCTGTCGAACTGGCGCGGCAAGTTCAACAAGAGCTCCGGCACGATTGTGCTCGACAAGGAAAAGAGCACCGGCAAGGTTGAGATCACCGTCGATGTAGCTTCCATCAACTTCGGCATGCCGAAGCTCGATGAGCATGCGAAATCCGCTGAGATTTTCGACGCCGCCAAGTACCCTACGGCCACTTACAAGGGCACGCTGGCCAAGTTCAAGGACGGCGCCCCGACCGCGGTGGACGGTGAATTCACGCTGCACGGTGTGACAAAGCCGTTGACCCTGACGATCAATTCGTTCAAGTGCATGACGAATCCGATGACCAAAAAGGAAGTGTGCGGTGCGGATGCATCGGCCACTTTCAGCCGCAGCGACTTCGGTGTCAGCTATGGCGACAAGTTCGGTTTCAAACAGGAAGTGAAACTGCAGATCCAGGTCGAAGGAATTCGGGCGGGCTGATGCGCGCCAGCGGGTTCGGGTGCCGTCAGGCACCCGAACCCGGGGCTTGTCTGACCTGTATCGCGGGCAGGCAGCCTCCCCGGATCGTCCTGGCCACAGCATAAGCACATTGCCAGGAAGTATTGCGTTGCCGGCCTCACGCCGAGCGTCCTAGGCGGGGCAACGTGTAGACTCTCGTCCCGAGGGTCCAATGTCCACACAGAAGCTTGAAGACAGTGCAATTTTTGAGGCGATCGTTGCCGCTGCCATTGAGGCGGGCAAGGTTGTGTACGATTTTTATCGAGGTGGATTTGACGTCCAGCGCAAGGCTGACGCTTCGCCGGTAACCGATGCGGATCACGCTGCGGAAGCAATAATTCTGAGGCGCCTGCGGGAGGTCGCTCCTCACATTCCCGTAATTGCGGAGGAGGAGGTTGCTGCAGGGCGGGTGCCGGCAATCGGCAACGAGTTTTTCCTGGTGGACCCGCTCGACGGTACGAAGGAGTTCATCCAGAAGCGCGGCGACTTCACGGTCAACATTGCCCTCATTCGCGACCGATTACCGGTTCTGGGCGTTGTGTACGCGCCCGCCAAAGGCAGCTTGTTTGCGGGTAACGTTGTTGGGCGTTTGGCATTCCGTAGTGAGCAGAATGCTGATGCTGCGGAGCGCGCGCCGCGTCGTTCCATCTCCGTGCGTCCGGTTCCGGCGAGCGGCGTTGTCGCGGTCAGTTCACGTTCGCATTCCACGCCTGAAACCGATGCCTATCTGGCGCAAGTCAACGTCGCCGATCGTGTGTCAGTTGGCTCATCGTTGAAGTTCTGTTTGGTTGCTGCGGGAGAGGCAGACCTGTATCCGCGCCTGGGGCCCACGATGGAGTGGGATACGGCGGCTGGTCATGCGGTCCTCGCTGCCGCAGGTGGAAGCGTCTGGGCTCCTGGAGGAGTGCCTTTGCTGTATGCGAAGCCTACCTTCCGTAATACCTATTTCATCGCAAGTGGGACGCTGAAAGCGCCTCCACTCGCCGCGGCGTAAGTTGGCGTCATGTCGTTATCGTTGAATTTGAAGCGCCTCGAGGCGGAGTCGATCGGCATCATCCGGGAAGTTGCGGCGGAGTTTCGCAATCCGGTGATGTTGTATTCCATCGGAAAGGATTCCGGGGTGATGTTGCACCTGGCGATGAAGGCGTTTTATCCGTCAAAGCCGCCATTCCCACTTCTGCACGTCGACACCCAGTGGAAATTCGGTGCAATGATCCAGCACCGTGACCAGATCGCGGAACGCTATGGCGTCAAGCTACTGGTGTACACGAATCCCGAGGGGATCGCCCGCGGGATCAATCCCATCGCTTCGGGGTCTCAGCTACATACACAGGTGATGAAGACTGAGGCGTTGAAACAGGCGCTGGACAAGTGGGAATTCGACGCGGCCTTCGGTGGCGCTCGGCGCGATGAAGAAAAGAGCAGGGCGAAGGAGCGCGTGTTTTCCTTCCGCTCCGCTGGGCACGTCTGGGATCCCCGGAACCAGCGCCCGGAGTTGTGGCAGTTGTTCAACACGAAGATCAACAAGGGCGAAACGATCCGGGTATTCCCCTTGTCCAATTGGACGGAATTGGACATCTGGCAGTACACCCGAGCTGAAAACATTCCCGTTGTCCCGCTGTATTTCGCGGCTCCCCGGCCGGTGGTGAAGAGGGACGGCGTGCTGATTATGCGCGATGATGATCGCATGCCGTTGTTGCCGGGGGAGGTTGAGGAGACGCGGATGGTGCGGTTTCGGTCGCTGGGCTGCTATCCGTTATCCGCGGCCGTTGAGAGCACCGCGGCGACGTTGGATGAGATTATTGCGGAGATGATTGCATCGCGGACGTCTGAGCGCTCCGGGCGGCTCATCGACAGTGATGAGGCGGCGTCAATGGAGAAGAAGAAGCGCGAGGGCTATTTCTGATGGACGCGACTCCCCTGCGGTTCCTCACGTGCGGCTCTGTCGACGATGGCAAGTCCACCCTCATCGGTCGGCTGCTCTACGACACCAAGCTGATCATGGAGGACCAACTCATCGCGTTGGAGCGTGACAGCCGCAAGCATGGCACCACTGGCGATGACATCGATCTGGCGTTGCTCGTCGACGGCCTCGAAGCCGAACGGGAGCAGGGCATCACCATCGACGTGGCCTACCGCTTCTTCGCCACTCCGCGCCGATCCTTCATCGTGGCCGACACGCCCGGCCACGAGCAATACACCCGCAACATGGCCACCGGCGCATCCAACTCCGATGCGGCCGTCATCCTGATCGACGCCCGCAAAGGTGTCCTCACCCAGACACGCAGGCACAGCTACATC
>Ga0068860_100004267_pt1 | contig 14634 bp, 21 predicted proteins | sample KBSSwiS32_FD_66597 | JGI IMG/M metagenome (GOLD analysis project Ga0068860, IMG submission 66597) | Switchgrass rhizosphere microbial communities from Kellogg Biological Station, Michigan, USA - KBS Switchgrass S3-2 | ecosystem: Host-associated > Plants > Roots > Rhizosphere > Soil ... | reverse complement strand
CGCCCAACAAATCCCGTACCCGCCGGTCGAAATCCCGCAACTCGCCCTCATTCAGAGCATTGTCCAAACTGAGCATCGGCGACGAATGCGCCACCTTGACGAAGCCTTCCCGAGGTTTGCCCCCCACGCGCTGAGTAGGCGAGTCATCAGTCACCAACTCCGGATGCGCTTCCTCCAACCCCTGCAGCTCCCGCATCATCCGGTCGTACTCAGCGTCCGTTATTTCCGGCGCATCCAGCACGTAATACAGATGCTCATGATGCGCGATCTTCTTGCGCAGCGCTTCGACTTTCTGGGGGACAGAACTCACAGGGAAGTTATACTTGAAAGATAGCTAAATATCAGCAGCCGGTCCTGATCTACAATCCTGTCGCGGGCAAATTCCGGCGGCAGCCTGCGCGTATTCTCCAACGTACCATTGATGCCCTGAAAAAAGTAGGCATCGTAGCCGAACTCACCCCCACCGCCGCCGCCGGCCACGCCACCGAATTAGCCCGCGAAGCCGTAGCCGCCGGAGCCGACTTAATCCTGGTCCTGGGCGGCGACGGAACCATCAACGAAGTAGCGAACGGCATGATCCCCTCGCGCGTCCCGCTAGGCATTCTCCCCGGCGGCACCGCTAACGTCCTAGCCAACGAACTGGGCCTGGGCAACGGCCTAGAACGCGCCATCGCACGCCTGGGACAATGCGTGGAACACCGCATCGCCGTAGGCAGACTATGCACCCCGTTCCGCGAGCCCCGCTATTTCCTGCTCATGGCCGGCGCCGGCTTAGACGCCACCATAGTGACCAAAGTGAACCCTGGATTTAAAGCCCGCGCCGGCAAGCTCGCCTATTGGGCGGCCGGCCTAGGCGAATTCTTCAGCACCGTCGGCCAGTTTGACGCCAAGATCAACGGCCACCAAACCCAACACGGATTCGTGCTAGCCTCACGCGTGCGCAACTACGGCGGCGACATGGAAATCGCCAGCCAAGCCTCGCTCCTCAATAACGATTTCGAAGTAGTTCTGTTCGAAGGTTCAAATCCCCTGCGCTACGCCGCCTACATGACCGCCGTAACACTCCGTCAAGTAAAATCCATGCCCGGCGTGCACGCCGTACGCGCCCAACGTGTCGAGTTCTCCGGCTCAGCCCACCTGCAGATCGACGGCGAGTACGCCGGCCGCCTGCCGGCCTCCCTCGAAATGGCGCCCGATGCCTTGACCCTGCTGATCCCCCCCACCTACCGCTGACCCCCAATGAACCATGGATAACCTGACCCATTCCCTAGTCGGATTGATGTTAGCGAGAGCCGGTCTCGAGAAAACTACGGTCCGCGGCACCGCCATGATGGTGCTAGCCGCCAACGCCCCCGACGCCGATGCCTTCGTATGGTTCACCGGCACCATGCGCTACATCGAATACCACCGCACCTACACCCACTCCTTGTTCTTCCTGCCGCTAGTAGCTCTGCTCCCCATGTTGATAGCCCGCGCCAAATTTTCCTGGCGATCCTACCTGGCAGCGATCATCGGCGTACTCAGTCACCTGCTCCTCGATTGGACCAACGCCTACGGCATCCCCCTCACACTGCCCTTCTCCTTCCACCGCTTCCGCCTGGACATCAACAATATCCTCGACGTGTGGATCCTCGCCATCCTTCTAGGAGCCGTAGCCGCCACCGCCCTCTCCCGCCTGGTCAGCAGCGAAATCGGCGAGCGCAAAAGCACCGCCCCCCGCCGCACCTGGGCCTGGGCAGCACTAGCCGCACTGCTAGCTTTTGAAGGACTCCGCGTAGTGACCCACGCCCGCGCCGTCGAAGTCATGTCCGCGCGCCTCTACGAAGGAGCCCCGCCCAAAAGAGTCACCGCACTCCCCAACGGCGTAAATCCCCTCACCTGGAGAGGCGTCATCGAAGGCGCCAATTTTGCCGTAATCTTACCCGTGGACTTGCTGACAGACTACGATCCCCGCGCCGGACGCCTCTATCGCGCTGCCACTCCAGTCCCCGGCATGGAAGCCGCCCTGCGCACCCATCCCTTCCAGGTGTTCAGCCGCTGGTCCCAGGTGCCCTTCTGGCGAGTAACCCCCGTCGGAGACGACCGTCGCCTGGACCTGATCGACTTGCGCTTCGGCACCCCCGACAACCCCGGCTTCGCCGGCGTCTCCGCCCTAGTCGACCGCATGGGGAACGTCCTACGCTCCGGCTTTGGCCTGTAGAGACGGGCCCATGGCCTGTCACTTCCCCCGTAGCAGCCCTTTTTAGCGCCCAGTCGACCGCGGAACCAAAGCATCGTCAATCATAGCCGACGCAGTAGCCTCCGCATCCACCCGCAACTCGCCCGCCGCGTAAGCCCGCATCAGCCCTTCCATCTTGGCCTGCCGCTCCGGCGAATCCCCCACCAGCGACCGCAAAGTGCGCACCAATTCAGCCAGGTGAACATCCCCAGCGTACGGATCTGCAAGCCGGGTTGGAGCAATAGCAGTCGAGGAGCCCAAAGAACTGCGCTTGGAGTCGTTCACGTTCATCGTGTCTCCGTGGGCAAGGCCCGCGTGAATCCATTATCGACCATCGCAGGCGAAATGTGAACCTTAGAATCCATGGGAGGCGCTAGGTTCGTACCTATCCATGATACTCCTCTGTACTAGTTCGCGAGGTCCATAAAGCTGTAGCACATCATGTGACAGATAATATGATGCGCATCCTCAATCCGCCCCATATGCGGCTCCGGCACATGGATATGAAGGTTAGCCAGCGCCCCCAGCTTCCCTCCATCCCGCCCCGTCAACGCCAGCGTCCGGCACCCAATCGAGTTCGCGTACTCCATGGCCCGCACCACGTTAGGCGAATTCCCCGACCCGCTGATCGCCATATACAAATCCCCTGGCTCGGCAAAGTTCTTCAGTTCCTCCACCAGCGCGTCAGCATAGCTGACATCGTTCGAATAAGCCGTGAGAGTAGGCAGATTCTGCCCCAGCGCCACAATGCGGAACCGCTGGGACTTGCCCATGCTAGCGCCCTTCACCATGTCGCAAACAAAATGCGCCGCCGTAGCCGCACTCCCGCCATTGCCCGCCACAAACAACGCTCGCTTCGAATCGCGAGCCTCCTTCATCCACCCAATCGCCTGCGCCACCAGCGCCGTGTCGATGGTAGAAAGCGTGGCAAGCAGCCTCTCGCGGTACTCCGTAGGAAATGTCATCACCAGAAATATTGTATCCCGCCCCAGGGTTTACACTGATCCCATGGGCGCAACCAAGACCGTGCTGACGGCTCAGCAATTCGACAACTATCCCTTCGAGGAAGACAAGCGCTACGAACTCGACGAGGGAGAGTTGATCGAGATGACCCGCCCCACCTACAAGCACAACCGTGTCTTAGGACACTTGTTCGTTGAACTCTCCATCTATTTACGCGGCAGGCGGATCGGAGAGGCTCTAATTTCCGAAAATCTATATGCCCTGTCTCCTCATACGCGAAGATCTCCCGATGTAGCCGTCATCCTAGGCGACCACCGCGAAGAATTGAAAAACGCCAACGTGATTCCGATCGTTCCAGACATCGTTGCCGAAATTCTCTCGCCCAGCGAAACCCCGCGCATGATTCACCGCAAACTCAAACAGTACTTCGCCGCCGGAGTCAAAGAAGTCTGGCTGATCGATCCCGACGTCAAAGAAATCGAAATCTGGAAAGGCCCCAGCCTCCCCGACCCCGTCCTAGCCGCTGGCGACGTTCTCAGTTCCACTCTTCTTCCCGCCTTCGCGCTACCGCTCGAAGAACTATTCGCCTGAATCACTCCCACGGGTTCACCACCTTCACGCCGCAGTGCTCGAAATCGCCCGTGTTACGCGTAGCAATCGCCGCTCCGTAAGCCCGCGCAATCGCCGCAATCTGCGCATCCGCTTGCGACATAGGACGCCCGCGCCTCCGCCGCGCCCCGATAATCCCGGTAAATTCACGCGCCGCATCACTATCAAACGGCAGAATCCGTTTCAAAATCCTCGCGAAAAGTCGCTTCCACCGCCTGCTCAATCTCCGACCACCGCCGTCCCACGTCCCATTTACATGAAAGCGATGCCACCAACCGGCTCAGCCCCCGGTCGACACGCGCCCGCATCGCCGCTTCATAAGCCTGCGCGGAGCGGAGCCTTCCCGCGCGCCTCCAGCCATTTTTCAGCCGAAAACTTCCGCTGTAGACCGGAGGTTGTCTGTGCCCCACGGGGACTCACCGTCATCCTTACTTTCCCATGTATTTCGGGGCACATTACCTATAGAATGGCAGCATAAAGACCGATGTGAAATAGAAATGAAAGAGATATTACTCCGACATGATGCTGAAAATAATACGAACGGCGTCGCCATCGGGTATAAAACTGCTGTTTCATTCGCCATTCTGTTGGCGATTTTCCTGGTAATCGGCGTTTGGCCCGCCGGCGGCAACGCATTATTCGTTTGCGCCTTCTTCGGTGCACTATTTATTTATCTGGGATCTCGACCGAACCTGCTGCATGTTGGTTTATCGCTGGCCGCTGCTGCTGCGATCGCCTTCCTCTATCGAATCCTTCACCTGGCCAGCGTTTCTTCCCTGACCGCGCCGCATGGCTTCGTGGCTCTAGTCGAGCAGATGGAGGGCGCCGGTGCGTTTCTGGGGGCGGGAAGCATTGTTGCTATGGGTTTAGACGCGGTGTGGACCGGATCTTCCCGCTATGTTTCGGCCCTGCGGGACTCCCTGGTATTACCCCTCTTCACGCTACTTGCCGCGCTCTGTATGCAGGTGACGGCGATCTTCCCCCATGCCAGTTTTGATTGGTTGTTGTACCGCTTCGATGCGGGACTCGGGCTTGCGCCGGGGTATCTGGCAGCATCTCTGTTTCGAAAAGTGCCGTGGCTTAGAAACGGGTCCTATTTGACCTATAAAGGATTGCTAATGTTCCCGGCGGCCTACCAGGGATGGGCGTCGCTCAAAGGGAAAGCGGCCAAGATTAATCTCATTCATGCTTTCGTAATCGCCGGAATCATCGGCTTCGTGCTGTATCAAATATGTCCAGCTATTGGCCCACGCGCGACCTTCGGACAGAGCTTTCCGGATCATCTACCAGCCGCCAGCGCGGTTCCAGGGAGCGTATTCATGAGTAAATCTGTACCCAATGCCATGCCCTCTCTGCACATGACGTGGGCCTTGCTGGTATGGGTAGCGGCATGGGAACTGGGTTGGTTTGCCTCATTGAACGCCAGTATTTTCGTAATATTTACCGGGTTTGCCACGGTGGGCATGGGCGAGCACTACCTGGTGGATCTGATCGTCAGTGTGCCGCTGGTAATGATGGTGCGCGGCATCTGCGCTGCCCGCCCTAGGCTGACGGCAAGTGGCCTCGGATTAGTGGGTGCCTGGCTGGTCTATTTGCGAATGGGATTCCACGTGCCTTTTTTTCTGAACTGGTTGTTTATCGTTGCGACGGTCGTTACGGCAGCTCTCCTGATGAGATCTAGCGCCGCTTGGTCCGGATCTCAATCGGCGTCCCCGTAAAATCAAACCTCTCCCGCAGCCGGTTCGCCAAATACCGCTCCGCCGAAAAGTGCAGCTTCCCCGCCTTATCCGTAAACGCCACAAACGTCGGAGGCCGCACGTTCGCCTGCGTCATGTAGTAAATCTTCATGTCGTATTCCCACTCCAGCGACGCGACGAACCGGTTCAATTCACCCGTCGACACGCGCCGTGAAGCCGCCTCATAAGCCTTCTTGATCAGCGGAAATAACCCGCGCGTCCCCAGCCGCTTCTCCGCCGACACAAACGCAATCGGAGCATACTCCAGAAACTTCAAATTGTCCCGAATCTGCTCGATGAACTTTTTCTTATTCTTATCCTTCGCAGCATCCCACTTATTCACCACTAAAATAATGGCCCGTCCCTCTTCATGCGCATATCCCGCGATGGTCGCGTCGAGCGCCAGCACCCCTTCGCTAGCGTCCATGACGAGAAGCGCCACATGTGACATCCGCAAATGCCGCCGCGCCATCACCACGCTGAGCTTCTCCGCCATCAGCTTGGTCTTGCCCTTGCGCCGAATCCCCGCCGTGTCGACAAACACATACTCCGTGCCGTCGTCCGTCACTTTTTCATCGACAGCATCCCGCGTAGTCCCCGCCACCGGCGAAACAATCGCCCGCTCCGTCCCCGTCAGCGCATTGAGCAACGTGGACTTCCCCACATTAGGCCGCCCGATAATCGCGATCTTAATCGGCAGCGTCCGCTCATCCTCCGGCTCCGGCTCAGGACCCGCATCCTCGCCCCGCACCTTCTTCCGCGCCTGCGGCTCAGCCGTGAACCCCTCCGTCACGTGGTCCAGCAAGTCTTCAAACCCCAGCCGATGCTCCGCCGAAACCGGAAACAAATCTTTAAAACCCAAGGCATGAAATTCGTGCGTCAACCCCTCGCGCTTGGGACTATCAATTTTATTGACAGCCACCGACACCGGCTTCCCCAGCTTATGCAGCATCCGCGCCAGATCCCGATCCACGCCCGTAATCTCACTCCGCCCATCAATCAGAAAGATGATATGCGCAGCCGTCTCGAACGCCGTGCGCGCCTGCTTCAGAATCTGCGTAGGAATCATCTCATCGTCATTGAGAACGATCCCGCCGGTATCGATCAAATCGAATTTACGCCCGCGATAAGTGGCCTCGCCGTAGATGCGGTCCCGCGTAATGCCCGGCTCATCGCCCACAATCGAGCGCCGCTGCCCAATAATCGCGTTAAATAAGGTGGACTTGCCGACGTTCGGCCGCCCCACAATCACCACCGACGGAAGTGTAGACACGTATCTCTATCATCGCTTACGTCACCCGAAGATCCAGCAGCACCGCCAGATATTGAAACGATTGCAACAGAAACCCGCACAACACCAGCCAGATTCCAAACACACCCAGCCGCCGCTCCGGAAGGTTGTCGGCAAAGTATTCGATGTAAGGGATAACGGCCACGGCCACCGCCGTCACCACCCCTGTCACCAGCCCCAGTCGGATCGCAAACAACCAAGGATGCTCCAGATGCCGCGCCAGCAAACTACACAGCAGCGCCGCCGCCGTGTAGCCGACCGTTCGCTGAACTGTCCCCCACGCCAGCCGCCCCGAGAATCGGAACTGCCGCGCCGCTGCGTAATCCAATGTAGGCCGCATCCCGCGCGAGTAGGCCGCCACCTGACCCGCCGTGATCAGAAAGGCAGACGCAGCGGCATAACGAAACCCCAGCATCCGGTACAGACCCAAACCAAAACCAAACCCGCGAATCGTGCTGAACAACGCTTCCCACGGCAACGGGAAATGATCGTGCCGCTTCCCCATCCGGTTCAGCTCAATCGCAATCGTAACCCCGCTAGCCACCCCCGACGCGATCCCGAAAAAGAATCCCAGCCCCAGCCCCCGATGCCGAACACAATCGAGTACGTAACCATCCGCGTGAGCACCCGCAGCGGCCCATGCTGCCCTCCCAGCAAATCGTAGGCCAGGTACAGCCCGCCAAACACATCCAGGCAAATTCCTGTGAAACTGATAGCCGCAATCGCGTGGTGATCCATCCCTCAGATGCCCGCGTACCACGAGTACCGGATCTCCCACGAAATGGACCCCAGCCCCTGCCCAATGTCCTTCAAACTGTCCGTCACCGTAATGCGCGAAAGATATTTGATGCTCTTATATCCCAACTGCCGCGCCACCCGCAACCGCAGCGGAGCCCCATGCAGCGTGGAAATCTCCCCACCAATCAATATCGCAACCCGCTAACCACTAGCGCGAAAAATCCGGCGGTGTTGATCCAGTGCGTGACCCGCACCACCGCGGAATGCCGCCGCTCGTCCATTCCGCCCATAATCTCACGTAGCGCCGCCTGTTGCCGGTATCCACTAACCCCCAGCGTTAGTAGATCGATAGATTCGGAAGTGCCGTGTCTCCAAATGCAAGCGCAGGAAAGGCATCGCATCGATTACAGGTGCGAACTCCGGATTTACCAGGATCACGATGACAGAGCGAGGTAGCTCCGTGAGTGCCTTGCCTAGGTTAGTCAGTACTTTGCTCAATACTTCGGGGCCGAACGGATTATACAAATAAACCACCAAGTTCCCGGTGGGGAAGACACACTCCGTGGCATCCAAATGGATCGATTCGACGTCCTTACAGCGCTGCCCCGCGTAGCGGTAGCGCGAGATATTTTGCTCCGCCTCGCGATGAAGCTGGAGGGCGAATTCGATCCCCTGAATCTTGCGAAAAGGATACTCCGCCGCGGCCAGCAGCATGCGTCCTTTGCCCGAACCGAGGTCCACGAAGGTATATTCGGCATGATTCTGAATGGGCAGGCGCGCTAACGCCTGTCTCGCAACCAGGGGACGGATGGGCAGGTAATCGAAGCCTGACCGGCCCGTGCCCGCCAGCGTAAGCCCTTCCAGAGGAACGTAGCCCGCGGTGCGGACCCCCCGTTTCCTATCAAACCACCAGCCCTCGGCTCGCGTGACTGCAAGGCGGATAAACCGCGGAATCCACAGATTCTTGAAAAACTCAAACAATTTCGGAATTCCGTCTAGGCACGGGCGGTGCTACCCAACTTGCAATCACCCCGAGGCGTCCCGGCAGGAAGTGAGTCGTCCAGCCGATCAGACGGCGTAAGAAGCGCCATCCTGGAGTAGGAATGTCTAAGTGCACGCCCGTGGCTGGAAGAACTTCGCAGTAGCGGCGCAAGGGAGGCCCCACGCCATCCCAGAACAGCATTTTGGGAATCCTCGCGGCGATCATCGCCTCGATCAAATACCCGCGCAAAGTGATGCACAGAGCGCTCTGTGGATAGTCGCGGTCGTTGTTCATTTGCAAGAACACCACACCGCAATCGCCTTCCTGCCAGCCGCCCAGGATGCTGAGCCAGTCCCCATTTTGATGGCGCAGTCCTGCGTAGATAGGATCCTTGACTGCCGCCAGCATTCCCAGCGCCCGGCGGATGCCATCCCGGTCAGCCCCCACCACGTCCTTCTCGAGCAGCAGAAATGCCACGCGTTCGAACTCCGCCGGAGGAACCGCCGCAACGTAGGTGTGTCCCAAGGCTTCAAATCGCCGCCGGTAGTAGCGGAAATTCCGCCGGGTCCGTTTGCTCAGCTTCTCCAGAAATGCATCGTAGCCGGGCCCCAGTTCCAAAACACAATGGTGCTCCACGGCCGCGTAATGCACGTCCAGCTGCCGTGCTTCCAGAAGCCTGTGAATAACCTCGAGCTCGAACCCCGCCGCCGGAATCAGTAAACGCAGGCCCCGGCTCCCCCGCCTCTCGATCAGCCGCTGCAGCGCCGCTTCAAAGACCCACTCGCGATCCGCCGGCTCGGCCACCACCATCGCGTCCAAGGTCGCGTCTGCATAAACCAGTCCCAGCCGGAAGCCAGCAACTTTTCGCTCCTTGGCGTAAACCACTCCAACCATCGATTCACCGCAAAAAACCACCACCGCCAACGGTTCCCAGATGTTTCTCTGCACCGATGCAAAGAAGAAGCGGGGATCGCAGGAGCTTGATCGCCCTGTCAGCAAATGCCCGGCCTCTTGCGACAAGCGGAGAAATTGCTCGGCGGAGTGAACGATTTCCGTGGAGTATGCATCCGCACGAACGGTCACGCGCACCCTCTCTGATTGCCGAATCATCTTCACATTCTTCGGGCGTCTTCAGATCTTACGCTTTCAAAACCACCCAAGTTAGACTGAGTATACAGAAGCCGCCTAAGATTTTCGACTACCAAATAGGCTTGCTGGTACTAAAAGTGACACCGGAATCCGCTCGAATCGCACTCGCCAACCTCCGCTTCCCAGCCTCGCCAGACGAATCCGTCGCATTAGCCGAGCAAGCCGTCGAGCAAGCCGCGCACTCGCACGCCCACATCGTCTGCTTCCCGGAATGCTTCATCCCCGGCCTCCGCGGCGTCGACAAAAATGTAGCGCCGACCGACGCAGCCTTCCTAGACCGGGCCCACGCCGCCCTAGCCCAAGCCGCCGCCCGCTCCTCCATCACCGTGATCCTAGGAACCGAACGCATCGTCGACGGAGCCCTCCGCAACACCGCCCTGGTCCTGAACCCGGATGGCTCCCCGGCCGGCTTCCAAGACAAAGTGCAAATCGATCCCTCAGAAGAAGGCATCTACACCCCCGGCGCCACCCGCCACATCTTCCAAGCCGGACCCCTCACCTTCGGCATCGCCATCTGTCACGAAGGCTGGCGCTACCCCGAGACGGTGCGCTGGTCCGCCCGCCGCGGAGCCCACATCGTCTTCCACCCCAGCTTTTTGGAAACCGGCCAGACCTTCCACGAAAACGCCGCCCTCTGCCGAGCCGCCGAAAATACCATCTACTTCGCGTCAGTAAACTACGCAATCCCCGGCTCCCCCACCACGTCCGCTGTAGTCCACCCCGACGGATCACTCCAATCCCACTACCCCCACGGCCAAGAAGGCCTGCTGATAGCCGACATCGACCCGACCCAAGCCACCGCCCTCCTAGCGACACGCTATAAACCCACCGACGAGTCCCACAACGAGTCCCACAGCGATTGACATCAAAAACGCTGCGGCGTAGACTCATCGTCATGCCAAACCACCTCGCAAAATCCGTTCTGTTACTTGCCGGCTTACTCTTGGTCTCCGGGTCGCTTTGGGCCCACCACGGTCAAGGTCTTTCCTTCGACACGAACCATATGTGGACCACCTGGGGCACGATCGAAGAATTCAGCTATATCAATCCGCACCCCGCGGTAAAGTTCTCGCGCACGGACAAAGACGGCAACGTCGAGCATTGGGGCGCCGAGGTGTCGAATAATCCATCCCGCCTCGCGCGCGTGGGCTGGACCAAGAGCCGCTGCCTCGCGGCACTCATGCCCGGAACCCGCGTGAAGCTCTACGTCGGCACGTCGCTCGCCGGCGGCCGCATCGGCATCGTGGAATTGATGGAGAGCGAGAAAGGCGAACTCCTCTGCAGCGAGCGGGAAGCGCCCATCAAAGCCATCGATCTCGACGGCGTCCCCGGCGGCTATCAACCCAAGCCCGAAGACCAGAAACCCGAATAGCAATAAGGAACGAAACATGACAAACAATTTGGCGCGATTTGCTCTCCTTGCCGTTCCCGCGTTTCTGCTGGGTCAGACCTCCGTGCCACAGAAGTCAGAACCCTCGGATAAAGATACTCGCCCCTACGACAAGCACGACTTCAACGGCATCTGGGCCCGCAACCCGTCCGCCCAATTCCACCAACCCCCCTGCCCCGAATGCCGCGACAATTCACGCCCGTCCTACGGCTTCTTCGGCGATATTCCACCCCTGACCGCGGAAGGGAAAAAACGCTTCGACGCCAACCGCCCCACCAAGGGTTATGTTGCCGGGAGCAAAGAAGCCCTAGCGCATATGGATATCGACGTAGGTTACCGCCGCGCCGTTCAGTCGGCGTTGTCCAACGATCCCGAAGAGCGCTGCGAACCCTTGGGCTTAATGCGCCTGGTGACGTTTTCCGGCGGCAACCCGCCCATGCAAATCGTGCAGACCAACGAGATCATCATTCAAAGGTTCGAATGGTTCTGGGACAACCGCGAAATCTGGACCGACGGAAGATCTCTTCCGAAAGTGGAAGACTACCTGCCGCGCTTCAACGGTTACTCCGTCGGCAAGTGGGAAGGCGACACGCTGGTAGTGACCACCGTGGGTCTCGACGATCGCCAATGGGTGGACGCCTACGGTTATCCCGTCAGCGACAAAGCCGTGCTAGAGGAGCGCTACTCCCGCCCCACCCGCAACCGCCTGCGCCTCGAGATGACCCTGACCGATCCCGTCAACTACACCCGCCCCTGGCATTCGACCACCAAGGTATGGGGCTACATCCCGAAAGAAGCCGCGTCCGTCGCCGGCTGGTCCGGAATTGTAGAGGACCGCTGCGTCCCCGCCGACAACAATTACTTCCGCTCCTTCGAACCCGCCGCCCCCACCGCCAAAAAAGACAAGTAGATACCGCAAAAAGGGGACAGCCACGAATTTCGCCGCCCTTGCGAATTTCGTGCCTGTCCCCTTTTTGCCCCGACCCAGCGCCTGTCAGAAGATCAATCCAAACAGCACTTCCCCTTGATTCTTCCCCAGCCGTACCGCAGAGGAGCTAGACTCACCCCAGCGCAAATAACGGCCCTCCACCGAAAGGCGTAGTCTGCGGATCCGCAGCTCCAAACCTGCCCCCCCAACGAACGCGTTGTGAGTGGGAGTAATGTTGGGAGGCAAATCGTTGAAGATCCGGTAAGCGCCTCCAGCCACCACGAAAGGTTTCAGTAACGGGATCGGAAAACGGAATTTGGCCAGATAAGGGATCTCCCAGGAGCTGGAAGATACCGCTACCGAAAGCCCTGCGGCATTGGACAAATGGTAGCTGCTTGCCCGATAAAGCCCGTCCGCCTCAAACGCAAATCCGAAAGGCAATCGCACCTCCGCCACCGGACCGACAATGTAATTGTCTCCGCCCGCAAACGGAGTCTCCGTTGCCGATGTAAGCAGGTCCGTCACCGGAAACCCTCCCTTCACGCCGGCCCCGAACCCGAAATCCAGGTCTTGAGCCAGCAGCGAACCCTCCACAAGTACCAGAGCAAAAACCGCAAAATAAGCCCTCATGGAAACGGCCCCTTTCACGACGTAGACAGCGCAAACGCGCCAAGCGCTTTAGAATATTTGCTGGGGCACGCGCAAAAAGGGACAGCCACGAATTTCGCAGCCCTTGCGAATTCCGTGCCTGTCCCGTTTTTTGCCCCGTCCCGAGTCCCGCAAATGCGCAGATAAAGCCATGTCCGAACTGATCTTCGAGGTCACCCAGGAAACCGACGGCGGCTATTGTGCCGAGTGCCTGACCCTCGGCATCTTTACGCAAGGCGACAACTGGGATGACCTGCGCTCCAACGTCCGCGAAGCCGTTCGTGCCTACTTCTTCGATGGCAACATCCCCGAGCGCGTCCGCCTGCACCTAGTCCGTGACGAAGTCTTCGCACCCGTATGAAACACCCCGCAGCTTCTCGATTTATCTGCGAAGGTGCGCCAGGATAAATTGACTGCCATGATCGAAACGTGCGAAAAGTCTGCACCCGAATCGTTCTAACCTCTCGCGAACGTCCGGATCGTCAAAATCTCTCGAATTGCGATTCAAGAAGCAACTCTCCATCGGCTTTGTCTCTTCCAAGTGCCGCAGTACCGAAGCCAACACAATCGCATCCTGTCCCGACATCGCAAACGCAGTCTGCAATTCACCAGCAGAGGTAACAATTCCACCGTCCAGCGGAATCACCTCCGCCGTCCGCAGCAACCCACCAATCGCACGCTGTAAACCATTCTGCTCCTGATCCGCACTCCGAATGAGAACGCTCGCCAACGCTCCAAAATCACTCGGGACCCCACGATAAGGCTTCGACCGCCCCAGTTCCGAAAGCTGCTGCTGCAATTCATTATTCAGCCGGTTGCGAGCTTTTTCCTTCTGCGCCAGCGCCTGATGCGGCTCCGCCAGCGAGAATGCCGGAATGACCAGCGAGATGTCCCCTGCCTCCGCCAGCCTTACAAGCGAGTCGCAACTTTCGCTCTGCTCCTGTTGAAGCGCCTGCTCCGACACGAAGTTCGACTCGACATACACCGTCATCTACGCAGGATTCATCTCGATTCGCGCTTTCTCCAAGGAGTCGATCAGCCCCGATTCCGTCAGCCATCGCATGGCAGGATCTTTTTTCGATCGCGCATCGCCCGTGCGCGCGATCTCCGTCAGCCACGAGAGCACCAGCACCTCGAGCGCCTGCTCGGAAACGCCTTGCGATGTCTTCTCCAGCTTGTCGAAGTACGGTTTGAACTCGGTCGCCGCGTCAATCGTGAACTCCGGCGCTTCATCCCCAGCACCGGGCCGATCCTGCTTCCAGAAATACATCCGCTCCGGCGTCGCGATCAAAAAGAACTGCGCGTTCGGCAGCGTCCCATGCGCCAGCATGTTCCGCCGGAATCGCGCCGCCCACTCCGCCGACGTCCCGACTCGGCTCTTGGCCTCCGCCAGCAACACCACCCGTCCGGCCTGATCGTAAGCAATGACGTCGATCCCTTTGTCCTGCGAAGGCATTTGTATTCCCAGCTTCCTAACCTAGTGTGGCATGTTCCGCGTCACCAAGCCGATTTTGAGCCAAACTGGTATAGCCATGACTCGTAAATACTCGCTCGTCATCGAAGGCGACCCCACCGGCTACAGCGCCTACGTGCCGGAACTCCCCACCATTCTCGTAACCGGCCGCTCCCTCGAAGAACTAACCACCCGCGCCACCGAAGCGATTCGCCTTTACTTCGAGAGCGTTCGCAATGCCGAAGCGCTAGACTAGTACCAGATCGTCGCCATGACCCAGGAACTCCTAGCCCGAATCACCATCGACGACGCCCAATGCGGCGGCCGCCCCTGCATTCGCGGCATGAGAATCCGCGTCACCGACATCCTGGAACTCCTAGGCTCGGGCGCCAGCATCGAAGAAATCCTTGAGGACTATCCCGGCCTCGAACGCGAAGACATCCTTGCATCCGTCGAGTATGCAGCCCGCCAGCCTGATCCCGCAGTGTTCCCGTCAGCGTGAAATCCTAGTCAATAGCCAAGGAAGGAA
>Ga0068860_100004266_pt1 | contig 14637 bp, 13 predicted proteins | sample KBSSwiS32_FD_66597 | JGI IMG/M metagenome (GOLD analysis project Ga0068860, IMG submission 66597) | Switchgrass rhizosphere microbial communities from Kellogg Biological Station, Michigan, USA - KBS Switchgrass S3-2 | ecosystem: Host-associated > Plants > Roots > Rhizosphere > Soil ... | reverse complement strand
ACGAGATCGAGCACCTCGTCGGCATCGAAGCGGTGGAGGCTGAGGAACGGGAGGAAGTCGTCGTAGTGCTCGACATGAGCCCAGCGATCGCCGTGATAGGCGAGCACTTCGGCAAGTGGCGAGGCATGGACCTCGGGAGCGAGGAGAGTGAGGGCTGACGATGCACCGGTCTTTCCGACACCGCCGAGATGGCTCCAGTACCAATCCGCGTACTCGCCGATCGGGCTGAACGACGCCACGGTGGCGATGTTCGCGTGCAGGAACATCCCGTAGCGCCGCTCGTTCCACCACTCGGGTCCAGTCACTGCGGTCATCCTGTCATGTCCCGTTCGGCCCCGGCAGCCTCTCTCGATGCTGTGTTGTTGGCCGTACTCGTTGGAGAAGGGCCGTTGCGGTGCAAGCATGGTGCCGTGACTCGATCCAGTGCAATGAACGTCGAGGTCGACAGCAAGTTGGCCGTTCTCGATGCGGAGCTGCGTCGCCTCGGACGCGTCGTCGTCGCGTTCAGTGGCGGCGCCGATTCGGCGTTCCTCGCCCATCGCGCCCACCAGGTGCTCGGATCCGCGAACGCCCACGCGGTGACCGCGATCTCGCCGTCGCTGGCCGGAGCCGAGCAAGCCGACTGTCGCGCCCTCGCGTCCGAATGGGGCCTGCGCTGGACCCCCGTCGCCACCGACGAGATGGCGCGCGCCGCCTACCGCGCTAACGACCTCGACCGTTGCTACCACTGCAAGGCCGAACTGATGGATGTCGTCGGCCCGATCGCTGCGGCCGAGGGAGCGACGGTCGTTCTCGGTGTGAACGTCGACGATCTCGGCGAGCACCGCCCCGGCCAAGCCGCGGCCGGCGAGCGCGGCGGCGAGTTCCCGATGGTCGTCGCCGGGTTGACGAAGGCCGACATCAGAGCTCTTTCAGCGGCGGCCGCTCTCCGGACATGGGACAAGCCGGCGGCGGCGTGCCTCGCCAGCCGGGTCCCCTACGGGACAGCCGTGTCGGTCGGCATCCTCAGCCGGGTCGAGCGGGCCGAGGCCGCGTTGCGCTCGTTCGGCTTGCGCCAGCTGCGGGTCCGCCACTACGGCGACACGGCGCGGATCGAGATCGACCTCGCCGACCTGCCGTTGGTGATCGCGTCGCGCGACGCGATCGTCGCCGCGGTGAAGGCCACCGGTTACCGGTACGTGACCCTCGACCTGGAAGGGTTTCGATCCGGGAATCTCAACGATGGTCACCTAGGGTCTGTGCCCTGAAGCTCTCGATGATGATGAACTACTCGGGCGGCTTCCAGCAGGCCGTCGGGGTGGTTCAGCTGGAGAAGGCCGGGCTCGATCAGGTGATGGTCGCCGAGGCCTACAGCTACGACGCGGTCAGCCAGGTCGGCTACCTCGCGGCCAGACCTCCACGGTGCAGATCGGCACCGGCATCCTCAACGTCTACAGCCGCACCGCGGCGCTGATGGCGATGACGGCCGCGGGCTGCGACTACATCAGCGACGGGCGGTTCACTCTCGGGCTCGGCGCCAGCGGCGCACAGGTGATCGAGGGCTTCCACGGTATGCCGTACGAGAAGCCGATGGTGCGGATCAAGGAGTACATCGAGGCCTGCCGGATGATCTGAAAGCGCGAAGAGCCTTTCGACTACCAGGGCCAGACGGTGAAGGCGCCACTGCCGCCCCGTGAGGATCTCGGCCTGGGCAAGGCGCTGAAGATCATCAACCACCCGTTGCGCAGCGACATCCCGGTCTGGTGGGCCAGCCTCAGAGCGCAGCGTGGAAGCGACCGCCGAGATGGCCGACGGCTGGTTGCCGATCTTCTTCGTTCCCGACAAAGTTCCAGCAGGTGTGGGGCAAGGCACTCGCGGTGCCGCGAAGCGCGATCCATCGTTGGGAAAGCTCGACATCTCTGCCGGCGGCACGGTGACCATCGGTGAAGATCTCGTCGACGACAAGCAGCAGGCGATCCTCGATCGCGGCCGCGCCCAGGCTGAGGCCGCGGCCGCGATTCCCGGTGAGCTGCTCGAGCTGTCCAACCTCGTCGGACCCGTGCAGCGACATCAAAGAGCGCGTCGACGTGTTCAAGCAGGCCGGCGTCACCGTCCTCGAGGTGAACCCGGTCGGCCCCGATCCGGTCAAGACCATCGAGACCCTCCGCGCGATCATCGACGAGTCCTGACCGCGACACGTCGCCCTCAGTCGCCGGCGACCGTGATGGATCCGCAGGTCCTGGACTTGTGAATGCATCGGAGATGGCGCGGCCGAGCTCCGCGAGCGGAGGTCAAAGGCGCCCTGGCGCCGGAGACCGGAGCCGAGGTGAAGAGCGACGGAGGGCTCTGCCCGACGAGCGGAGCTCCGCGAGCGGAGGTCAAAGGCGCCCTGGCGCCGGAGACCGGAAGCGAGGTGTCAAAGCAACCCGCGGAGGAGCCAGAGGCCGATGGCCCAGCCGACGGCGAGCAGGGTGAGGGAGGCCGCGGCGTACTTCCACGTCTGCTCGTTGACGATTGTGATCGGGTCGCCGACGCCGGCGTTGAGGTGGCTGCTGATCTCGCGGTAGGCCTGTTCGAGAGCTTTGGCGCTGGGTGCCTCGAAGAACTTCGCGCCGGTGGTGTCGGCCACGCCTTTCAGCTCGCCGATGTTGACGGGCACGGGCACCGTCTCGCCGGTGTTCGAGTCGACGACGGTGCCGCCCTCGGTGCCGAACGCGATCGCATAGGCGGGGATCTTCGATTCGGCAACGATCTGTGCTCCCGCAGCGGTCGACAGCGTGCCGGCCGTCGTCTCGCCGTCGGACAGGAGGACGATCGCCCCGGCCGGCTCGTCGGGATGGTTCTTGTCGGGCGGGCCGATGACCTCGGCGGCAGTCGACAACGCGTCACCGATCGCGGTGCCCTCGCCGAGCTTCAGCTCCTGGATCGCCTCCTTGACCGCGTCGTGGTTGAGCGTGGGGGAGAGGCGGACGTTGACGTTCTGGTTGAACGAGATCAGTCCCACTTCAATGTTGTCGTCGACCTGGTCGACGAAATCCTCGCCGGCCTGCTTCGCCGCGTCGAGGCGGTTGGGGTCGACGTCGGTGGCCTCCATGCTCAGCGAGACGTCGAACACGAGCAGGATCTTGCCGCCCGACTCGGTCTGCTGGACCGCGCGCGTGACCGGGCGGGCCATGGCGATGACGCCGAACACGGCGGCGAGCATGTAGAACACGGCGACGAAGTGGCGCCGCCAACCGGGCCGGTTCGGGGCGAGTGAATCGAGCAGGTCGACGTTGGTGAAGTCGACGACGTGCTTGCGCCGGGCGAACTGCGCCGCCACATAGGCACCCACGAGGGCAGCGACGCCGAGCAGGAACCACAGCCGGCCGGCGTTGAGAAAGTAGGCTGCGAACATGCTCATCTGGTCTGGCTCATCGGATCGGGCTCATCGGCGCAGGCCGGCGCCGACGCCGGCGACTTGCACCTTGCGGCGGCGGACGTGCTGGATCAACGCGGAGACCCAGTCGCCGTCGGTGGTGAGCAGGAGGTGGTCGGCGCCGGCGCGGCGGATCGCGTCGCGGATCGCCGCTCGCTGTTGTTCGGCCGCGGCGCGATAGCGCGTGCGCAAGCTCTCGGTCATCTGCACCTCGCGGACCTGGCCGGTCGCGGGGTCGTTGAGGGCGACATAACCGACGGCGGGAAGATCCATCTCCCGCGGATCGACGATCTCGATGCCCAGCACGTCGTTGTGCAGGGCGAGTACGCCGAGGGCCCGCGGCCAGCCGTTCGGCTCGGCCTGCGGTGCGAGGAAGTCGCTGATGACCGTGACGAAACCGCGCCGCCGGGACACGGCACCGACCCGCTCCAGCGCGGCCGCGAGATTGGCCTTGCCGCGCCCGCGCGCGTCGGGCGGCATGCTCAACGCGTGGAGGATGGCGCGCACCTGTGGCTTGCCCGGGCGCGGCGGGAACGTCTTCAGGTCCGTGCCGGAGACCAGCACGGCACCGAGCCGGTTCTGGTTGCGCGCCGTCAAGAACCCGACGGCCGCGGCGGCGCCGAGTGCGATCGACGCCTTCTGCGCGCCGACCGTCGCGAAGCGCATCGGTGCGGAGACGTCGGCGATGATCCATCCCTCGAGGTCGCGGTCGGCGATCTGATCGCGCACGAACAGCTCGCGGGTTCGTGCCGTCACCGCCCAGTCGATGCGCCGGACGTCGTCGCCGATCTGGTACATCCGGCTCTCGCCGATCTCGCTGCCGTGCCCGGGCGTGATCCCTTGGTACTGGCCGTGCAGGGCGCCGTCGAGCTTGCGCGTGATCGTCAACTCGAGCGTGCGCAGCATCTCGGCCAGGGCGTCGGTCGGTGGACCGCTCGGCCAGGCGATCGCCCCGGAACCGGGCAGTGCCGGTATGGGTCGCGGCAGGTCGCCGTGGACGGGTGGGCCGGCGGCCATCTCAGCTCTCGAAGACGGACTGGACCGATGGCGCCGGCGTACGCGGCGAGACCCGGGTCGCCGGCACGGTGCTCAGCAGGCGGTGGAGGATGTGTTCGACGGTGACGTCGCGCGCGAGCGCGTCGTAGGTGAGCACCATGCGGTGCCGGAGCACTTCCGGGGCAATGTCGAAAACGTCCTGCGGGGTTGCGTACGTGCGGCCGCGCAGCATCGCCAGTGACTTCGCGCCGCGCACGAGGGCGAGGGTGGCCCGCGGGCTGGCGCCGAGAGCCAGCATCGGGACGAGGTCGGGCATGCCCGCCCGATCGGGGTGGCGGGTGGCCTGGACGAGATCGACCGCGTACTGCTGCACTGTGCGGTCGATGAACACGACATCGGCCGCGTCCTGCAGTCGCTGCAGGCCGGCGAGGTCGATGATCTCCTCCGGCTGGGGCGGGTTGACCGCCATCCGGTCGAGGATCACCATCTCCTCGTCGGGCGTCGGGTAGGTGAGGAGGATCTTCATCATGAACCGGTCGCGCTGGGCGTCGGGCAGCTGGTAGACGCCCTCGCTCTCGATCGGGTTCTGGGTGGCGATGACGAAGAACGGCTTCGGCACCTTGTGGGTCACACCGCCGATGGTGACCTGCTGTTCGGCCATCACCTCGAGCAGCGCCGACTGCACCTTGGCGGGTGCCCGGTTGATCTCGTCGGTCAGCAGGAAGTTGACGAAGATCGGTCCGAGCTCGACGTCGAACTTCTCGCTGGACACGCGGTACACGCGGGTGCCGACGATGTCGCTCGGCAACAGGTCGGGTGTGAACTGGATGCGCGCGAACGTTCCGCCGGTGACCTTGGCGAGGGTCTCCGCGGCCAGCGTCTTGGCCAGACCGGGCACGCTCTCGAGCAGGCAGTGGCCCCGCGACAGCAGGCCGACGAGGATCCGTTCGAGCATCCGCGGCTGACCGACGATCACCTTGCGCAGCTCGAAGAAGACCTTCTCGATGCCCGCAGCCGTCGCGGCCGCCTGGTTCTGCACTGCAACCTGTTGATCCACGGCGCAGACTCTACGGTGCCGTCGGCGCCGCCTGGGATCAGGTTGTCGGGGCGGTCTACCTCGGTCGGGCCGCGTGAGCCGCCATGATCCGTGCCAGACAACCGGTGACCTTGCGGGCAGCGATGAGGTCGAGGTACTCGTTCGGCCCGTGGGCGTTGGAGCCCGGGCCGAGCACGCCGGTGATCACGAACTGGGCGCCCGGGAACATCTTGGTGAGCATGCCCATGAACGGGATCGTGCCGCCCTCACCGAACGCGCGCGACGGGCGGCCGAAGTACTCGACCGAGGCGACGTCGAGGGCCTCCGCCAACCACGGCGCGAATGGTGCTGCGTTCCATCCCGGGCCTGAATGCATGCCGTGGACGTGGACCTCCGCGGAGTACGGCGGGTCGGCCTTCAGCGTCTTCTCGATGGCCACCATCGCGGCTTCGTCGTCGCACGTCGGCGGGAGCCGGAAGCTGAGCTGCAGGCTGGTCGACGGACGCAGGACGTTGCCGGCGACGGCGACATCGGGGATGCCGGCCGCGCCGGTGATGCACAGCGTCGGCTGCCAGGTGTGGGCGAGCAGTTGCTGGGCGGCATCGGCGACGACCGCCTTCGCGCCGGGTACGAACGGCAGCCGCGTGCTGAGCGGCGCACCGAACTCGGCTGCGGTCTCGATCGCTTCGCGGGTTCGGTCGTCGGGGATCTCGACGTGCAACTCGTCGAGAAGGATGCGCCCCGTTGCCGCCTCCTCCAGCCGGTCCAGCAGGATGCGCAGGATCCGGAACGACGACGGCACGATTCCGCTGACCGCGCCGGAGTGCACGCCTTCGGTGAGGATCTTGACGGTCAATGTGCAGGCAGCGAGGCCGCGCAGCGAGGTGGTCACCCACAGGTGCTCGTCGTCGAGGCATCCACTGTCGAGGCACAGCACCAGCGAGGGCGTGCCGATCCGGTCGCGGAGGGCAACGAGGTGGGCGGGAAGGTCGGGGCTGCCGCTCTCCTCACTGGCTTCGATCAGCACGACGCAGCGGTCGTGGGCCATCCCGGTCGCCTGGGCGACTTCGATCGCCGCCAGCGACGCGAACGCTGAGTAGCCGTCGTCGGCGCCGCCGCGCCCGTAGAGCCGGCCGTCCTCGACGACCGGCGTCCACGGGCCGAGCCCGTCGCGCCAGCCGGTCATCTCCGGCTGCTTGTCGAGGTGGCCGTACAGCAACACGGTGTCGTCGTTGGTACCACCGTTGGCCGCAGGGATCTCGATGACGATCACGGGGGTCCGGCCCTGCAGCTCGTGCACGTCGACCTTCAATCCGGCTATCGGGCGCGATGCGCACCAGCGACGGATCAGATCGACGGCGTGATGCATGTATCCGTGCTCGTCCCATCGCGCATCGAACGCGGTCGACACGTTCGGGATGCGGATGTAGTCGTGCAACGCAGGCTCGATGTGGTGGGCCCAGATTTTCTCGATCAAAGCGTGCGCCGGAGTCTCGTGGATCTGGTTCGTCATCGCTCTCACCATCTGTCGCGGACGTCCTCTTTCTATGCTCCGCAGCGCCCGAGATCAACCGTTCGACTCAAGTCAGCCGGCGAACGCGCCGGCGCGACCGAACAGGCGAGGGTGCCAGCGCGACGGGGTCAGCGCGACGGCCCGCGGTTCGTCCTCGAACATCCACTTGGCGAAGTTGCGGCGAGTCCACGCGCTCGTACCGATGATCCTCACCGCACCGCGGACCTGCCAATCCTTCGACATCATCCGGCTGAGCCGGACGGACATGTGGTGATCGGCGAAGAGATGCGCGGCGACATCGCGCTCGTATCGCAGCCGCGTCGCCCCGGAATCGGTCGCTCCGCCGGCGACGATCGCCTCGGCGGCGAGGCGCCCGGTTAGCAGGGCTTGACCGATGCCCTCGCCGGTGAGCGCGTCGGTGGCCGCCGCCGCGTCGCCGGCGAATAGAACCCGGCCGGCGGTCAACGTGGCGTTGTCCACGCGAGCGGGGATCGGCCACGCCTTGTGCCGTCCTTCCATCATTGCCGTCGCGCCGAGCGCGGCGCGGATGTGCTCGCGCCGCAACAGGTCGGGCCACGTGACCTTCATTTCCTGAACCTTGCGCGTGCCGTCGCGCAGCACACCGAAGCCGACGTTGGCCCGACCGTCGGGAAGCGGGAACGACCATGCGTAACCCGGGATCAGGTCGGGCTCGAACCAGACGTACAGACGGTCCCTGGCCGGGCCGGTGACACCGGTCGCGTACTGGCGGAAACCGTGCCACTCGCCGAGGTACCCCGGCTCGCCGCCGCCGAGCGCCTTGCGCACCGGCGACCACATCCCGTCGGCGGCGATGACGTAACGGGCCCGGACGAGTCCGATGCCCTCGACCTCGGTGGCGATCTCGGTCGACGGAGACTCGACGATCGCGCCGAAGCCGTGGCCGTCGTGCACCTTGGCTCCGGATGCGCGGGCGTGGTCGAGCAGGGCGTGGTCGAGTTCGACTCGGGGAGTGACCGCGGCGAACTGGCCGCGGCCAACGAGCGGTAGGCAGACCTCGCGCCCGCTCGGTGAACGCACCCAGGCCGCATCGACCCGGGTCCAGCTCGCCACCCGCCCCGGATCGAAACCGATCGCCTCCAGCTCGCGCAGCGCCAGGGTGGTCAGCCCGTCGCCACAGCACTTGTCGCGCGGGAACGTCGCTTTGTCGATGATCGTGACGTCGCGGCCGGCGCCGGCCAGCACCGCGGCGGCCGCACTGCCCGCGGGACCGGCACCGACGATCAGCACGTCGGTGTCGAGGGCGATGTTCACGCCGTGCAGGCTACGGGGATGAGAATGGGAGCCACGTCACGGGCGACCTTAAGATGGCCGCCGGAGCCGCGAGTAGGTCGCGAGCGAAGCAGTAGGAGATGGCATGAGTGATCGTCTGTGTGAGGGCCGGGTTGCGATCGTCACCGGCGCGGGCCGAGGCATCGGGCGCGAGCACGCGCTGAGCCTGGCCAGCCAGGGCGCCAAGGTCGTGGTCAACGACCTCGGCGGGAACGTCGACGGCTCGGGCGGCGATCAGTCGCCGGCCCAGCAGGTGGTCGAGGAGATCAAGGCCATGGGGGGCGAAGCGGTCGCCAACGGCGACAACGTCGCCTCCTGGGAGGGCGCACAGCGGCTGATCAACACGGCGATCGAGACCTTCGGCGATCTGCACGCCGTCGTGAACAACGCCGGCATCCTGCGCGACCGCGTGCTGATCAACATGACCGAGGAGGAGTGGGACGCGGTCATCGCCGTCCACCTCAAGGGGACGTTCGGCCCGAGCCGCTGGGCCGCCACCTACTGGCGGGAAAAGAGCAAGGCCGGTCAGCCGACCGACGGCCGGATCATCAACACGACATCCGTGTCGGGCATCTACGGCAACCCCGGCCAGAGCAACTACGGCGCGGCGAAGGCCGGCATCGCCGCGTTCACCACCATCACCGCGCTCGAGCTGACGCGCTATGGGGTCACGGTCAACGCCGTCGCCCCGATCGCGCTGACCCGGATGACCGAAGGGATCGGGCCCGCGCCGGAGACCGACGAGGAGCGGGAGATGCGCTCACCTCGGTGGATCGCCCCGATCGTGACCTGGCTGGCCTCGGCCGAATCGGCCGGAGTCACCGGGCACGTGTTCGAGGCCAGCGGCGAGACCTTGGCGATCGCCGAGGGCTGGCACCGCGGGCCGCGGGTCGCGCCGGTCGAGGATCCGACCAAGCTCGGCCCCGTCGTCGCCGACCTCGTCAGCCGGGCCCGCAAGGCAGCAGGCATGGATGGTGAAGAGGGTTCGTGGCCCCAACCCCGCAGCTGATCCGACAGGCTCGCCATCGTCTGTCGAGCCGGACGCCGAATCAGTCGGGTGCGTCAGGGCACGGGGCTGGCGGCGACGAGGATGATGGAGATGTTGGCGGCGATGGTTGAGTCGTCGGCGGATGTGAGGGTGATGGTGTTGGTGCCGTCGTGGATTTGGTCGAGTGGGACGGGGATGGCGATGCTGCGCCATGAGTAGGTTTGTGTGTCGTAGGGCCAGGGGGTGTTGATCGGTGGTCCGTTGTTGATGCTGATCGAGGGGATGACGGCGGCGAAGCTGTAGGTGTTGAGCACGACGAGTGCGCCGGTGGGAGTTTGGTCGCGGTGCACGCCGTTGACGGTCAGGGTTGTGGGTCCGGTGCCGATGAGGTAGCCGACGCGGCGGGTGGCGTCGCCGGCGAATGGTGTGCCGCCGGCAACGTTGGCGTCGGGGACGTCGAAGCCGAGGTCGCGGTAGGTATTGGGTCCGTCGAAGCCGAGGTTGTCCCAGACGAAGGTGTGGTTGTACTGGGTTCCGCATTCGCATGGTTCGATTGCTTTGCGGGCGTTGTAGTGGACGTCGTTGAGCCAGACGAGGCCTTTGGTCATGGTCAGGCCGAGGTTGTCGGCGACGGCGAGTTGTTTGAGGGTGGTGGCGCCGGCGTCGGTGCCCCATACTTCGAGTTGGTTTTGGCTGAGGCGGACCTCGATGTGGTTCATCGCGGTTGATGAGCCCTTGGTGATGCAGTTCGGTGTCGTGAACGACGGTTCGCTGTAGACGTTGTTCTTGGTGATGAACACCTGGCCGACCCCGGTCTGGCCAGCGATGCCGCATCCGCCGTCGAGGGCGAATCCGATCTCGTTCACGGCGGCGGCGGGGACTTGCCCGGAGATCGAGCCCCGCGCTCCGGGTACTGGTTTGTCGGTGATTCCGAACTCGGGCCAGGCGGCGTGGCTGCCGTCGCTGTCCGCGGACACGTCGAAGGTGATGGTCCCTGTGCGTCCGGCGAAGTCGAATGGTTGCTTGGGGTACATGTCCAAGTTGGCGACCCCGCCGCCGTCGTTGACGGTCTCGAACAACTGGCCGTTGCAGATCCGAACGTCGTCGGGGGTGAACGTCGGTGTCGCGGATCGGCAGCCAGTCATCGATGTCGTCGAGATGTCATCGATCTGGGATTGGCCCGGGTTGACGTTCCCGACACGGGACACACCCCACAACGTCGGATCCAAATCCCCGGTGCGGGTACCACCGTTGGCCGGTGCATCGAACGTGTAGCAGAACGCCGGTGAGGACAGCCCGCATCCGCTCGTCGCTCCACCCGGAACTGTGGTCGTCGGCGCCGTCGTCGTCGACGATGGAACCGTCGTCGGGGCCGTCGTCGTCGGCGCAACCGTCGTCGGGGTCGGGTCCGCGACGAGGACGGTCACGGGGCTGGACCACTGCGTGGCCTTCGTTCCGGTCACCCCGCGGACGCGGATGCTGTACGTCGCGCCAGTGAGAAGGTTGCCGACTTGCTGACTCGTGGTCCGGATGCGATCGATGACCGACGTGGTGCTGAGGAGCCCAGTGCTCATCACTCGGGCGTACGCCAGCTGGAAATACTGCAGAGTGGTCGGCGGCTGCCAGCTTGCGATCAGCGAGGTCGCAGACGTCGACCGAGCGGAGAGGTTCCACGATGGCGCGGAGCTCGTGGTGATCTGCTGCGTACTGGAGCGAGCGGCGTCGGCGCCCATTGGGGCCGCCATCGAGGCAATGCCCAGTGCGGCAACGCAGGCGACGGCGGCGAGGGCTGTGAGGCCGCGGCGGCGGTGAGCCCTGGAGATCGGTGCGGGTGGAGTGCGGCGATCGGCGGTGCGCATGGAAGTTCAATCGGTGCCGAGGGCCGCTGACTTGATCGGTTTGTCCGATTTGGGTGCCTTTGTCTGCGTGCCGCTGTTGCCAACGCGCTGTCCCGTTTGCTCGGCCGCTCACCGGCAGGCCGTCTAGAGTGAGCCCGCCGTGCAACCGAGTACGCCGACAAAGGGAGTGAACGCAATGCCACCGGATCCTGGTGTCGCGGGCACTGCGGGCCAGCTCAGGTGATGCGGTCCGACCAGGCCAGGGACGAATTCGCGGCCACTCGAATCGTCGCTCACCGGGTTGGCGCGCACATCATGGCGCGCACCCGCAAGGCCGCGGCCGGGCGGATCGATCTGGCCCCCTTCCCGGGGGGCTTCGGCACTCCCAGCTTCGGTGCGGACCACACCGTGATCCGGATCAGCGGCGGTTTGCTCATCGTCGAGCGTACGGGTCGGACTCCGACCACCCGGTCGATACCCGTCAACGGTGCGACGTTGGCCGAGCTGGCCGAGGTCTCCGGCGCCGACCTGTCGACGGATCTCGACGTCGGCCGCGACACGCCGGCGCTCGGCGACGTCGATGAGCCGCTGACGTTCGATGCCGAATCGGCCCTCCAGCTCGGCGACTGGTTCGCCTACGGGCTGCAGGTCATCGATCGTGTCCTGGCACTGCAACCGGTCACCGCTGAGCCCACGCGGGCGCGCCTGTGGCCCGAGCACTTCGACCTCGGCGTAGATCTCACCGCGGCCGGCGGGACGAGGCTCAACGTCGGGGCGTCCCCCGGCGACGGGTTCCACGAATCCGCGTACCTGTACGTCTCACCGTGGGACGCCTCGCGCCCAGGTGATGCCGCGTACTGGAACGCCCCGTTCGGCGCCATTCTCGGCTCCGAAAACATCGTGTTCTCCGGCGGGTCCGTGCAGATCGGCGTGGGGTTCATGATCGAGGGAATCGGCCGGATGGGCTGACCGTCGGGCGATAATCTGGGAAATCTGCATCTTCGAGGTCTGAGAGAGCATCATTGGTGTCACTACTTTGTCAAGAAGCTCTCTTGGCCACCACACGGTGAGTTGGCAGCGACCAGACGACCACAACGGCGGTGCCGAATGCGAAAAGACGATTACGGCTACGACTACGACGAGTACGATTCCGACGAGGCGACGAGGTGGTGGCCCCGCGTGATGACGATCATCGTTGCGGTGGCTGCGCTGGCCGCGGTCGCCGTCGTGATCATTCGCTGGATGGGGAGCGACGGCGACGGTTCGACCCGCTTCGCGAGCGGAACACCCTCCATCGTCACGCAGCGGGCCAACTCCGGCACGCCCGCCGGGAGCACGCCGATCGACCCCGCATCGGAGTCGATCGCGCCGCGGGTCCGCGTGCTGCCACCGGAGCTGCCCACCACCAGCGACGACGGACGTACCGCCGGCACGGCGAGCGGCGCGAGCACGGCGACCACCACGTCCACTTCGCAATCAGCGTCCGCGTCGACGACGTCCACGACCGTCGATCCCGAGAGCGCGGTCTCCTCCGTCGCTGCAGCCGCTGCGCCGGCAGGTCAAGCCGGACCAACTCCGACGGTGCCACCGGGTACGCCGTACCCCACCGAGCCAGACGGATCGCCACGTCCTGTCGTGGCCATCTTCGACACGACCACGATCACCCTCACCGGCGAGGTTCCGTCCCAAGCGGCCGCTGACCGGTTGGCCGCGCTTTCGGTCGCCAACAGCCAGACCCCGGCCACGGTCGTCAACAACCTGATCATCAATCCGTCGGTACCGCTCGGCGTTGGCGTCCGGGTGATCGAACTGAACTCGCCCCGATTTCCCGAGCGGAGCTCGACGATCTTGCCGGCGCATGCCGCAGAGCTCGACCGTGTTGCCGCGGTGATGAACGCGTTGCCCAACGTCACCGTGCTCGTCGTCGGCCATGCCGACCAGCGCGGGACCGAGGTCGGCAACTTTGCGATCTCCGACGAACGCGCCCGTGCCGTGGTCAACTACCTCGTATACGTCGGCATCGCCCCCGCCCGCTTGTCCGCTCGAGCGGTTGGAGATCAGGATCTGCTCGCGGCGGGCGACGACGCGACATCCCTCGCCCTCAACCGCCGCACGGAATTCATCTTCTACGGTTTGCTGATCGAGTAGGCGCCGTCAGCTGCGGCACACCGCGATCAGGTGTTGGACTGCGTCGGCGACGGCGATGTCGGCGCGATCGTCGGACTTACGGTCGCGAACCTCGATTGTGCCGCCGGCGAGGCCCCTGCCGACCACGACGATCGTCGGGACGCCGAGCAGCTCGGCGTCGTTGAACTTGATGCCGGGGGAGGTGCCGATGCGATCGTCGATCAACACACGCAGACCGGCCGCTTCGAGATCGGCAGCGAGCACCTCGGCCGCGGGGCCGGTGGGCTCCGACGGCTTGCCGGTGACGACGATGTGCACGTCGGCGGGCGCGATCGGGCGTGGCCAGCACAGGCCCTTGTCGTCGTAGTTGGTCTCCGCGATCGCGCCGACCGCCCGCGACACGCCGATGCCGTAGCTGCCCATCGTGACGACCTGCGACTTGCCGTTCTGGTCGAGCACCTTGAGGTCGAGAGCCTCGGCGTACCTGCGGCCGAGTTGGAAGATGTGCCCGATCTCGATCCCGCGGGCGATCTCCAACACGCCGTCGCAGCGCGGGCACGGGTCGCCGGCGCGGACCTCGGCGGCCTCGATCACGCCGTCGGGCGTGAAGTCGCGGCCCATCGTCATGTTGAGCACGTGGCGACCCGGCTGATCGGCGCCGGTGATCCAGGCCGTGCCCTCGACGACCCGCGGGTCGACGAGGTAGCGGATGCCGCTGACGTTGTTCTCGCCGAGCACGCCGGGCCCGATGTAGCCCTTGGCCAACGTGGGGTGTTTGTCGAAGTCGGCCGGTTCGAAGGCGGCCACCTCAGCCGGGCCGACCTGGGCCTCGACCCGCTTGAGGTCGACCTCGCGATCGCCGGGCAGCCCGATCGCGAGAGCGGAGAAGGTCCCGTCGGGGTGCTTGACCTTGAGGACGACGTTCTTCAGCGTGTCGGCAGCGATCCAGTCCCTCGACGGATGGCGCAGATCGGCGCGGGCGTTGACCAACTCGACGAGGGTCTCGATCGTCGGGGTGTCGGGTGTGTCCTCGACGCGGGCCGGGGGGAGACCGTCGAACGGAATGGGGTCGGGGGAGCGGACTTGCACCGCTTCGGTGTTCGCCGCGTAGTCGCAGTTGCTGCACCGCACGAAGGTGTCCTCCCCGACCTCGATCGGAGCGAGGAACTCCTCGCTCGCCGAACCGCCCATCGCTCCGCTGACCGCGGTGACCATGACGAACGGCAGACCGAGCCGGTCGAACGTCTTGATGTACGCCTGGCGGTGCTGCTCGTAGCTCTTGGCGAGGCCTTCGTCGTCGAGGTCGAAGCTGTAGCTGTCCTTCATCACGAACTCGCGGGTACGCAGGATGCCCGCCCGGGGACGGGCCTCGTCGCGGTACTTGGTCTGGATCTGGTAGATGTGCAGCGGCAGGTCCTTGTAGCTGCTGTA
>Ga0068860_100004262_pt1 | contig 14648 bp, 14 predicted proteins | sample KBSSwiS32_FD_66597 | JGI IMG/M metagenome (GOLD analysis project Ga0068860, IMG submission 66597) | Switchgrass rhizosphere microbial communities from Kellogg Biological Station, Michigan, USA - KBS Switchgrass S3-2 | ecosystem: Host-associated > Plants > Roots > Rhizosphere > Soil ... | reverse complement strand
GTCGAGCCGGCGATCAGGATCGAACGGCCGGCCGCGATCCGGGCGATCGCGGCGGCAAGCTCCGGGGCGAGCGCCGGCTCGGGCGTGTCGTATTTGAGATTGCCGGTCACCGCGATCCGCCTTGGATCGACGCCGAAGGCGATCAGGCGGTCGCGGTCGACCTCCGATTGAACCCCGAACCGATCGACCGCCTTGAGCAGCCGGCGGACGAGCGGGGCGAGCTTGTTCATTCGGCGAAAGCCCTTGTCGCCCACCCGGCCGTTGACCACCACGACCGGAAATCTTCGGCGCTTCGCCTCGGCGAGCAGGAGTGGCCAGTAATCCCCTTCGACCAACAGAAGGGCACGCGGCGGTCCCGACGGGAACGCGCGGGCGAAGAATCGATCGATCGCCGTTCCCAGGTCGAACGGCAGGTAGGCGACGGCGGCCCGGCCGGCGAACGCGACCCGAGCCCGCTCCTGGCCGGTCGGGGTGATCGTGGTGACCGTGAGAGGCAGATCGGCGGGCAGGGCGCGGGCGAGCGTCGCGGCGACCCCGACCTCGCCGACCGATACGGCGTGGAGCCAAAGGCCGCCCTCTTCTTGGGGCACCCGCTCCAAGGGCAAACCGCCCCCGAGCCGCCCGGCGAGGGTAGGCCGATAGTGCCCCCCTCGCCGCAGAAGCAAGATCGGGCCTGCGAGGAGGAGGGCGAGCCCCATCCCCAGCTGATAAAACCACCACTTCGGGGAGCGCATGCGGCGGGGAGTATAATGACCCGCTCGGACGGAAGGTGGGCCGGGCCAAGGGCGCCGGGAGATCTCCTCGCCGCCGCCTAGACACCCCGGCCGACTTCTCCGTAAGAACGAACGATGCTAAGGCTCGTCCACTCCAATCCGACCCCCCGGCCTGCTCCGCGCTGGTCCGAGGCAACCGATCGGGATCTTCTCCTCGGCCTTCGCGGCGGGGACGAGGCCGCCCTGTCCGAGCTGATCGGGCGCAAGACCAAGCCGCTGCTCCAACTCACCCAGCGAATCTTGGGCGACCTCGAAGAGGCGCGGGACGTCGTGCAGGTGACCTTCTTCCGGGTCTGGGAGCACCGGGCGAAGTTCGACGAACGATGGAGCCCGAACACCTGGATCTACCGCATCGCCTCGAACCTGGCGATCGACCACTTGCGCTCCCGCAAGAGCCGCGAGAAGAGCACCGAGCCGGTCCGCCAGCACATGCGCCAGGCGGCCGATTGGCGCTCGCAGAAGGACATCTCCCGCCTGCAGCAGACCGAGGTCGCCGGGATCTTCAAAGAGCTGTCGGACGAGCTGACCGAGAAGCAGCGGATGGCATTCCTGCTCCGCGAGGTCGAAGGGCTGTCGTCCCAGGAGGTCGCGGAGATCCTCGATTGCCGCGAATCGACCGTGCGCAATCATCTGTTCAACGCCCGGAAGCTGCTGCGGAAGACGCTGCTCGCGCGCTATCCGGAATACGCCTCCCGCTATGCCTCGGTCCCGGGCCTCGCCGAAGAGGTGTCCGCATGAACGCCTGCCCGAACTGGCGCGAATTGCTTAGCCCCCGGTTCGAGCGGCCGAAGGCGACCACCGCGACCGAGCCGGAAGGCCTGGCCCTCGCCCTGGCCCATTTCGACGCCTGCCCGGCCTGCCGCCGCGAGGCGTGCCGGATCGATCCGACCCTGATCTTTCGTCGCCTGCCGGCCACGGCTCTCGATTTCGAGGTCGAAGCCGAGCGCATGCGTCTGGCGGTCGCCGGCATGCGGGCGTCCGAACGGGTCGAGACTCGGCACGCGACGGCGGTGGGCCGACCGCTGGGCCGTCGCCTGCGCGGCCATGGGGCGCGCTGGGCGCTGGCGGCGGGGCTTGCCGCGGCATCCCTCGTTCTTGGCGGTCGGGGCGATCTGGCCGGTTCTCGTTCGGAACCTTCCGGGCGTCCGGCCTCCCTCGCCGTGTCCGGAGAAGTGGTGCCGGCCAGCTTCGATCGGCTGGAAGCCCCAGCCGCGGTCGAATCCGCGGTCGAAGACCTGGGCCGCCCCGACGCTCGGATCTACCAACTCGACGGCGAGCGTCTCTCGGTCGTGATGATCGTCGACGAGAAGCTGGATGTCTGATTCGCCGCCCCGTCGAGACGACAGGGCGGGTCTTCCAGTAAAATTCTCGGATCGACCGAACGTTTTCCCCATGAACCTCCATCGCCGTTTTCTCGCGGGCCTGCTCCTGGCCGTCGCTCTGCCGCTCGCGCAGGGCGCGTTGGGTCTTGCCCGGGTGGCTGAGGCTCAGACGGCGAGGAGACCGGTCTCCCCGGCGGCTACCGCTTCGGGGCTCACGCTCCACGCCTATACGTTCGTGCATCAACCGGCGAGCGAGGCGCTGGCTCTGGTTCATCCGCTGCTTTCGGCGCGCGGCACGGTCGAGCTGCAACCGGCCGACAACACGATCGCGATCCGCGACACCCGGGCGGTGATCGCCCGGATCATGCCGCTGCTGCGCGAATTCGACCATCCCGTCCGGGCGCTTTCGGTCGAGGTGATGATCGTCAGGGCGAGCCGCGCGGTGATGTCGCCGCCGGTGAGCCATTCGGATCTTCCTCCCGATCTGACCCGCCGGCTGCGCAGCCTGCTGCCGTACGACATCTACGACCTCGCGGCGCGCGCCGATCTGGCCACCTCGGAAGGGGAGACCGTGGCCTACGACCTCGGGCAAGATTTCCAGGTCAGTTTCCGGGTCGGCACCGTCCATTCCGACAAGGGCATCCGGTTGGCCGAGTTCCTGGTCCGGCGCTCCGGCCGGAGCGCCGGGGCGTCGGCCAAGCCGAAACCGTTGATCTTCACCAATCTGAACCTCGCCCTCGACCAGAACATCAGCCTCGCGCTCGCCAAGAGCGAGGAGAGCCGCGAGGCCCTGATGATCGTCTTGACGGTTCGCGCAGCCGATCGGGAGCCCTAGACTCCATGCAGTTCGTCTGTCGGGTCGGGACTCCGGACGGCCGGGTCGTCGAGGAGATGGTCGTCGCGAGCGACGAGGCCGCGCTGCGCTCGGAGCTGACGAAACGCGGCTTGCATCTGTTCGAGGCCCGGCGCCGGGGGCTGCCGGCGAGCGCCGGGACCCGCGGGTTGGGGTCGCACCTGGGCCGGAGGAAGAAAATCGCGACGCCGGAATTTCTGGTCTGGAACCAGGAGCTGGCCGCGTTGCTCAAGGCCGGGTTGCCGCTGCTCCAGGCGCTCGATCTGATGCTCGAGCGGATGAAGAACCCGACCTTTCGCGAGGTCTTGGGCGACATCCGCGACCGGGTGAAAAGCGGCGAGGAGCTGTCCGACGCCTTCGCCATCCACGGCGAGCTGTTTCCCCGGCTCTACCCTTCGGCGCTCAAGGCGGGCGAACGAAGCGGCGAGCTCGAACAGGTGATCCGCCGTTTCGTCCGCTACCTGAAACTGGTGCTCGACGCGCGCAAGCGGGTGATCTCGGCGCTGGTCTATCCGGTGGTCCTGATCTTCCTGTCGATCGCGATGATCGCCGTGATGGCGGTCTACGTCGTGCCGAAGTTCGAGGTCTTTTTCGCCGATATGGAGGTCGAGCTGCCGCTGATCACCCAGATCACGCTCGGCATTTCCCATTTCCTCAATCAGCGGACACTCTTCCTTTGGAACTGGGCATGGATCATCGTCGGACTCGCCGCGCTGGTGATCTTTCTGCGCAAATATGCGGCGACGCCCGCGGGCCGAATTCGGGTCGACGGCTGGCGGCTGCGCATTCCGTTGCTCGGGCCGGTGTTCCACCGCTTCGCCCTGTCGGAGTTCTGTCGTTCGCTCGCCACCCTGCTGACCGGTGGAATTCCGCTGGTCCCGGCGCTCGAAATCGCGACCGCGAGCGTGAGCAACGCGGCGGTCCGCGCGAAGATCGAGCCGCGGATTCAGATGGTGCGCGAGGGGCGGCCGTTTCACGCCGCTCTGGAAGACAGCGGCGTTTTCACCGACATGTCGATCGACATGGTGAAGGTCGGCGAGGCGACCGGCGCGCTCGATGACATGCTTTCGAGCGTCTCGGACTTCCTCGACGAGCAGGTCGAGGTGCGGATGCAGCGGCTGCTCTCCCTGGTCGAGCCGATGATGCTCGTGTTCATGGGTATCATCATCGGACTGCTGCTGGTCTCGATCTATCTGCCCATGTTCAGCTCGCTCGGCCAAAGCAAATTCTAGTTTTTAGGTTCGAGGTGAAGGAATGGTAGTGGCGAACGTCAAACCGATGGTCGAAGACAAGCCGTTCACGGCCGAGACGGTCGAGCAGGCGCGCGAGCGGATCGCTCTCGAACGCCAGGAGGCGGAGGAGTTCGCGGCGCGCTACGGCCTGGAATTCGTCGACATGACCCATTTCCGGATCGAGAACGATCTGTTCCGGAAGGTCCCGTTCGACCTGATGCTGCGCTACGGCTTCCTCCCCTCCGAGCAGCTCGCCGGGCGGCTCGCGGTGGTGATGGCCGATCCGTCGGACGTGGTCAAGATCGACGAGATGGAGCTGCTGCTCGGCCAGCCGGTCGAGGTGCGGATAGGAGTCCGCTCGGCGATCGACGAGATCCTGCAGAAGTCCGAGAGCACCCAGCGCGTGCTCGACGAGGCGAGCGAGGATTTCCGCATTCAGCTGGTGCAGGAGGACGAGGACGGCGAGGAGATCCTGTCGATCGACCGGATTACCGCCGACACCAGCCCGATCATCAAGCTGGTCGACTCGACCATGTTCAACGCGATCCAGCGCCGGGCGAGCGACATCCACATCGAGTCGCGCGACAACGAAGTGATCATCAAGTACCGGATCGACGGCGTCCTCTACCAGGCGATGGAGCCGATCGACAAGCGCCATCACCAGACGATCATCAGCCGGATCAAGGTCATGTCCGAGCTGGACATTGCGGAAAAGCGCATCCCCCAGGACGGCCGTTTCCGGCTGCGCTTGAAGGGGCGGACGATCGACTTCCGCGTCTCGATCATCCCGTCGGTCCACGGCGAGGACTGCGTCATCCGCATCCTCGACAAGGAGTCGATGAACAAGGAGTTCAAGAATCTCCGCCTGGAGATCCTGGGCTTCGACGACGAAACGCTGCGCAAGGTGCGCAAGTTCATCCGCGAGCCGTACGGCATGGTGCTGGTCACCGGCCCGACCGGCTCGGGCAAGACCACCACGCTCTACGCCTGCCTGTCCGAGATCCAAACCTCGGAGGACAAGATCGTCACGATCGAGGACCCGGTCGAGTATCAGCTGCGCGGCATCACCCAGATTCCGGTCAACGAGAAGAAGGGGCTCACCTTCGCCCGCGGCTTGCGCTCGATCCTGCGCCACGACCCGGACAAGGTGATGGTCGGCGAGATTCGCGACGAGGAGACGGCGCAGATCGCGATCCAGTCGGCGCTCACCGGCCACTTGGTGTTCACCACGGTGCACGCCAACAACGTGGTCGACGTGCTCGGCCGGTTCCTGAACATGAACGTCGACCTCTACAACTTCGTCTCCGCGTTAAACTGCGTCCTCGCCCAGCGCCTGGTGCGTAAAATCTGCGACCATTGCAAGGTCCCGGCGAAGCCGACGCGGTCGATCCTCGAAGAGAGCGGTCTCGACCCGACGGTCTACGGCGATTTCACGTTCTACGAGGGGGTCGGCTGCATCGAGTGCAACGGCACAGGGTTCCACGGCCGCCTCGCGGTTTCCGAGCTGCTCGACCTGTCGGACCACATCCGGGAGCTGATCCTGGACCGGCGGCCGGCCTCGGAGATCAAACGCGCGGCCAAGGAAGAGGGGATGACCTTCCTCCGCGAATCGGCGCTGGAGAAGGTTTTTCAGGGGGTCACGACGTTGCGCGAGATCAACAAGGTCACTTTCGTCGACTGACGAACGAATCGAATGGGCGAAACCTCGATTCCCCTCTGGCGACGGCTCCTCGGCTTCAGTCCGATGCCGGTGCCCGCGCACGTTTTCGCGCTCGACGGCGAGCGGCTGCGCTACGCCCATCTGCCGCGCCAGGGCGAGACGTTTCGTTTTCGCTCCTACCGCCAGACGCCGCTTGCCCACGACACCTTTCTCGCCGGTCCGCTCGGCGGGCCGTTGCGCGACCCGCGCGGCTTCTCCGACAAGGTGGCGGCCCTGGTGCGGACGGTCAAAGAGGGCGGAACGGCGGTCAAGTCCGCCTCCCTGGTGATTCCGGACGGCTGGCTGCGGGTGGTGTTCACCGAATCGGGCGACCTGCCGAGGAACGTCGCGGCGGTCGACGAGGTGCTGCGCTGGAAGCTGCGGCGCCTGGTGCCGTTCCGGGTCGACGACCTGCGGCTCGACGCCACCGAGGTCATGCCGCTTAGCGGTCAGGAAGAGCCGCGCCGGCTGCTGCTCGGCTTCGCGGTCGAAGCGCTGCTCGCCCAGCTCGAAGAGGCGTTTTCCGCCGCGGGCGTGCGCTTGGGGCTGATCACCAACGCGAGCCTCGCGCTCGCTTCGGCGCTCGACGGTCCGGTTCGCGGCGGCGCCGCCGAGCGGGCTGAGCTTTCGGGCCTGGTGCTCGCCGATTCCGGCTCCTACACCCTGGTCTTCCGCCGGGCCGGCGAGCCGGTCCTCCATCGATTCAAGGCGTTCGCCACCTCGCTGCCCGACGACGCGCGTTCGGGGCTGGTCGAGCGCGACCTTCGTCTGACCCGCAACTTTCTCGACGAGCATTTTCCGGGCGAGCCGCACGGGCAGCTGGTGCTGGTGGCGCCGGCCGAGCTCGAGCCGCTCTGGGTCGACCTGGTCGATCAAGGCTTGGGCCTGCGCGCCGTGCCGCTCGACGGCCGCCAGCTGCCTCCCGTCCGGGCCGAAGAGACGACCGCGCCCTGGCGCGAGCTGGCGCCGCTGCTCGGAGCGGTCCGCATGGAGGTCTCGTGACCGCCGCCCGGAAAAGCCGTGAGCCGCTCGATCCGCTCAACCTCGCGAAGCGGCCGTTCGCCAACGGCCGCCCCGTGGTGCGGGTCTCGCTGCTGTTGGGATTGCTCGGCGTGGTACTCCTGTTTTCCAACGTCGCCGGTTATTGGCGCTATCTCGCCGAGTCCGAAACCAAGCGGGCCGAGCGCAATGCCTTGAGCGCCCAGCGCGAGCAGGTCGAGCGGCGAATCGGCGATCTCGCCCGTCAGCTCCAGAGCTTCGATCTCGATCGACAGAACCAGCAGGTGGTCTTTCTCAACCAGCGGATCGCCGAGCGGACGTTCTCGTGGAGCACCCTGCTCGACCGGTTGGCGCGCGAGCTGCCGAGCGACGTCCGGTTGCTCGCTCTCGCCCCCGCGAGCAACTCGGCGAGGAGCAGGACCCTCACCGGGACCGCTTCGACCAAGAAGCAGAGCGTCGGCGAACGGATACCGCTGGTGATCGACGGTCAGGCCAAGAGCGTTCAAGCGATGCTCCAATTCGTCGACCACCTGTTCGCCCGCGCCGAATTCGTCGACCCCAACCCGCAGAGCCAGCAGGAGGATGAGAAGGGGTTGATCAAGTTCAAACTGAGCGTCGACTATCTGCCCCAAGTCGCCGCGGCCGAGGTGTCGATTCTTCCCGCTCCGCCGGTCGATTCCGGAACGGGCGAGGCGCCGAAGCCGGCCCCCGGAGCGACGGTCTCGGGAGGCGGACGATGAAGAGCCCGGACCGCGTTTGGCGCGAACGGGCCTGGGTCTGGGCTCCGGTGCTGATCTTCTTCCTGATCAACCTGGTGGCGTTCGGGATCTATCGCCTCGGCTATGCGAACCGGGTCGGGGCCTTGGAGGAGCGGCTCGCGGCGGATCGTTCCGAGCTGGCCAAGCTCATCGACCGGGAGCGTGAAGTGGCTTCGGGCGTCGAGCGGGCGCGGGCCAGCCGGGCGGGCATTCGCCAGCTCTATCAGGACCGCTTCTCGACCCGCAAGCGCCGGCTGACCCTGATCATCGCCGAGGTGCAGAATCTGGCGCGCAAAGCGGGCCTCGATCCGAAAGAGATCACCTACCCGGAAGAGCGGATCGACGATTTCGGCCTGGTCCGCCGGTCGTTCATCTTCTCGGTCGGAGGTACCTACTCCGCGTTGCGCCGCTTCTTCGACCTGCTGGAGACCAGCGAGTCCTTCGTCACCATCGAAGGGGTGAATCTGGTCGCCACCGACGACGAGACCGCCGCGGAGCTGCGGATGGATCTCAAGCTGTCGACGCTGTTCGCCCAGGACGAAAACAACCCGTTTACCGCACCTTCCCGTCCCGCCGGCGCGCCCGCCGCGACCGGCACGAAATCCCCGGCCGACCTGGCGCTCGCCGGTCCGCAAAAGCCGCGCGCCGCCGGAGTTGACGAATGAGCTCGGAACGGCAGAAGTGGCTGCTCGCGACGCTCGGGGTTCTGGTGATCGCCCTGCTCGTCCGCTACGTGCCCTGGTCCGGCGGCGAGGAATCGCTTGGGCCGGCGCGGGCGAGCACCGGAACCGCGGCGGCCGGCGCGGTCGACGCGCCCGACGCGGTGGCGGAGCTGGCCCTCGGATCGCTGTCGCAGATCCCGCACAGCGCGCCCGTGGGCCGCGATCCCTGGCGCTTCTACGAGCCTCCTCCTCCCCCTCCGCCGCCGCCGCATCAGCCGACCAAGGAGGAGCAGGAACGGGAGCGCCTGGCCTTGGAACAGGCGGCGCGCGACGCCGCGGAGCGGGATCGTCTGGCGCGCGAAGAGGCCGCGCGGCCGAAGCCGCCGAAATTCACCTTCAAGTACCTCGGCAGCTTCGGCCCGAAGAACCGGCCGCTGGCCGCGTTTTCGGACGGCAAGACGATCGTCAACGCCCACGAGGGCGACGTCATCCTCTCCAAGTTCCGGGTGGCGAAGATCGGCTACGAGTCGGTCGACATCAAGTACATCGAATTTCCCGACGAGCCGGCGCTACGCCTGGCCGTCGGTCGTTGAGCGTCAAATTCTCTAGGAGCACGCGATGCGCGGATGCCGGACCCTCTTGCTCGCCTCGGTCGTCCTTACGACCGGCTGTACGAGCTATCGAACCTATCGGGAGGCGGAGATCGCTTCTCAGCTCGGCCGCTGGGACGACGCCGTGGTCGCCTACTTGAAAGCGCTGGAGAGCGACCCGTCCAACTTGAGCATTCGAACCGATCTGTTGCGGGCGAAGATCCGCGCCTCCCAAGAGCATTTCAAAAAGGGGAAGGATTTTCGCGCCGCCGGCGTGCTCGATCGATCGCTGATCGAGCTGCAGCAGGCGGTTCAGCTCGATCCGACCAACCAGTACGCCCAGGCCGAGCTGGAAAGCGTTCGCCGGGCGCTCGCGGCGCAGAACCGCGAGGTGCCGACCCTCGACGAGCTGAAGGCGAAGAACCGCGGCACCCGGCCGCAGCCGCCGCAGCTCAATCCGCGCAGCAACCAGCCGATCTCGCTCGATTTCCCGCAGCCGGTGTCGATCTTCGACATCTACCGCGCGCTCGCCAAGGCCTACGGCATCAACGTGCTGTTCGATCCGAACCTCAAAGACCAGGAGATCGCGATCGAGCTCAAGGACGTCACCGCCCAGAACGCGCTCGAAGTCCTGATGCGCTCGGCCGGTCACTTCTACAAGGTGCTCGACGAAGGGACCATCCTGATCGCCGCCGACACGCCGCAAAACCGGCGCACCTATGAGGATCTGGTGATCCAGACGTTCTTCCTGTCGAACGCCGACGTCAAGGACATGACGACCATCCTGCGCAGCCTGATCGACGCGCGGAAGATCGCCACCAACGAGAGCTTGAACGCGATCATCCTGCGCGACACGGCCGACAAGGTGAAGGTGGCGGAAAAGATCATCGAGGCCAACGACAAGTCGAAAGCCGAAGTGGTGATCGACGTCGAGCTGCTGCAGGTCAACACCGGCCGCCTGCGCGAGCTCGGCATGGCGCTCAGCTCGACCTCGATCACTCAGAGCCTCGACTTGGGCGGCACCGGCACCACCGCGCCGAAGCTGCGTCTGTCCGACCTGCAGTACCTGAACCAGAGCAACTGGGTGCTGACGATCCCCAACTTCCTCTACAACTTCGTCAAGACCAACAGCGACGCCCAGCTCCTGGCGAAGCCGCAGCTGCGCATCTCCGAAGGCGAAAAAGCGAGCCTGACGATCGGCGACCGGGTGCCGATCCCGCTCACCCAGTTCTCGGCGCAGACCCCCGGCCAGGGCGGTCTGATCACCGCGCCGATCACCTCGTTCCAGTATCAGGACGTCGGCATCAAGCTCACCATCGAGCCGCGCGTCCACCACAACCGGGAGGTCACGCTCAAGGTAATGGTCGAGGTCTCCGACATCAGCCGTGAGATCCAGGCGGCGGGCGGCCAGTCGCAACCGGTCATCGGCACGCGCACGATCGACACCAAGATCCGGTTGAAGGACGGCGAGACGAACTTCCTCGCCGGCCTGCTGCGCACCGACGAGAAATCTTCCGAGAGCGGCATTCCCGGGCTGTCCGAGATCCCCGTGCTCGGCCGGTTGTTCTCCAACAAGAAAGGCGAGAACCAGCGCCAGGACGTGATCTTGACGCTCACGCCGCACATCATCAGGAACGCCGAGATCACCGAAGACGACCTCCTGCCGATCTGGGTCGGAACCGAGGCCAACATCTCGTTCCGCGGCGGCAGCCCGCGCATCGAAGGGACGGAAGAAGGGCCGTTCGACGGCAACGCCGGCACGCCCGAAGAGATCCAGGACGTGATCCGCCGTCGCCTGCAGCAGCTGCCGCGCGGCTTGCGGCCGGATGACGGAGCCTCGGGTCTCGCCGGGGTGGCCGTGCCGCAGGAGCAGCAGCCTCAACAGCCGCAGCTGCCGCAATTCGCGCCGACGCCCACGGCTCCCAACGACATCTTCAAGCAGCCGGAGGAGAAGAAGGAGCCCGCGGAGGAAGAACCGCCGCCGGGCCTGTCGGATCTGGAACGACAGGCCGACGAGCTGATCGCCGCGGCGCTCTCGTCCGACGGACAGCGCGTGTTGGTCGCGCGCAGGGCGGCGGCCGCCGCGGCTGCCGCGGAGAACCCGGCCCCGGAGGCTACCGCCGCTCTCGCGGCGACCGGGATTTCGGGCGTCGCGACCAACGGCGAGCCGGCCGTCAAGCTGTCCCTCTCGCCGGAGCGAGCCCAGGTGCGGATGGGCGACCGGTTGACTCTCACGCTCGACGTCGCGGCGCTCGTGCCGGTGGGGCACCTGCCCGTTACCCTGCAATTCGATCCGGCGGTACTGCGCGTCGAGCGGGTGGATGCCGGCGATTTCCTCGGCGACCCGACGCGCTCCCAGGTGCTTTCCGACAGCTCTCATCCTGGGGAATTGGTGCTCGGCGCAAGCCAGCTCGGCAAGGGACCGGGGGTCGCCGGATCGGGCACCGTGGCGCGGATCATCTTCCGCGCCGTGGGCGAGGGCTCGTCGTCGGTCTCATTCGTGCAAGGAGAAGCGAAGGACCCCGGTCTGCGCCAGATCGGTCCGGTCCGCCTGCGTCCGGCCATGGTGACGGTCGGCGAGGGAGACTCCGAAGGAGGCGATGGCCGGGGTGGCCGGGGCGGCCAGGATCGCGAGCCGCCCGTACCGCTTGCCGCCCCCGCCCCTCAGACGCCGCCGCCGTCCGGTCCCAAGGCGAAGGCGGCCAGCGCCCCGCGCGAACCCCTGGCGGCTTCGCCGGTTGGACGCGGCCGTAGGCTCTAGCCGTAGACGGTAGGAGGTTGATCATGCGCACGTTCGATCGCAAAGCGGCCGGCTTCACCCTCGCCGAATTGGTGACGGTGGCCGCCGTGCTCGCGATCCTCGCCGCGGTCACCCTGCCGATCGCCAAGTTCGCCAGCAAGCGCAGCAAAGAGCTCGATCTACGGCAGCACCTGCGCGAAATGCGCTTCGCGATCGACGAGTACAAGCGCTACAGCGACGCCGGGTTGATTCCGGTCGACCTGAATACGGAAGGCTATCCGAAGAAGCTCGAAATCCTGGTCGACGGGGTGGACGTCGTCGGCCAGATCAACAAGAAGGTGAAATTCCTGCGCCGCATTCCGGTCGACCCGATGACCGGCAAGGACGAGTGGGGTTTGCGCAGCTATCAGGACAAGCCGGACGAAACGTCGTGGGGAGGCGAGAACGTCTACGACGTCTATTCGCTCTCCGAAGGAGTTGGATTGAACGGAGTCCCTTACACCAAGTGGTGAGCCGTCTATGAGAATGCCCGCGCGAAAGCAGTCCGGCTTCACCCTCTTGGAGCTGATCATCGTGATCGCGATCATCGGCATCCTGGCGACGATCGCGATGCCCGCGCTGCGGCAGGTGCCGCGGCGGGCGAACGAATCGGTGCTCAAGACCAACCTGCGCACGATGCGGGACGTGATCGATCAATACCATGGCGATCGGGGTACCTATCCGCCGACGCTCGAAGAGCTGGTGACCAAGGGTTACCTGCGCAAGGTTCCGGTCGACCCGATCACCAAGCACAGCGACACCTGGGTTCTGGTGTTCGAGGAGATCAACCTTGACGCCCCGCCGGCCGAGACCGAAACAGGCGACGCACCGGGAATCATCGACGTCCATTCGGGCTCGCCGCTCACGGCCCTCGACGGCACGCCCTATGCGGATTGGTAGCCGGTTGCGGGCCGAGATCGGGATGACGCAATGAAGATTCGTCATAGTGAAGCCAACCGTGCCGAGGCCGGCTACAACCTGGTCGTCTTGTTGGTCGCGATTACGGTGCTGAACATCCTGATCGCGGCATCCCTGCCGCTCTGGAGCCGGATCATCCAGCACGACAAGGAAGAGGAGCTGATCTTCCGCGGCCTGCAATACGCCGAGGCGATCCGCGTCTTCCACATCCGGTTTCAGCGCGCTCCGGTGCGCCTCGAGGAGCTGCTCGAAGCGAAGCCGCGTTGCATTCGCCAGCTGTGGAAAGACCCGATGTCCGACGATGGCAAGTGGAAGATCCTCTACGAGGGGGTCCCTCAGGCGCCGGGCACGGTGACGCCGCAGGTACCGGGCGAAGGAACCGACAACGGCAAGGATTCCGGCGACGACGATTCAGGCGATGGGAAAGATCCCGGCGACGGGAAAGACTCAGGTTCCGATTCCGCCGATTCAGGGGGCTCTGGCGACGACGCCGAAGGGGGCTCGGGTTTCCTCAGCTCGGAACAGAAGGAAAAGCTGACGATCGGACCGATCGAGGGGGTTGCCAGCAAAAGCCACAAGCACTCCGCCATGGTCTGGTTCCAGCAGGAGCGTTACGACCAGTGGCAATTTCGCTGGCAGCTCGTGGCGCAGCAGAAGAGCGTCGTGATCGCCGTGGCAGGCGCGCCTCCGACTCCCCAAGGCGAAAGCATCCGCTGGCTCGGCCGCCCGTGGCCGAAATGGCTGGGTATTCAAAGCGCGCCGCCGTTTCCGGGAGGTGGGCAGAACCCGCCGGGCGTGCCGGGCGGCGGCGGAGGTGTCCAGCCGCCGAATCCCGCAAACGGTGGGGAACCGGGCGGCGGGGCGTTCGGAGTCCCCGGCGCCCTGCCTCAAAATCCCAACGAGCCGCCTCCCTCTTGAGGCGTTGATCTCGTTGGCTCTCGTCCGCTTCCGGCGCGCTAGAGAAACGCGCGACTTGCCGCCGCCCGCTCCGGCCTCGCCCGGCAGCTCGGGATACGACCTGCGCGCCGCCGTAGTCGACGCGCTGAGTCTCGCTCCCGGCGAGCGTGCGCTGGTGGCGACCGGCCTTTTTCTCGAGATCCCGCGCGGTTGGGAGGCGCAGGTCCGACCCCGCAGCGGTTTGGCGCTTCGCCATGGCATCGGAGTTCTCAACGCCCCCGGCACGATCGACAGCGACTATCGCGGCGAGATCGGCGTGATTTTGATCAACTGGGGCGCCGAGCCGTTTACGGTCCGGCGCGGCGACCGCATCGCCCAGCTGGTCTTCGCGCGGGTCGAAGCGGTCGAATGGCAGGAGGTCGACGCGCTTCTCGACAGCGACCGCGGCCCCGGCGGATTCGGCTCGACGGGGCGGTAGGAGTGCGTTCCACGAGGACATAATGCCCGCATGCTCGGGCGACGAAAACTCTCCTTCTCGGCGGCGCTCGCCGCACTTCTTCTTGCCACATCCTGCCGAACGGCCCCTACGCCGGCTCCGGCGCTCGCCGCTTCGCCGGTCGGTTCCGGCCGCGTCATCCTGATCTCGTTGGACGGCGCTTCCTCCATCGAGCTCCATCGCCGCTACCGGGCGGGAGAGCTCGAAGCCGGGGGCTTCTCTCGCTTCTTCGACGAGGGCCAGGTCGCGTCGTCGCTCTCCCCGGTCGATCCGACTCTGACCGCCGTGAACCACATTTCGCTCGCGACCGGATTTCCTCCCGCGGCAACCGGGATCGTGAGCAACAACTTCCATCTCGCCGGCTCCCCGTGGGGCGAGCGGACGAGCGGCTTTGCCGCGCCGATCGGCACCGAGACCCTGTGGGAGGCGGCGCGGCGCCAAGGCAAGCGGGCGGGGATCTGGACCTTTCCGGGCGCCGACGACACCGGCGCGCGGCGACGAGGGGATTGGGGCCTCGTCTATGGCGGCAAGGCGTATCCGCCCGAGCTGGCGGCCGATCTCGGGCGCCGTGGCCTGATCTGGCCAGGTCCGCCGGATGACGATTCGCTGGAGGCCACTTGGGAGGGCAAGCCGGGGATCGACCTTTCGGCCTGGACCGACCAGGCGGTGC
>Ga0068860_100004260_pt1 | contig 14650 bp, 16 predicted proteins | sample KBSSwiS32_FD_66597 | JGI IMG/M metagenome (GOLD analysis project Ga0068860, IMG submission 66597) | Switchgrass rhizosphere microbial communities from Kellogg Biological Station, Michigan, USA - KBS Switchgrass S3-2 | ecosystem: Host-associated > Plants > Roots > Rhizosphere > Soil ... | reverse complement strand
AAGGCGACAGTGTGGTTGTGATCACGGGCGATGATAAGGATTTGAAGAAACCACGCAAAGTTTTGGAAGTTTATCCTGACGAGTCGAGAGTATTGGTTGAAGGAGTGAACATCGTCACGAAACACACAAAGCCTTCAGCAAAAAATACAAAGGGTGGCATCGTGAAAATTGAAGCATCTGTTCATATTTCAAATGTGCTGTTGTGGGATGCTAAAGAAGGTGGGCCGGTTAAAGTAAAACGTACACGCGAGAACGGAAAATTAGTTCGCATATCAAAAAAATCAGGGGAGGTTATTAAATAATGAGTACTGTTAAATATACTCCGCGTCTGGCAGACAAGTACAAGAAAGAAGTTGTACCTGCTTTAATGAAAAAATTCAGCTATACGAGCATAATGCAAACTCCTAGGCTGGAAAAAATTTGCCTGAATCGCGGTATCAACGGAGCCGTTGCAGATAAAAAATTAGTGGATGTTTCGATTGACGAGCTGACCACAATCGCTGGACAAAAAGCTGTGTCGACGATATCCAGAAAAGATATCTCCAATTTCAAATTGCGTAAGGGCATTCCAATTGGAGCGAGAGTCACATTGCGTGGCGACAAAATGTACGAATTTTTGGATCGCCTGATCTCTGCGGCGTTGCCACGTGTGCGCGACTTCAGAGGAGTAAATGACAAATCTTTTGATGGTCGTGGAAACTTCACACTCGGAGTTACAGAGCAAATCATCTTCCCGGAAGTTGATATCGACAAAGTGAATAAGATCACCGGCATGGACATCACTTTTGTGACTACTGCCAACACCAATGAAGAAGCATACGAATTGTTGAAAGAATTAGGTATGCCATTCAGAAACGCGAAAAAAGACTAAAAAATAAATTAAATGGCAAAAGAATCGGTAAAAGCCAGGCAAAGAAAAAGAGAAGCGATGGTAGCGAAGTTTGCTTCGAAACGTGCAGCATTAAAAGCAGCAGGTGATTACAAAGCGTTGGACCTTCTGCCAAAAAATGCTTCTCCTGTAAGATTGAAAAATCGTTGCCAGCTTACGGGACGTCCAAGAGGTTATATCCGCTACTTCGGCGTTTCGAGAAATGTTTTCCGTGACATGGCTTTGCAGGGAAAAATTCCAGGCGTGCGTAAAGCAAGCTGGTAAATCTGGGGTATAGGTCTGGTTTGAGGTTAAGCACTCAACGTCAACCTTAAACTCATTCTAAATCGACACGAACTAAAAATTTTAAATAATAACACTCCCAATTGGGAGTCGGAGGGTAAAAATATGGTTACAGATCCGATAGCAGATTTCCTGACGAGAATCAGGAATGCGCAGATGGCGAATCATCGTATAGTTGAAATACCTGCTTCGAACCTCAAGAAACGCATGACTGAGATCTTGTATGACAAGGGATATATCCTGAAATACAAGTTCGAGGACGACAGCAAGCAAGGCGTTATCAAAATAGCCTTGAAGTATGATCCGACAACGAAAGAGCCGGCTATCAAAAGTATGGAGAGGGTGAGTCGCCCAGGGTTGCGTCAATATGCGAGCCCGGTTGAATTCAAACGCGTGAAGAACGGATTGGGAATTGCGATCCTGTCCACTTCAAAAGGCGTGATGACCGACAAAGATGCAAAGTTGCAGAATGTTGGCGGCGAAGTGCTGTGCCATATCTATTGATTTGAACTTACATGTCCGGATACATTAAGCCTTCCTATAGAGGCTGACCGGTCCGGATGAATTAAAACATAAACGACAAAATTATTTTGTATGTCTCGTATAGGAAATAAACCAATTCCCGTAGCAAGTGGGATAACCGTCACCGTTAGTAACGATAATACGATTACTGTTAAAGGACCTAAAGGCGAGTTGAAGCAAGCTATCGACAGGGATATTAAAGTAGAAGTAAAGGACGGTGTTGTGACATTTTCTCGTCCCACAGACCAGATTCGTCATCGTGCGCTGCATGGATTATATCGCGCGTTGCTTGCTAATATGATCAAAGGTGTTTCAGACGGATACAAGAGACAGCTTGAATTAATCGGTGTTGGTTTCAAAGCATCCAACCAGGGCAATTTGCTTGACCTTGCATTAGGCTATTCGCATAATATCATTTTTGAAATTCCGAAAGAATTGAAAGTGGTGACTGGCCAGGAAAAAGGGGAGAATCCAAAAATTACTTTGGAAGGAACGGATAAACAATTGATCGGGCAGGTTGCTGCTAAGATTCGCAGCTTGCGTAAGCCTGAACCTTACAAAGGAAAAGGTGTCCGTTATGTTGGTGAAGTGGTTCGTAAGAAAGCAGGTAAGGCGGCAGGAAAATAAACCCGTGCCTCTAAAGTGGTGAGGGTTATTAAATCATATTTTATTAATTTAAAATTTTCCGCCTCGGCGGAACAGGGTTATGGAAAAGACAACTAAGAAACAGAAAATCAGGTTTCGCATTCGCAAAAAGATAAGTGGAGAAACTCAAAAACCGAGATTGTCTGTATTCAGGAGTAACAGCGATATATATGCGCAGTTAATCGATGACAATAACGGCAAAACGCTTGCCGCTGCTTCATCAAGAGATAAAGATATTGCTGCACAAAAAGGCAATAAAACAGAAAAAAGTAAACTCGTTGGTGGTGCGATTGCGCGCAAGGCAGGTGAGCTCGGACTGAAGAATTGCGTTTTTGATCGTGGCGGAAATTTATACCATGGCCGTATCAAAGCATTGGCTGATGGCGCGCGTGAAGGTGGTTTGCAATTTTAAAAAGATAGATCAGAATAAAATTTTATAAACAGATCATGTCAAAATTAAACATAACCAGAGTTAAAGCCGGCGACCTCGAGTTGAAAGAGAAAGTAGTTGCCATCAACCGTGTTGTAAAAACAACAAAGGGTGGAAGAGCTTTTAGTTTCTCCGCATTGGTCGTAGTTGGAAACGAAAATGGCGTAGTAGGTCATGGTTTGGGAAAGGCCAAAGAAGTTCAGGAAGCCATCACGAAAGGAATTGAAGATGCAAAGAAAAACCTGATCAAAGTTCCTATAATGCATGGCACCATTCCGCACGATCAGCTCGCTAAAGAAGGCGCTGCAAAAGTGCTTATCAAACCAGCTGCTCATGGTACAGGTGTTATTGCCGGAGGTAGTATGCGTGCAGTATTAGAAAGTGCCGGAGTTACCGACGTATTAGCAAAATCATTGGGTTCAGCTAATCCACACAATGTGGTAAAGGCAACGTTTAAAGCCCTTGCTATGTTGAGAGAACCGATCCAAATCGCCAAAGTGCGTAACTTGTCGTTAAAGAAAGTATTTAACGGATAGACCCTTACCCCACCAGGGGAATGGGTATGCGGAAAAATAATTTTCAAAAAACTTAAATTCCCTGTTGGGGTTAGGGTATGAAAAAGATTAAAATCACTCAGATTAAAAGTGCGATCGACAGACCCGAGCGTCAGAAACTCACTTTAAAAGCTTTAGGACTAAATAAGCTGCACACTCCAAAAGAAGTGGAAGCAACACCACAGATTTTGGGCATGGTGCGTAAAGTAACACACCTGATTAAGGTAGAAGAAATCTAAATACGAATGTGGAAATGTGAGGATGTGGAAATGTGAAAATGCTAACGTAAGATCAGTAAACGAATTTTCACATTTCCATATTCTCACATTTCCACATTGGAATTACGCGAGGGGCGATTCCCCGTTAAGTTAAAATCAACACAATGAATTTACACACTATCAGACCTGCTAAAGGGTCAACTCACAAACAAAAAAGATTGGGACGTGGAGAAGCTTCCGGGAAAGGTGGCACATCCACAAAAGGTAACAAAGGCGGACAAAGCCGTGCCGGTTATCAAAGGAAAATGGCTCATGAAGGCGGGCAGATGCCAATTCAGAGAAGACTTCCAAAGCGCGGGTTCACCAATATTCGTCGCGTTGCTTTTAAAGTATTTAACCTTGGTCAAATTGACCACCTGGTTGAAAAGTACGGTATCAAAGAATTTACGCCTGAAAATCTCTATATAAATGGATTGATTGGGCAGAATGATATCGTAAAGATCCTGGGCAACGGTGAGCTAAAAAGCAAACTGACGTTTAAAGTAAGCGCAGTCAGCGAAAAAGCTAAGCAAGCGATCGAGGCTGCCGGCGGCACTATCGAAATTCTCAAGTAATTTTTGCGTAAATTGCATAGAAGGTATTTTGAGACCCGGCAATAATCTGATCGCCGGGCACATCAACTAAAAAATTACCATAACCCGTGAAGAAATTTATTCAGACACTAAAAAATATCTGGAGCATCGATGAGCTCAGGAGCAAGATCGTTGTGACCTTGTCGCTGGTTCTTGTGTATCGGTTCGGTACGCATATCGTGTTGCCGGGTATTGATCCTAACAAACTCAGCAGTTTGTCGGGAGCGAAAACAGGTGCGTTGGGTTTGATCGACGCTTTTTCGGGTGGGGCCTTTTCACAGGCATCCATACTCGCACTTGGTATCATGCCGTATATTTCTGCATCGATCTTTATGCAATTGATGACCATCCTTGTTCCGCAAATGCAAAAGGTGCAGAAAGAAGGAGAAAGCGGTCGTAAGAAAATCAATCAATGGACAAGATATTTGACAGTGCTCGTTACGTTTGCGCAGGCATATGCTTATGTGTCTTACTTGCGTCAGATGGGTAAGGACGCGATCATTGATTCATTCAGTGCATATTTTTGGTTAACGACTCCAATCATCCTTACGGCCGGAACGTTATTCGTGATGTGGCTCGGTGAAAAAATCACCGACAAAGGATTAGGTAACGGAACGTCTTTGATCATCATGGTCGGAATTCTTGCACGTCTCCCAAATGCTGCGCTTGGCGAATGGCGCGCGAAAGCAACGATGGGTAGCGGTGGTATTTTGATTTTTGTGATTGAAATTGCCGTATTGATTGCGGTGATACTGGGATTAATTATCCTGATACAGGGGGTGCGAAAAGTTCCGGTGAACTATGCGAAGCAGATTGTTGGTAACAAACAATTCGGTGGAGCAAGACAATTTCTTCCTTTAAAGGTCAATAGTTCTGGTGTAATGCCAATCATCTTTGCACAGGCGATCATGTTTTTGCCAACGCTGATCTCATATACCAGTTTCGAAAACAAAGAAGGTATTTCCAAAATATTTTCCGATCCAAGGAACTATTGGCACATGTTGATTTACGCAGTCATCGTAATTGCGTTTACTTTCCTCTACACTGCACTTATCTTCAATCCGAAGCAAATTGCGGAAGATTTAAAGAGAAATAATGGTTTCATACCGGGAGTAAAACCTGGACAACCAACTGCGGATTTTATTGGAGCAGTGATGGATAAAATTACTTTACCCGGAGCTATCTTCCTGGCTTTGGTTGGAATTTTGCCAGGATTTGCCCAGCGCGCAAATGTGACGCAGGCGTTCGCTTCATTTTTTGGCGGAACTTCGCTACTGATCATGGTAGGTGTTATTCTCGATACTTTGCAGCAGATCGAAACGCAATTATTAATGCGCCAGTATGATGGCTTAATGAAGAGTGGAAGGATCCAGGGAAGGCAGTCAGTAACAACCGCGGCCATTTAAACAATATTTTTCACAAGTTGTTTGTTAATAAGGTTGAGATTGAGGTTTAGGTTCAGCCTGGCCTTAACCTCAACCTTAACCGTTATATCAATACATGATTCACTACAAATCAAAAGCAGAAATAGAAGTAATGCGCGAAAGTTGTCTCATGGTGAGCCAGACACTCGCGACCGTCGCTGCAATATTAAAACCAGGCATCACAACTTTATATCTTGATGGTATCATCGGCGAATATATTCGTGACCATAAAGCAGTGCCCTCTTTTTTGAACTATCGCGGTTATCCTTTTAATTCCTGTATTTCTGTAAATGATGTTGTGGTCCACGGCTTTCCAAATAAACAAGAATTGAAGGAGGGAGATATTGTTTCAATTGATATCGGGGTATATAAAAACGGTTTTCATGGTGACCATGCATATACGTTCGCGATTGGTGATCCAGGGGCTGATGTTTCAAAATTGATCAGGGTCACAAAGGAATCGTTATTTGCTGGTATCGAAAAAGCGGTTGCTGGAAACCGGATCGGTGATATTTCAAACGCTATCCAGGAACACACAGAAAGAAAATATGGCTATGGTGTAGTGAGAGAACTGGTAGGGCATGGATTGGGAAGAAGCATGCATGAAGATCCCCAGGTACCAAATTATGGCAAACGCGGTTCCGGTGGAAAACTGAAAGAAGGTCTCGTGTTGGCGATCGAGCCGATGATCAATCTTGGCAAAAAAGAAGTTTATACGGAAGACGATGGATGGACAGTTCGCACGGTTGATCATCTTCCTTCCGTTCATTTCGAACATGACGTATGTGTCCAGAAAAACAAAGCGGATATACTTTCAGATTATAGCATCATTGAGGCCGTGGAAAAAGCGAACTCAAATCTCTATACGGAATATAGCAGCCAGATGAATTTGATCGCCTGAGAAAAATTAATCTTTCAGTAGTTTTTCTTGCTGATTATCTCTGCTCAATTATTTTTCCTTTTTTATCATGGATCAAAAATCGAAGCTGGTTGTTATCGGGGGCGGAGCCGCAGGTTTTTTCTGTGCAGTAAATGCGGCGAGAATGAGTCCGGCTCTCGAAGTGATCATCGTAGAGAAATCCAACAAACTTCTTTCAAAGGTAAAGGTCAGCGGAGGCGGCCGTTGTAATGTAACGCACGCATGTTTTTCAATTCCTGAAATTCTTACAAGGTATCCGCGCGGAGTAAATTTTATCAAGAAATCATTTTACCATTTTTTCACAACCGATACGATCAAATGGTTCGAGGAAAGAGGAGTGAAATTAAAAACGGAAAAGGATGGGAGGATGTTCCCGGTTAGTAATTCCTCCGAAACCATCATTCAATGTTTATTGGATGAAGCGAAAAAAAACGATGTTTCCATTTTAACAGGCCACGACGTAAAACATCTTTACTGTGACAAACAAAAATGGATAATTGAATTTATGGGCGCAAAAAAAATTGAGGCGGATTTTATTTGCATTGCGTGCGGAGGATATCCGAAGTCGTCGATGTTTGAATGGATGCGGGGAACAGGTCACACGATAGAAGAGCCAGTACCTTCACTATTTTCTTTTAATATGCCGGGCGATCCGGTCATTGACTTGATGGGAGTTTCGGTAGAGAATGCCGAGGTGAGAATTGCAGGGACCAAACTTATTGAAAAAGGTCCGCTGATGATCACTCATTGGGGTATGAGCGGCCCGGTGATATTGCGTTTGTCGGCATGGGGAGCGCGCTTGCTTGCAGCACGAGGGCAGGATTATAAATTTACGATCCATGTGAATTGGGTATCTAAATTTAATGAAAACTCGATGCGTGAAAAATTGCTGGGGCTTCGTGATTCGTCGGGGTCGCTACGGATTGGTAATAGAAATCCATTTGAACTTCCCCAAAGATTGTGGGAATACTTGCTACAACGGTCAGGTATAAACGCAGAAGCACGTTGGGCAGAAGTATCTTCAACATCTCAAAACAAGCTGGTTAAAAATCTATGTAGTCACGAATATGAAGTCAGGGGAAAAACTACTTTCAAGGAGGAGTTTGTCACCGCAGGAGGGGTTAAACTCATTGAAGTCGATCCAAATACGATGCAAAGCCGCCTTCATCCCAATTTATTTTTTGCCGGTGAAGTTTTGGACGTAGACGGAATTACCGGCGGATTTAACTTTCAGCATGCGTGGACAAGTGGGTTTGTTGCTGCAAAAACGATCGCGGATTTCGCGGATTTGAGCGGATTTCGCGGATCTTCCAGTTGAAAATTGATTAACAACATTAGCTTTTTCACAGAAGAAACAATCAGAATTTAATAATGATATTAAAGTGGACATCCGTGAAATCCGCTCAAATCCGCGAATCCGCGATCCATTTTCACATTTCCACATTTCCACATCTCCACATTCCACATTCGACATTTCCAATTTTCGATTTTCCACATTTTCAATTCGCTCTTTTCATAGTCATGTCCATTCACTAAATTGCCGTGATGTCATTTTTAGATACTGCGAACCCGGATTTTCAATTTGCGTGGAGGTTTGTCAACCAGACAGCGCAACACATTTTTCTAACAGGGAAGGCCGGAACCGGCAAAACCACATTTCTCAAATATGTCAGGGACTATGGGTTTAAAAAAATGGCGATCGTGGCGCCAACTGGTGTTGCGGCAATCAACGCAGGTGGCGTGACTATGCATTCCTTTTTCCAGTTGCCATTTGGACCATTCGTTCCCGTTCAACAGATCGGATGGAATCAGCGAACAGTTACCGATGAGTATGCATTGCTAAAAAATATCCGGCTTAATCAGGCGAAAAGAGAATTGCTGAGAGAACTTGATTTGCTCGTGATTGACGAAGCGAGTATGGTACGGGCCGATATGCTGGATGCCACAGATGTTATCCTGCGACATTTCCGACGGCAATCGTCTTTGCCATTTGGAGGCTTGCAGGTTTTGTTTATTGGTGATTTGTTTCAGTTGCCACCGGTTGTAAACCGGACAGAATGGGAGATCCTTCGCGAGTATTATTCCAGCCCCTTCTTTTTTGACGCACTTGTTTTGAAACAATCTCCGCCAGTTTATCTTGAATTGAAAAAAATATACAGGCAGAGCGATACGCATTTCATAAACATCTTAAATAATATTCGCAACAATCAATGCACCACGGACGATCTCGAATCACTTCATCAACATTATCGCCCGGGATTTCAGCCGCGGGCAAATGAAAATTATATTGTTCTCACCACACATAATAACCGCGCAGATCAGATCAACCAACAAGAGCTGAACAAACTTCCTGGTAAACTTTTTTCATTTGAGGCAAAACTTTCCGGGGATTTTGATGAGAAAGCTTCTCCTGCCGAGAAATCTTTATTGGTCAAAGAAGGTGCTCAAATTATGTTCATTAAAAATGACAAAGGTGAGAACAGGCGTTTCTTCAATGGAAAAATTGGCGTCATCAATCGAATCGCAGGCGAAGACATATATATCCGGTTCCGAGATGAGCCTGGTGAGATCACGTTGGAAAAGGAAACATGGAAGAACATTCGATACAACTTCAACAGGGAAACAGGCGAAATTGAAGAAGATGTGCTTGGAACATTTGTACAATATCCAATTCGTCTTGCATGGGCAATTACGATACACAAGAGCCAGGGCCTCACTTTTGATAAAGCGATCATTGATGCGGGGGCATCCTTTGCAGCCGGGCAGGTTTATGTAGCGCTGAGTCGACTTACTTCAATTGACGGAATGGTACTGTATTCACGCATTTCACAAGATTCAATTCAAACTGATCCACGTGTAATTGATTTTTCAAATACTGCGATGAGTGCTGACGAATTACACGAGCGTTTCAATGAGCAGCAAAAAGCATTTATCAGGCAATTCATCATACGGACATTTAATTGGGAAAAAATGGTTGAGATGTTCCGCGAGAATGAAACTGAATATGATCACCGGCAGATTCCTGATAAGGCGATCGCATATCAATGGGCGGTTAAGATCTTACATAGTATGCGGGAGCAACAGGAAGTGAGTGCAAAATTCAGCCGGCAATTGGAACAGCTTTTTTTACTTGCGGAAGAAGATGGGTATCTCGGTTTGCAACAGCGCATGAAGGCTGCTCACGATTATTTCGTTCGATTACTTGATGAGTCAATCGACTCAATTCAAAAACATATTGGCGAAGTGAAAGCCAAATTGAAAGTCAAGAAATATGTCGCCGAGTTAAAAGGATTTCTCGCGGTAGTACTTCGGAAGAAATCGGAACTTGTGCATGTATTGCAAATTGTGAACAGTCTCGCGAATGGAGACAACCTTGATGACTCTTTCGAAATTAAATCTGAAATGAAGGAAGAAGACGTGCCAAAGGAAATAAAACAAAAAGCACAAAGAGGAGATTCTCACAGAATGACGCTGCAAATGTTCCGGGAAAATAAATCCATTGCTGAGATTGCGACTATCCGGGGCCTGACATACGGCACTGTTGAAAACCATTTAATCACTTTTATTCCGTCGGGCGAAGTGGCCGTCGATGAATTGGTGCCAACGCAAAAATTGGAACAAATCATTCGCGCTATCCGGGATAGCAGATTTTCATCCCTGACTTCCGTAAAACAACGACTTGGGGAAGACTTCTCTTTTGGTGAAATCAGGGCTGTTTTCAGGCACCTTGAAAGAGAAGGAGAGGTTCAAAGATAGTCCGGTGTGTCAAGGTATTTTTCTCTCTAAAACCACTGTTAACCAATCTTGTAATTGCAAAATTTAAGTTCATCAGCTTAATATTTTTTATTATCTTTGCAACCCCGAAATAAAACCATTCGGGATATTAATTTTTATGTCAGAAAACAATATTGTTAACTCAAACGCTGATGTGCAGGAGACCTCTGCCACCGCAGAAGCTACAGCGACAACAAATGCACCTGTACAAACTGAGCGGATTGTAACTGCTCATGATGATTTCGATTGGACAATTGATAAGCGGAATGTTGCTGCTTACAACAAGGAAGAAAAAGAAAAGTACGACAAGGTGTATGAAAACACTTTTGTTACAATTACGGACGGAGAATTGATTAAAGGAACTGTGGTTGGAATGACGAAGACTGACGTTGTTGTAAACATCGGATTTAAAAGTGATGGATTGGTTTCATTTAATGAATTCCGTGATTTACAGAATTTGAAAACTGGTGATGAAGTGGAAGTGATGGTTGTTGAAAAAGAAGACCGCGAAGGTCATCTGCATCTTAGCCGCAAACAAGCACGTATTACACGCGCATGGGAAAGAATTGTGGAAGTACACAAAACAGGCGAAGTTGTTACAGGAACTGTTACCAGCAAAACAAAAGGTGGTCTCATCGTTGATGTATTTGGCATGGAAACTTTCCTGCCAGGTTCTCAGATTGATGTTAAACCTGTTACTGATTATGATCAGTTCGTTAATAAGACCATGGAATTTAAAGTGGTTAAAATTAATGAAGCGATAAAGAATGCTGTGGTTTCGCACAAGGCACTTATCGAAAGCGATATCGAAGCTCAACGTGCAGAGATCATGAGCAAACTTGAAAAAGGACAAGTGTTGGAAGGCACAATCAAAAATATCACCGACTTCGGTGCGTTTATGGACCTCGGTGGATTAGATGGATTGTTATACATTACGGATATCAGCTGGGGACGTATCAGTCATCCGAGCGAAGTGCTGAAACTCGATCAGAAACTTCAAGTGGTCGTGTTAGATTTCGACGATGGAAAAAAACGTATCAGCCTTGGTTTGAAACAACTCACTCCGCATCCATGGGATGTATTGCCTGAAAATATCAAAGAAGGTGAGATCGTAAAAGGAAAAGTAGTAAACATCGAAGATTACGGTGCTTTCCTTGAAATCATGCCTGGTGTTGAAGGCCTTGTTCACGTGAGTGAAATTACATGGGCTAACACGCCAATCAACGCTAAAGAATTTTTTAAACTCGGTGATGAGCACAATGCAAAAATTGTGACGCTTGACAAAGAGGCACGCAAGATGAGTTTATCAATTAAACAACTGAGCGAAGATCCATGGAGCACAATTGAAACGAAATTCCCACAAGGAAGCAAGCATAATGGTCTTGTGAAGAATATTACTCCTTATGGAGTATTCGTGGAACTAGCTCCTGGTATCGGTGGCATGATTCACATTAGTGACCTGAGCTGGCTCAAACGTTTCAATCATCCTTCTGAGTATACAAAAGTTGGTCAGCATATAGATGTGTTGATCCTTGGTATCGATAAAGAAAATCGCAAATTGCAATTGGGTCATAAACAATTGGAAGAAGATCCATGGAATGCGCTCGAGCAAACGTTTGCTGTTGGCACAATTCACGAAGGAACTGTAGTGCGAAAAGATGATAAAGGAGCGCTTGTTCAGTTGCCTTACGGACTGGAAGGATTTGCACCGAGCCGTCATCTTTCAAAAGAAGATGGTAAGCAAATTGGTCCTGATGAAACAGCATCTTTCATGGTGATCGAATTTGATCGCAATGAAAAACGTATTGTATTATCGCATACTCGCATTTGGGAACAAGCGAAGAATGATGAGAAAGAAGCTGCGAGGAAAGAAGCAAAAGTTGATGCAGATAAAACTCGCAAAGCCGTCAAAAATATCCAAAGCAAGGTTGAAAAACCAACGCTTGGAGATCTCGGTGCTTTGGCAGAAATCAAGGAAAAATTGAAACAGGAAGAAAACGCTGACGATAAGAAAGAAGGCCAGGAATAAATTCCCTGATCGAAGTAGTCAAAGATTGTTAGAAATTTAATGGAGATAAAGGTCCTGCTTTTTAGCGGGATCTTTTTTTGTTTGAGTGCAAATGTGATGAAATGTGGAAATTGGCCGTGAGGCAAAGTTTGGTTTCGCACAAAGGCACAAAGAAAAATCAAGACACAAGGAACTCGCTATTTAATATGGCGCCTGGTTATTTAAGATTTTTGTGTCTTGATTTTTCTTTGTGCCTTTGTGCGAAACCAAACTTTGCCTCACGGCCAATTTCCACATTTCATCACATTTGCACTCAACTCTCAACGAACTCGCCTTTCCACTCATTCAAATTTTTCAATTTTAGATCAGCGGCGCCCCATTTCGCTTCATGATACAGCTCCGGCGTGGGAACCACTACGCATTTCATTCTTGCTGCTTTGGCAGAGATCATTCCATTAAAAGAATCCTCAAAACAAATGCATTCCAGTGGTGACGATCCAAGTTTCTCTGCGCAATTTATATACACTTCCGGATGAGGTTTGCTGTGCGGCAGAATATCAGCAGATGACCATGCCTGGAAAAAATCCCGAATTTTCAATTTGTCGACAACAATTTCAATGAGTGGGGGTGGCGAGGAAGTCGCCAATCCAATCTTGAAATTATTTTCTTTGAAATACGAAAGAATATGATGTACGCCTGGCATAGCTTTTCCATTTTCTTTTATTTTCTGGATCGCCTTGTTAACGATTGCCTCACCAGTACTGTTAGCATGACTCATATCGATCGCGAAGTGTTGGAACCAGTGTTCGAGCCATTCTTTAGTGCGCAGCCCCGTAGTGAGATGGTATTGTTCCATCGTCAATGCAATATCAAATTGATCCAGGACTTCAACAGCAGCTTCCTGCCAGTAGGGTTCGGAGTCGATTAGCAATCCATCCATATCAAAAATAACCGTATTAAGATTCATGCGGGAGATGACTTTTAGTTTTTAAAATTTGCTATAGAAATAAATATACAGCAACAGTAACAAAAGTTCCCATTTTTTTATTCATGAATCTTTTATAGCAAAATAAAGTGGTTCTTTGTAAATTGAATTATGAGTGGAAGTGATAACAAGACTGGAAGATTGAATTTGGTGCGCAAAGTCATATATGCAATTGTGGGTATTTGCTCATATCCTGCGTTGGTTATTATCAATAAATTAAAAATCTCCGGTACAGAACACCTCAGCACACTTCCAAAATCGAATGTATTATTTGTGAGCAATCACCAGACGTATTTTGCAGATGTCATTACATTTCTTCATATTTTCTCCGCGGTAAAATGGAGAAAACAAAATAGATTGGGAATTCCTTTTTATTTGCTGAATCCTTTCACACGCGTGTATTATGTTGCAGCAGCCGAAACGATGAAGAGCAGTTGGATCAGTCGACTTTTTACCCAAGCAGGAGCTATTACAGTTAAACGAACATGGGCACCTGGAAGCTCGGAAACGAGAAAAGGATTGGAGATTTCAGACACACGAAAAATTACAAGGGCGCTTGAAAATAATTGGATCATCACATTTCCCCAGGGAACGACAAAACCATTTGCTCCTGCGCGAAAAGGAACTGCATACATAATAAAACTTAATAAACCTGTTGTTGTCCCTGTTGTGATCAATGGCTTTTGGCGTGCCTTTAATAAGAAAGGATTAAAGTTGAAGAAACGAAATGTGCAATTGTCCGTTACCTTTAAACCTCCACTGGAGATCGATTACGAAGCATCTCCTGAAAAAATTCTTGAACAAATTATGGATGCCATCGAACAGAGTAAGTCGCACATGCTGAAAGGTGCGCATCATTGGACGTCAATGAACATGGTTCCTTGAAAGAGGTCTTGAATAAAGTGCGAAGTAAAGAGATGAGATTAGAGGGTAATCCAAGGCCACTCTCCTCTTTCTCTTCTTCGCTCTCATCTCAAGACTCTTCATGATAATCTTCTTCCAAATTAACTTCCCAAATATTTGCTTTGTCTTGTCTGCGATTGATAATATTTTCAACAGCTAGCATTGCAGTCATCATACTATGATCGCTATTATTGTATCGGTGCATGCCATTGCGCCCAACCGGGAAGAGATTTTCGAAGCTGTTAAGAAAATCTTGAATGATGTTAAACTGGTTGTAGCTGCCCGCATAAGAAGGGTAGGCCTTTTTAACTCTGATAACCTTCGCATCGACTACGTTTGAGGAACTGATCAGTCCAATCCTTTCCATTTCCTGCGTAGCTTGTTGGATAATTTTAGTATCCGTTGCGTTCCAAAAGTCATCCGTTTCATTACAAAAATATTCCACACCGATCGATAACATATTTT
>Ga0068860_100004257_pt1 | contig 14659 bp, 16 predicted proteins | sample KBSSwiS32_FD_66597 | JGI IMG/M metagenome (GOLD analysis project Ga0068860, IMG submission 66597) | Switchgrass rhizosphere microbial communities from Kellogg Biological Station, Michigan, USA - KBS Switchgrass S3-2 | ecosystem: Host-associated > Plants > Roots > Rhizosphere > Soil ... | reverse complement strand
CGCCCATCCTCGTGATCGCGTTTCGGCTCCTGCAGGGATTCGCGCTCGGCGGAGAAGTCGGACCGACGACCGCGTACTTGATGGAGTCGGCGCCCGTCGGGAGACGTGGCCTGTACGCATCGCTGCAATATTCGACGCAAGGCCTCGCGGTGATGACTGCGGGACTGATCGGGGTGCTGCTCGCGCGTGTCCTCGATCCAGAGGCGCTCGACGTGTGGGGATGGCGTGTGGCGTTCCTCGTTGGAACGCTCATCGTACCGTTCGGTCTGCTCATCCGCCGCAGCCTCCCGGAAACGTATGAAGGCCATTCGAAATCCGAGGACGGACCACCGTCAACCGACGTCCGTCCGCATCTGCGTATTGCGGCCCTCGGAGGCGTGATGCTCGCGAGCGGAACGATTGCCGCATACGTGATGGATTACATGACGACGTTCGCGACCGTGACTCTTCACATGCGCGCTGACGTCGCATTTGGAACAACGGTCATTGTCGGACTGACTGACTTCTGTCTGGCGCCGGTCGGAGGCTGGTTGTCAGATCGCTACGGTCGCAAGCCGGCGATGATGATCCCGTGGGTGCTGCTCTTCGGGCTCGTCGTTCCTGCCTTCGCCCTGATCACGCGGTTTCCCACGCCGGCCACGTTGTTGGGAATGACAGCCGTCCTGACGGTGATGAACACGTTCGGCAGCGCACCCGTTCTGGTTTCATTGACCGAGGCGCTGCCCGTGAGTGTGCGTTCGGGAGCGATCGCCATCACCTACGCACTGGCGATTTCCACCTTCGGCGGAACCGCTCAGTTCATCGTCACGTGGCTGATCGTCGCGACGGGCAACCCGCTTGCTCCAGCGTGGTACATGATGGCGGCGGTCGGCATCGGGATCGCCGCAATGATCGCGATGCGGGAAACGGCGCCCGTCAAGGTTGCCACTGCGCCTGAATACGCCACAACGTGATGCCCGGAACGTGCTGGGGCTTTTGAGGCTAATGGCTCGTCACCGAGCTGCTGGCGGCTGGGTATCGACCGCGTCCTGACCAACCGCCGCAAGAACGGACAGCGGATCCACGCGTGCGCCGTTCATCCGAACAGCCCAGTGAAGATGCGGACCTGTCACCCGTCCGGTCGCGCCGACTTGTCCAATCGTCTGGCCGCGAGTGACGAGGTCGCCCTGATGGACGTCCATGACCGACAAGTGCGCCAGCAACGAAAACACGCCGAGGCCGTGATCGATAACGATGGTGTTGCCGGTGAAATAGAGATCGCGCGCGAGCACGATGCGTCCGCTGTTTGGTGCATGAACGGGAGTGCCGGCGGGGCTGAGAAAGTCCGCGCCGCCGTGCGGCTGCCGCGGCTGACCGTTGAAGATGCTGCGCGAGCCAAATGCCCCGTTCGCCCGACCGGGAACGGGCCGCACGAAGCCGAGGTCCCATAAACGCCGCGGCTCGGATTGCGTCCAGAGATGCTCGATCTCGACGGTCTCGCGCTTGATGCGAGCGATTGCCGCGTCGGGTGGATTGACGTATCCCTCGTCGACCTTCAGGACCCGTTTGCCGAATGTACCCGCCGTGATGTTGAGCTCGGTTCTGGCCGTCGTGGTGTGTCCGGCCGACGTGGCCTCGAACGATACCTCGTACGAGCCTGGAGCCGCATCGACGTCGATGCCAAGGAGCGCCTGCCATCGGGTGGCATCCAAGCGAAACGTGGCGAGGTCGCGACCGAACGCGCGCGCACGCATGGCCTCAACCGGCTGCGGCGTCGTCGCCGTGAACACCACAACCTCTCCCTGCCGAATCGAACGGGCATTGGTTGCGAGCTGGATCGCGTCCTGTGCGAACGTGCCTGTCCCGAGGCATGTCATGGCAGCCGTCAGGAGGATTGCGCCCCTCACACTTTGATTGTACGGCCGCTCCGGCGGCGGACCCTCCGATTACCTGCGTGCGTGAATGGTCCACCCTGGCGTCTGCTCGCCACAGTCCATGCATCGGAGCGCGATTTTTTGTGGCTGCACATCGAGAATCATCGCGTGCCCCGTCAAGCCACACCGGGTGCGGCGCACCCACTCGGCCAGTGCGATTGTGTCGGCGGAGATGCGAGACCGTGCAGTAGCGAGAAATCCTTGTGCGGGTGGCCAGGTCGAGGGAACGCGTTCGAGAAGTGCTGCAAACACGGGGTTCGGCTCCTTTGCTGATATACGCGTCACCTGCCGCCAAAACCCGCAATGGCGGGGATCGCCACATATAATGCGCCGGCGTGCACCCAGAGCTTCAGGAATGTATCGACCTGCACGACGCGATCGTTGCGGAGGCGGGGAAGGCGTTGGTGGGCTACGAAACCGAAAAAGCCCTTGCCAACGTCGTACTCCTCTCAGAAATACCGACGACGTACGACAGGGACCAGAAGCGTCAGGTCAACTCGGGGAATCTGCTTCTACGCGGCGTTCCTGGTGTGGGAAAGACGTTCTTCGGCGTCATTCTCGCCGCCATCAGCGAGGCAAAATTCGCCCGGATTCAGGGCCGCGCCGATTTGCAGCCAACCGAAGTCGTCGGCTTTCAGATGATCAATCCGGCGACCGGAGCGTTCATCACCGAGTTTGGCCCGTTGGCGTCCGCGGAAGTCGTCCTGCTCGACGAAATCAACCGTATCCCGCTCAAGTCGCAGAGTGCGTTCCTCGAAGGGCTTCAGGAGCGTACGGTCACGGTCGGCAAGCTCACCTACGAACTGCCAGCGTTCAGTTTCGCGATCGCCACGATGAATCCCGTCGAGCTGGGCCAGGGCACCTTTCCGCTTTCTGAGGCCGCCGTTGATCGCTTCGCGATCATCGTGAACATCCCGTACCTGCGGCCGGAAGAAGAGCAAAAGCTGGTGAGCTTCGATTTCAAGAACGTGCAATTGACGCCGTTGATATCCAAAGATCGGATCATCGCGCTGCGCCGCGTCGTCGCTCGCGAAGTCTACATGCATGAGGCTCTCGAGAAGTACATCCGGCGGCTGGTCGTCGCGACACGACCCTTTCAGGCGGAGACCGGATGGCATCATCGTTCGCCATCTGATTTGGTCGAAAAATACGTGGACCTCGGCGCCTCGCCCCGCGCCACCATCTGCTGGGGACGCCTCGTCAAGGTCTGGGCCCTTCTTCGGCGAAGGCGGGACGAAGTGTATCCAGACGACATCCAGGATCTGGCCAGGTACGTATTGGGACATCGCATCTGGCTCGGGCCGCACGCCGCCAGCCACGGCGTCACGGTTGACATGCTGATCGACGACATCGTGAATCAGGTTCCGGTGTCATGAAACCCGACGCGGTCTCCGAACCACTGATCAATCTCGCCGAGATCGCGGAGATTGAGCTGTTCATCCTGAAGCGGGTGAAGGAGCTGACCTCCGGAGAGCATGCGAGTGCGTTCAAGGGTCTCGGCTTCAATTTCGTCGGCGTCCGCGACTGGGAGGCCGGTGATCGAGTGTCCTCGATCGACTGGGCGCAATCATCGCTGACCAACTTCAGTCCGATGATCACGCGGGAATTCGAACAGCCCAGCAACGCGACGGTCCTCGCGGTAGCGGATGCCTCGCTGTCGACCCGGTGCGGCACACACGGAACGCGGATCGCCGCCGCCATCGCGCGATCGGTGGCGGTCATCGGCTTGTCGGCGGTGTTTTTTCAGGATCTGTTCGGGCTGCTCACCTTCGGCGATGACTTTCACCAGATTGCGGCCGTGAGGCCACGTATCGGGAGACCGCACGTGATCCACTGCCTCGACCGGTACCAGGAGCTGTCAGGCGCGGACACTTCGGCAATGGCAGGAGACTTCGGAACGACCATCGCGACCCATCTACGACGAACCGCGCTCGTTCCCGTGATATCCGATTTCCTGTTTGCCGATGCCGAACGTGTCATTTCGGAGCTGTCGCGGCTGAACGCGTTTCACGATGTCTTCTTAATCCTGGTCGATGTCCGGTTCGCCTACGACCTGCCGGACGTCCGAGCAGGTTGGGTTGAGATCTTCGACGTGGAGACGGGCGACACGCGGATTCTCTCCCGGAGAGAGCTGCAACAACTGACGTCGCGAATCGGAGAGTGGCAGGAACACATTGAACGGCTCGCCCGCGACGCGGATCTTGACGCAGTCCGGGTTGGGCTCGATCGGTGGGAAATGGAAACAACATTGGTGAACTTCGTCGCCGAACGGCGATTGCGCAAGCTTGACGTGGGCGCGTAGCGCGCGAGAGATGGCATGAGCAGGACATCGCGGCCTATTCGTCTCGTGCTCGTCACTGCCGGATGCCTCGGGTGGGCTGCGTTGTCGGTTGGCGCCCAGTCACCGACCCCCGATGCCAATGGCGGAGGCGTCGCGACGAATGCTCTGAACTGCTGGTGGAAGACCGACAAGAGTTCGGTCCGAGTGGCGGAGCCATTCGGCCTGACGCTGACGTGCCGTTTCATGGAAACAGACCGCATGAAGGTCGTTCCCAACCTGGCTGAGATCGAGCCGACGGCAATTGAGCTGACACCGTTCGAGGTGCTGGAAGGGACCCGTCACCAGGACATCGTCGAGGCCCCTTGGCGCTACGTGCAGTACGCGTACACCGTGCGCCTGTTGGGCGATGAGTTCTTCGGACGCGATATCGCGATTCCCGCGACGAATCTTCCCTTCCGTATCCAGACTGGAGGCGCCGAAACGGTTGAAGGGGCTGAACACACGTATCTGCTGCCGTCGATGCCGATGCGGATCCTCTCGCTTGTTCCGGCTCAGGCTGCCGATATCCTCGACCCGACGACCGATACCTTCGCGGATCTCGAAGCGCGACGCCTCCGGGCGCGGATCGAGCTGGTTGCGTCGGCGATTTTCTTTGGATTCGCCGCAATTCTTGCCAGCGTCGGCGCCGTACGTGTCGGGGAGCGATTCCGGCAGCGCGGTCCGGCGGTCGAGAAGACGGTGCCGGTCGGCACAGTACTCGGCAGTTGCGCTCGCGAGATAGACCGTGTGCGGGCGGAAGCCTTGCGCGACGGGTGGACCTCGACTCTCGCCGGTCGCGCACTGGTGCCGTTCCGCGTGGCCGGCGCCATTGCCTTGCAGCAGCCGGTGGCGCAGACGCTGGTCGCGGTGGATACGCCACCGCGCGACGGCCAGCTCGCACTGCGGCACGGAATGCTGAGAAGACGACACGCTCTCGTGTCTGCCTCCGTGACCGCAGACGCCATCGATCGCCTCCGATCCGCGGCCAATGGCGGGCCACCGCCCGGTGCCGGTCGGGACATCGTCGATCCGATTCGTGAGGCCCTGGCCGAACTCAACGCCGTTCGATATGGACGTGCAGGAGAGATAGACGCCCAGGCGCTCACTCGGACGGTCGACAGCGGTTGTCAGGCGCTGCGTCGATTACGGATGACGCAATTGTGGCCGGCACGCGTCACAGCGGCGCTGGCGAAGTCGACCACGCGTTTCGGTATTGGCGCATGGCGCAGCTGACCGGCCTGCTGATCGTCGTCCGTCGCACGTTCGGCGAGTTGACGCGCATGCGGTGGAATGAGCTGCACTTCGGCGCGGCGGACACAACGCTCCTCGTGCTCGTCGCTCTCGCGGCCACGTCGCTCATCATGGTCGCGGCCCGCAGCATTCGTCACCGGCGCGCGCGACGTGCGGCGGTTTGCGTCCCAGCCGTTCTGCTGGTCATGCGACGTTCACCGTTCTCGAGCGTCCGTCACGTGCCCTTTTTGCTTTTTCTGATCGGTCTGATCTTTTTCGCCATTGCCCTTGCCGACCCGCTCACGGCGTTCACGCGGGAGCAGGTGACATATCCGGGACGCCGAATTGCGCTGGTGGTCGACGGCTCAAACAGCATGATTCTCCCGTTTGAGACCTCTCAACTGAAAACCACCGTGAATCGCACGTACTTCACCGCGGTGGCATCGGCCGAACGATTCATGCGGCTGCGCATGAACGGCCCGTACCGCGATCTCATCGCCCTCATTCAGTTCGGCAACAACGCCTACGTCGTCACGCCGTTCACGACCGACTACGAGAACGTCCTGCTCAGCATCCGACTGATCAGCGATCCGGTGAACTGGGCGCGCTTCAGCGACGGAGGCACGACCATCCTGGAGGGAATCGCCGAAGCGGCGAGGCTGTTCAAGGCGTTCGAATTTACAAATGCCTCGGGCAATCTGATGGTGGTCTTCAGCGACGGCATCGACGATCAACTGCAGCTGAAGGGACAGACGATCGATCGCGTCGTGGCGACTGCCCGCGAGTCGGCGATTCCCGTCTACATGATTAGGACTGCGTTCAAACGAAAATTTGGCGACGTCCGCGAAGACAGGCTGTGGCAGCCTGCCATTGAGCGCACGGGCGGCCGTTTCTACCCCGCGTCCGACGAGGCCACGATTCTGCGCGCGGTCGAGGACATCGACCGCCTGTCGGCCGGGCGAATCGATGTGCGTGAATACACGGCGTACCAGCCGCGATTTGCCGGGTATGCACTGGCAGCTGTCGCGCTGTGGCTGTCTGCGATGGTGCTGAAACTCAGTGTCCGCAGCTTGAGGACGTTTCCGTAGGGCCGGGCAGCCTCACCGTTGGAGGTCGTTATGAAAGGGATAGCCGGGTACGTCGTCGGCGCCATCGTCCTCGCGGTCCTGGGTGGTATCTGCCTTGGTGCGAGCCGACTCGACGATCTGATGGTGAAGGCGCAGCAGACGCTCGTGACGTCCGATTACGCGGCGGCTGACGCTTCGCTCCAGACCGCCGAGCGCTATTACGGGTATGCGTCCCGCCTGCCTTGGGTCGGTGAACGGCCCGCCAACGAGATTCGCGCTCGGCGGGCGGCGGTCAACTACTGGCAACGCAAGTACAACGTCTTGGTGCCGGCCGATCGAACCGATCCCGTGGCGGATGTTGCAGCCGACAACCTTCCCCTGCAGACGATTGTTGCGGACTCTGTGTATCGCGGCGGCCAGACACGTGCCAAGGATCGCGCCACGATGTTGCAGACGCTCGATTCGTCGATCGCTGCGTACCAGGCGGTGCTGAGGAACGTCCGTCGTCCCGAAGACGCGCTGTACGGAGAACGTGCGGCATACAACTACGAGTACGTGGTGCGGCTCAGGAATGAGATCGTCAACGGTCGCCGGCGTCAACTCCCTCAGGCCGAGGAGAAGCCCACGTTCGGTTCGGAGGGGAAGTCGGAGAACCCTGCGTTCGAGAATCAGTTCAAGCAGTACGTCCCGCTCGAGAAGGACGAGCGACAGAACGAGAGTCCTGGCAAGTTCGAGGCGCCGGTCCGCAAAGGCTAGGGTGCAGTGAGCTTTCGCGAGCCACTCTACCTGTGGCTGCTTGCCGCGCCGGGGGCGTTGTTGATCCTGTGGGTGTGGCAAGTGCTCCGCCGCCGGGCCGACGAGCGGCGGCTTGTACGCGAACGCGTGATTCCAGTGGTGGAACGGCGTCCGCGCTTCGGCGATCTCGCATTCTGGGCGGCCGTCGCGCTCGCCGCCATCTGCTGCATCCTCGCGCTGGCCAGACCCGTTGCACGCATATCACTAACGCAGCGCGGGAGCGCGGATATCGTCGTCCTGCAGGACGGTTCCGCGTCGATGCACGTCACCGACGTTGCGCCCGATCGCTGGCGTCGATCCGTGCAGTTCCTGCGGGTGTTCGCTGAAACTCTCAACTGGAGGGGAGACCGGGTCGCGCTTGCGTTGTTTGCTTTTCACGCGGCACCCCAGGTTCGCCTGACCAAGGATCCCAACGCGCTGTTCTTCTTTATCGACCACCTCGGAAGTCAGCCGCCGTTCTCGCTCGAAGACGATGCGACCTGGGATACCAACATCGAGGAAGGCGTGTCATGGGGGCTGAAGCTCGTCGACGTGGACAAGCAACTGTTCGGCGGGAGCAACAATCCAAAGGCGATCGTGCTGATCTCTGACGGACAGGCATGGAGCGGAACTGTGGCACGAGCGATCGCCACCGCGCGCGCCCGCGACATTCGTCTGTACGTTGTCGGGGTCGGCACGTCGGTGGGAGGTGTCATCCCGGACCCCTGGAAACGGCCTCCTCTTCGTTCGGCGCTGGACCGCGCATCGCTCATGCAGATTGCGCGAAGCGGCGGCGGTCAGTACTTCGAGATCGGGCGCGAATCCGATCGGGCCATCGCGTCCAAAATCATCACCACCATCAGGCGCCGCGTTCCTGCGGCGCAGGAGGAGGAGAGCGCCGAAGAACTGTATTGGCGCTTTCTGCTGGCAGCGGCGCTCTTTTTGTGCTGTGGATCGCTGGTGATTACGAGCCGCAGCGAGTTGTCGTGGCTGGCCGCGGGTGTGCTCGTCGCCTTGTTCATCATTGCGAGCACGGTTCGCTGATCTTTCCGCCGCTATACGGTCGGCATGTCGCGGTGGGCGGCTTCGGGTTCCGCAACACCGGTCGCGGTGCACTGCAAGTCGCGCAGGAGTCCATCGCGAAGGTCATAGATCCAACCATGGACCGCGACGTGCTGCTTCCGCCTCCACGCGTCCTGCACGATCGTCGTCTGGCACACATGATGGACCTGCTCGACGACGTTGTGCTCGCACAGCCGATTGATCGCGGCGTCCTCGCCGTCGCCGCGTTCGATCAGTGTGCGGCAGCGATCGTGAACATCCTGCACGTGCCGCAGCCAATTATCGATGAGTCCCAGTGACGATTTGGCGTACGCCGCTCGCACGCCTCCGCACCCGTAGTGGCCGCACACGATCACGTGTTCGACCTTCAAGGCGTCGATGGCGTATTGCAATACCGAGAGGCAATTCAGATCGGAGTGAACGACGATGTTGGCGACGTTGCGGTGGACGAACAACTCGCCGGGCGCGAGGCCGACGATTTCATTGGCCGGAACACGACTGTCCGAACAGCCGATCCACAGATAACGGGGCGACTGCTGCGCCACCAGCGAACGAAAAAACTGCGGGTTGCGCGCGGTGACCTGTTGCGCCCATCGACGGTTGTTGTTCAACAGGTGCGAGAGCATGCGACCGGCATTGTACCGTTGCAGCCTCGACCGACGCAGTCGAGCAGATCCTCAGTTCAATCCCTCGTTGCTGGGCGTATCCGGATACGTCCATCCTGCTTTCGACTGAGAGTGGCCCGTGACGAACAACGCGACCTCGTCCGGCACCGTGCCCGATGCGAGCGCTATCAATATCCGTCGTCCCGGCACGCCCGTGCGATTCGCCAGCTCGCGGGCTCCGAGAGTCCTCACCCGCACCATGGCGGCGTTCTGGAGCCAGGAGCTGCCCACCCTCTCGTTGACGATCTGGTAAATCACCGTCTTCGGGCACTGCCACGCCTGCGCAAGGGCCGCCGCGCCGTAGCGCAAGATCAATCCGTATGCGCGGTGTTTCACATCTGTAAGATCACCATCGCTGGCCATGGGGCACTCCTCTATGGCCGAGGCACTCAAGACGCACGCCTGCGCTGATATGTGTTTTACGGCGTGTAATACGGGAGTTTTGGGCGTGTCGCCGCGATTGGCGTCGCCCACGCAGAACAAAAGAATCCCCGATGCGGACAATCACACCTGTTCCCGACCGGGATATGGTGCCGTTCGCATGTCGCTGCGATCATGATCGGTGGGGGAGTCGATGCTATCTGGGCTGTTCGCATCCGTACAACGTCGGTTCCTGAGGATGCAGGCGCCTCCGCGCCTGACGCCGTCGCACGTCCGCTCGGCATATGCCGTCGCGGTGGCGGTCGATATCGCGCAGTTTCTCCTCGGACCGTTTGGATGGGCCGGCGTTGATGAAGTGCTCGACGCCGCGGCAATGCTCGCAATGACGCGGCTCCTCGGCTTTCACCCGCTCTTTCTTCCCACTTTCGTCCTCGAATTCGTCCCCTTCACAGACATGCTGCCGACCTGGACCGGCTGCACGATGCTCGTCGTGAGAGCGCGTCGCCGGCAAGGGTGCATTGCGGAGGATTCGGAACCGGCAATTGATGTGAAGGCCAGCCGCGTGGAATAGCCGATTGCTTCAGCTTGGTCTGTAGGGGCCGGCTTCAGCCGGCCCGTCGTCGCGCGTTAGATCTCGCCGCGTTTCGCGAAATCGGCGATGTGCTCGCCAGCACGGAACGCCAACGCGGAAATCGTTTCCGTCGGTTGTCCGCGAGACGAGGTCACCATGCTGCTTCCGTCGCAAATGAACAGGTTCCGTACATCGTGCGTCCGGTGATACCGGTCGACGACCGACGTGCGGGGCTCGTTGCCCATCCGGCACGTACCCAGTAGGTGCACCGCTAATGTCTGCGCGACAACCGGGGCAGCCCATACTTTCAGCGCGCCCGCCGCGTGGGCGATGTCCGTCGCGTGGCCGCCAAGAAACGCTGCGTTCTTCAAATCATCCGGATGATCGGTGTAAGTCGTGCGGATGCAGGGCAGCCCCCACGCATCCTTCAGCGTCGGGTCCAGCGTGATGCTGTTGGTCTCGAGCGGGAGCGACGTTCCGTGACACCCGAACGCCATCGTTCGCGGAAATTGACGTCCGAGTTCGCGCGCGAATCCCTCACCCCAGGTCGGGGCATCGCGAGGGAGGCCTTCGAGCGCGAAAGTAATTGGGTACCTGCCGAACCGGGCGTCAATGCCGCCACCCCCGTAGAAGCCGCGCTTCGGATCCGTCTCGTAGAAATCGAGGACCATCCGTGTGTTCTGGACGCTCTTGTACTCGTTGAGCGGCTGTTCGAACTGCGCGTTCACCTCGAAATAGGTGTTGAACATCAGATGTTTGCCGACCATACCGCTCGAATTCGCCAGCCCCTGTGGGAAGCGCGACGATGCCGAGTTGAGGAGGAGTCGCGGCGTTTCCGATCCGTTCGCGGAGAGGACGACAGCTTTGGCCCGTTGCCGCTGCATCCGCTTCTCCGCGTCGAAATAGGTGACACCCGTTGCGCGGCCATCGCTTCCTAGTTCCACCTGCGCCACGTAGCTGTTCGGGCGGATCTCACACCGGCCGGTGGCCTCGGCAATCGGCAGCATGACAGCCATTGACGTCGACTTGGCGCGGAACTCACACATGAAGATCAGGCAGAAGCCGCAGTGTTGACAGGCCGGCCGACCGTTGTAGGTCCGTGAGTTGATCGCCATCTGCGATGGTTGAGGGTGCAGCCCGAGCGCCCGCGCACCGCGCTCGAACAGCACGCCTGATGACTTCACAGGCAGCGGGGGCATCGGGTAGGGCCGCGAACGCGGGGGATCGAACGGTCCTGGCTCGCCAGAGACACCGAGCTCCCATTCGGCCTTCGTGTAGTACGGCTCCAGTTCCTCGTAGGTGACAGGCCAGTCGGCGAGCCCTGTGCCGCGTATGCCACCCAGCCGGCTCGCCTCGTTGAAATCACTCGGCCGCATCCGCCAGAAGTTACCGGTGAAGTGCGCGTTGCTGCCGCCCACGAGCCGGCCGTAGACCAGGACCTGCCGTTGCTTGGCCGGCTGCTGTGGCGTCGGCCGGAATGTATGTGGCTGCGTGGCCGGATCGTTGATGTTGTGGCCCCGCATGAACGTGCCGAACTCGTCATGGTCGAACTGTCGTTCGGTCAAACGTGGGCCCTGTTCGAGCACGACGACCGTGTGCCCCGCCGTCGAGAGTTCCTTCGCGATGATGCCGCCTGCGGCGCCGGAGCCGACGATGACGAAGTCGACGAGGTCGTTGGGTCTGAAGCGCGCGCTCGGGCGCGACTGGGGAGCCATCAATTTCTCCGATTGACGTCGGCATCGTAATAGCCGAACGGCGGTTGGAAGGTCATTTGGTGCTCGAGCCCGAGTAAATGCCATCCCGTGTAATCGCGGTTGCCACCCCACGACGGCAGCGCGAAGGTGCCAACGATGGTGTCGAGACGCACTGCTTGAAAGAACGGGGTCGCCTCGATCTCGCGGATGACCTCGTCCTGCTGGCCTGACGTCAGCGACGTGAAACCCGCCGCTCCACTGACTTTGGCTTGCGCCCGCCGATTCAGATCGGCAATGCCGTCTGTGTACAGCGGCCGTTGCGCAGCGTTGAACGTCGCGAGCGCGCGATCGATGAAGGAGAGAGCCCCAGCCTGCGCGGCTCCAGGCCGACCGTCGACAGCGGGAAGGATACGGGACGTGAGGGCGGAAACGACATCCGCCTGGGCAGGCGTCAATGCGCGCGTCTGGGTGGCGACGTTCGCCGACGTCTGCTGGCTGGCGAAGGCAAGTGCATCTTCGACGTCGAACAGGTCAGCGGCCGCCCACGCCGCACCGGCGGCCATGGCGGCCTTGAGGAACGCTCTTCGAGCGTGAAAATCGGTCACGCGGCACTATAACTCGGTCCGCCTAAAGCCGGACCCCACACGCATCTATACGGGCCGACGCATATTTGCCGATAAGGTGCCTCGAGGACATAGATGCCGATCGCTTCATGGCTGTTCATACGAGGTTCGGAAAGCATCTGGATTGAGCGACCGTCTGGCAACACGTTGATCATTGCCGGGCCCGGTCATCGCCGGCAGCAACGGACGTTCTTCACCGAGGAGCAGCTTCAGCGTTTCCAGATGCGACTGGCGGAAACACTCGCCGAACACCGATGGTTCCTGTGGGCCTATAACCGCGATCGCCGAAGCAAGAGTCGAGACGAGGGCCCCACCCGCAGGGTTGAGGCTACCGTCCGACCAGCTGCCCGTACTTCTCCTCGAGGTATTGGAGGTACGGCGCGGGATCGACGGCTGACCCGGTGATCCGCTGCACCAACTCCTGCGGCCAATAGGCGCGGCCGTGTTGGTGCAACTCGCGGCGCAGCCACTCCAGGAGTGGTGCAAACTCGCCCCGCCGGATATCCTCGTCGCGGGCGGGATGCACTTCCTTGAAGCGGCGCCATAACTGCGCGGCGATCACATTTCCAAGCGTGTAGGTCGCGAAATAACCGAACAATCCCGCGGACCAATGAATATCCTGGAGGACTCCCCGCGCCGCGTCTGGCGGCGTCAGTCCCAGGTATTCGCGCATCCCGGCATTCCAACGCTCCGGCAGTTCAGCGACGGCGATCTCACCTTCAATGAGCCCAATCTCGAGCTCCACGCGAAGCATCACGTGGAGGTTGTAGGTCGCCTCATCTGCCTCCACACGAATCAGTGAGGGCTGCACCTTGTTGATGGCGCGGTAGAACCGCTCGAGGGTCACCTCGCCGAGTTGCGCTGGAAACCGTTCTTTGAGGTGTGGATAGAAGTGCTCCCAGAAAGGAAATGAGCGGCCGACCAGGTTTTCCCAGAGGCGGCTCTGCGACTCGTGGACACCGAGCGACGCGCCGCCCTCGAGCGCCGTACGATGATGTTCCGGCCTCACGCCCTGTTCATAAAGCGCGTGCCCCGTCTCGTGCATCGTGCCGAACAACAGGCTGAGCGGCATACCTTCAACCCATCGCGTCGTGATGCGCACGTCGTTGGCACCGATGGCGGTTGCAAACGGGTGGAGAGACTTGTCCTGTCTTCCACGCGTCCAGTCGAATCCAAACGCGCTAACGACGTCGACCGCGAACGCCAGCATGGCGGCTTCCGCGTAGGGTTCCCGGAGGAACGAATCGTCGACCGGAGATGCCGCACCAATCGCACGAACGAGCTCGACTTGTCGCGGACGCAATTGCGCGAAGATGGCTTTCACGTCCGCGGTCTTCATCGACGGCTCGAAGTCATCGAGCAGTACGTCGTACGGATGCTGGGCGGGTGGGAAAAACGTGACGTAGCGTCGTCTCAGCGCGACGATCTTTTCCAGGTACGGCCTGAAGGCGGGGAAGTCTGAGCTGGCGCGCGCCTGTCCCCACGCCTGCTGGCCGGCGGAAACCGCTTCGGCGAACTCGGCGACAAACGACGCAGGCACTTTGGTTGCCTTCTCGTAGTCTCTCGCCGTGACCTCGACGAGCCGTTGTGCCGCGCCGCCATCGTCGAGCCGCGCGTATTCACGACGAGCCGTTTCAATCGCGTCGCCCATTTCCGGCGACGTGAACTTCTCGTGCGCGAGGCGGCGCACCGTGGCGAGCGTCTCGCCCCGCGTCGTTGCGCCACCAGGGGGCATGCAGACCCGCTCGTCCCATTCCAGCAGGTCTGCTGCGTGCCGCAGGTCCGAGACCTCGGCGGACAGTGCTTGAAGTTTCTGAAGTCCGGTCGTCACACGAGCTGATTTATCACAAGCGCGCTGTTACGGCACGGGGGTCAGCCCGTGGCGGCGCATGACCTCGGCCATCTTCGCCCTATCCGGCGGCCCGCCCGCTGCTGCCTTGAGCACCTCGAATGCCTCGCGGAAATACTCGGGTCCGATGGCCGCGGGCGTAATCACGCACAGCGCCTTCGCGTCCTGGCTGCCGTGATTGTCGAAGCGATGAATGGCGCCGCGAGGGATGCACAGCGCCTGTCCCGGTCCAACCTCAATCGGTTTTCCCTCGACAGTCCACGTCAGGGCACCCTCGAGGCCGTAAATCGTTTCCTCGTAATGATCGTGGCTATGAGCCGGCGCCGGCAGGCGCTGACCGCCGCGAACCACGAGCTCAAATGCCGCCACGCTGCCGGTGGAATGGTCGCCGGCGACGAGAAAGCGGACCGTAATGGGACCGAAGCTGAGAGTTTCATCCGACGGGTTCACGGAAAGTTCGACGGTGTGGGCAGACATCGGCGGTCTCCTTTTAGTAAAGTTACTTTACTA
>Ga0068860_100004256_pt1 | contig 14660 bp, 11 predicted proteins | sample KBSSwiS32_FD_66597 | JGI IMG/M metagenome (GOLD analysis project Ga0068860, IMG submission 66597) | Switchgrass rhizosphere microbial communities from Kellogg Biological Station, Michigan, USA - KBS Switchgrass S3-2 | ecosystem: Host-associated > Plants > Roots > Rhizosphere > Soil ... | reverse complement strand
TTCCTGAACGGGCTGGAGGCGTACCTCTCGCCGACGCTGACTGCGCGGCTCCTCGAGCTGGGCCTGGACCTCCGTCGGGAGCTGCAGCCCACCTACCCGCGGGCCGCGTGGATCCGGATGCTGGAGGTGAGCGTGGCCCACCTGTACCCGCACCTCACCCCCGACGAGGGATACGACCGGTTGGGCCAGGCTTCCATCAACGGGCTCGCCCGCACCGCGATCGGCAAGATCGTGCTGCTCATCGCCCGGTGGCAGGCGCCCCGGCGCTCGCTCCAGCGGCTCCGGGAAGGCTTCTCCGCGGTGAACAACTTCATGACCGTGGACATGAAGGAGCTGGGGCCCTGCCACTTCCGGATGTCGTTCAACGAGACCTACGGCTGTCCCGCGTACTTCCGCGGCGTGATTCGCGCGGCGATGACGCACGCGGGAGCGGAGGAGGTCCAGGTGGTCATCCAGGACGCGACGGCGAGCGTCGTCACCCTCGACGTCCGCTGGCGCCAGGCCGGCCAGGCCCACGTCACTCGTGAAGTAGGCGCCGCCGCTCTTCCGGCGTGAAGGGCCGGCCGGGGTCGATCTCGAGGAGCTGATCGTCCGCCGGCTCCCACTGCCAGTGGGGCCACACCCGCGCGGTGCCGTCGTCGCCGGAGGTGACCAACCTCTTCCCGTCCGGGCTGAACGCCGCCGTCAGGAACTTGCAGGGTCGATCCTCCAGCCTGGCCAGCTCCTGGCCGGTCGCCGCGTCCCAGACCCGCGCCGTCCCATCCTGACTGGTCGAGGCCAGGCGCCGCCCGTCGGCGCTGAAGGTCACGCTCCACGCGACGCTCGAGTGGCCCTCCAGCTTGGCCAGCTCCTGGTGGCTCGCCGCGTCCCAGAGCCGCACGATGCCGTCCTGGCTCGCCGTGGCCACCCGCCGGCCGTCCGGGCTGAACGCGGTGCTCCACACCGCGCCGGAGCTGCCGTTCAGGATCGCCAGCTCCTTGCCGCTCGCCGCGTCCCAGACGCGCGCGGTGCCGTCCTGGCTCGCGGTGACCACCCGGCGGCCGTCCGGGCTGAACGCCGCGCTCAGCGTCACCCCCGCGTGGCCCTCCAGCCTCACCAGCTCCTTGCAGCGCGCTCGCTCCCAGATGCGCGCGGTCCCGTCGTGGCCCACGGTCACCACCTGCGACCCGTCCGGGCTGAAGGCCGCCGACCACACCCATCCGAAGTGACCCTCCAGCTTCCCCAGCTGCTTGCGGGTGGCGACCTCCCAGAACCGCGCGGCGCCGTCCTCTCCCGCGGTCACCACCTCTCTCCCGTCGGGGCTGAACGCCGCGCTGCGCACCACGCCCGGGTACCCTTCGATCTTCGACACCTCTTCGCGCCTGGCGCTGTCCCACAACCGGGTGGTCCCGTCCTCCCCCGCGGTCACCACCCACCGCCCGTCGGGGCTGCAGGAGGCGCACCACATGGCGCCTTTGTGGCCCTCCAGCTTGCCCAGCCCCCGGCGGCCGGCCGCGTCCCACACGCGGGCGGTCGAGTCCCGGCTCGCGGTCACCACCTGCAGTCCGTCGGGGCTGAAGGCCGCGCCCATCACGACGTCGGAGTGGCCCTCCAGCTTCGCCAGCTCCGCGCGGCTGGCCGCGTCCAGGACCCGCGCGGCGCCGTGGTCTCCCCCCATGAAGAGCCAGCGCCCGTTGGGGCTGAACGCCACGCTCATCACGCCGCCCGAGTGGCTGTCGATCCTGGCCAGCGCCTCGCCGCTGCCCGCGTTCCACAGGCGCGCGGTCCCGTCATCGCCCCCGGTCAGCGCCACCTTCCCGTCCGGGCTGAGCGCGGCGCACCGCACCCACCCGGCGTGGCCCCTCAGCCGGGACAGCTCCCGGAACATGATCGCGTCCCACACGCGCGAGGTCTCGTCCTTGCTGGCGGTCACCATCCTCCGCCCGTCGGCGCTGAAGGCCACGCTCAGCACCGCCCCCGAGTGACCTTCCAGCGTGGCCCGGGGCTTCCCGCTGGCCAGGTTCCACACGTAGACCCTTCCGTCCGCGTCCGCGGTGGCCGCCTTGCTCCCGTCCGGCCCGAACGCCGCGCTCCACACCACGCCGGAGTGCCCTTTGAGCTTCACCAGCTCCTGGCCGCTGGACGCGTCCCACAGGCGCGCGGTCCCGTCCTCGCCCGACGTCATCACCCGCCGGCCGGTGCAGTCGAAGCACGCGCTCAGCACCACGCCGGAGTGGCCCTTGAGCTTGACCAGCTCCGCGCGGGTGGCGGCGTCCCAGATCCGCGCCGTGCCGTCGAGGCTGGCCGTCACGACCCGCCGGCCGTCCGGGCTGAAGGCGGCGCTCGTCACCGACCCGGAGTGGCCCTTGAACGTGACGCGCCCCGGGTACGAGTGGTACCGGCGCATCGCCACGTCCACCATCGCCGCCGGCGCGGTCCGGTACGCCTCCTGGAGCAGGAGCAGGGCGGCCTGGGGATCGGAGGCGAGCTCGCGCAGCGCCATCCCCGCCAGCTCCCGGGACCGGGTCTCCGCCAGCGCGCGCTGGAGGTGCCGGATGCGCTCCTCCCGCTCGTTGACCTGCGCCGCCTGGAAGTCGGCGAGCCGGTGGGCGATCTCCAGCTCGCGGCGCACCCGGTCGGATTCCTGCAGGGCCTCGTACCGCGCCTGCAGGCTGGCGAACAGGAAGGCCAGCTCCAGCTCGTTGAGCGCCGTGCTCTGGGGGTTCAGGTGCTCCTCGCACTCGCCCAGCCTGGCCCCGGTCAGCAGGAAGTCGGAGCTCTGGCCGTGGTCCGCCCACTCGCGCGCCGCGAGGCCGAGGCCCTGGTGGATCCGCAACCGCCGCCGCTCGGCGTCCACCCAGCCGCGGAGCACCGGCCACTCCTGGATGAGGATCTCGTGGCAGACCTCGACCTCCGGGCTCCGGTGGCCGGCCTGGCGGTCCACCACCAGGAGGCGGGCCTGGGGCCCCGACAGGAGGTGGACGACGCGGTCGATCCGCTCGCGGCTGGCCCCCAGCGCGGTGAGCTCGTCGAGGGGGACCCGGCGCTTGGTGTCCGGCACGCCCTCCTGGAGCGCGACCAGCCGCAGGAAGATGTCCCGCGCGACCGGGACGTCCTCCGGGGGGATCCGGCGGAGGCACTCGTCGGCGTGCACGCGCAGGGCGCCCCTCAGCCCGCCCATGGCGTCGTAGGAGGCGGCGGTCAGCCAGACGCCCTTCCGGGACCTCCAGAGCAGGTCCAGCGCGTACTCCAGCAAGGGCAGCACGTTGGCGCCGTCCTCGAGCTCCCGCATGAAGGCGCTGACGACCCCGGCCTCGAACTGCGCGCCCACGGCGGCGGCGGGGCGCACGATGGCGTCGCGGAAGTCCGCCGGCGTCATCGGGCTGAGCGGGACGCCGTGGGCCAGCAACCGCTCCCGGAGCGGCTCGAGGCCGGCGAAGCGGTCGAGGAAGTCCGCGCGCGCGGTCACCAGCACGCGCACGGAGCGGCCCTCCACGACGTCGCACAGGTTGTCGGCGAACGCCTTGTTCCGGACCCGGCTCTCCTCCCCGTCGCCGTGGGTGAACAGCTCCTCGAGCTGGTCGACGACCAGGATGATGGTCCTGGGCATGGCCCCATCCGCGGTCCACGTCGCCAGGGCGGTCCGCAGCCCGTCCGGCCGCTGGAGCATCCGCTCCTCCAGCTCGTCGGCGCACTTGAGGCGGGCGGTCAGCGGCAGGAGGGTGGCGGCGTGGTCGGCGACGGCGCGCAGCGGGTCGGCGCCCGGCGTGAGGGCGAGCGTCTTGACCGGCGCGGCCCACGCCTTCGAATGCTCCAGCTTCGGGATGACCCCGGCGTGCACCAGCGACGACTTCCCCGCTCCCGAAGCGCCCACCACCGCCGCGAAGCTGGACCGTTCGAGCTTCTTCAGCACCTCCTGCGCCTCGCGGTCCCGGCCGAAGAAGAACGAAGCGTGCCGCTGCTCGAACTTGTGCAGGCCGCGGTAGGGCGCGGGCTCGTCCGGGAGCTCGACCGGGCCGCGCTGCCGGGGCGGGACGCCGGTCACGCCGGAGACGAGGGCCCGGAACGGCTCCTCCGAGCCAAGCCCAGCCCGGAAATCCACCCAGGTGCGCTGGGCGAAGAACCCGGTGACCACCTGCTCGTCCGCCCCGGGCAGCAGGACCGGGATGACGCGGTACTCGTCGCGCGAACGGATGGCCCGGCCTATCGCCGCCTGCATCTCCTCGTTGTGCCAGGGGCTGATGCCCGACGGGCCGATGAAGATCGCCGCGGACCGGCTCTGCTCGAGCGCCTTCTCGAGCGCCGGCTGCCACTTCTCGCCGGGGATGAGGTGCCAGGTGTCGAGGAACGGCTGGAGCCCGGACCTCCGCAACCGGCCGGCGATCTCCTCCACCGCTCGACCGTCCACGCGATTGTAGGAGAGAAAGACGTCGAACGAGGCCACGGGGCATACGGAATACGAAGCGCGACCGAAAGATTACGAGCGGCGGTTTGACGCCGTGAGTCGAGGACGCCGGCTCCCGGCCGCTACAGCCGGTTGCCCGCGGTGTCCGGCGCGGCGGCGGCCAGCGCGGCGGCGAAGGCGTCCGGGTCGTCCACGTACAGGTCGAGGTGCTGCACCGTGGCCTTGAGCCCGAAGGCGCGCCAGTAGCCCGCTCGAACGGATCAGCTGGGCGTCGCCCCGGGCGCGGGGCTGGCGGCCTCCGCCAGGTTCAGGTCCAGCTGCTGCGCGCGCTCGAAGCGGGCCTGGATGTCCCTCCAGTTCCACAGGTTGAACAGGGCCTTGAAGAACTGGTCCTTCTCGGTCCGGTACTGGAGGTAGTAGGCGTGCTCCCAGGCGTCGATCACCAGCAGCGGGACGCCGGCCTGCATCACCTCGCCCTGGTGGTCGTGGATCTGCGCGGTGGCCAGCCGCCGCAGCACCGGGTCCCAGACCAGCGCCGCCCACCCGGACCCCATCACCGTGCTGGCCGCGCCCAGGATCTGCGACTGGAAGGCGTGGAACGAGCCGAAGTCCGCGTCGATGGCTTTGCCCAGGCTCCCGCCCGGCTCGCCGCCGGCCTGGGGCGCCAGGTTCTGCCAGAAGATGCTGTGGAGCACGTGGCCGGAGACGTTGAAGGCCAGCTGGCGCTCCAGGGTGGCGATCTGCTCGAAGTTGTCGCGCTTCTGCGCCTCCAGCAGCTTCTCCAGCGCCGCGTTCGCCTTCTCGACGTACGCGCGGTGGTGCTTGTCGTGGTGCAGCTTCATGATCTCCGCGGAGACGTGCGGCTCCAGGGCGCCGTAGTCGTAGGGCAAATCAGGCAACACGTATCGGGTCACGGGCAGCTCCCTCCTCAAAGAGCAACGTATGCACGGGCCGGGAATCCAATCGGAGGCAAGGAGACCGCCATGCTGGCCATTCGACGAGCGGACGAACGAGGGAGGACCCACCTGGGTTGGCTGGACAGCCGCCACACCTTCTCGTTCGGCGATTACTACGACCCGAAGGCGATGGGCTTCTCGGTGTTGCGCGTGATCAACGACGACCGGGTCCACCCGGGCGCCGGCTTCCCGCGCCACCCGCACCGGGACATGGAGATCGTCTCCTACGTGCTGAACGGCTCCATCGAGCACCAGGACAGCCTGGGCACCGGGTCCGTCATCAAGCCGGGCGACGTGCAGCGGATGACCGCCGGCACCGGCGTGCTCCACAGCGAGTACAACCCGTCCAAGCAGGACCCGCTCCACTTCCTGCAGATCTGGATCCTCCCGGAGCGCGACGGGCTCAAGCCCTCCTACGAGCAGAAGTCCTTCACCGGGGAGTCGCTCGGGGACCGGCTGCGCCTGGTGGCGTCACCCGACGGGCGAGACGGGTCGATCACCATCCACCAGGACGTGCGCCTGTTCGCCGGGCGGCTGGGCGCCGGGGCGACGGCCAGGGCGGAGCTGGACCCGAAGCGGCTGGGCTGGCTGCAGGTCGCGCGCGGCGCGGTCACCGCCAACGGGCAGCGCCTGGGCGAGGGCGACGGCGCGGCGATCGACGGGGAGTCCGCGCTGGAACTGCGCGCGGAGGACGACGCCGAGGTCCTGCTCTTCGACCTCCCCCGCTAGCGGCCCTTCAGCTTCGCCTCCAGCGCGTCCAGCGCGGCGCGCAGGTCCGGCTTCAGCTCCAGCACCGGGGCCATGGGGTCGCCGCGCTCGCGCAGGCGCGGGAGGACGTTGCGGATGGTGAACGCCCTGGGCCGGAGCGAGGGGACCACCTCGTCCCAGCCCAGGGTGGCGGAGACCGGCGCGCCCTTGAGCGGCCGCACGCAGAAGGGCGAGGCGATCAGCTTCCCGGCGCCGTTCTGCAGGAAGTCCACGTACACCCGCCCGCCCCGCGCCTCGATGGGCGATCGGATGACGGTGGCGATCTTCGGCAGCTTCTGGGCGATGACCGTGGCCAGAAGCTGCCCCAGCGCCACCGACTGCGCGTGGGTGATCTGCTTGCCCAGCGGGAGCAGCACGTGCAGCCCGCTGGAGCCGGACGTCTTGGGGAACGCCGGCAGGCCGATCTCCTCGCACAGCGCGCGGATGGCCAGGGCGATCTCCACCACGTCCTCGAACGGCGCGCCCTTGGGGTCCAGGTCCAGGATGCACCAGTCCGGCTTCTCCAGGTCCGACAGCCGCGCGGACCAGATGTGCAGCGGGATGGCAGCCAGGTTCGCCACGTACAGCAGCGAGTCCGCGTCGTTGACCACGAACGCGTCCACCTGTTCGCCCTCCACCTCGCTGAACACCCGCGCCGACTTCACCCACGGCGGCGCCAGGCGGGTGGCGTCCTTCTGGAAGAACGACTTGCCGCCGACGCCGTCCGGGTAGCGCGTCACCACCAGCGGGCGGTCGCGCAGGTACGCCAGGAGCCACGGCGCCACGTCCGAGTAGAACTGGACCAGGTCGCCCTTCTTGTAGCCGTCCTCCGGCCAGAACACCTTGTCCAGCCGCGACAGCTTCACGCTGGGCGCCACCGGCCTGGGCGCCTCCACGTCCCCGCCCGCGCCCACCACCGCCCCCACCTTCGGCGGCACCTCGCACTCCTCCGGCTCCTTGTCGTCCCGCAGGCGGACGAACACCGGCGCGCGGAGCTGGCCCTCCTCGGTCACCAGCTTGTAGCGGACCTCGCACACCAGCCGCGGCCGCACCCAGGTGCTCCCCTTGGGGACCAGCGCCGGCAGCGGGCACAGCGGGCCGTCCATCCGGTCCTCCTCCAGCGACGTGCGGAGCGCCTCCAGCTCCGCGTCGGAGAACCCGGACCCCACCCGCCCCACGTAGACCAGCTCGTCGCCGTCGTACGCGCCCAGGTGCGCCGCGCCGAAGCCCAGGCGCGATCCCTCCGGCGGCGAGAACCCGATGATCGCCAGGTCCGCGTGCCGCTCCACGGTGATCTTCAGCCAGGTGCTCGAGCGGCCGCCCTCGTACGGCGCGTCCGCCCGCTTGGCCAGCACGCCCTCCAGCTCCAGCTTCACCACCTGCTGGAAGAGCTCCTCCCCGCGCTCCTCCACGTGGTCCGAGTAGCGGACGACCGCCTTGGGGTCGGCGGGGATGAGCGCGCGCAGCGCGGCCTTGCGGTCGGACAGCGCCACCTTGCGCGCGTCGAGCGCCTCGTAGCCCAGCAGGTCGAAGCAGTAGAGGACCACCGGCCAGCGGCGCGCGGCTTCGGCGATCTGATGCGGGGAGGAGAGCATGGCCCGCTTCTGCATGCTCTGGAACGACGACCGCCCCTGCGCGTCCAGCACCACCACCTCCGCGTCCAGCACGAAGGTCGGGTGGGGGAGGGCCTCCAGCGCGCGGACCACCTCCGGGTACGCGGCGGACAGGTCGTTGCCGCGGCGGGAGAGCAGCTTCACCGCGCCGTTGGTCTTGGTGATCAGCAGCCGGTAGCCGTCGTACTTGAGCTCGAACAGCCATCCCTTGCGGGTGAACGGGCGCTCGGCCGTCCCCGCCAGCTGCAGCTTCAGATCCGGCAGCGGGCCAGATCTCGTGACCGCGCCTCGTGACCCGAGGAGATCGATCACAGTTTTCGCGGCGTCGAGCACCGGGTGTTACCTTCCGATCACCATGGCAGCGCGTCCCATCTCCACCGGATACATCTCGTTCGGCCTCGTCAACATCCCGGTCAAGCTGTACTCGACCGGCGAACCTTCGGGGTCGATCTCCTTCAACATGCTCCACCGCAAGTGCAAGACGCGGCTGAAGCAACAGTACATCTGCCCCACCGACAACGAGATCGTCCCCCGGGACGACATGGTGAAGGGGTACGAGTTCGCCAAGGACCAGTACGTCCTCTTCGCCGCCGAGGAGCTGAAGGCGATCGAAGAGGAGCGCTCCAAGAACATCGAGATCGTCGAGTTCGTCCCCCAGGACAAGGTGGACGCGGTCTACTTCGACGGAGCGTACTACCTGGGCCCGGACAAGAGCTCCGAGCGCGCCTACCACCTGCTGGGCGAGGTGATGCGCCAGACCAAGCTGTTCGCGATCGCCCGCCACGCCGCGCGCGGCAAGCAGGTGCTGGTCCTCATCCGCCCGGAGGGGCCGGGCCTGTTGATGCAGCAGCTCCGCTACTCGGACGAGGTGAAGCCCATGTCCGAATTGGAGATCCCCGAGGCGGAGCTGAAGGAGGCGGAGCTCAAGCTGGCCATGCAGTTCGTCCAGCAGCTCGCCCAGCCCGAGTTCCACGCCGAGCGCTACGAGGACTCGGTGAAGAAGCGCCTGATGGAGATCATCAAGGCGAAGATCGCCGGCGAGTCGGTCACCATCGCCCCGCCGGAGGAGCCCAAGGGCGAGGTGATCGACCTCATGGAGGCCCTCAAGGCCAGCCTGGCCCAGCTCCCGGCCAAGTCAGAGTCCCAGGACGCCGCCGCCGCGGCGCCGCCGCCCGCGCCCGCCCCGGAGGAGGAGCGCCGCCCACCGCAGCGGTCTCCCAACCGCCCGCAAGCAAAGGACGAGGGCGCCAAGGGGAAGAAACGCGCCTCCAAGCCGTAGCCCGCACCCGCGGTCCCAGTTAGAGTTCCTGGGTTCCCCAGGCATCCATGGCAGTCCAGGCCCCCAGGCGAATCGAGATTTTGATGGTGGAGGACAGTCCCAGCGACGTCCTCATCACCCGCGAGGCGCTGCGTGGGTCGAAGCTGATCAACCAACTGCACGTGGTGGAGGACGGCGAGGAGGCCATGGCCTTCCTCCGCCAGCAGGGCAACTACGCCGGCGCGCCCCGGCCGGACCTGGTGCTCCTGGACTGGAACCTCCCGCGCAAGTCGGGCAAGGAGGTCCTGGAGGAGGTCAAGTCGGACGAGCACCTCAAGCTCATCCCGGTGGTGATCCTCACCGCGTCCAAGGCGGAGGCGGACGTCCTTAAGGCGTACGGCCTGCACGCCAACGCCTACGTCACCAAGCCGGTGGGCTTCGAGAGCTTCGTGGAGCTGGTCAGCACGGTGAGCCACTTCTGGTTCTCGGTGGTCACGCTGCCGACGACGTGATTCCGCGGGCGGGTCACCCCCGGCCCATGGGCAGGGTGAAGGAGATCTGGTTGCCGGTCTCCGTCCGCTGCGCGCCGATCCGGCCGCCGTGCGCCTCGATGATCGCCCGCGCCACCGCCAGGCCCACGCCCAGGCCGCGCGGCTCGGCGGTCTCGTCCTGCCAGCGCCGGTCGAACAGGCGGTGGAGCTGCGCGTCCGGAATGCCCGGCCCCTGGTTGGAGATCTCCACGCGCAGCTCGTCCTCGTCCATCTCCGCGCCCAGCTCCAGCCGCGCGCCGGAGAGCGTGTAGCGCAGCCCGCTCCCCAGGAGGCTCCACAGCACCTGCGTGAGGCGCCGCCGGTCCGCGCTCAACGGCGGCAGCCCCGGCGGGGCGCTCACCTCGATCTGGACGTCGCGCAGCTCCGCGCCGACCCGGAACGACTCCGCCACCTCGCGCAGCAGCGCGCCCACGTCCACCCGCTCCCGGTCGAGAGCGAAGACCCCCCGGTCCATGCGGCCCATGTCCAGCAGGTCCTCGACCATGTAGCTCAGCTGGTTGGCGGCGCGGCCCACCGTCTTCAGCTGGCTCGCGGGAGGCGCCGCGTCCGCCGGCGCCGGGAGGTTGGCCATGATGGCGTTGATGGGCACGCGCAGGTCGCGCGAGACCACCTCCAGCAGCAGCTCGCGGGCCCGGTAGAGGCGGGCGTTGTCCACCGCCAGCGCGGCGCGCCCGGCCAGCTCCGCCGCCAGCAGCGACGCGTTGCCCTGCAGCCGGTCCGAGGACCAGGCGATCAGCGTCAGCGCCCCCAGCGTCCGGCCGCGGGCGATCATCGGCGCCACCGCCGCGGTGCGGGCCAAAAGGTGCGAGCTCTCCGGCGGGAGCCGCAGCCGGATGGCGGTGTCCTGAGAGAGCGCCGGGAAGTCCATCGGCTCGCTGGTGCGCAGGACGTACCCCACCGGGTCGTGCACGGGCGCGGTGGCCCCGTCCAGGTCCCCGCGCCACGTCTCCGGCACGCCGCCCGCCGTCGCCAGCACTCCCACCCGCCGCACCTTCCCGTCGCGGCTGGCCAGATCGATGAGGCACCCGTCCGCCATCCCCGGCACCGTGAGGCTCGCCAGGTTGGCCAGCATCTCCTCCGGATCGAGCGAGGAGGCGAGCGCGCGGCTGGCGTCGGCCAGGAAGCGCGCGTTGCGCTCCGCCGCCTCGGCGCCCGCGCGCGCGGACTGCTCGCGGACCAGGCGCTGCTGGGCCGCCTCCGCCCGCTTGCGCTCGCGCGCGTAGAGGATGGTGCGGGCCAGCACGTGGTGATCGAACTGGCCTTTGACCAGGTAGTCCTGGGCGCCGGCGTGCATGGCCTGCATGGCCAGCTCCTCGTCGTCGTGCCCGGTGAGGACGATGATCGGCACGTCGCGCCGCGTCGCGTACGTCCGGGCGACCGTCTCCAGCCCGTATGCGTCCGGGAGGGAAAGATCGAGCAGCACCGCATCGAACGACGCGTTGCGGAGGAGGGCCAGCCCGTCCTCCAACCGCTCGGCGCGCATGAGCTTCATCCGGGCGCGCCCGCCGGTGGCCAGGGTCTCGACGAGGAGGGCGTCGGCCGGGCTGTCCTCGATGAGGAGGGCGGTCACCTCGTCGGACATGGATAATCCGAGGAAAACAGGAAAACCAGCCACAAGTCGAGCCCAATCGCGAAAAGGGCTAGCATGGGGCTCCCAACATCATGACGAGTGCACTCTCCAGGCGAGTCGAGATCCTGATGGTCGAGGACAGTCCCACGGACGTCCTCATCACCCGCGAAGCGATCGAGCAAGCGAAGGTGGTGAACACCCTCCACGTGGTGGAGGACGGCGAGGAGGCGATGCAGTTCCTCCGCCGCTCCGGCAAGCACGGGGACGCGCCGCGCCCGGACCTGGTGCTGCTCGACTGGAACCTGCCGCGGAAGACCGGGCGCGAGGTGCTGGGAGAGATCAAAGGGGACGAGGGGCTGAAGCTGATCCCGGTGGTCATCCTCACGTCTTCGCGCGCCGAAGTCGACGTCCACCGCGCATACGGCCTGCACGCCAACTGCTACATCACCAAACCCGGGGACTTCTCCAGCTTCGTGGATCTGGTCAGCTCGCTCAACCAGTTCTGGTTCAACATCGCGACTTTGCCCACCGGCGAACCGTAACCGTAGGGAGGCATGGAAGCCGTGAGGGGGATCCTGCTGCGGATCGTGCTGGTCGTCGCCGCGTACTCGGCGTGCGCGACCCTCGGTCGATTTCTGGTCATCTTCCCGGAGCAGCTGGCCTCGTTCTGGCCGGCGGCCGGCGTGGGCCTGGCGTCGCTCCTGGTCCGCCCGCGGAAGGAGTGGGGGTGGATGGTGCTGGCCATCTTCCTGGCCAACATGATCGTCAACACCGCCACCAGCTTGCCGATCACCGGCCGGTCGCTGCTGATCGCCGCCGCCTTCGGCGTGGCCAACTGCACCGAGTCCATCGTCGCGGCCACGCTCGTCCACTACGTCTTGGGGACGCCCTTCCGGCTGAACCACCTCAAGGACGTGGTGGGCCTGACGGTGGTGGTGGCGCTGGTCAGCAACTCCGTCACCGCGCTGCTGGGTGCGGCCGTCCCCGCCTTCTTCTTCGGGGCGCCGTACTGGCCGGTGTGGCGGGTGTGGTGGACCGCCGACGCGCTGGGCATCCTCCTCACCGCGCCGGTCATCCTCAGCTGGGCGACGGTGGACTGGCTCCGCGCCGCGTTCCTGTTGCGCAGGCGCGGGCCGGAGGCGGTGGCGGTGCTGGCCGCCACCGCGGTGCTGGCGAACCTGGTCTTCGGCAACAAGGAGCTGGAGGCGGGGTCCAGCTTCCTGCTTACCTTCCCATACGCCACCTTCCCCTTCCTGCTCTGGGCGGCGGTGCGGCTGGGCCTGCGCGGCGCCTCGCTGACGGCGCTCACCGTGGCAGTAGTGGCGGTCTGGCACACCGTCCATCACCTGGGGCCCTTCGCCGCCACCACCGCGGACCTGGCCAGCCAGGTGCTCTCGTCCCAGGCGTTCCTGGCCGTGGCCACCCTCTCCACCCTGATGCTGGCCACGGTCATCGGCGAGCGCGAGCGGGTGGAGGCGGCGCTGCACGAGGCCAACGTCGACCTGGAGGAGCGGATCGGCCTGCGCACCAAGGAGCTGGTGGACACCAACCAGAAGCTCCGCGAGGAGGTCGCCGTACGCGAGAAGGCGGAGGAGGAGGTCAAGCGCTCGGTGGCGGACCTGGCGCGGTCCAACGGCGAGCTGCAGCAGTTCGCCTACGTCGCCTCGCACGACCTGCGGGAGCCGCTGCGCGCGGTGGGCGGCGTGGTGCAGCTGCTGGAGCAGAACTACAAGACGCAGATGGACGCCCGCGCCCGCGAGTACCTCACGCACATCGTGGACGGCGTCTCCCGGATGCAGCTTCTGATCGACGACCTGCTGGAGTTCTCGCGCATCGGCACCCGCGGGAACCCGCCGCAGGAGGTGGAGTCCTCGGAGATCCTGAAGGTGGTGATGTCCAACCTGGCGGTGGCGGTGAAGGAGAGCGGGGCGGTGGTGACCAACGACGGCCTGCCGCGCCTGCAGTGCGACCCCACGCAGCTCACCCAGCTGTTGCAAAACCTGGTGGGCAACGCCATCAAGTTCCACGGCGAGAATGCCCCCGCGGTGCATGTCTCCGCGGAGACGAAGAACGCCGAGTGGGTCTTCTGCGTGCGCGACAACGGCATCGGCATCGACCCGCAGTACTTCGACCGCATCTTCACCATCTTCCAGCGCCTGCACACCCGCCGCGCCTATCCGGGCAGCGGGATCGGCCTGGCCATCTGCAAGAAGATCGTCGCCCTCCACGGCGGCCGGATCTGGGTCGAGTCGGCCGCCGGGAAGGGCGCGCGCTTCTTCTTCACCTACCCCCGCGAGCTGCGCGGGGTCACGGCGCCGTAGTGTTGATCGGGTTGCAGTTCGGGTAGTTCGAGCAGGTGGTGAAGTCCCGGTAGATCTTCTGGACGATGTTCTTGTTCTTGTCGCGCTGCTTGCACGCCTCCAGCAGCTCCAGCAGCACGCTGCGCCCGAACTGCAGCGGGACCTCCACCGGCTGGTCGTGCAGGAAGATCGCGTAGTCCTGGTACGGGAACTTCCGCTCGATGTGCGTGCCCATCACGTGGACGGTGTTGCGGGTGGCGGTGAAGTCCACCAGGCGCTGGACGCTGGCCTGGTAGATGTCCGCGGGCTGGTTGATGTAGAGGCGGCCCGGGTACAGGGTGTCGCCCACCAGCAGCAGCGCCGTCTTGCGGTCGTAGATCGCCAGCTCCGTCGGGTCATGGCCCGGGGTGGCGATGACGTCCAGCACGCGCCCACCCAGGTCGTACTGCACGATGTCCTCGGGCCAGTGCCTGAAGCCGAAGAAGTTGATCAGCAGCTGCGGGTCTCCCGGCGGGATCAGCGTGGTGTCGGGCCGGCCGCTGAACTGGAAGTCGCAGTAGATGTGGTCCGGGTGCGAGTGCAGGTGGACGATCAGCAGGTGGATGGAAGTGCGGTTGTGGGCACGCAGCCACTGGTTGATCACGAAGTCCACCGTGCCCCGGAGGTCGGGGTCGCGGCCGGTGACGTGGTCCGTGTTGGAGCCCGCCCCGGTGTCCAGCAGCAGCACCTCGTTCTGCCCGAAGAGCATGAACAGGAACGGCTTCTCGTAGTGCACACATCCTGTCTCGCGCAGGATGTACATGTTCTCGTTGTAGTGGTGGATCTGGAAGGTCGCGATCTGCTCCGTGCAGTCCGGCCCCCCATTCACCCAGTGGTCCGGAATCACACCCTCGTCGAAGGTGTCAACCGATTGCGCGAAGGAAGGGACGGCGAAGGCCGCCGCTGCGAGCGCAGCTGCGGCGATCCAAGAGCGCGAGCGCGCCCAGTTTGCTTTCACGAAATCACCCCTGGTTGTGTTACGACTTCAATTCTAACACAAGACGCGTATTCCCCGGGATTGCTTATCCGGCGGACGTCCGCGGAAGGGTGAAGAAGAAGGTCGTTCCTGACCCAGTGCTACTGACGCCGATCTTCCCGTCGTGGGCTTCGACGATGGCCTTGGCGATGGAGAGGCCGACGCCCACGCCCCGGATATCTCCTGATTCTCCCTGCCAGAACCGCTCGAAGAGGTGGGGAAGCTGCGCATCCGGGATGCCGGGGCCGTTGTCCGCGACCTCCAGA
>Ga0068860_100004249_pt1 | contig 14669 bp, 16 predicted proteins | sample KBSSwiS32_FD_66597 | JGI IMG/M metagenome (GOLD analysis project Ga0068860, IMG submission 66597) | Switchgrass rhizosphere microbial communities from Kellogg Biological Station, Michigan, USA - KBS Switchgrass S3-2 | ecosystem: Host-associated > Plants > Roots > Rhizosphere > Soil ... | reverse complement strand
TGCCTGCATCGGCTAGGTTCCTATTGTATGCGGCCCATCCGCTCGATCGAGCGGCGGGAGAGTTCGGCCTCGGCGTCCATCATCCGGGCCATCTGTTCGTACGCGCGGCTGACTTCGATGAGCCGCGTCACCTCGAGCACCGACTTGACGTTGGAGCCTTCCAGCATGCCCTGGCGCACGACCGCGTCCGCCGCCGGCGTCGGCTGGGCGTTGGCGGAGTTCTTGAGCAGGTTGTCGCCGGACTTCTCCAGGACCGACAGGTTGTCGAAGCGCACGACGGCGATCTTGCCGACCCGCTCGGTCCCCTGGCTGATAGTTCCGTCGGGCGCGATCAGCACCTCGCCCTTGGTCGCGTCGATGACGATCTCGCCGCCGCCGTCGCCGTGCACCGCCTGGCCCGCCTGGGTGACCAGCTTTCCGGTGTCGTCCAGCCGGAAGCGGCCGTCGCGGGTGTAGCGCTCGCCCTCGGCGGTGGTGACTGCGAAGAAGCCGTCGCCCTCCACGGCCAGGTCGAACGGCGCGCCCGTGCGGCGCAACGCGCCCTGGCCGAAATCCCGCGCCACGCCGTCGCCGACCACGAACTTCACCGGATTGGGCGCGCCCAGGGTCCGGGCCGGTCCGGCCGGGTCGACCTTCTGCATCAGTGATTCGACCTTGAACCCGGTCGTGTCGACGTTCGCCAGGTTGTTGGCGGTGATGTCCAGCTCGCGACGCAGGGCGATCTGGCGCGACAATCCGACGAAAAGGGCGTTGTCCATTTACGAAAAGCCCGGAAGGCCCCTGCTGCGACACTTTCTGCCCATTTTCTCCTGCAACCTTCGGGCCAGTCTGAAATATCAACAATATCAATGGAAAAGTTGGTTAACGGACGCCGCCGGGCGGATTTTGCCGGGCAGGGTTAGCCCTCGTTAATTTGGGTTAAAAACTGATCCTTAACCAAGCCGGCGCGATGGAGGACGGAACTCGGACTCTAAGGAATCGCGCGCGTGGCGAAGGACAAGGTCAAGGAAGCCCCCGAAGGGGAGGCTCCCGCCGAGGGCGAGGAGGGCGAAGCTCCCCCCGCCAAGAAGAAACTGCCGCTGAAGATGCTGATCATCGCCGGCTCGGCGGCGCTCGTGGTGCTGGGCGGCGGCGGGACCGCGGCCTTCATGTTCCTGAAGCCCAAGCCCGACGCGGCGCACGCCGAAAAGGGCCACGAGAAGAAGAAGGACAAGAAGAAGGGCGAGAAGGGCCACGAGAAGAAGGGCGAGGGCGCCAGCAACGTCACCGAAGGTCCCGATGGCGTGCTGTTCTACGCCATGCCGGACATCACCGTGAACATGCAGGCCGCCGACGGCAAGGCTACCTTCCTGAAGCTCAAGCTCACCCTGGAGCTGCCCGACGAGGCGGCCGTGGAGAGCCTGGACCCCAACCTGCCCAGGCTGCAGGACATGTTCCAGAGCTTCCTGCGCGAGCTGCGCCCGGAGGATCTCGCCGGCAGCCAGGGCAGCTACCAGCTCCGGATGGAGATCCTGCGCCGCGTCAATCTGGTGATCGCGCCCGCCCGCGCCAACGCCGTGCTCATCGAGGAGATGCTCATCAACTAGGGGCCCGTCCGGGACCCTGGCGAGCCCGCCATGTCAGACGACGAAGATCCCTCACTGGAAGCGGGCCCCCGGGGCGACGCGATGTCCTGGTCGAAGGCGGCCAGCGACGCCGACGGCGGTCGCGAGCGCATCCTCAGCCAGGACGAGATCGACAGCCTGCTCGGCTTCGACATGTCCGAGGACGACAGCGGCGAGCGCACCGGCATCCGGGCGATCATCAACTCAGCGCTGGTCTCCTACGAACGCCTGCCGATGTTGGAGATCGTCTTCGACCGCCTGGTGCGGCTGATGACGACGTCCTTGCGCAACTTCACCTCCGACAACGTCGAGGTGAGCCTCGACAACATCTCGTCGATCCGCTTCGGCGACTACCTGAACTCGATCCCTCTGCCAGCGATCCTGTCGGTGTTCCGGGCCGAGCAGCTCGACAACTACGGCCTGCTGACCGTCGATTCCAACCTGATCTATTCCATCGTCGACGTGCTCCTGGGCGGCCGGCGCGGCACCGCGGCCATGCGCATCGAGGGGCGGCCCTACACCACCATCGAGCGGGTCCTCGTGCAGCGGATGGTCGAGGTGGTGCTGCAGGACGCGCGCACGGCCTTCGAGCCGCTGACCCCGGTGCACTTCGTTCTCGACCGGTTGGAGACCAATCCGCGTTTCGCCGCCATCGCGCGGCCGGCCAACGCCGCCATCCTGGTCAAGCTGCGCATCGACATGGAAGACCGCGGCGGGCGCATCGAACTGCTGCTGCCCTACGCCACCCTCGAGCCCATCCGCAAGAAGCTGCTCCAGCAGTTCATGGGCGAGAAGTTCGGGCGCGACAACATCTGGGAAGGCCACCTGGCCACCGAGCTCTGGAGCACCCAGCTCGAGGTGCGCGCCGTGCTGGACGAGCTGCAGCTCAGCCTCAAGGACGTGCTGAATTTCCAGGTCGGCGAGACGCTCATGCTCAACGCCAACCCGGACAGTCCCATCGAGCTGCGCGCCGGCTCGATCCCGCTCACCCGCGGCCGCATGGGCCGCCGGAACCACCAGATCGCCGTCCGCGTCGACGCGCCCCTGTCCACCCGGGCGCGAACAGCTCTCCAGAGGTTGAAATGAGCGTCATCGCTATTGGCATGAACCTGCTGTTGGCCGGTCTTCTCGCAGCCGCGCTCGGCATGGGCTGGCGCCTGAACCGCCGTCTGCGCGTGCTGCGCGACAGTCATGAGGGATTCACCCGCGCCGTCGCCGACCTCGACGTCGCCGCCCAGCGCGCCGAGCAGGGCCTGGCCGACCTGCGGGCGGCCACCGACGAGGCGACCGACCTGCTCGCCGACCGGATCGAAAAGGCCCGCGTGCTGGCCCAGAAGCTGGAGATGCTGACGGCCCGCGCGGCGGCTGCGCCCCAAGGGGCGGCGCCCGCAAGGGTCCCGGAGGATCTGGAGCTGGACCGTCCGCTCGACCCCAGCCGGCTGGGCGCGCTGATCGGCGCGGCCCGTTCGGCGGGCTTGCGACCCGCCCGCCCGGCGCCGCGGCCTGAGCCCACGCCGGTCGTGCGCGCGCCGACGCCTGCGGCGCGCGAAGCCGCTCCTGCGCTGCGCGAGCCGCCGCTGCTGCGGTCGCGCCTGGCGGACGACGACCTCTTCGACGAGCCGGTCGGCCGCATGCCGATCAGCGCCATGCTGGGCGCTCGTCGGTGAAGAACGTCCCGCGCATCCTGCCGCTGGCCGGCATAGCGATCGGCGGCGTGCTGGCCATCAACGCGCTCTCGGGCGCGCAGGCGCTCCCGGACCTGGTGTCGGGCGCGCGCGCCTTCGCCGAGGACGCCGCGAAGCCCGAGAAGCCCGCCAAGGGCGCGAAATCCGGCAAGAGCGCCAAGACGGAGTCCGCCAAGCCTGCGGAGGGCGTCCCTGACGCGCCGGGCGCGGCGGTAGGCCAGGCCCAGGACGCATCGGCCCTCTCGACCCTGGCCGCCTCCGCACCCCGCCCGCCGGCGATCTGCGCGCCCACCGCCGCCGAGCTCGCCAAGGAGGCGGGGCTATCGCCGGCCGAGCTGCAGGTGCTGCAGAGCCTGGGAACTCGCCGCGGTCAGCTCGACCAGCGCGAACAGGCGCTCGACACCCAGTTGGCGCTGCTGTCGGCCGCCGAATCCAAGCTCGACGCCAAGATCCGCGCCCTCGACGGGCTGAAGACTGACATCAAGGGGCTGCTCTCCCAGGCCGATTCCCGCGAGCAGGGTGAGATCGACCGCCTGGTGAAGGTGTTCGAGAACATGAAGCCCAAGGACGCCGCCCCGCGCATGGTGCTGCTGGACGACGCCGTGCGCCTGCCGATCGCCGCCAAGATGAAGGAGCGCTCGCTCTCGGCGATCCTGTCGATGATGCCGCCCAGCGAGGCCAAGAAGCTCACCGAGTCGCTGGCCAAGCGCTTCACCTCCGCCAAGACGCTGGCCGCCAACGCCAACACCCTGGCGGCCGCGGCCGCCTCCGCCACGCCGGTGACGCCGGAGGCCGCCGCTGCGGGACCCGCCAAGGCGAAGCCCGCGGCGCCGAAGCGCGCGCCGGCCAAGGCGCCGCCCAAGGCCGCGGCCAAGAAGCCGGCCCCCGCCGCTCAGGCCGCCGCCACCCCGGCGGCGCTGATGGAGCCCGAGGCCCCGAGCCCCGCGGCCAAGCCCGGCTAGCCGATGGGGTTGAAGCGAGCCCTTCGCTCGAGCGTGGCGGCGATCTGCATCGCCGCCGTCGCCGCGCCCGCCGGCCTGGCGGCTCCGGCGGCCAAGGTCGCCTCGGCGCCGGGGCTCGAGGTGCGCGTCGCCCGCGCCAAGACCTTCTCGCGGGTCGAGTTCCGGGGCGGCGGGCGTCCCACCATCGCGCGCGAGCACGGCGCGGTCGTCCTCACCTTCGGCCGCGGCCTCGACCCGGACCTGGCCCGCCTGCGAACCTCGCCGCCGCCCTGGATCAAGGCCGCCGAGGCCCGCAGCGCCGGGGGACGGCTGCAGATCGTCCTCACCCTCACCGACGACGCCGACGCGAGCTTCGGAACCGCCGACGGCGCGGTCTACGTCAACGCCTTCGCCAAGCCGGCCCCGGCGGCTGAGGCCGCCGCGCCGGCGGTCCAGGCCGCCGCCGCGCCGCCGCCCGAGCCGGAGCCCGCCCGTCCAAATCCCGTGCCGGCCGGCGGCGTGGTCCACATGACCGCGCGCATCGCGAACGGCCAGGTCGTCTTCACCTTCCCCTGGGCCAATCCGAACGGGGCGGCGGTGTTCCGGCGCGGCGACGCGGTGTGGATGGTGTTCGACGCCGGGGCTGCGATCGACGTCTCCCAGGCGCCGCGCGGCCTGACGCAGTTCTCGACCATGGAGGCGGTCCGCGGCGCGGACTACGCCGCGGTGCGTATCGCCGCGCGCCCAGGCATTCCGGTGAGCGTCGCCTCGCAGGGGGGTGTGTGGACGCTGAGCCTCGGCGCCGGCCGACAGGATCCGCCGGGCCTGGTCCGCCTGACCCGCGACGACAGCGGCGGCCCCGCCGCGCTCAAGGCGCCGCTCGCCGGCGCGACCCGCATCGTCCGCCTCGCCGACCCCTACGTGCGCGATGAGGTGTCGGTGGTCACCGCGCTCGGCCCGGCCAAGGGCTTGCCGTCGCGGCGCGAGTTCGTCCAGATGGCCTTCCTGCCCTCGGTGCACGGGCTGGCGATCGAGTCCTACATCGACGACCTTTCGGTCACCCACGACGACGACCTGGTCTATGTGGGCCGCCCGAAGGGCCTGGCCCTGTCGCCGGCCTGGGCGATCGACGAAAAGCCCGCCGCCGACGTGGGCGCGCCCAAGCCCGCCGCCATGCCGGCGCTGATCGATTACGCCAACTGGCCGAAGACCGGCACCGGCGGGTTCCTCGCCCGCTACAACGCCCTGTTCGCCGCCGCCGCCGACGAGCAGGCCAAGGGCCGCGACGCGCCGGTCGAAGCGCGCATGGCGTTCGCCCGCTTCCTGGTCGGCTCGGAGCTGTCGTTCGAGGCCATCGGCGTGCTGAACGGCGTCGCCCGCGTCCGTCCGCAGACCATGGACCAGCCGGAATTCCGCGGCCTGCGCGGCGTCGCCCGCGTGATGGCGCGCCGCTACAAGGAGGCCGAGGCCGACTTCTCCTCGCCCGTCCTGGCCGACGACCCGTCGAGCGCCCTGTGGCGCGCCTACATCGACGCCCAGCTCGCGCGCTGGACCGAGGCCCGCCAGCAGTTCGACGCCGGCGCGGAGGCCTTCAGCTATTTCTCCCCGGTGTGGAAGGCGCGGTTCGCGCGCTCCGACGCCGAGGCGGCGCTGGCGCTGGGCGATCTCGTCGGCGCCAAGGAGCGGATCGACCTGGCGCTTTCCGACAAGACCGATCCGGCCGAGGAGCTATCCACCCGCCTGGTGCAGGCCCGCGTCGTCGAGGCGCAGGGCTCGACGGCCCGGGCGCTGCGCATCTACCAGGTGCTGACCCGCGCGCCCATGGAGAGCGTCTCGACGCCGGCGATGCTGCGCGCCACGCAGATCCGCCTGGAGACCGGCAAGATCACCGCCGCCCAGGCCGTGCAGGTGTTCGACGGCCTGCGCTACCGCTGGCGCGGCGACGGGGCCGAGCTGGAGATCATCCGGGTGCTGGGCCACCTCTACCTGACCCAGGGCCGCTACCGCGAGGCGCTGGAGGCCCTGCGTTCGGCCGGACGGCGCCTGCCGGACCGCCCCGAGGCCCTGGCGCTGCAGACGGACCTCGCCACCGCCTTCCGCGGCCTGTTCCTCGACGGGACCGCCGACGGCCTGGAGCCGATCCAGGCGCTGGCTCTGTTCTACGACTTCAAGGAACTGACCCCCATCGGCGCCGACGGCGACCTGATGGTGCGCAAGCTCGTGCGCCGGCTGGTGGATGTCGACCTGCTGGACCAGGCCGCCGACCTCTTGCGCTACCAGGTGGACAACCGTCTCGACGGCGTGCCGCGCGCCCAGGTCGCCACCGACCTGGCGGTGATCTACCTGATGGACCGCCAGCCCGAGAAGGCGCTGGAGGCGATCAACGGGTCGCGCACCACCGTGCTGCCCAGCGCGCTGAACGCCGAGCGCCGGCTGATCGAGGCTCGCGCCTGGACCGGGCTCGGCCGCTACGAGAACGCCCTGGAGATCCTCGGCAAGGACGTTTCGCCGAGCGGGCAGGAGTTGCGTTCGGAGATCACCTGGAAACAGAAGGACTGGCCCGCCGCCGGGGCGTCGTTCGAGAAGGCCCTGGGCGACCGCTGGAAGGCCGGGGGCGCGCTGTCCTCCGAGGACGAAGGTCGGCTGCTGCGCGCCGGCGTCGCCTACAGCCTGGCCGGCGACGGCGTCTCGCTGGCGCGCCTGCAGGACCGCTACAAGGGCTACTACGACCTGGCGCACAATCCCGAGGCGCTGCGCGTGGCGCTCTCCGGCCTGCCGAGCGGGCGGCTCACGGTCGCCGACTTCGGCCGCGCCACCGCCGACAGCGAGGTCTTCGCCGGCTGGGTCGCCAAGATGAAGCAGCGGTTCCGCCAGGGCGCCGCCACCCCGCCTGCGCCGCTCAAGCAGGCCGCCGCCGCGCCTGCGCCGCCTGCGAAGGGATAAGGTCCCGCAAGCGGGGACTGCACGTCAGTGCGTGGCCCCTGATCCGCGGCTATCCCCCGCCGGCCCCGTGCTGGAAGCTCTCCACCAGGCTCCCGCAGACCAGCCGCCAGCCGTCGACCAGCACGAAGAAGATCAGCTTGAAGGGCAGGGAGACCACCACCGGCGGCAACATCATCATGCCCATGCTCATCAGCACGCTGGCCACGACGAGGTCGATCACGAGGAACGGCACGAACAGCAGGAAGCCGATCTCGAAGGCGCGTTTCAGCTCGGAGATCATGAAGGCGGGCGTCACCACCTGCAGCGGCAGCTCGGCGACGTTGCGCGGCGCCGGCGTCTTCGACAGGCGCACGAAGAGGTTGAGGTCGCCGCGGTCCACCTGGCCCAGCATGAAGGTCTTTACCGGCGCGCCCGCCGCATTGAAGGCGGCCGGCAACTCCATCTTCTGGTCCAGGAGCGGGCGGATGCCCTCGTCGTAGGACCGCTGGAAGGTCGGGCCCATGACGATGGCGGTGAGGAACAGGGCCAGCGAGACGATCACCGCGTTGGGCGGGCTCTGTTGCAGGCCGAGCGCCGTGCGCAGCAGCGACAGCACCACCACGATGCGCACGAACGAGGTGGTCATGATCACGATGGACGGCGCCAGCGACAGCACCGTCATCAGCCCGACGAGCTGCACCACGCGCTCGGTGAGGCCGGCGCCGGTGCCGAGGTTGATGTTGATCGCCTGGGCCGCCGCCGCCGCCGGGAAGCAAAGGCTGGCCAGGGTGATCAGCAGGGACAGGGCCGCCGCCGTGCGCCAGTCCTGGGCGGGCAGGGTGCGGATGGCGCGGATCAGCTCACGCATCGGAGGACCCGCCGGTGAGCTGGCGGCCTTCGCCCAGCAGCAGCAGGCGCTCCTTGCCGTCGCACGCCACCAGCACCAGCCGGCGGCTCGGGTCCAGCACCAACGTCTCCACCACCGCCAGGCGCCGTTCCCGCCGCTGGGGCATGAACCGCGCCAGGGCGTCCGGACCGAAACGGCGCAACGCCACCGCGCCCAGGCCCACCAGGCCCAGGGTCAGCACGAGCGCGAAGACCGCGCGGGCGAAATCGGAGAAATCCATGGTCGACGCTGGGCTTTGCCGGCGCAGGATCGTCGGCGCCATCAGGGTTTGCCGAAAGGGTCTTAAGGAGCGATTAACCCTATTTGTTCACCATCCTGGCCATGGATCTTGGCAGTATTCCGCTCTTCTCCATGTTGCGCGAGCGGCTCGGTTATCTCACCGAGCGGCAACGGGTGGTCGCAGAGAACGTCGCCAATTCCGACACGCCCGGCTTCACGCCCAGCGATCTGAAACCCTTCACCTTTTCCGTCTCCACGGCCGGGCAGATGGCGATGGCCAAGACCGCCGCCACGACCCAGCCGAACCATATGGCGGGCCCGCACGGCGCCCGGCGCACCACGTTCCGCCCGGTCCGTGGGCGCGATTCCGAGACCACGCTCGACGGCAACTCCGTCGTGCTGGAGGAGGAGATGCTTAAGATGACCGAGGCGCGGATGAGCTACGACGCCGCCATCGGGTTCTACCAGAAGTCTCTCAACATGATCCGGCTCGCCGCGCGCGCGCCTGGGCGCTAGGGGCGTTAGATGGCCGACGTGCGGAACGCGGGCGGGGCGCCCCAGACCATCGCCACCACGGCGCTGCGCGCCCAGCAGGCGCGAATGCGGGTGATCGCCGAGAACCTCGCCAACGCCAACTCCACGTCGCGGACGGCCGGCGGCGACCCGTACCGGCGCCAGACCCCGATCTTCCGTCCCGACAAGATTTCCGAGGGCATGGGCGTCAAGGTGTCGCGGGTCGCTCCGGACATGCGCGACTTCAAGGTGACCTATGACCCGGGTCACCCGTCCGCCGACGCCAAGGGCTATGTGAAGCTGCCCAATGTCGATCCGCTGATCGAGGCCATGGACATGCGCGAGGCCCAGCGCGCCTACGAGGCCAACATCAACGTCATCGAGACGGCGCGCGCCATGGAGCAGCGCACCCTCGATCTCCTGAAGAAGTAAGGGCGCGCCATGATCACCCCGCTCGCCGTCGCCAAGGCCTACGCCGCCGTCCAGAGCCAGGCGAATGTCGCCGCGCCCGCCGCCGGGGCCGAGGCCGCGGGCGGGTTCGGGGATATCCTGAAGGCGGCGATGAACGACACGGTCCACGCCTCGAAGAACGCCGAGACCCAGATGGTCAAGCAGGTGCAGGGCAAGGCCGAGCTGATCGACGTGGCCACCGCCATCTCCGCCGCGGAGGCCAGCCTGGAGACGGTGATCGCCGTGCGCGACCAGGTGATCAGCGCCTACCAGGAAATTATGCGCATGCCGATCTGAGGCGCGAAGCCGGACGCCTGAACCGGCTTTTCCTCCGCGCAGTCGCGTCCTAGCGTCGGCCATGCTCTTCGATTTCCACACCCACACCCAGCCGACGGTCGAGGCCGCGGACGAGTTCTTCAGTTGGCTGACGCCGCGGCCGCGGCTGAACAGCGGCTCGCTGGAGGAGCTGTTCCAGCGGATGGAGGCGGTGGGGGTGTCGCGCACCCTGATCGTGCCCTGGCTCCCGGCGCAGGACCTGGTCGAGGCCCGAGTGGCCAAGGGCGAGCTCCGCGAGGCCGCCCGGCTGGCGGTTATCGACAAGTGGCGCGAGCTCAACGCTTGGGCGGCGCACACGGCCTCGGCGCACCCGGACCGGATCACCACCATCGTCGGCGTCGACCCCGTGCTGATGACGCCGGACGAGGTCGAGACGGAGGTCGCGCTGCGGCTGTCGCAGGGCGCCAGCGGCATCAAGATCGCGCCCATGTTCCTGGGCGTGAGCGCGAACGATCCCAAGCTGCGCATCGTCTGGGAGCTGGCGCGAGCCCACAAGGTCTTCGTGCTTTCGGAATGCGGGGCGCGGGGCCATGACGGACACCAGCCGTGGGGCGCGCCCAGGTTCTTCGACGAGATCTGCCGCGCCTATCCGGACGTGGTCATCCAGCTCGCCCACCTGGGCTGGGGCGCCGAGGAGGACACGGCCCGGCTCACCCACACCTATCCCAACATCTACGCCGACCTGTCGCTGCGCCTGGCGGGCCTGGACCAGCCCGGGGAATGGACCAGCGACCAGATGCTGCGCTGCATCCGCGATATCGGCGCCGACCGGGTGATCTACGGCACCAATTATCCGATCGTCGACGTCTTCAAGTTTCGCGCGGTCTTCGACGCGCTCGACCTCACGGCCGAGGAGCGCGAGCTGATAAGTTGGAAGAACGCCGCCCGCGTGCTCGGTCAGCCGGAATAATCCGGCGCGCTCTAGGCGCCGAAGATCCAGTCGCCGGTGAGGCTCGACATCTGCACGTTGGCCAGCACCATCTGGCCGCCGCCCGTCATGCTGATCACCACGTCGGCGCCCGATTGGGCGACGGTGTAGACCGTGCCCGGGTCCAGCAGCACCCGGTCGCCCTGGGCTCGGCTGAAGTCGGTCACCCGGTCGAGGCCGGCGTCGCCGAAGGTGTGGAAGATGTCGGCGCCCGTGCCGCCGGTGAGGGTGTCGGAGCCCTTGTCGCCGGACAGCCAGTCGTCGCCCTCCTGGCCGAACAGCACGTCGTTGTCCTGGCCGCCGCGGACAAGGTCGTTTCCGGCCCCGCCGTCGCACCAGTCGGCGCCCAGGTTGCCGTAGACGATGTCCGCGCCCTCGTCGCCGCTCAGCAGGTCGTCGTCCTTGCCGCCCACCACCCAGTCGTCGTCCAGGCCGCCGAACGCTGTGTCGTTTCCGAGGTTGCCGTTGATGTCGTCGAACCCGGTCCCGCCCGTGATCCGGTCCGCGCCGTCGCCGCCCCGCAGGTAGTCGGCGCCCTCGTCGCCGCTGACGGAGTCGTCGCCTCCGAACGCGTACACCTCGTCGTCGCCCTGACCCCCGAAGATCGTGTCGCGCGTGTAGGCGCCGACCAGGACGTCGTCGAAGATGGTGGCGAGCCCGATGTCGCTGAGGATCGCCCCGTCAAGACGGCTCACATGGGTCGTGCCCGGGTGGGCGGCGTAGAACATCAGGTCGGTCTCGATATCCGAGCCCGAGCCGCTGTAATTGCCCACGTGATACAGATGCTCGCGCGACTGCGGGACGGGGCCGCCGTAAACGGCCATCGCCTCGGGCCCCGTGAAGAAGGGCGCGCCGTCAGTCACCGTCAGGTATTCATCGAAGACTGAATCGTAGTCTTCCCCAGCCGGTGCGTAGGTCTTGTCGTCGAGGAAGCCGTCGATTCCCAGGCCGTGGCCGATCTCATGGGCGAGCACCGAAACAAGGTTGGTCTTGCCGGACTCGATCGGGGAGCCGTCGAGGCGATCGATCTGCACCGAGGACAGGAAGTCGGCGTCCAGCTCGATGAAGATGTCCGAGTCCGCGCCGTTCAGGTCATTGCCGGTTCGCAGCTCGAACGCGGCGCCGGACTCCAGGGTTGACGGTCCTATGCCGATACCGACCACCGGACCGCCCGAGGCCAGGACATCCGGCCGCGCCTCCACCAGGTGGATCTCGATCTGGATCGAGCCCACGGTGGAGGCCAGGTAGGGGCGCCATTCGTCGAACGCCGCTAACGCGTTGCGGCCGATGAGGTCCAGCGACCCTGAATACTGCCCCGTGTCGTCCACGACCGTGGCGGTGGCGATAGCCATTCCCGAACTCCCCCCGGCGAAGCGCGCCGCCGCCGCGACCGATGCGGGGGGACACAACACCCAAGCTCCACCATAAGCATTTGGCGGAGTCCAGATCAATCACGAGTAGATTAATGAAGCCCTCTGCCGAAAGCGTTAACAAAGGTAGCACTCTGTTAACCATACGGGGGCATGGTCGGTTCTCGTTCCGTCCCACGAACCGCCATGTCTTTTCAACGAGGTCCCGATGACCGGCGCCGAGGTCCTGGAGGTCGGCCGCGACGCCATCTGGCTCACGATCCAGCTCTCGGCTCCGGTGCTGATCGTGGGATTGGTCGTGGGCGTCGGGATCGGGCTGCTTCAGGCGCTGACCCAGATCCAGGAAGCGACCCTGATCTACGCGCCGAAGATCGTCGCGATCTTCATCTCGCTGCTCATCTTCCTGCCCATGATGGGCGCGTTGCTGAGCGGCTTCATGCACAACATCGCCGCACGCATCTCTGCGATGTAGCGGCGCCGGACGGCGTCCATGGAATCCTACGCCACCGCTCAGCAGGTCTACGCCGCCGGCCTGATCTTCGCGCGCGTGGGCGCGCTGCTCATGCTGATTCCGGGGATCGGCGAGCAGATGGTGCCGCCGCGCATCCGGCTGTCGTTCGGGCTCCTGATGACGCTGATGCTCTATCCGGTGCTGGCCGGGGCCATGCCGGCGCTGCCGGGCACGGTGGGCGGCCTGGCGGCGGGCGTGATCAAGGAGCTGCTGATCGGGCTGATGATCGGCGCGATCCTGCGCATGTTCCTGTCGTCCCTGGCGACGGCGGGCGAGATCGTCGCCATCCAGACGACGCTGGCCTTCGCCCAGACCGCCGCGCCCGGCCAGGCCCAGCCCTCAACCAGCCTCTCCACGTTCCTGGGGTTGCTGGGCGTGACGCTGATCATGACCACCGACCTGCACCACATGTTCCTGGGCGCGATCGTGCGGTCCTACACCCTGTTCCCGACCACGCGCGCCCTGCCGCTCGCCGACGCCCAGACGCTGGCGGTGCAGACCGTCGGGCGCTCGTTCGGGCTCGGCCTGCAGTTGGCCGCGCCGGTGGTGGCCTTCTCGCTGATCTTCAACATCGCCACGGGCCTGATCGGCCGGGTGATGCCGCAGTTCCAGGTGTTCTTCGTCGCCACGCCCCTGATCGTGCTCCTGGGCCTGTCGCTGTTCGCGCTGAGCCTCGGGACCATCGGCATGGTCTGGGTCGACCACTACCGCGACCTGATCGGGTTGTTCGTGTGAAGCCATGAGCGACACGAACGACGCCGCCTCCCGTACAGAAGAACCCACCCCGCACAAGCTGGAGCAGGCGCGGGAACGCGGCGACGTCGCCAAGACCGCCGACCTGCCGCCGCTGGCCGCCCTGGTCGCCGCGGCCTCGGTGCTGATCGGCGGCGGAAGCTATTTCGCCCAGAACCTCGCCACCGGCCTGACCCCGTTCCTGGCCCACCCGGACTCCATGGTCCTCGACGGCCAGGGCGGCGCGGCGATCCTGCATCAGGTCCTGCTGACCGCGGGGCCGATGGTCCTGACCGTGCTGCTGTCGGCGGGCGTCGCGGGGGCGGCGGGCAACTTCGTGCAGCACGGGCTGATCTTCGCGCCGGACAAGCTCAAGCCGGACTTCAACCGTGTTTCGCCCATGGCCGGGCTGAAGCGGATCTTCGGCCCCGACGGCCTGGTGCAATTCGTCAAGTCCGTCTCCAAGCTCGTCCTGGTGGCGGTCGTCGCCTGGTGGGCGCTCAAGCCGCACCTGGCCGCGCTGCAGAACCTCTCGATGCTGGAGCCGGCGAGGATGCTGCCGCTGTGCGTGGACATCCTGCGCTCGCTGGTGTTCGCCACCGCCGGCGTGCTGCTGGCGATCACCGGCCTTGACTGGTTCTGGCAACGCCAGCGGTTCATGACCCGCATGCGCATGTCGAAGGAGGAGCTGAAGGAGGACTTCAAGCAGTCTGAAGGCGACCCTCACGTCCGCGCCCGCCAGAAGCAGATCCGCAACGAGCGCGCGCGGCGGCGGATGATGCAGGCGGTCCCCACCGCCACCGTCGTGGTGATGAACCCGACCCACTACGCCGTCGCCTTGAAGTACGACGCCGAGACGCCCGCGCCGGTCTGCGTCGCCAAGGGCGTGGACTCCCTGGCCCTGAAGATCCGCGAGACCGCCGAGGCCGCCGGCGTGCCGGTGATCGAGGATCCGCCGCTGGCCCGCTCGCTCTACGCCGCCGTCGACATCGACGAGTCGATCCCGCCCAAACATTACGAAGCCGTGGCCAAGGTCATCGGCTTCATCCTGAACGCCGGCCGCCGTGCGGCCGCGCGCCCCTTGTGAGATGCTGTAATGAGTGATTCGTCCGACAGTTCGGCCCGTGTCGAGAGGGAGCTGCGCGCTATCGCCATGTCTCAGTCGTCGACCCGGGAGGAGACTCCTCGCGCGCGGTTCGACCCGCTGACCGCGGTGGCGGTGCTGCTGTTCGTCGTGGCCCTGGGCTGTGCGGCGGCGCCGGCGATCAACGCCGGCCCGGCGACGCTCGCGGGCCTGCTGCTGCTGTTCGGCCTGGCGGGCGTGGCCTGCCTGGCGCTCCTGGTGGTGCGCGGCTCGAACGAAGCGGTGGTGGAGGGCGAGGTCTCGGCCGAGGGGCTGCTGGACGCGCTGGCGGAGCCGGCGGCCATCGCCGCGGCCGACGGACGCATCCACGCCACCAACGCCGCCTGGCGCGAGGCGCTGGGCGAGGCGCCGCGCCTGCCGAAGAACGGCGCGTCGGCCACCAGCCTGTTCGCCGCCCTGTCCAGCGC
>Ga0068860_100004248_pt1 | contig 14675 bp, 12 predicted proteins | sample KBSSwiS32_FD_66597 | JGI IMG/M metagenome (GOLD analysis project Ga0068860, IMG submission 66597) | Switchgrass rhizosphere microbial communities from Kellogg Biological Station, Michigan, USA - KBS Switchgrass S3-2 | ecosystem: Host-associated > Plants > Roots > Rhizosphere > Soil ... | reverse complement strand
TTGAAATGCCAGACGACGTGATAGAGCTCGAGAAGAAACCTGCGATACCGCTCGATTGTCAGCCCGTTGGCGACGATATCGAGAACCTTGCTGCTCGTCTCGAATTCGCGCCGTGCTTCATCGGTCAACCCGACCAACTCGATGAAAAAAGTGGACATGTCCCTCCTGGAGCCATTGGGGTTCTTGCTGCTGGCGCGAGGAGGAGTCTATGCATGATTCGCGGCAGACTATCTCCCGAGTCCGACCGTTGCAAATCTGCACGTGGGCCGACGTCCGAGAATGGAAGGCTATGGCACGTGCTCTGGTGATTCAGCGGCGGGTGCCGAATGGCGGTCACATCCGAAAGTAACCACAGCATCATGGCAGTCAATCTCATTGCACTTCCACCCGCCGACCTGCACCCCGTCGTCGGGCTCTCCCTCGGCACCGCCATGGCCGGCGTCCGCAAGGCCAACCGGCGCGATCTCACCGTGGTGGCGATCGATCCGGGGGCTTCGGTCGCCGGCGTCTTCACCGCGAATCGCTTCTGCGCCGCGCCCGTGCAACTCTGCCGCGAGCATCTGGCGGCGGGCGGCGAGGTGCGAGCGATCCTGGTCAACACCGGCAACGCCAACGCCGGCACCGGTGCCGACGGCCTGGAGCGTGCGCGCTCGACGTGTGCTGCGCTCGCCAGCCTGATCGGGTGCCGTCCGGACCAGGTGCTGCCGTTTTCCACTGGCGTGATCATGGAAACGCTGCCGCACGAGCGAATCGAGGCCGGCTTGCCGGCCGCGCTCGGCGATGCGCGGCCCGACGGCTGGGCGCACGCCGCCGAGGCGATCATGACGACCGACACCGTGCCGAAGGCCGCCTCCCTGCGTCTTCAGCTCGGCGGCCGGACGGTGACCGTGACCGGCATCAGCAAGGGCGCCGGCATGATCCACCCCAACATGGCGACCATGCTCGGCTTCGTCGCCACCGACGCTGCCGTCGAGCCCGCCCTGATGCAGCGCCTCGTCCAGGACGCCGCCGACGAGTCGTTCAACGCGATCACCATCGACGGCGACACGTCGACCAACGATTCGTTCGTTCTCATCGCCACCCACCGCGCGGGCAATGCGCCGGTGCGCGACCTCGAAAGCGGCGACGGCCGGCTCCTTCGCGATGCCGTCGTCGAGGTCTCGCGCCGGCTCGCACAGGCGATCGTCCGCGACGGCGAAGGCGCGACCAAGTTCATCACCGTGCGCGTCGAAGGCGGCGCCGACGTCGGCGAGTGCCGCCAGGTCGCGTTCGCGATCAGCCACTCGCCGCTCGTCAAGACCGCGTTCTTCGCCAGCGATCCCAACCTCGGACGCATCCTCGCCGCCGTCGGCTATGCCGGCATCGCCGACCTCGACCAGACGCGAATCGATCTCTTTCTCGACGACGTGCACGTCGTCGAGGGCGGCGGGCGCCGGCCGAGCTACCGCGAGGAGGACGGCCAGCGCGTCATGAAGCAGAGCGAGATCACGGTCCGCGTCGACCTGCACCGCGGCGCCGCCGCGACCACGGTGTGGACGTGCGACCTGAGCTACGACTACGTCAAGATCAACGCCGACTACCGGTCGTGAGCGGCGCGCGGCGCGGCCGTCGCTCGGCGTGGGCGCGCCGCAACGCGAGTGACTTATTCACTTGTCGGCGTCGCAACCCCGCTGCTACGATGCGCGCTCCTCGAAAGCCGCAACCCATGAACACGCCCCGCCACTCCATCGCCCGCAGCGCCTTCGGCGCCGCCTGGTCGCTGGCGCTCGGCATGGTCGGCGTCGCGGGCGAGCGCCAAGCGGGCAACGGCCCGGCGCCGATCTAGCCTCTCTCAGCTCTTCGATCGAAGGCCGCTGAGGGATCAGCGGAGAAACCGATCGACTTTCAGTTTTTTCGCTTCTCGGGCCTTCCGGCCCGCCCAGGTACCCTCCACGAGAGGGCGCCGCGAAGGAAGAAAGAGTTGGGTGAACCATGAACACGTGGTTGCCGATACCGACAAGCTGGATGGCTTCTGCGCGGCGCCTGCTGCCGACGCTGCCCGCGCACGACCTGCTGCGCGACGCCGCCTACCGGCGCCTCTGGACGTCGATCCTGATCAGCTCGTTCGGCGGGCAGGTGACGATGCTCGCGCTGCCGCTGACGGCCGTGCTGCTGCTGCACGCCAGCCCGACGCAGATGGGCCTGCTGACGGCCATGGAGCTGCTGCCGTTCGTGCTGTTCTCGCTGCCCATCGGCGTCTGGCTCGACCGCGTCAGGAAGCTGCCCGTCTACATCGCTGGCGAGCTGACGATCGGCGCCGTCGTCGCCAGCGTTCCCCTCGCCTGGTGGGCGGGCTGGCTGTCGATCGAGTGGCTCTACGTCTGCGGCTTCGTCATCGGCACGGTCTACACGATCGCCGGCAGCGCGGCGCAGATCGTCCTCACCCAGGTGGTCGCTCGCGACCGGCTGGTCGAGGCGCATGCCAAGAACGCGCTCGCTTCCTCGGGGGCCGAGGTGGCGGGCCCGGGCCTGGCCGGCGCGCTGATCAAGCTCGTCGGCGCGCCGCTGGCGTTGCTCGTCGACGCGGTGCTCGTCACCGTCTCGGCGGCGATCCTGCGCGGCGTTCGCGTCGTCGAGCCGCTGCGCGAGCCGCCGAGCGGCAGCACGGCCGGGCGCCAGTTCTGGCTCGACCTGAAGCAGGGCGTGCGCTTCGTGGCGCGGCACCGGCTGCTCGTGTCGCTGGCGATCGCGGTCGGCTGCTGGCAGGCCTGCCACCAGGCGGCCACCGTCGTCCAGCTCCTGTTCGCGACGCGAACGCTCGGCCTCTCGGAGCAGGCGATCGGCCTGTGCTTCACGGGCATGGGCGTCGGCACGGTGCTGGCGAGCGTGTTCGGCAACCGCATCAGCCGCCGGATCGGTCCCGGTCCATGCCTGCTGCTCGGGTTCGCCGTCTGCGGCGCCGGCTGGCTGCTGCTCGCGTTCGCGCCGGCCAATGCCTGGGGCGTCGCCGTGTTCGCGCTGATGCTGATGATGTTCTCGACCGGCGCCGTGTTCATCTTCATCAACTTCCTCGCCTTGCGCCAGGCGGTCACGCCGGCACCGCTGCTCGGCCGCATGACGAGCACGATGCGCTGGCTGATCCTGATCCCGGCCGGCCCCGGCGCGCTGCTCGGCGGCTGGCTCGGCGAGCACGTCGGCCTGCGCGCATCGCTCGCGGTGGCGGGCGCGGGCGCCCTGCTGCTCGCCGGGATCGTCTGGCAGTTCGGCTTGATCCGGCGCGTCCGCGAGCTGCCGGCGGCCGAGCAGGTCGACACGGCGCTCGGCGCCGAGGCCGACGTGAGCAGGCGCGTCGCCACCACCTGAGGGCGCCTTGGAACCGATCCTGATCGACGTCCCCGAGCGGATCGAGACCGAGCGCCTGGTCCTGCGGGTGCCGCGCGCCGGCGACGGCCCCCTCGTCAACGCCGCGATCGGCGTCTCGCACGCCGAGCTCGCGCCGTGGATGCCGTGGGCCGGGACGATGCCGAGCGTCGACGAGTCGGAGGCGCACTGCCGTCGCCAGCAGGCGCGCTTTCTTCTGCGCGAGGACTTCGTCTTCTTCATCCTCGTTCGCGACGCCGGCGGCGCAGAGGGCGAGCTCGTCGGCGCGACCGGCCTGCACCGCATCGACTGGACGCTGCGCAAGTTCGAGATCGGCTATTGGCGCAAGACCGGGTGCGAAGGGCGCGGCTTCGTCACCGAGGCCGTGCGCGCGCTGGCGCGGCTCGCCTTCGACACGCTCGGCGCGCGCCGGGTCGAGATCCGGATGGACGACAACAACGCGTCGAGCTGGCGCGTCGCCGAGCGCGCCGGCTTCACGCTCGAAGCGCTGCTGCGTTTCGACTCCGCGACGCCGGCCGGCGAGCCGCGCAGCACGCGAATTTATTCGCGCGTGCGCGGCGCCGAGGAGCCGATGGGGCCGGCGGTCTAGCGTCGCCGCGGCGGAACGCTAGTCGGCGATGCCGTCGCCGGGCGAGAAGCGATCGACGGCGTCGGTGACGATGCCGTCGATGCCGAGCGCGTCGAGCCGTCTCGCCTCGGCCGGGTCGTTGACCGTGTAGACGAGGCCGCGCATGCCGGCGCCGTGGATGGCGGCGAGCGATGCAGCGTCGAGCACGGCGTGATTCGTGACCACGCCGGCGCAGCCGAGGGCCTGGGCCTCGTCGAGCCAGCCGGGGCGCAAGGTGTCCAGGAGGAGGGCGCGCGGCAGTTGCGGCGCCGCCTCGCGCGCGCCCTGCAGCGCGGCCGGCTGAAACGAGGTGAGCAGCGGCGGCAGCGCCGCCGAGGACCACAGCGCGGCGGCCGCGCTCGCCACGACGCGGCCGGTCTCGAGCTCGCTGCCGGGCGACGGCTTGATCTCGACGTCGAGCGCGAACCCGTTGCGCAGGCAATAGCGCGCGATCGCCGCGAAGCTCGGCACCGGCTCGCCGGCGTAGCGCCGGCTGTGCCAGGCACCGGCGTCGAGCCGCGACAGCTCGCTCCAGGCCAGCGCCGCCGCCGCGCCGTGGCCCGAGGTCGTCCGCTGCAGCGTCGCGTCGTGAAGGAGGAACGGGACGCCGTCGGCCGACAGCTTGACGTCGCATTCGAAGGCCCGGTAGCCGTACGAGGCGCCGAGGCGAAACGCGGCCAGGGTGTTCTCGGGCGCGAGCCTGCCCGCGCCGCGATGCGCGATCCAGCGAGGGTAGGCCCAGGGGGCCGGCGGCGCCGGCATCGGCTCAGGCGCCGACGCGCGCCGTCGTCGCCGCATCGAACCAGTGCACGTGCGACGGCGCCGCGTGGATCGCGACGATGTCGCCGACGTTCGGGTGCGGCATCGTCGCATCGAGGCGGGCGGTGAAGAGCGTCTCGCCGAGCAGGCCGTAGACGAGGCGCTCGGCGCCGAGCATCTCGAGCGCCTGCACGCGCAATGGCCACGCCGCCGCGCTGAGGTCGCTGCCGATCTCGACGTGCTCCGGACGCACTCCCATCACCAGCTCGCCGGCGCGCGGCGCCGGTGTCGACAGCGGCAGCAGCTGGCTGCCGGCGCTGAAGCCGGCGCCCTGGGCGTGGCCGCGCACCAGGTTCATCGGCGGCGAGCCGATGAAGCCGGCGACGAAGGTCGTCGCCGGCCGGTGGTAGACCTCGTCGGGAGTGCCGATCTGCTCCATGCGACCGGCGTTCATGACGATCATCCGCTCGGCGAGCGTCATCGCCTCGACCTGGTCGTGGGTGACGAAGAGCGAGGTCGTGCGCAGCTCGCGGTGCAGCTTCTGGATCTCGAGTCGCGTCTGCGCGCGCAGCTTGGCGTCGAGGTTGGAGAGCGGCTCGTCGAAGAGGAAGACCGCCGGCTGGCGCACGATCGCGCGGCCCATCGCGACGCGCTGACGCTGCCCGCCCGAGAGCTCGCGCGGCTTGCGCAGCAGGAACGGCGCGAGCTCGAGGATCGCCGCCGCCTTGTCGACACGCGTCCTGATCTCCGCGTCGGGAACCTTGGCGATCTTGAGGCCGTAGGCCATGTTCGCGTAGACCGTCATGTGCGGGTACAGCGCGTAGTTCTGGAACACCATCGCGATGTCGCGCTCGGACGGCTCGAGGTTGTTGACGACGCGGCCGGCGATCGAGATCTCGCCGCCGGTGATCTCCTCGAGGCCGGCGACCATGCGCAGCAGCGTCGACTTGCCGCAGCCCGACGGGCCGACGATGACGACGAACTCGCCGTCGGCGATGTCGGCGCTGACGCCGTGGATGACGGCGTTCGCCTTCGGGCCGAAGCCGTAGCGCTTGACGACGTTGCGTAAAGAGATCGCGCCCATGTCAGGTCTTCATTTCTCGGTGTCGACGAGGCCCTTGATGAACCAGCGCTGCATGAAGATCACGATCAGCGCCGGCGGCAGCATGGCGAGCATCGCCGTCGCCATCACCAGGTTCCACTGCTGCGCCGCCTCGCCGCCGCTGATCATCCGCTTGATGCCGATCACGACCGGGTACATGTTCTCGTTGGTCGTCACCAGCAGCGGCCAGAGGTACTGGTTCCAGCCGTAGATGAACTGGATGACGAAGAGCGCGGCGATTGACGTCGCCGAGAGCGGGACGAGGACGTCCTTGAAAAAGCGCATCGGCCCGGCGCCGTCGACGCGGGCCGCCTCGACGAGCTCGTCGGGGACGGTCATGAAGAACTGGCGGAACAGGAAGGTTGCCGTCGCCGAGGCGATGAGCGGGATCGTCAGGCCAGCGTAGCTGTTGAGCATGCCGAGGTCGGAGATGACCTGGTAGGTGGGAAAGATGCGCACCTCGACCGGCAGCATCAGGGTCACGAAGATCATCCAGAACACGACCTGCTTGAACGGGAAGCGGAAGTAGACGATCGCGAACGCCGACAGGAGCGAGATCGCGATCTTGCCGATCGCGATCACCAGCGCCGAGACGAGGCTCACCCACATCATCCGGCCGACCGGTGCCCCCGAGCCCGGGCCGCGCTCGCTGCCGGTGAGCACCGCCGCGTAGTTGTGCAGGAACTGGTCGCCCGGCAGCAGCGGCATCGGCGCCTGGATGATCTCCTGCGCGGTGTGCGTGGACGCGACAAAGGTCAGGTAGACCGGGAAGGCGACGACGAGCACGCCGACGAGCATCACCCCGTGCGAGAGCGCATTGAGGAGCGGACGGCGCTCGACCATCACCGCCCGCCGCCGGGCCGCCCCAAGGCTGGCTGCGCCCCCGCGGGGGGCAGCGAACGAAGAGAGGCGCCATCGGGCATCAGTAGTTCACCTTGCTTTCGATGAACCGGAACTGGATCACCGTGAGCCCGATGACGATCGCCATCAGCACCACCGACTGCGCCGCCGAGCCGCCGAGGTCGAGCGCCTTGAAACCGTCGAAGTACAGCTTGTAGACGAGCACCGCGGTCTCCTTGCCGGGGCCGCCTTCGGTGGCCGCGTCGATGATGCCGAAGGTGCCGAAGAAGGCATAGATGATGTTGATGACCAGGAGGAAGAAGGTCGTCGGCGAGAGGAGCGGGAAGATGATCGTCCAGAAGCGCCGCCACGGCCTCGCGCCGTCGATCGCTGCCGCCTCGATGAGCGACTTGGGAATCGACTGCAGCCCGGCGAGGAAGAACAGGAAGTTGTACGAGACCTGGTTCCAGACCGCCGCCATGACGATGAGCGTCATCGCGTCGCCGGCGTTGAGGAGGTGGTTCCAGTCGACGCCCGCCCGGTGTAGCGCATACGAGACGACGCCGACGCTCGGCGCGAACATGAACAGCCAGAGCACGCCGGCGACCGCGGGGGCGACCGCATACGGCCAGATCAGCAGGGTCTTGTAGACGAGCGCGGCGCGGATGACGCGGTCGGCGAACACCGCCAGCAGCAGCGACACGGCGATGCCCACGACCGCGACCAGCACCGAGAAGAGCGCCGTCGTCTTGAACGACGCGAGGTAGCTCGGGTCGGAGAAGATCTGCGCGAAGTTTGCGAAGCCGACCCACTCGGTGCTGGTGCCGAACGCATCCTGCCGCTGGATCGACTGCAGCAGCGTCTGCGCGGCGGGCCAGAAGAAGAAGACGAGGATGACGGCTGCCTGCGGCCCGACGAGGGCCCAGGGCAGCCAGCCCGAGCGAAAGACGACCCGCTTCTCAGCCGCCACGGCGCGAGCGGGTCAGGACTTGTTCGCGGCCTGGAATCGTTCGAGCTGCTCGTTGCCGCGCTTGACGGCCTCGTCGAGCGCTTCCTTGGCGCCCTTCTTGCCGCCCCAGACCTGCTCGAGCTCCTCGTCGATGATGGTGCGGATCTGCAGGAAGTTGCCGAGCCGGATGCCGCGCGACTTGTCGGTCGTCTTCCTGATCATCTGATTGACGGCGACGTCGGCACCGGGATTCTCCTTGTAGAAGCCGCTCTGCTCGGTGAGCTTGAACGCCGCCGTCGTGATCGGCAGGTAGCCGGTGCGCTTGTGGCTCGCCGACTGGACCTCGGGGCTCGACAGGTAGTTGAAGAACGAGGCGACGCCCTTGTAGTGGTCGGCGGGCTTGCCGGCCATGACCCAGAGGCTCGCGCCCCCGATCACGGTGTTCTGCGGGGCGCCGGCGATGTCCTGGTAGTAGGGCAGCGGGGCGACGCCGAAGTCGAACTTCGCGTTCTTCTTGATCGCGCCGAGCAGGCCGGCCGACGCGGTGATCATGGCGCACTCGCCCGACGGGAAGGTGACGTCGGCCTTGTTGTCGCGGCCCTTGTAGACGAACAGGCCCTGCTTGGCCATGTTCTCGAGGTCCTGGATGTGGCGCACGTGCAGCGGCGTGTTGAACGTGAGCTTCGCGTCGGCGCCGTTCATCCCGTTGCCCTTGGTCGCGAACTCGACGTTGTGCCAAGCGGAAAAGCTCTCGAGCTGGGTCCAGCTGATCCAGCTCGTCGTGAACGGGCACTTCTGGCCGGCCGCCTTGAGCTTGGCGGCCGCGAGCGCGACCTCGGCCCAGGTGGCCGGCGGCTTGTTCGGATCGAGGCCGGCGGCCTTGAACGCGTCCTTGTTGTAATAGAAGATCGTCGTCGAACTGTTGAACGGCATGCTCAGCATCTGCCCGTTCGGCGCCGTGTAGTAGCCGGCGACGGCCGGCACGTAGGCGGCGGGATCGAACTTCAGACCGGAGTCCTTCATCACCTTGCCGACCGGGACGATCGCACCCTTGCTCGCCATCATGGTCGCGGTGCCGACTTCGAACACCTGGATGATGTCGGGCTGGTTGCCGGCGCGGAAGGCGGCGATGCCGGCGGTCAGCGTCTCGGGATAGCTGCCCTTGAAGGTCGGCGTGACCTTGTATTCCTTCTGGCTGTCGTTGAAGCCCTTGGCGAGGTCGTTGACCCATTCGCCGAGGGCCCCGCCCATGGCGTGCCACCACTGGATTTCGACCTGGGCGTGCGCTGGCGCGGAGAACGCAGCGAACGCGATCAGCGAACACGAGACGAGCGACTTCAACTTCATGACGACTCCGTGAGAAGGGGGCCGGGCGGCCGATGCGAATCGGCGCGATTGTCCAGGCACGAGATGACAGCCGCGTTTATCCCGCGCGAGGGCGCGCGCCGGCAAGCGGGAATACCCGCCGCGCCACGGGGCCGCGGCACGGCACGAGCGCGTCGATTTGCTGCGCTGCGGTACGATGCCTCGCCCCTCTCACAGCGGCCGCGAACTGCGCCTTGCCTCCATGAACGCCCCGCTGCCGATCGACAGGATCAGCGCCGAAGCAGAAGCAGCCGGCGCCGCGCCGCGCCTGCGCGAGATTCCGTACAACTACACCTCGTTCTCCGACCGCGAGATTGTCATCCGCCTGCTCGGGCCGCGCGCCTGGGAAGTGCTCGGCCTCCTGCGCAGCGAGCGCCGCACCGGCCGCTCGGCGCGCATGCTCTACGAGGTGCTTGGCGACATCTGGGTCGTTCAGCGCAACCCTTACCTGCAGGACGACCTGCTCGACAACCCGCGCCGGCGCGCCCAGCTCATCGAAGCGCTGCACCACCGTCTCGGCGAGGTCGAGAAGCGGCGCACGCCTTCGGCCGACGCGGGGCGCGACGCCGTCGTCGGCGAGCTGCTCGCGCTGTCGCGCACCGCGGTCGAGGCTTTCGCGGCGCAGTTCCGCGCCGTCTGGGACCTGAGGAAGCGCACCGTCCGCGTCCTCTCGCGCGTCACCGCCAAGGACAACATCAAGTTCGACGGCATGTCGCGCGTCTCGCACGTCACCGATGCAACCGACTGGCGCGTCGAGTACCCGTTCGTCGTCCTCACCCCCGACACCGAGACCGAGATGGCCGGCCTCGTCGCCGGCTGCATCGAGCTCGGCCTGACGATCATTCCGCGCGGCGGTGGCACCGGCTACACCGGCGGGGCGGTCCCGCTCACGTGGTCGAGCGCGGTCATCAACACCGAGAAGCTCGAGGCGATGAGCGAGGTCGAGCGGGTCGCGCTGCCCGGCGTCGTCGGCGACGTCGCGACGGTGTGGACCGAGGCCGGCGTCGTCACCCAGCGCGTCGCCGAGGCGGCCGAGCGCGCCGGCCATGTGTTCGCGGTCGACCCGACGTCGGCCGAGGCGTCGTGCATCGGCGGCAACATCGCGATGAACGCCGGCGGCAAGAAGGCGGTGCTGTGGGGAACGGCGCTCGACAACCTCGCTTCGTGGCGAATGGTGACGCCCGATGCCAAGTGGCTCGAGGTGACCCGCCTCAACCACAACCTGGGCAAGATCCACGACGCGCCCGAAGTCTCGTTCGAGCTGAAGTATTTCGACGCCAGCGGCAAGAAGCTCGAGCGCACCGAGCGGCTCGAGATGGCCGGCGCGGTGTTCAGGAAGGAAGGGCTCGGCAAGGACGTCACCGACAAGTTCCTCGCCGGCGTTCCCGGCATCCAGAAGGAAGGCTGCGACGGGTTGATCACGTCGGCGCGCTGGATCGTCCACAAGATGCCGGCGCACGTGCGGACGGTTTGCCTCGAGTTCTTCGGCAACGCCAAGGACGCGGTGCCGTCGATCGTCGAGATCCGCGACTACCTGTTCGAGCTGGCGGCGACGTCGGCTCCCGGCCAGCGCGTTCTGCTCGCCGGCCTCGAGCACCTCGACGACCGCTACCTGAAGGCGGTCGGCTACGCGACCAAGAGCAAGCGCGGCGCGGACGCCAAAGGCGGACCTTCGGCCGCCTTGCCGAAGATGGCGCTCTTCGGCGACATCGTCGGCGACGACGCCGACGCCGTCGCGCGGGCGACGAGCGAGGTCGTTCGCATCGCCAACGCGCGCTCGGGCGAGGGGTTCGTCGCCGTCAGCGCCGAGGCGCGCAAGAAATTCTGGCTCGACCGCAAGCGCACGGCGGCGATCAGCAAGCACACCAACGCGTTCAAGATCAACGAGGACGTCGTCATTCCGCTGCCGCGGATGGGCGAATACACGGAAGGCATCGAGCGGATCAACATCGAGCTCAGCCTGGCCAACAAGCTGGCCCTCGTCGATCGGCTCGAGGCGCTGTTCCGCAGCGGCAACCTGCCGCTCTGGAAGGGCGACGACGCGAGCGAGATCGCGACCGCCGAGCTGCTCGAGGATCGGGTCCAGCAGGCGCTCGCCGTGCTGCGCGACGTCGGCGCGCAGTGGCGCGGCTGGCTGAACAACCTCGACCGGCCTGCGGCCTCCCTCGGCGACCTCGACCGCGCGGCGCCGGCCGACGGCGCCGACACGCGAACGGTCTTCGCGCTGCTCCAGGACCACACGTGGCGCGCGTCGTGGAAGGCGCAGATCCGCAAGCCGTTCGAGTCCATCTTCGCCGGCACCGCGCTCAAGCCGATCCTCGACGAGTGCAACAGGATCCACGCCGAGGTGCTGCGCGGTCGGGTCTGGGTCGCGCTGCACATGCACGCCGGCGACGGCAACGTTCACACCAACATCCCGGTCAACAGCGACAACTACGAGATGCTGCAGACCGCGCACACGGCGGTGGCACGGATCATGAAGCTGGCGCGCAACCTGAACGGCGTGATCTCGGGCGAGCACGGCATCGGCATCACCAAGCTCGAGTTCCTGAGCGACGACGAGATCGCCGCCTTCACCGACTACAAGCGTCGCGTCGATCCCGAGGGCCGCTTCAACCAGGGCAAGCTCTTGCGCGACGCGGCCTTCGCCGGCACGGTGCTGAAGGCCGACCTCACCAACGCCTACACGCCGAGCTTCGGCCTCATGGGGCACGAGTCGCTGATCATGCAGCAGAGCGACATCGGCGAGATCGCGACCTCGATCAAGGACTGCCTGCGCTGCGGCAAGTGCAAGCCGCCGTGCACGACGCATGTGCCGCGCGCCAACCTGCTCTACAGCCCGCGCAACAAGATCCTGGCGACGTCGCTCCTGATCGAGGCGTTCCTGTACGAGGAGCAGACGCGGCGCGGCGTGTCGATCCGTCACTGGGAGGAGTTCGAGGACGTCGCCGACCACTGCACGGTCTGCCACAAGTGCCTGTCGCCGTGTCCGGTCGACATCGACTTCGGCAACGTCTCGATGAACATGAGGAACCTGCTGCGCAAGATGGGGCAGCGGAGCTTCCGCCCGGCGAGCAAGGCGGCCATGGTCTTCCTTAACGCGACCAGCCCGGAGACGATCAAGGTCATGCGCATGGCGATGGTCGACATCGGCTTCAAGGCGCAGCGTGCCGCCAACAACCTGCTCCGCGGCCTCGCCAACGCGCAGACGGCGAAGCCGCCATCGACGGACGGCCGGACGCCGCTCAAGGAGCAGGTGATCCACTTCGTCAACAAGAAGATGCCGGGCGGCCTGCCGACCCGGACGGCGCGCGCGCTCCTCGACATCGAGGACAAGGAGTACGTGCCGATCATCCGCAACCCGAAGGCGACCAATGCCGACAGCGAAGCCGTGTTCTATTTCCCCGGCTGCGGCTCGGAGCGACTGTTCTCGCAGGTCGGCCTCGCCACCCAGGCGATGCTCTGGCACGCCGGCGTGCAGACTGTTCTGCCCCCCGGGTACCTGTGCTGCGGCTACCCGCAGCGCGGCTCGGGCGATTACGACAAGGCCGAGAAGATCATCACCGACAACCGGGTCCTCTTCCATCGCGTCGCCAACACGCTGAACTACCTCGACATCAAGACCGTCGTCGTCAGCTGCGGCACCTGCTACGACCAACTGCAGGGCTACGAGTTCGAGAAGATCTTCCCCGGCTGCCGGATCATCGACATCCACGAGTACCTGCTCGAGAAGGGGATCACTCTCGGCGGCGCGGGCGACTCGCCCGACGCGGCGGCGCCCGGCTACCTTTTCCACGACCCGTGCCACAGCCCGATGAAGCTGCGCGAGCCGCTGACGACGGTGAAGGCGCTGGTCGGCGAGAACGTCAGGAAGAGCGACCGCTGCTGCGGCGAGAGCGGCACGTTCGGCATCAGCCGCCCCGACATCGCGACGCAGGTGCGCTTCCGCAAGGAAGAAGAGCTCAGGAAGGACGAGGTCGTCCTGCGCTCGATGATCGCCTCCGGCCCCGCGGCCACCGCCGAACCCGCGGTCAAGGGCAACCTCAAGATCCTGACGTCGTGCCCGAGCTGCCTGCAAGGGCTGCAGCGCTACAAGGGCGACCTTGCCAACGGCCTGCTCGAGGCCGACTACATCGTCGTCGAGATGGCCAACCGCATCCTCGGCGAGGACTGGCTGCCGGAGTACGTCGAGCGCGCCAACGACGGCGGGATCGAACGCGTGTTGGTATGAGCGGCTGTTGCCGCTCATGCCAACACCCGCGAGCGGGGCAGGGTTGCTCCCTCCCCAGCCCCTCCCTCCGAGAGGGAGGGGCTCTACACTTCGCCGGCCCATGAACGCTCCCGCCACGCCGCATCGACCGGTCTCGATCACCGTTCATCAGCAGTCGCGCGTGCTCGAGGTCGGCTTCGACGACGGCGCGAGCTTCAGGATTCCGTTCGAGCTGATGCGCATCTATTCGCCGTCGGCGGAGGTGCAGGGCCACGGCCCGGGGCAGGAGATCCTGCAGACGGGCAAGCGCGACGTCGAGGTCACCGCGCTCGAGCCGATCGGCAACTACGCGGTGCTGCCGCGCTTCTCCGACGGCCACGACACCGGCATCTTCTCGTGGGACTATCTCTACTTCCTCGGCTCGCAGCAAGCCGAGCTGTGGCAGAAGTACGAAGAGCGGCTCGCCAAGGAAGGCGTCGACCGCGACGCGCCGATGGGCGGCGCGGCCGCCTCGTCGTCCTGCGGCCACTCGCACTAGGCGATGAGCGACACCCACTTCGGCTTCAGCACCGTCGATGAGCAGGCGAAGGCCGAGCGGGTGCGCGGCGTCTTCGATTCGGTGGCGCCGAAGTACGACGTCATGAACGACCTGATGTCGCTCGGGCTGCATCGATTCTGGAAGGCGTATGCGGTCGGCGTCGCCCGAGTGCGCCCCGGCGACTTCGTCCTCGACATCGCCGGCGGGACCGGCGACCTGGCGCGCGCGTTCGCCCGGCCGGCCGGCGCGCGCGGCCTCGTCGTCCACAGCGACATCAACGAATCGATGCTGCGCCAGGGCCGCGATCGCCTGCTCGACGAAGGCATCGTCCTGCCGACATTGCTCTGCGACGCCGAGTCGCTCCCGTTCGCAACCGGGTCGTTCGACCTCGTCAGCGTCGCCTTCGGCCTGCGCAACATGACGCACAAGGACAAGGCGCTCGCCGAGATGGCGCGCGTGCTCAAGCCCGGCGGGCGCCTGCTCGTCCTCGAGTTCTCGAAGGTCGCGGCGCCGCTCGCCAAGGCGTACGACTGGTACTCGTTCAACGTCCTGCCCCGCGTCGGCCAGTGGGTCGCGGGCGACGGCGAGAGCTATCGCTACCTCGCCGAATCGATCCGCGTCCATCCCGACCAGACGACGCTGAAGGCGATGATGAAGACGGCCGGCTTCGGCCACGTCGACGTCCACAACCTCAGCGCCGGCGTCGTCGCCCTCCACGTGGGGATCAAGTGCTGAGCAGCGGCAGGCCGGCGATCCGCCTGGCGCGCCAGTGGCGCGCGCCGCTCTCGCTCGGCCTCGGCGTTCCGCTCCTGCTCGGCAGCTCGCCCGCAGCGGCCGCCGGTGCCGGCGGCGTCGTCGTCGGGGGCGTGACGACCTGGCTCGGCATGTTCGCCGCGCTCCTGGCGCTGCTCGCGCCGCGCCGCCCCGGCGACGTTGCCGGTGCGG
>Ga0068860_100004245_pt1 | contig 14679 bp, 12 predicted proteins | sample KBSSwiS32_FD_66597 | JGI IMG/M metagenome (GOLD analysis project Ga0068860, IMG submission 66597) | Switchgrass rhizosphere microbial communities from Kellogg Biological Station, Michigan, USA - KBS Switchgrass S3-2 | ecosystem: Host-associated > Plants > Roots > Rhizosphere > Soil ... | reverse complement strand
GCCAACAGTAAATTTGTACAAACGGAATTCGGCACCTATCGGTTAAAATTTTTCTTTAGTGAGTCATTAAGCACAGAAAGCGGGGAAGAAGTATCTACCCGTGAAGTAAAAAAAATATTGAGCGATATGGTGGGCGAGGAAAGCAAGAAAAAACCCCTCAGCGATGAAAGGCTAACCGAGCTATTGCAGGAAAAAGGCTATAATATTGCACGTCGCACTGTTGCCAAATACCGCGAGCAATTGAACATACCGGTGGCCAGGCTGAGAAAGGAGCTATAGAATTTTTTATTAATAATTGTAGGCTTACCACTAATGAACGACTGCACTACCCCCTCTCCCAGCGAGAGGGTCGGGGTGAGGTCTAACACCCCGCAATGGAAAAAGAAGCATCAATAGAATTATCAGCCCCTGTAAATAACAATACCTGGCCTTCACCCGTTCGATTGGTCGGCCACCTGGTTTCATTGGTTTTTCACCCACTGTTTATACCGTCTTATATCGCAGCTTTTTTAGTTTATGTGGATCCATATGCGTTTGCCGAGCTGGATGCTAAAAGAAAGCTGTTTAAATTATTCTTTGTTGTTTTCAGTACGGCCTTCCTGCCCCTGTTCAGCGTTCTGTTGATGAAACAGCTGGGTTTTATAAAAAGTATTTTTTTGCGCGATCAAAAAGATAGGATCATCCCCTATATCGTTTGCATGATATTTTATTTCTGGGCCTGGTATGTTGCTAAAAATCTTCATGATAACCCTGCGTTTATTGCCATGTTGCTGGCTGTTTTTTTATCCTGTATTGCTGGCATGATGGCGAACATTTATTATAAAATAAGCATGCATGCCATTGCAGCAGGTGCTCTATTTATTTTATTTCTATGGATGGCATTCAGCGGCAGTCTTGCTACCGGCACATATCTTTCGGCAGTCATTCTTATTACCGGCCTGGTTTGTACGGCCCGTTTCATTGTATCTGATCACAACTCTTTTGAAATATACAGCGGCCTGTTGGTAGGTGGCCTTTGCCAGTTGGTAGCGATTGCTGTAGCAGCCTAAACACCCTAACCCCTGAAGGTGAGATTAACGATCCTGGAAATGTATTTGAGTTATAAAAAAATAATCAGGCTTTGATTGATGTAATTAAAGCCGTGGTTAATGGTTTATGAAATACAAAACTTCAATTAGCTGATTCAAAAACTAATCTTATCTATTTACGAGGCTATAATACGGTAGTCTTAAATCCCCCTTCAGGGGGTTGGGGGGCATAACAAAGCCCAATCATAGGGTACGATTGAGCTGTTGTTGTTTTCCAAACCATCTGTAGGGCGTGTCCAAGCTAACTGTTGAGTATCTTCGATCGGGTCAGGTAGTTCTTTGATGGATGATAAATAAAAAGGCAACTGCCATTTTTAATTGTATTGATAACATTGTTTACCTGGTTGGCAGGTACGGCCGGGCAACCAAAACTTCTTCCATTAAACGGATTGTTTTTTATAAAACTGCCGCTTACATATTCCGATCCGTGAATAACAATATTCCTGGATTCGGCCTTGTCGTTGAAGCCGCTTTCCAGTCCCTCAATTTTTAATGCCAGTCCATGGCCTCCATAATACGTACTTTCTGTTTTATAAAAGCCCAGGCTGCTCATATGGCTATCAGGGTTATTGGAAAAAGCGCGCGCATATTCGGAACCGGATCTTCTCCCATGCGCAACATACGTATTGATTAATACTTTTTGCAGGTTCACGTCAATCACAAAAAAACGTTTGCGGCGGCTCGACTGGCTGAAATCGCAAATGGTTAAAACAGACGCGCGCGCCAGCATTCCTTTTTTCTGCAAATAAGAGTAACCTTTATAGGCGTAGTCGAAAGCCGCTTTGGTAAGACCGAAACTTTTAAGTTTGAGTGCATCATATAGTAAGACCGTTCTGGCTGCAAGGGTTTGACCGCTGCTGCTGTTGGCAATTACTGTAAAACTGGGTGAGGGAATATTGTTACCGGCGTTGTTTTTAGCGGGGATTACCAGTAAAAGGACAAAAAACGTAATTGCCCCAAGGGTTTTTGCATTGGTCTTCATGGATGATCTGGATTTTAAAAATGTTCAACCGCGCTCTCACAAACGGCAACGGCGGCAAAATATTATGATAATTTTATAACTGCAAACGAATAACGCAAAATCTTTTATTGTTTGTGCCGCAAAGGTATTTTGTTTTACTAAATACGTAGTAGCTACAGTTGAATATTAAGGTTTTTTTATGGAATCGGGGTTTTACTATTGTTTATCCGGGGAAAACTCTAATGTATAAATTTTTACCAGCAGCAGAAACAGCGAGATGAGCAGGGGGCCAAAAATAAGCCCTATAAAACCAAACAGGTTAATGCCTATGATAACGCCAAATGCGGTGACCAGCGGGTGAGTGTTGCCAATTTTTTTCTGTATGGAAAAGCGGAAGATACTGTCTACTGTGCTCACAATACCAAATCCATAAATCAGCATGGCAAAACCCTTCCAGGTGTTGCCTTGCGCAAAAAATATAAGTCCAATCGATACATAGGCCGCCGCCGCACCCACCACGGGTAACATAGAGGTGATGCAGGTAACCACAAACCAGAATAATGGCTCTTTAACACCGAGCACCAGGTAACCAATTACACCAATAACCCCCTGGAAAAGAGCAATCAGCGGTATACCGATGGCGTTTGACAACACCATATTTTTTACTTCGCTGGCCACCCGGTTCAGGTTGCTGTCGCTCATCGGTAATATGCGGTACAATGTTCTTTCCATGGCTCTTCCTTCTACCAACATAAAATATAGTATCAAATACATAAAGATCAGCGTGGTGAGCGTATTGAAGGTTGCGCCCAGCAGCGATGGTATATTGCGGGCAAGGAACTCTCCGAGTGATTTGATATAGTTTTCATCAATAAAAGTAAAACCCGTTTTATGCTCTATGTTTTGAACGAACGATTGAAGAGCGGCTATCAGCTCTGAAGAATGTTGTATGGTATAGTTTATTTTTGAGGACATCATATTCACCACCGTTCCAATAGGAGCCAGGATAATAAGAAAGGAGGCAAACATCAGCAGCGCGGCCGCCCAGGAAGGTTTCCATTTGCGCAGGTATATCAGGCGGAACATCCATTTCCGCATAATCACGTACAGGGTAAGCGAACCCAGGAAGGCCGGAATAAAACTCCTTAGTTCACTAAACAATATATAACCCAGCAATACAAGCGCCGAGATAAAGGTCAGTTGCCTTATTCTGCCATCGTTAATATAATCGTTCATTACAGCAAGATAAAAATAAAAACCCACCCTTGGCCGGATGGGTTTAACAAGCTTGCAGATAGCTATATTTTCTTATGCTTCCACTTACCTTGCCTGAACAATAGCCAGGCAATAACCGCCGTGCTGCTTTCTGCTATTGGTATGGCAACAAACACACCTACCGGACCGAAATGCAATATTTTTGCCAGCAACCAGGCCAGCGGCACCTGAAAGCACCAATAGGCGAAAAAATTGATAATGGTAGGTATCCTGGTCTCACCGGCACCATTAAACGCATTTGCATACACCATGCCGATGCCGTAAAAAACAAAACCGGAACTTACTATTCTCACAGTGTCTATGGCATAGGCTGCTACACTTGTTTCTTTTGTAAAAAATGAAATAATCCAGGGCGCAAACACCAGGAAAATAACAGACACGGCGCCCATGAAAACAGCATTGTATTTCGCCGTTCGTTTAACCGATAACACGGCACGTTCCGGCTGTCCCGCGCCAAGGTTTTGCCCTACCAGCGTAGCAGCTGCATTGCTTAATCCCCAGGCGGGTAATAAAAAAAACATAACGATCCGGATGCCGATCTGGTAACCGGCTGAAGCATCACTATGCCCGGTTTGCACTACCAGGCTGGCCAGTACAATCCAGCTACCGGATCCAATTAGAAACTGCAGGGTTCCCGGCCAGGCAATGTTTACCAGCGAACGGATAACCAACCAGTCGGGTTTTAAATGTTTGACGGTAAATCTTACCATGCCCTTGCCATTAAATAAATGATACAATTGGTACGCAACACCAATGCCGCGACCGATGGTTGTGGCCATGGCTGCTCCTGGCAAGCCAAATGCAGGGATGGGGCCTAATCCACGTATCAATAAAGGACAAAGGATAATGTTGCAAATATTGGCGAGCCATAAACTTTTCATGGCCATCATGGCATCGCCGGCGCCGCGGAAAATGCCATTGATTAGAAAAAGCAGCATAATTACCAGGCTTCCGCCCATGATGATATGGGTATAACCTACACCAGACTGAATGGCTGCTTCTTCGGCGCCCATCAGTCGCAATATCTGGCCTGAAAAAATATATCCCGGCACGCTTACCAGTACCGTAATCCCCAGCGATAATAAAACGGCCTGCATGCCGGCCCTGGTAGCTGCAGCAGCATCTTTTTCGCCCACGCGGCGGGCCACCATTGCTGTGGCAGCCATACTGATGCCAATGGCCAATGAGTAAACGATGGTAATAACAGATTCGGTGAGACCCACCGTAGAGGTAGCGTGCTTGCCGAGATGACTCACAAAAAATATATCTACCACGGCAAACACACTTTCCATACACATTTCCAGCACCATGGGTATCGCCAGCAATATCACCGCTTTGCGGATGCTGCCCTGGGTATAGTCCCTGGCTTCGCCATTCATGGATTGTTTGATAACGGTATAGAGTCGTTGTAATTTATTTGCCGGTATAGCAGTAGTAGTTGAAGGCATTGGAAGAAGGTTTTGAATAAATAAAAAGAGGAACTGCAACGCATGCGTTGCAAACAGGTAAAACAATAAGCGGGGAGGTTCTTTACAATGGGGGCGAACCTAGAACATTCTCATATACTGAAATTGCAGGAAGGGTAAAAATAGGAATAATTTTTTAAGCACAATAAGAAAATATTCCGTCTCATCAACAGCCGCCGATCTTTGCTAACTAGTTTTACAAAGTTTAATTTACAGACATCCGTTCAATGGCAGAGCCATCCTTGAGCGAGCAGATGTCTTAAATTGCATAAAATGAATCTAACAACACTGTATCGGCCCATTGGTCAGAAAGAACTTGATCTTATAAAGGAATCAGGCTATAAAAAATTTCCGCCCCGCCTTATCTGGCAGCCTATTTTTTATCCCGTAATGAACCGGGCATACGCTGAGCAAATTGCCCTCCAGTGGAATACCAATGATGAATTTTCCGGCTATGCCGGGCATGTAACTGCTTTTGACTTGCCGCAAAGCTACTTGAATAAATTTCCCATTCAGAATGTCGGTGGCGAAATGCATAATGAGCTATGGGTACCTGCAGAAGAACTGGAAGAATTCAATAGTAATATCATTGGTATAATAAGAGTTGTGCAATCGTTCTACGGGGAGAAATACAAATAGCTGACCTTCCATAATTCTGTGCATTACTCTTTAGTCCACAGCAGGAAGTAAGAAATAAATTATTCCATTAATATGAGCAGAACACTTGTCATCGGCGATATCCACGGCGGGCTAAGAGCACTGGTTCAGGTACTACAAAAAGCAGGTATATCTGCCAGTGACCGGCTTATTTTCCTGGGCGACTATGTAGATGGCTGGAGTGAATCCGCGCAGGTAATGGAATATGTAATTAATCTTGCTGAAAAACAAGAATGTATTTTTATAAAAGGTAATCATGATGCCTGGTGCGAGGATTGGCTGCGCACCGGTCATGCAGATAAAAACTGGTTGTTACATGGCGGGCAGGCAACAGTAAGGAGTTATAGCGCTATCAGCGACAAAACCCAGCTACAACACCTCGATTTTTTCGAAAGAATGGATCTTTATCATGTTGATCAGCAAAACAGATTGTTTATACATGCCGGCTTTACCTCTATGCACGGTCCGCAAAAGGAATTTCAATCATCCAATTTCAGCTGGGATAGAACGCTATGGGAAACAGCGCTCACCCTGGATAAGCAAATTCCAAGGGAATCGGTTTTATTTCCAAAAAGATTAAAACTGTTTGAGGAAATTTATATTGGCCATACACCAACGCTGTTCTACAATGAAACCATTCCGATGAATGGCGCAAATGTATGGAACATAGATACCGGGGCGGCATTTACCGGCAAACTAACGGTGATGGATATTGATACTAAAGATTGCTGGCAAAGTCAACCGGTAAAAGAACTCTACCCAGGTGAATTGGGAAGAAACAGCGATTGATCTTATCGGCGTTCCGGTTAAAAAGAATTGGTAATAACGCACCCCATCATGCAAAGTGATGCAGGGGGTGAGTTAAAGCCAATCCTTTTATAGCGTTATTTAATCTCCTCCAGCCAGCTTTTTACCATCGTTCTGGCGGGCTCTATCACCTCTCTTCCTGCCCTGAAGGCCAGTTTCCACCGATTGCCCTTATGCTCGTACGCGGGGTTGGCAAAATACTTTTTTCCATTCTTCTCTATCAATTGCGCAGTAAAATCGATATTGCCGGTTTCATCCAGGAATTGCTGCAACCTTGTTTTTATAAATGACAACTGGTTGGCGGGGTATTTCATCTCCCACTCTGCGAGCATCTGCTGGTTGGATGCTTCAATAGATGTTAACATCGCGGTATAATTCTTCTTATAATTGTTCAGCATTGCATTATTGGGGTCCTGTGCATCTTTCAGTTGCTGTTTTAAAGTAACCAGGATGGGTTCAAAGATGTGCTTCATACTGGCATCGGCCTTTTTCATATTGGCATCGGTTTCTGTAATGCTTTTTTTGTATTGCTCAATTAACCCGCTGCGCATTTCTTCCGGGCTTTGTATGCTGCTGGGCTTGGGCTTATTGCTTTCACGCAGCTGACTATAGGCCTTTTGAAACGCAGCACTGCTTATATATTGTTTGGTATATGCCAGCAAATCCCGGGTAACGGCGGCCCGGTTCCCGGTTGCTATATTCTTCGCATTGCGCAGGCCATACTGATCAAGATAGCCGCCCAGCAGGCTATTGGTTATTTTTTCATCTGCACTTGTCTTACTGATACCAAGCTGCTCAAGAAAATCTGCTGCGGTTTTTTTTATCGTAAAGGATGAAATGCAGAGGCCTATGGCCAGTAATAAAAGAACAACCATACCTGTCCTGGTGCGCAGGCTGAGTGAATGGGCTGATAATTGTTTCATGATGTAAAGTTTAATGGTAATGGTTTTGAAATTGTTAAGCTGTTGCAGGCTGGAGATCTGCGGCTAGGTTTTTCCTGATGGTATTCCAGCGATGTGCAGGCAGTTCCTTTTCACCCAGGGCCGTCAACGCGTTGAAAACAAAATCGGGCGCCTCTCTTCTAACCATATTCATCCATTCTGCAATTTCATGGTTGCTGAGCGCACGCATCATCCACACCTGGTTCTTTATTATTTTGTCCTGGGGCAGGTTGGCCATAATAGTAGCAGTAATGCCATGCAATTGCTCGTCTGTATAATTGCTCCACAGTATGTTGTTCAGGAAGCTTTCTTCTTTGGCCATGTGCTTCAGGTTAAACACCAGGAACTCTGTGAAGGCAAGCCGTATAGCGCTGCCCATCTCATTTTTTTCTTCTGTTGAAACAGCATGGTGAAACATATTCAGCAACGCGCGCAGCCGGTTGCTAAGCGCATGATCTTCTATATGTTCTTCTTCAAAGGCCGTTGCTGCAGTTGGTTCAAAAACTGTGATGGAAGGCAATACAAACCGGTCTTCTGTTTGCGCATGCCCATCGAACAGGTCCAGCACTTCGCTTACCTGTGCCAGCACCTCGGCGGTTTCTTTTGCGTTGATAAAATCTGTCTGCAGCATTTTGCCGGCAGTGTTGTAAAGCATTTGCCTTAATCCCTTGTGTACCTGGTAAAACATGTTGTACCGTTGCATATAATAAATGGTTTGATGATTTTTACAATTGAATACGAAGTTCAGGCGTGTTCAAAAAAATTACAATGTAAGCCTGTGTGAATTGCTTGTTTGTTTGGATGAGCTGGAAATCAGGAAGCTGTTATCCCGCATTTATTTATTTAATAAACAGCTTCAGTATGGAATATCTTCTTTTCTTTTTTAGCAATGCCCGGATACAACAGGCGTTCTATATGTTTTGTAAACAAAGTGACGGGCTCATATTCGAGAAACTCACCCGATAGCTTACGCACGTTTTGGTTATAGCTGTCGTTTGCCGTTACTTCGTCTACCGCTTTACGGATCTGTTGCGGCAGCGGCGTTTCGGTTTTCAGGTTAATGCCTATTTTAAAAAAGCCCACCCTCGCGCAGATTTCATTTTTTCCCTCATGTATGCCTGCCACCACCATGGGCAAATTATTTTCAATACCCAGCATTACACCACCATAACCGCCGTTGGTAATATAAACATCGGCATAAGGCATTACATCATTAAAAGGAATAAAATCCTCAATAATAAAATTGGGTTGCGGATAAGCAGCTTTCAATTCGCTGGTCTGGGACCCCCCGGTGGTGCAGATTACCAGGGTATTGCTGTTTTTAAATGCTTCCAGTGTGGGCACAATGATTTTTTTTACTTCTTTTTCAACGGTACCCTGGGTTACCAGCACTATTCTTTTATACCGACCCAATTTCTCATTAAACCATTGCTCGCGGAGATGGCCGCAATCATGGGGCAACAGCGGCCCTATAAAATGAATATTTTTACCCAGGTCGCTTCGGTGGTATTCAAAACCGGGCGTTCCGCTTTGCAGCAACAGGTCGGCCTTGCTGATCAGCATGTCAAAAATATTTTCTTTCTGGTGCGGAATGCCGGCTTCATCCAGCACGCGGTGCATTACCTTATTGGGGCCTTTAAAGATAATATGGTTGGAAAGCGTTCTCAGCAATAACTGCTTTACTTTTCCTGCTAATGTATAGGAAGGTGTTAATCCAAGGCCATTGGGCGGCAGATCCCTGGAAGAGCCCATTAGCGGTAATACGCCGATAGAAATTACCGGTATACGCATAATGTCTTTTACAAAAGGAATACCGATGAAAGCACAGTCGGCTACCATCACATCAAAAGGGAAGGTTTTATAAATTTCTTCTATATCAGCCTTATACTCTGGACCCCTTAAAATAAAAGCATGTATAAGATCAAATTTCAGTTTGCCGATTTGTGATTTGTATTTTGTTCTGCCGGGAAATATTTGATCGAAATTGTTGCCACTTACATCAATGGCGCGCTTAAACGGGTAATGGTGGATTTTTAATTTCTTTAATTTACCGGCATAGCCCGATGATGCATACCAACGAACATCGTATCCAATGCCGCTAAGATGGGCAGCCAGGCTGGTTAAGGGGTTAAAATGTCCGTCTGCCGGGAAATTGGCAAACAAGACGCGCGGATGTTTTTTTTCTTTGGTGATTGTATCCATTTTAGAAAGGTTTAATAGTTTGCACAAACCTAACCTGCAATATGGCTACCCAAAAGCAGACATTGCATGAATTGACTATTTCGCGGCATTGATTGGAATGCAACAATGGCTAAACGAAGAGGTTTTTGGAGGGGAATAGAATGACTGATAAAACCCGAGTAACAGGTGCCGCGGATGGATTGTCAGGGCAGCAGTATCAATTGTTCTGGGCAGTGGTTCAATTGGAACCAATATAGCCAGGCGTTTGTTACATTTGATAGTATAAAACTATTTTTCTTGCGGAGATATCTTTTTGCATTGCTGGGTATTATTTGTTTACACATTGCAAATGCGCAACCCGATGCGTTGTTTAATTTTTCGCATTACAGTACATCAACCGGGTTGCCTTCTAACCAGGTCAACAGCGTGGTGCAGGACGAAAAAGGCTATATCTGGATCGGTTCAACAGACGGCCTGATTCGGTTTGACGGTATTCGTTATAAACTGTTCCGGCATAGGGTTTATGATCCCTCTTCCATAGCCGCCAACACCATCTGGAAATTGCTGCTGGATAAAAAGAAAAATCTCTGGCTGCTGATGGCAGATGGCCATGTAGGCATATTCAATACCAGCAATTTTACCTACCGCGATGCAAAAATCCGGTGCAAGAATGAGTCTGCGCTGAAAACGGGCGTGAAAAGATTGACCACCGATAGTGTCGGTAATATTTTTCTTATCATCAACGCCTATGAAGTTCTCACCTGGAATGAAAGCAGGAATGAATTTGCAGTGGAGAATAATTTTTTTTCCACGCCTGCCGGATGGGGATTTACTGCTTTTGCACAGCAACCAGGTACGCAGAAATACTGGATGGGCAGGCAGGGCGGTGGTATTGCCATTTACAACAGGGCCACGGGTAAGTTGAGTTACGAAGGCAACAATACCGAAAACGAACCTGCGGTAGAAAAATTTAAAGGCCAGCAGGTTTTTTCTAATTTTTTGTTTGACACGAAACAGCGTGTATGGTTTAGTATCTGGGCAGGCGGTATTCCCTATGTATATTGTTACGATATAAAAAACCAGCAGCTGGTGGTAGACAGGTATGAATTCTTTTCTGTAATAAAAGATTACAACGAGGTGCAGGGTTTTTTTGAACAGAAAGACGGCACTATCTGGGTGCACGGTGTACGGGTTTTTGCGCAGTACCAGGAGAAGGAAAAAAATTTTGTAATCGTCCCTGCGGGTTATATCAACGAAAGAAGTATCGATTACCGTATCATCACATCGCTATATGAAGATCGCGACCATAATATATGGACGGGTACAGCCAACAATGGACTGTTCCGCTTTAATCCTTCAGAAACCTATTTTATCAATATCAGTCACCGGAATAAAAGAACCGGCAAAAAAGGAGATGGCAACCCACTTTGCTTCGCACTGGACAAGGACAGTACACTGTTAACCGGTATATGGGGCGAAGGACTTTACCGCTACGACAGGAGGTTTAATAATATTCCGCTCAATATCAAACAATCGGGTGGTGACAGCAACTTTGTTGCTTTGTGGAGCATGTGCCATTCGCGCGACGGCCATACCATCTGGATGGGAGGCCAGCCCGGCATTTATGAATATGATCAGGACAATCATTCAGCGAAATATTATAATCCATCGGTCTTCCAGAATCATACAGTTAAACAGGTGGTGGAAGATAATGCTGGCCAGCTCTGGCTGGGCCTGCAAACAATCGGTGTTTTTAAATGGGACCCGGTAAAAGGCAGGGCCCTGTTTGATGCAGGACTATCAAAATTTTCTGCTATACCCGATATGCAGATCAATTTCATGAAAACCGATAAGCAGGGATATGTTTGGATTTGCAGCAGGCAAGCCGGGGTTTACGTGGTAAACCCTGCAACCGATTCCGTAGTGTTGCATTTTCATTCAAAAGGAATTGCTGAGCAACAGTTACCCGAAGACAATAGCACTGCTGTGCTGCAATACAATGACAGCCTGGTGGTGATTACTACTTCTTCGCATATCATGTTGTATAACCGGGTACTGAAAAAACTTTCTTTCATACGTTCGGCCGATATGCTTTCGGGATTCATAACAGCGGTTCAAAAAGACAGCTTGGGAAATTTGTGGATCAGTACTACCAGCGCACTATACCGGTTTAATTTCTATAATGGGATGTTCGTTAGCTACAATCGCGATGACGGTATTACAAGCGATTATTTCCTCCCGGCTTCATCGTTTTCACTGCCCGACGGGCAAATCCTGTTTGGTGCAGCCGGGCAATTTATTGCATTCAATCCCCAGCGCATTGCAAAAGAAAACAAAATGGAAACCGGTAATATTACCCTTACCGATTTTAAAGTAATGAACCAGCCACTGCAGGTGGATTCATTGTTGCAATTACAGCAAATCGCATTGGATCATGATCAAAGCTCGCTGCTGATAGAATTTTCATTGTTGTCGTTTTCAAATTCGTCGTTAATCCAGTATAAGCTTGACGAGCTCGATAAGGACTGGCAAACCGCCGATAAAAATAACCAGGCCATTTATTCTCACCTGCCTCCGGGAGGGTACCACCTGCATTTTCGTACAATCGATCCGGAGGGAAATACAAAGGATAGCAATCTGCAACTACATATAAAAATTGCACCGCCTTTCTGGAAAGCCTGGTGGTTTTACAGCCTGCTGGGCCTCATTGCGGTCTTACTCATTTACTGGTTCGATAAAGAATGGCTGAAACGAAAGGGCGTAATTCAAAAAATGCGCAGCGATATTGCCGGCAACCTGCATGAAGAAGTTAACTCGGCCCTTGGTAATATCAATATCCTGAGCGAGATGGCATTAATGAAATCCGAAAAAGAACCGGAAAAATCGAAAGAATTTATTAGGCAGATACATTCCAGGAGCCATAATATGATTATAGCAATGGATGATATGCTTTGGAGCATTTCGCCCGACAACGACAGCATGGATAAAACGGTTGAGCGGATGCGGGAATACATCGATGCGCTTAAAAACAGGCACCATGTAAATATTGAACTGCTAGTTGATAACGATATTGGCAAACTGGAATTGAATATGAGGTTGCGCTACGAGGCATTCGTACTATTTAAAGAAGGTATTAAAAGCCTGGTTACTGCGGGCGTTAACTATTGTGCAATAGAAATTGGATCGGATAAAAATGAACTGGTATACACCATGCAGTTTAACAACGCAGGAGCCGATATGCAGCAACTGAATAATTTATTGCAGCGCCAGGATATGGAAAAACACATGTCGGCCATCAACGCGGTGCTTAGCGTGAAAGTGCACAAGGCCAATTCTGTTTTTGTATTAAAGGTACCGCTTGAATAGAGGGTATTATTTACCCAGCCATTTTTTAAATTCAGATACTTTTTCCCGGCTTACCAACGCTTCTTTGTCCAGCACCGGCCTCAATCCAAGTATCAATCGGTTTCCAAAATATTCATCAATCTTATCAACACTGTTGATAGATACATAAAATGAACGGCTGATACGGAAATAATTTTCGGGATTCAGCATTTCTTCCAGCTCATCCATGGTATAATCCACTACAAACTTCCGGTTGTCGGTTGTCTTAAAAAAATTCAACCGGCCATCGCTGTAGAAATAGGCGATATCTTCCACATCGATGCTCACCAGTTTCTGTGCATGTTTTACCAGGAAGCGTTTGCGGTATTCTTTCGTTTGTAATTTTTGCTGCAGTTCTTTCACAAGGCTTTCAATACTGATATCCTGTTTTCCGGCTTTTAGCTTTGTGAATTTATTCAGTGCGGCCTGTAATTCCTCTGCCTGTACCGGCTTCAGCAGGTAATCAACGCTGTTTACCTTAAAGGCTTTCAATGCATATTCATCGTATGAGGTAGTAAATATAACCGGGCTTTTCACCTCTGTGAGGTTAAAGATTTCGAAGCTCTGGCCATCGGCCAATTCTATGTCCATCAATATTAAGTCGGGCGCGGGGTTTTGCTGCAACCATTCTACCGAACTTTTAATACTATCGGTGGTGCCTGCAATTTCTACCGGCACACCGGTAACTGTCAGTGTTTTAAGTAGTTTTTTTACAGCAAGTTCCTCGTCTTCTACTATCAGTATTTTCATATAAAACTATTTTAATGTAAATTTTTATTTTCAATACCCGGGTTTTGCTTTTTGCCGGTATTGTTCCAGATAAGCGGCAACACTACCGTAAAATTTTTTTCATCTTCCATTACCTGGAAGCCCGGCTGTTTCAGCAGGTCGTATTTGGCTTTTATATTTTGTAGCCCTATGTTGTTGCTGGGCGCTTTTACCGATCTCCGTTGCAGGTTATTATTTACAACCAGTTTATTGCCGGTAGTAGTAAAAATGTCTATTACCAGCGGTTTGTTTTTAGAAAGCATATTGTGTTTCACAACGTTTTCCACCAATAGTTGCAGGGTAAGCGAAGGCAGCAAATAGGGTCCGTATCGCTTGTCGGCCTGTACATTTATTTCTACTGCCTGCCCATGCCTTGTTTGCAGCAACCGGTAATAGGATTGTATAAATTTCAATTCATTTTCAAGAGTACTCACACCTTCTTCATTATTGCGCAGCAGGTAACGGTACACCTTACTCAGTTCATCCAGGAATACTTCCGCCTTCTGCCGATCTTCGCTGATCAACGACGACAGGGTATTAAAACAATTGAAAAGGAAATGCGGGTTCACCTGGTTTTTCAATGTGTTAAAATCGTGGTGGATGGACATTTGCTCCAGCGTTTCTTTTTCCTCGACGGTTTCCTTGTACTTGTTCAGCAAATAGTCGAGCTCATAGAGCGTTTCAAAGATCAGGTTTACGGAAACCCCTACCAGCAAGCCTTTAAGCAAATGCAGGTTTTGAAGCCGGTAGCCAAGAATATGAAGCCGGTCGTATACAACAAAAATAAGCGGAATGCCCGGCGACATTACCAGGAGCAGTATCGTTATTTTTAGCAATATTCTTTGCCTGGATTGCTTGAGCGAAGCATATTTTTTTTCTGCCCAATGCGTGTATAGCACATGCAGGTAACCGGCCCCAATACCTGCGGCGAAAAGCAATGGCACAGAAAATAGCCAGATGCGGTAATCTCTCCACAACCGGTCTTCGAACATTACCAGGTTCATGATGGCCGTAACCAGCGGCATTGAAAATACAAAACAATATAGCTCCAGGCGCGATGGTTTTATCAGCTTCATACCGTGGCCTCCTCCTTTTTGTGCAACAAAGGAAGACGGATGATTCTTTGCAGTCCATCTTCTTCAATAATCACC
>Ga0068860_100004243_pt1 | contig 14681 bp, 6 predicted proteins | sample KBSSwiS32_FD_66597 | JGI IMG/M metagenome (GOLD analysis project Ga0068860, IMG submission 66597) | Switchgrass rhizosphere microbial communities from Kellogg Biological Station, Michigan, USA - KBS Switchgrass S3-2 | ecosystem: Host-associated > Plants > Roots > Rhizosphere > Soil ... | reverse complement strand
ATAGGCCCCGGTGACGTGCATCCAAGCCCCGCCATTCAAATAAAAAATTATTCAAGAGCGAAATCAGGCTTTGCCAGTGGCGATCCGAAATTCATCGGAACTAATGGGCAAATCATTAATACCTGTGGTACCGTTGCCTTGCCATGGCAAGGCAGTGATCCTGGTCAGCTAAGGACTGGATACTATAATGGGAAAACCTGGCGTGATCCCCTTGTAAATGCGGATTCTCTTTTTAGTGATCAGAGCATCATCCTGTTGCGTTTTGGCGAAATATTAATTAGTAAAGCCGAAGCTCAGTTTAAGAGCGGCGATGCTGCAGGTGCTTTGGCTACCATACAAGTGGTAAGAAATCGGGCCTGGGGCGGTGTTGCACCTGCACCCGTTGAAACCGATGTGATGAAAATAATATTAAATGAATACAGGCATGAAATAAACGGGGAATGGTCTCTTTGGTTTGATCTGAGAAGGTCTGGCAGCCTCGTAGACTATATAAAGGATAAACATGGACTTACTATTCCACAGGGTCGTGATGTATTGCCTATCCCGGCAGCAGCAATTGCAACTAACCCGAAACTGGTACAAAATCCGGGTTATTAATATTTTATTTTGTATTAGCTGTTCCTGTGGGTGCCTGGTAACAAACCGCTTATACCTCAATAAGTTGATTTTAAATTCGAAGACATTAGGAAGACGTTGAGATAAAGCGTGAGAAGTGACATTGGTAAACATCAACAATGATGGTCAAGGATATCCAGGTTCGCCAGGATAAATAAAAACGCGTGTTTACTTGCAAAAAATTAAATTTAGAGAAAGCTATTAAAAGTTTGAGCACTGAACTTACAAAAAGCGGAATCGTTAACTTATCAGGGGGTTTTCAAAATCAACCTTATTAACACGAGAAAACGAGAAAAACAGTTTGTCTTCTTTCAGTCATATCAAACAATATTTATTATTTATTTAACAATATTCATTAACTTTAGTTTACCCACAACATTCCTGCATAACCATCAAATTTATACTTATGAGATCCTGTTCAACAAAAGGTACGATGCCGCTTTTTAGAAGGAGATATTCAGAATTGCGTTCACTCTTAAAGAGTATTGTCACCTGCTCACTTTTCTTGTTTTTGTTCATTTCAACAGCCCTGCCGCAATCAAAAAAAGTGATTGGGAGGGTAACAGACTTCAATGCCGAGCAGGACCTGGCAGGAGTTACAGTAACTCTCGAGGGCACTTCTGTTGCCACGACCACAGATAATTCGGGTTACTATTCTATTGACGTACCCACTTCGAATGCAACCCTATTGTTTTCCTTCGTGGAATTTGCAATGCAAAGAGTTAAGGTAGGCAACAGGCATGTTATTGATGTTACCCTGGTTCCTGAAAACAGGCAACTCAACCAGGTGGTGGTGGTGGGTTACGGAACACAGCAACGTAAGGATTTAACCGGCTCTGTAAGTTCGATAGGTGTGGCACAGATTGAAAAAGTGCCCGTCACTACAATAGACCAGGCAATCCAGGGCAGGTCGGCGGGTGTTAATGTTATTAATAATGATGGCGCACCAGGGGCTGGTGTCCAGGTTCAAATAAGGGGAATCGGCAGTTTGGGAAATAATGATCCCTTGTTTGTGGTGGATGGTTATCCTATTGCCGGGGGTCTTAATACAATTAACCCAAATGATATTGCTTCCATCGACATCCTCAAAGATGCATCAGCAACCGCGATTTATGGTAACAGGGCAGCTAATGGTGTGGTGATCATCAATACCAAGCGGGGTAAAAAAAATGGAGTACAAATTTCTCTTGACGAGTTGATATCTATCCAGGCAGAACCTAAAAGGTTTAAGCTATTGAATGCGGAGCAATGGGGCACGCTGGCTAATGTACAAGCGCCGATAGATGGTTTTGCTACATTGCCTGAATGGAGCAACCCATCGGCTTTACGCACGGTTGACTGGCAGGAAGCAGTTTATCAACAAGGATTAAAGCAAAACTACAACCTTGCAATACGCGGAGGTAATGAAAAAGTTCAAACCGCATTTTCAGCCGGTTACTTTGACCAGAAAGGTATAGTTTTAGGCTCTCATTTTCAAAGAATTAACTTAAGCCTTAACCTGGATTATAGCGCTTATACCTGGCTTAAATCATCATCCAGCTTCAAGTACACAAGGGGTGACAGTAAAGTTCCTTTCGGAACCGGTAGTATAGCTGATTTAAATTCTCTGCCACCATCCATTACAGGGAACAAGCTTACTGATCAGATCAAGGATGGCGATGGTAATTATGGCTTCTATAATCCGAAGGATATAAACATTGGTAATTACACAAACCCTGTGTACTATATAGAAACACTGGATCAGAAAAATCTAAACAATTATTTTCTGGGGACTACTTCACTGGAAGTTACTATATTGAGTGGGTTGAGAGTAAAAACAAACTTAGGAATTAACACCAATGATTATAATGGCTATTACTTTACCCCTTCTGATAACCGCCCGCTGGAACAATATCAGGTAACAACACAAACTGCCCTGGCCAATTATTCTCAAAGCAGTAACAACACATTTGAATGGCTATGGGAAAATACCGTTTCATACGCAAAAACTTTTGGAGATCACAGTATAGATTTAGTTGGAGGTGTTTCTGCACAGAAAAACAATTATCGTCAGTTAAGCTTCCAGGGACAGGGTTCTATAAGCAACGATTTAAGGAATGTAAGTAGTTACCTGGAAACCAGGCGGGATGGTTTCGGTCAAAAATATTCTCTTTCTTCTCAATTTGGAAGGATAAACTACAAGTTTATGGATAGGTACCTTATTACAGGTACAATCAGAAGTGACGGATCTTCAAAATTTGCTACCAATCACAAATATGGCATATTCCCCTCGGGCTCCATTGCATGGAAGGCTAAAGAAGAATCATTTTTGAAAAACGTGAGTGCCATCAGTGATCTTAAGATAAGGGCCAGCTATGGCGAAGTGGGTAACCAGAATAGTGTTGGCCTGTTTCAATATTTAAGCACTTATTCAACAGGAGGCACACAGTCAGAACAAAGTAATGTTGGCTATCCGTTTAACAAAGTTTACCAGCCGGGTCTAATTCTTAGCGCATTGCCTAATCCCGACCTGAAATGGGAAACAACAAAGCTAACCGATATAGGTTTGGATGCAGCATTTTTAAATGGCCGGCTCACATTCACGATTGACTATTACAAGAAAGAGTCAAAAGATTTCCTGCTGAATATTCCGGTGCCCGCACAAACAGGATTTACGACCGCAGCGCGAAATGTGGGTAGCATGCGTAACAGTGGTCTGGAAGTAGCCGCAGATTTCAGGAAATCAAGAACGGAGTTCAGCTATGGAATTAATGTAAATTTTAGTACCATTAATAATAAACTTTTAAGCCTGAATGAAGGCCAAACCACTTTATCCAACCTGCAACTTAATGAGCATAGCTTATTCTTCATTGGCGGCAACAATAACTGGGGTGAATACAGCCAATCAAGAATTGGTGGCCCGGTTGGAGAGTTTTTTGGTTATAAGGCTGATGGGATTTTCCAGACACAGAAAGAAATTGATGACTTAGACGCAATTGCCGCATCTAAATATGGTGTGGGGCAGCTATACTCGGGTACTACTGTAGCGGGCGATCGTAAGTTTGTTGATGTAAATGGCGATGGACATATTACAGCAGATGACCGGGTATCCCTGGGAAGTCCTATTCCTAAGTTTTTTGGATCGGTAAACCTCGATGCTACTTATAAATCATTTGATTTCAACGCGTTTTTTTACGGTGTTTCCGGAAACAAGATTTTTAATTATAATCAAAGAACACTCGAAGACTTTGGCGGAATTTCTAATATCAGCCAGGATTATTTCGTAAACCATTGGACGCCCACTAATCCTTCAAACAGGTATGCAAGGATTACAGCTTTCGATTATAATCATAATGGCAATGGCCGCCCAAATGATACATACATTGAAGACGGAAGTTACCTGCGTTTAAGAAGTCTTCAGGTAGGCTACACATTTCCTTCAAATTTGTCCAGCAGATATCATATAACAAGGCTCAGGTTGTATGTAACAGGACAGAACCTGTTTACTATTACAAAATATAAAGGACTTGACCCTGAAATTGGATTACCGGCACAGAGCGATGGCTCCAGGAGTGTAGCGACATCGGGGATAGACGTAGGTAATTATCCTACATCCAGGTATTACACATTTGGATTAAATGTAACGTTTTAGATAAATATACAAAATTCAAGATATGAAAATTAAACAAAACACTTACGTATTGGCGCTGGGGCTGGCATTATTACTTTTGGCTCCGGTGAGTTGTTCAAAAAAATTCCTGGAACAAACCGATACCACAAATATTTCTGAGAGTACCTTGTTTCACAAAGCAGAGGATGGCGTAGCGCTTATAAACGCCATTTATAACACATTTGATGATGATCCGAACAGTGATCAATTTATGAAAAAGGCGATGTGGTACATTGCCAATTACCTATCCCAGGATTATCATAACTGGGGCGCTGACATATTTTGGACTAATTACAATTTTAATCTTGATAATGGCTCCCTTAGGACTTTGTGGGTGCATTTCTACAAGGGTATTTCAACAGCCAATTCCGCTTTTCCAATCATTGCCAAAATGAAGGATGATAATGTTTTAGATCAAAGTCTGGCAGATCGTTTAACCGGTGAGGCATATTTTTTACGCGGCGTGTTTTATTACTACCTGGCGGCTACTTTCGGGGGGGTGCCATTGGAGTTAGAAATAACAACAACAGGTGGCGGCCTTAATCCCCGGAACACCCAGGATGAAGTATTTGCTTCAGTAGAATCGGACATGATAGCTGCTGCCGGCTTGCTACCCTGGAAGGAAGACCTGCCGGTCAGCGAAAAAGGCAGGGCTACCAAGGGAGCAGCATTGGGCTACCTGGGCGCCGCTCAACTGTGGTTGAAGAAATACACAGAAGCCGTAGCTACCTATAATCAATTGGAAGGAAAATACCAGTTACTGCCAAATTTTGTTGATGTTAATGAATACAACAATCAAAACAACGCGGAATCACTTTTTGAGGTACAATACTTAACTCCGGCAGGCGGAACACGCTCATGGGGTCATTCCAACGACTCACATTGGGTGTCATCTTTTGGTTTTCCGGAAGAACTAACTCATGATTTTGGTTACGATTATGCTGACCCTAAATTGTATCTTTCCTTTGAAACTGGAGATACACGCAAATTGTGTACTGTATTGGGCCCTGGGGATGTACACCCAAGCCCCGCCATTCAAATAAAAAATTATCCGGCAGTAATAGCAGGATTTGCTGCAAATGACCCAACCTATATCGGAACCGATGGGAAAATCATTAATACCTGCGGCACTGTTGCAAAGCCCTGGAAAGGGTCAAATGCTGATCTGCCAAGGTCGGGCTATTATAATGTGAAAACCTGGCGCGATCCAAACATTGTTGATGATAACCAGTTTATGAGTGATCAGAATATTATTATGTTGCGTTATGGTGAGGTATTGGTTAGTAAGGCCGAAGCTCAGTTTAGGAGCGGTGACGCTGCGGGCGCTTTGGCTACTATACAACGGGTAAGAGACCGGGCATGGGGAGGAGTAGCACCCCCACCCGCCGGAACCGATGTTCTGAAGATAATAATAAGTGAATACAGGCATGAAATAGCGGGAGAAATGTCGCTTTGGTTTGATCTTAGAAGATCCGGCGAACATATTAATTATGTACTGAATGAATTTGGAATACAAATTCCTAACGGTCGTGATTTAATGCCTATTCCTTCAACTGAAATTGCAAGCAACCCAACCTTAGAGCAAAATCCCGGGTATAAATAACTCAATTTTTTAATTTTTCAGAAGGCTTTGTAACTTATACAGAGCCTTCTTTTGTTAACAGCCTTTCCCTTATTATTTTTATACCATAATTTAATTTCAAGAGGTATTTTATGAGCCGGTTTAGCATAGTATTTATTTGTTTACTTGTATTGTGGCTGGTTGCCTGTAATAACAAGCATCCATTATTTGAACAAATATCTTCATCCCATTCCGGGATACATTTCAATAACCAGATAACAGAGAACGATTCCATTAATCCCCTTGACATTGTTAACATATATAATGGAGGGGGCGTGGGTATAGGAGACTTTAACAACGATGGCCTGCCGGACATTTATTTCACGGGTAATATGGTACCAAACCGCTTATACCTTAATAAAGGCGATTTTAAATTCGAAGATATCACAGATAAATCGGGAGTAAATGGTTTAGGAAGATGGGGACGTGGCGTATCTGTAATTGACATCAACAATGATGGGTTAATGGATCTTTATGTTTGTAATACCATATATAAAGATTCTCTCAGGAGGCGAAACCTGCTTTATATAAATAGGGGGCTGGATAAAGATGGTATACCGCATTTTGAAGAATCGGGCGGGGGATATGGTTTGGACATTCATGTTCAATCGACCATGGCCAGCTTTTTTGATTATGACAATGATGGTGACCTGGATATGTACCTCACGGTGAATGAGGCTAGTTCCGATTATAATCCGAACAGGTTCGGCAAAAAGGTTAATACGCCTTTCACCCGCAGCATGGGCAGGTTATACCAAAATAACTGGGACAGTTCCGTGAAGCATCCTGTTTTTCATGATGTTTCCGGGCAGGCTGGAATTAACCATGAAGGATTTGGTCATGGAGCAATTATTGCCGACATTAACTGCGATGGCTGGAAGGATATTTATGTAGCAAATGATTTTCTGTCGGATAATATCCTGTATATCAACAATCATGACGGAACTTTCACTGACCATTCAAAGGAGTATTTTAAGCATACATCGTATAATGCAATGGGGCTCGATATTACCGATATAAATAATGATGGGCTCGCTGATGTGATAGAGCTGGATATGAGCCCTGAAGACAATTACCGGAAAAAGATGATGGTGAATGCCAACAACACAGTGACCTATCAGAATTTTGACATGTATGGACATCAGTATCAATACGCGCGAAATACCTTGCAAATTAACCAGGGCCCACGAACCGGGGAAAATGATTCAATTGGAATCCCTGCCTTTAGCGAAATAGGTTTTTTGAGCGGGATTGCCCAGACCGACTGGAGTTGGGCACCTTTGGTGACGGACTTTGATAATGATGGCTACCGGGATATCGTTGTAACCAACGGATTTCCAAAAGATGTATCCGATCATGACTTTATGGTTTACAGGGACAATGCTTTCATATTAACTCCTAAGCTGGTGCTCATAAAACAGATACCAGAAATAAAATTGCACAACTACGCATTTCAAAATAATGGTGATCTTACTTTTAAAGATGCCTCTGACAACTGGGGCTTGAGTTTACCGACATTTTCAAATGGAGCTGCTTTTGCTGATTTTGACAATAACGGCACCCTCGATATGGTAATCAATAATATAAATGATGAGGCTTTAATTTATAAAAATACTTCGCGGGAAACAAATGATAGTGCCAATCATTATTTACAAATAGAGTTTAAAGGCGATCAAAGGAATATTGAAGGATTGGGAGCATGGGCCGATGTATATTATGATAAAGGCAGCCACCAGGTATACGAAAATAATCCCTTCAGGGGTTACCTGTCAACAATGCAATCTATAGCACATTTTGGGCTGGGAAGGTCCGGGATGGTTGACTCTGTCGTGCTCAGGTGGCCCAATGGAAAAAAACAAACCCTGAAGCAGGTAAAGGCGGACCAGGTACTGAAAGTTAATATAGTCGACGCACAGGAAGTGTATTCATGGCAACAGTCCAAACTTGCCGATACAGCATTATTTAAAGAAGTTACCAGCGAAGCGGGAATAAGTTATAAGCACAATGATTTGGATTTTATTGATTTTAATATTCAAACTACATTACCCCACAAACTTTCAGCATACTGTCCTGCACTTGCTGTAGGAGACATAGATGGTAACGGGCTTGATGACCTTATCATCGGCGGTAACTCTTTTATTCATGGCAAGGTATTTTTGCAGCAAAAGAATGGCAAATTTTTGCAAAAGGATTTACCAGGAGAAGAAGGCACTTCGGATGTCTATTTTAAAGATGAGGGACTATTGCTTTTCGATGTAAACGGCGACAGCAGCCTGGATTTATATATTGCCAGCGGAGGATATAGAGATAAAGAGAATAGTTCAAATTACCAGGACAGGCTTTATCTTAATGATGGAAAAGGAGATTTTACACTGGCTGCAAATGCACTCCCAAACAATCATAGCAGTAAGCTTTGCGTAAGAGCTTTTGATTATAACAAGGATGGCAAGCCTGATCTTTTTGTGTCGGGTCGTGTTGATCCCTGGAAGTACCCAAAACCAGTAAGTAGTTTCATTTTTAGAAATGATTCTGATACGGGGCACATTAAATTTACCGACGTGACTGATGAAGTGGCTCCTGATTTAAAAAATATTGGGATGGTTTGTGATGCGCTGTTTACAGATTTTGATGATGACAACCAAATTGATATAATACTGGCTGGTGAATGGATGCCCATAACCTTTTTAAAAAACATGGGCGGAAAATTTAAAAATGTTACCTCAACCTCAGGTATTCATGATAAAACTGGTTGGTGGAATTCGATTGTTGCAGGGGACTTCCGGCATACCGGCAGAACCGATTATATTGTCGGAAATGTAGGCTTAAATACGCTTTACCAGGCAAGCGACCAATACCCGGTGTATATTACTGCAAAGGATTTTGATAACAATGGAGGTTATGAAGCCTTTGTTTCTTTGTATCTTAAAGATCAGGATGGGGAAATGAAAGAGTTTCCAGCCAACGGCAGGGATGATGTTGTAGAAAGATTGCCCGCCATGAAAAAACGGTTTAACAATTTCAAATCATTTGCCATCTCCACGATGGAAGAAGTATTTCCGCCTGAAAAAAGGGCAGGAGCAATTCGTTTAAAGGCCAATATGCTTCAATCATGTTACATCCAGAATGAGGGAGGTGGCAAATTTACAATGATACCGCTGCCAAAAGAGGCACAAATTTCTACTCTGAACGGAATGCTTGCGGATGATTTTGATGGGGATGGAAATTTGGACGTATTAATTAATGGAAATGATTTTGGCACCGAAGTATCTATAGGCAGGTATGACGCTTTAAATGGCTTATTATTAAAGGGTAATGGTGCCGGACAATTTACACCACTTTCTATTCAGCAAAGCGGAATCTATATCCCAGGTAATGGCAAGGCCCTCGTTAAGTTATCGGGAACTTCAGGTAATTATTTGGTCGCGGCCAGCCAGAACAAGGATGCATTAAAATTGTTTGAGCTAAAACGAAAAGTGAAGGTCGTACAAATAAAACCTTCAGAAGTTTCCGCTCTGATTAAATATAAAAATGGGAAAATAGAAAAAAGAGAATTTTATTATGGGTCATCCTTTCTGTCACAGTCTGCAAGGTTTATCAACATAAATGAGAATGTATCAGGCATTACTATACTTGATAATAAGGGACATCAAAGAGTGATTCAGTTTTAAATGCTCAATAATGAATAGGTTTACAACAGCATGATTCTTAAATATATTTAATTTTCACTTTTGACTTTTTAGAGCCAGTTGAGATGTTTATGCAGAAATTTAAAAGTGCCCTGAAGTTTCATTGTATGGCCGCCGTTAAAAAACTCTATGTCTGTCTTGTCCCAGCATTGAACTGTCGTAGAAGTATTTAACAAATTTTGAATAAGCAATATCAGGTTCACTTAACAATAATAATATGAAAATTAAAATGTTTTTTTATCAAAAAACAGCATTAAGATTGAATGATGCAATAACCTTCCTGATCATTGGTCTTTTTAGTATGGGGAATGCAAAAACTTTCGCTCATCCAAATTCCGGCACTTCAAAGATAAACAGATTCCTGGCTTCTGTTGTTAAAGTAGATATCAGTCCGAATACACCGAAACAGCTGCTTGGATATGGGGCACGTCTTTCAACAGGTATACACGACCGCATTTATCACCGGATAATCGCCCTTGACGATGGCACAACACAATTTTTCCTGGTATCTTCCGATATCTGTGAGGTATCGCCTTCAGAATACGATCATGTGGCAGCAATCCTGCAAAAAAAGCTGGGCATCAGCCCGGTCAATTTCTGGTGGTCAGTCACTCATACACATTCGGCTCCTGAAGTTGGAGTGCCGGGTTTGAACGAAGTTTTCCTGGGTGACCGTTACAAGCATGCAGTGGATACTGCCTATACTTCATTCATTGAACAAACACTCATCAATGGAATAATGGAAGCGAGAGAAAAACTTGAACCTGCAAGGTTAGGAGTCGGTTGGGGCTTTTCGCAGGCCAATATAAACCGCCGGGCAGTGGATGTTGATGGAAAAGCTTCGCTGGGTCTCAATCCTGACGGACCTGTTGACAGGCGCATAGGGCTCATCCGGCTTGAAAAAAAGGATGGAAGTCTTCTTGCCCTGATTGCAAACTATCCCATACATGGTACCGTATTGGGACCTGACCAGCTGGAGATCAGCGGAGATGTTTTGGGTGTGGTGTCAGAATATGCAGAGCAGAAAGCAGGTGCGCCTGTTTTATTTATAAATGGCGCGGCAGGAAATCTTGCGCCGATTTACAGCGTTTATCCTAACCCGGAAAAAGGGCACCTGGGTCAATTCCGTGTTTTACTGGGTGATAAGATCCTTGATGCAAATAAAAAGATATTATCAACTTCAGATTCTGTAAAATTATTTACAGGCACTTTAACTATTGAGAGCCCGCGAAAGGTAAACCTCAACTGGTCGTCAGACCTTGTTAATTACACCACTACTACAAAGAATGGTATTAATATGGTTAAGCTGCCTCTTCGTTTTCTCAAGATTAACAATGACGTGGCGATATGGTCAGCACCACTTGAACTGTTTTGTGAAATATCAAATGAAGTCCGCGACCGGTCACCGTTTCCATTTACATTTTATTACGGATATACCAACGGATCGCTGGGTTATCTTCCATCGGAGGCGGAGTGGAAATATGAGGGATATGAAGTGGAGGTATCTCCTTTTGTGCAAGCAATGGCAAGGCACCTTACAGAGGCTGTTGTTGGATACCTTCAGGGTGAAATGCGTAGTACAGGTGCAGATCGTTCCAAACCAAAGAATAACATTAATCCCCTGTAAGACGGGAAAAGTGAGAGGTGAGAGCTTATCATTTATGACATTAGGTTTGGGTGGACTTACACCGGATTTTAAACATACTAAGTAATATGAAGCAATTATCCAGGATCCCTGTCAAAAATGTTGATGCAAACTTTGAGAGGGAACCTCTTTTCCCATTCCACTTTAAAGGGAGTGTAATTACTGAGATCTGGCAAGTCGCGGCATACCTTGAAGGGGAATCAGGCATCAGTAAAATTGGACTGGGAGGGCAAAGTATCCTATGGTCTGACCCCAAAGTATTTGCCAGCCACTCTGCAAGTGGTGGCGATACCCTCATGTTTGCAATGAGTGAAAGGGCATTGCAAATAATGAAGGGCAATTCGTTCACAAACCCAATTGAATTGCTCGATGAGCTCTTACCGGAAGTTTACGCCTATGGAAAGAAAATTACAGGGAATCCGGATCTGAGGAAAACCTTCGCATTGAATTCGCTGGTATGTGTCGACAACGCCGCATGGTTATTATATGCCGCAGAAAATAAGTTGAAGAGCTTTGACGATATGATTCCTGATGTCTATAAGCCTGGTTTGTCCTGGCGACACGATAAAGTGGCGAGGATACTGTCATTCAGCGCCGCTTCAGATGTTGCAACAATTAAAACAGCGGCAGATGAGGGATATTTCATCAAGATGAAGATTGGTTCGGAAGGCACTCAAAAAGAAATGCTTGAAAAGGATATAGCTTTTTTGTCAGCAGTTCATTCCACCATCGGACATTATAAAACTCCTTATACCAAAGACGGCAAAATCCATTACTTTTTAGATTCCAATGGAAGGTATGAAAAGAAGGATTCTTTTCTGCGCTTCCTGGATCATGCAAAAAAAATTGGAGCTATTGATCAGATTGCAGTGATTGAAGAACCATTTGCAGAAAATAATGAAACCTATGTGGGTGATATGGGAGTTATGATTGCAGCTGATGAAAGCGCCCACACGGTTGAAGATTCTGCCAGGCGGATTGAACAAGGCTATAAAGTAATTGTGTTAAAAGGAATAGCTAAAACGCTAAGTATGACCTTGAAAATTGCCCAACTTGCTTATGAAAAGGAGGTTCAGCGTTTTTGTGCTGACTTAACGGTTAACCCGATCCTGGTAGACTGGAACAAATGTGTTGCTGCCCGTTTACCGTCTTTACCCGATATAAATATAGGTGTACTGGAATCGAATGGTCCTCTGTATTATAAAAACTGGCAGAAAATGATGACCTATCATCCGAAGGCCGGAGCTATATGGACACAAACCCGCAATGGAGCATATTACACGGACAAATCTTTTTATGACGAAAGTGGAGGCATCTTTGATCCATCGGCACATTATGTTGAATTATTTAAAAATGCCGGCAAATGATCAGATGCAAAAAATCTGTTTGCCAGCTCTGCATTGACTGCTTGCGATTTACCGGATTTAGCGGGTCTATTGCTCCGAAAAAAAATTGCATTGGGTAAGAAGCATGATTTTGTGTACATTGGTTTTATTAATTTATCTGCTAATTTATAAGGTATAACTATTACCATAAAAAGTGCAGGCAACGAAATCATGGTAGCAATGCTGCGTAGTTCATAATAAAAAATATAGGAATTTATATTAGAAGCGGTCTAAAAACGAAATTTTCGTTACCCATCTTGCGGTTGGTGGGACACCAACCGCGGCGGACCGCAGTGGCCGGTGTCCCCACCGGCCACTTTTAAGATCATAAGGTATTCTGGAATCGTTTTTAGATACCTTCTTAAAATGATACTTATGAGTAATGAGAAAAACAATTCACGGAGAAATTTTATAAAAAATTCGTCTCTTGGTTTGGGTGTAGGAATAGTGGGTGCATCCATTCCTTCTACCATTACTGCCAATCCTTCTATTAGAACTTCCAATCCTCCTACCAGAACTAATAACCTTGCAGAAAATAAAAAATTACCTACAGAAATACGTGTAGCCAGTGTAGATCTAAGATCATATTTGCCGCCCGATAGCACAACGGAATCCAGAGTAAAACGAATTCTCGAAAGAATGGAAGAGGTTACCGGGATGCAGCCTGATATTATTTGTCTGCCTGAATTATTTGGTATCGCGGGGGTAGAGGAACAAAAAACGTTAAGCGAAATAGCGGAGGATGAAAAGGTTCCGGGTCCGGTTACAGGCAGGATAGCAGCGTTCGCAAAGAAATATAGTTGTTACGTTGTATGTCCTGTGATCACAAAAAAAGAAGGGAATTTTTACAATAGCAGCCTCCTCGTTGACCGAAAAGGGAGCATCGCCGGCGTGTATCATAAAATGCATCCCGTAAAAACGGAAATTTACCCCAACGAGGCTTTTAAAGGGGGTGGCATTGCACCAGGTGCAATTGATCAGCCCGTCATTGAGACAGACTTCGGAAAAGTGGGTATGCAGATATCTTATGATGCAAACTGGGCTGACGGATGGGATAACCTTAAGAAAAAAGGTGCAGACCTCGTGCTGTTCGCGTCAGCGTTCCCCGGCGGCAGAATGCTGAATTATTATGCCCTGAAAAACGAGTATTACATCGTATCCGGCACGACTGGAGAGGCGCGGGTTATTGATACATCAGGAAATGATCTTGATTGCACAAGTGATTTTGTACGATATGCATGGGCTACAATAAACCTCGAGAAGGTGAATGTAGATATCTGGCCAGCAAACAGACAAATTCCTGCGCTGTATAAAAAGTATGGAAACAGGATTGGTATCAGGGTCTGGACCAGCACAGATATTATCACTATTGAAAGCCGCGATCCTCAGCTAAAGCTTTCAAGTGTGTTAAAAGAGTTTGACATACCAGTCCTTTCCGAATACTTAAAAAGTGAGACAGGTATTCAGGATAAATACAGATCAGCGAATTCTAAAATATAAAGAACCATTCGCTAATGGACAAAGTAAAAAAAGAAAACCGGCTTCCCCGCGAAGTATGGGTTGCAGGCATTAGCCTGAAAGGGCTTTGGCCGGTAGAAACTATTGAGAAAAGAATGAAAGATATTCTTGAAAGGATGGAGAATGTTTATGCATTTGAACCTGACATTATATGCCTGCCTGAAATGATAAATATATCGTGGGTAGAGGAAGCAGAGAAATCAAAGACATTATCAGACATTGCAGAAGATGAGATTTCTCATGGTCCAATTACAAGCATGCTGGCGGAAGTGGCCCGGAAGCAGAATTGTTACATCACATGCCCCATCATAACAAAGAAGGATGAACATTTTTATAACAGCTCGATTCTGCTGAACCGCCAGGGAAAGACCGAGGGCATATTTCATAAAGTTCATCCCGTATCAACGGAGATAATTCCCGAAAAAGACTTCAAAGACGGCGGGGTTACACCGGGGCCAGTCAGACCTGGGGTTTTTAAAACAGATTTTGGAAATGTAGGAATGCAGATTTGTTTTGATGCTAACTGGACCGAAAGCTGGCATTCTTTAAAAGAAGATGGCGC
>Ga0068860_100004241_pt1 | contig 14687 bp, 14 predicted proteins | sample KBSSwiS32_FD_66597 | JGI IMG/M metagenome (GOLD analysis project Ga0068860, IMG submission 66597) | Switchgrass rhizosphere microbial communities from Kellogg Biological Station, Michigan, USA - KBS Switchgrass S3-2 | ecosystem: Host-associated > Plants > Roots > Rhizosphere > Soil ... | reverse complement strand
TGCAATCCCGTCGTCGGCTCATCCAGGATGTAGAGCACCCGGCTCGCCTGCGAAGGCTTGGCCGTCGCATTTGCCGAGCGCACCTGCGCCAGGTGAGCCGCCAGCTTCACCCGCTGCGCCTCGCCGCCCGACAGCGTCGTTGCCGATTGCCCCAGCCGTAGATATCCAAGACCCACCTCATCCAGCACCGCCAGCTTCTCCAGCAGCCGTGTCTGCCCCGCAAAAAATCGCAGCGCTTCCTTGACCGTCATCTGCAGCACTTCGTGAATGCTCTTCCCCTTGTACTGCACTTGCAGGATCCGCGCCTGGTACCGCGTACCGTTGCAGTCCTCGCAAGGAAGCTCCACGTCCGCCAGGAACTGCATCTCCACCGTTACCGTGCCATCACCCTCGCACGTGTTGCAGCGCCCGCCCGGCACGTTGAACGAGAAGTGTCCGGGCGTAAGACTTAACTTCTTCGCATCCGGCTGCGCGGCAAACAACTCGCGGATCAGATCGAATCCCTTGATGTACGTAATCGGATTCGAGCGCGGCGTCCGTCCGATCGGCGTCTGGTCCACCAGGACCACATCATTTAGCCTCTCCACGCCTGTCAATGACCGGAACACTCCTGAGGGATCGCCCCCATCCGTCTGTCCCAGAGCCCGCGCCACTGCGCGATACAACACCTGGTGCACAAGGGTCGACTTCCCTGAACCCGACACGCCTGTGACTGCCACCAGCATGCCCAGCGGAATCTCGACGCTCAAGCCATGCAGATTATTCGCCTCAGCGCCCTTCAGTACCAGCTTCTCGCGCCCGCGCTCGCGTCTCCGCGTCGGCACCGGAATCGCGATCTTCCCTGACAGATATCTGCCCGTCAGCGAATTGGGATTCGCCTCGATCTCCGCCAGCACACCCTCGGCAAGAATTTTTCCGCCAAACTCACCCGCCCCTGGCCCGAGGTCCAGCAGATGATCCGCCGCCCTCAACACATCCGAATCGTGCTCGACAACAACAATTGTGTTGCCGAGATCCCGCAGCTCTTTCAAAATCCGAATCAGCCGGTCCGTATCCCTCGTGTGCAGCCCGATCGAAGGCTCATCCAGGACATAGAGTGTGCCGACGAGCTGCGACCCCAGTGAAGTCGCAAGCTGAATCCTCTGCGCCTCTCCCCCCGACAACGTCGAAGCCAGCCGGTCCAGCGTCAGATACTCCAGGCCCACCGCATCCAGGAATCCAAGCCGTTGCCGCACCTCTTCCAGAATCGGCCCCGCAATCTCTTCCTGCATGGGACTCAGTTTCACGTTCGCAAAGAAGTCCTTCGCCTTGGCAATCGTAAGCGCAGCAGACTGGCAGATATTCAACTCTCCGTATTCTTCCGCCTTGATGCGCACGGCCCGTGCTTCGGCCCTCAGCCGTTGCCCGCGGCACTCCGGGCACTCCGCGTACCCGCGATACTTGCTCAACATCACGCGCACGTGCAGCTTGTATTTCTTTCGCTCCATCGCTGCGAAAAACCCGTGCACCCCTTCGAAAGCCCCTTTGCCGCGCAGCACAATTTCGCGCGCCGCCTCGCTCATCTCGCGCCACGGCACGTCCATCGGTATCCCGAGCGCGCCGGCCTGCTTCTTCATATCCGTGAACCACGACCGGTACTTCGGACGGTTCCACGGATCAATCGCGCCTTCACTCAGGCTCAGTCCTTTGTCTGGGATCACAAGATTCAAATCGTAGTCGACGGTGTTGCCGAATCCCTGGCACCGTGGGCACGCTCCAAACGGATTGTTGAAGCTGAACAGCCGCGGCTCCGGCTCCTTCCCCGGCCTGTGGCAACTCGTGCACTCATACTCCCCGGAGAACCTGCGCCGAACCCTTTCCGCATCCTCTTCGCGAGGAATAGTCTCAAAGATCACGTCGCCCGACTCGCGATAGGCAATCTCCGCCGCATCCACGATGCGAGCCCTGTTCTCCGCGCTCACCACGATCCGGTCGAGCAGCACATACACCGGCTGCGCAAAATCCACATCGATCAGTGACTCCGGGGTAGAAAATTCATAGATCTTTCCGTCCTGATAGAGCCGGTTGAATCCCGATCCGCGCAGCTCCAGCAGCCGCGCCTTCATCCCTTCGCTCAGAGGCTCCGCAACGGCAACCGCGCTCGACGACTTCTTCGCCGCCTTCGTCGACCCTTTCCCGCGCTTCACGGGTGTGGTTGATGTCTGAGGCACAGCTGGTGTTTCGTGCTTAACCGGAAACAGCGCATGCAGCCGGGTTCCCTCTCCCAGCCCCATCACTACGTCCGCAACCTCGTCAATCGAGTTTCGCTTCACCAGCCCGTCGCAATAGATGCAGTGCACCTCGCCGCAACGCGCATACAGCAGCCTCAGGTAGTCATAGATCTCCGTAGCCGTAGCCACTGTCGATCGCGGATTCCGGGTCGTGTTCTTCTGCTTGATGGCAATCGCCGGAGCCAGCCCGTCGATCTCATCCACATCCGGCTTTTCGATTCGCTCTAGAAACTGCCGCGCATACGCCGACAGCGATTCCACGTACCGACGCTGCCCCTCCGCGTAGATCGTGTCGAACGCAAGCGAACTCTTCCCCGATCCAGACACGCCGCTGACTACCGTCAACTTGCCATGCGGAATCTCACAGGAAATATTCTTCAAATTGTGGGTCCGCGCACCGCGGATGACGATCGCGTCGTTCGATGAACTCAAAGGGAAAACACCGGGATGAAATGTTCCGGCAACGCCACAGAGCGCTCAGAGAGGCTCAGCGCGCAACCGTCCATTCTTCATTATAAAGCGCAGAGCCGCCCTTGCGTCGCGCGCAATCACGGCGAGACTCGGATCCCGTTTGGGTTCAAACGCTGCTTCAGAAAAAAGAGGAAGTTGTCGCGCGCCACTCGCCGATTATCTCTCAGCATTCCCGGCTTTCTTCAAATCCCGGGCGGGCGCGCTACACAGAGAACCACAAAGAAACTAGGCAGCCAAAGCCGAACCCGCGCGAACTGTTGCCGCAGCGAGTGACGGTAAAGAAGAGTATTGCGGTTCCGCCATCATGTCTTCCTCGCGGTTCAGGATGGCCGACAAACTCATCAGCACTTCCGAAGCGCACGCGGGACATTGATTGGCATTGTTCCCAATCGCGTTGCAATCCTGGCAAAGATACGCACTGGCCAGTGGAAAATGTTGGAGCATCAGGTACGACTCAACATCGCCCGATCTTCTTGAAGCGGTGGAAAGCATATTTGTCACCTGGTGTTCTGGGGATTTGCAGGGTCTAAAGGCACCCGGCATGTGTACTGATGAAATGATGCCCCAGCATTGGCCAAAGATGCTCTCCACTTAAGTGAATCGGGGCTCACGAAAGAGGCAATTTGGGGGTTACTTGGCTCGTCTCCTCAGTTACTTGAGGACTAGTGACGCATCGCACAAAGTCTATTACGAAAGTCGTAGTACCGCTTCCAACTCTAAGTAGATCCCAGCCTTACAGACCAATTTCTTGACTGAAAGTATTTATGGCGACCGCGACCCAGGTAACCATCCCATCCTGGGGCACGGATCGCCCCGAACCTACTTTGTAAACGGCTTTTGCATATTGTCGAACTCGTGTTCCCGTTCAATACCCTTGTGCGCCAGCTTGTCGGCTTCACGCTCGGCCCGTTCCCGCTCGTTCGGGACCGGATTGATCCGCTTATCCGTATGGGTTGGCTCAGGACGATCCGGGACATTCATGTTCTGAGGATTCGTATCTACCATGCTTTTCCTCCCAGCCGTCTTCGATGCGGCTGCAGCACAGCACGGATGTACGCCCGTCACAGGCGGTTGTTAAGTCAGCCGGTTCGTCGCCGCCACCTTCCCGTACCACAGTCCCGAATCCTTGATCGTCCGCTTCTGATCCCGGTAGTCCACATAGATCAGCCCGTACCGCTCCGTGTGACCGTTTGACCATTCGAAGTTGTCGATCAGGCTCCACGCATGGAAGGAACGCACCTTCGCGCCGTCCTTGATCGCCCGCGCCAGCTCCGCCAGTTCCTGTTGAAACCAAGCAATCCTCCGCGTGTCCGGTACGCGCCCGTTCTCCTTCGCATACGGCGCGTCGAGGTAGCCGCATCCGCTTTCGGTGATCTCAATAACCGGGTGATCGTACTCGCCCGAGATCTGCATCACCAGGTCATAGATTCCCCGAGGCCAGACTTCCAGCCCCGATTCTGTGAGAGGTCCTTCCGTCGGCATCTCCGCCCGGAAGCGCGTGTATGGATCGCGCCCCGTGGCAGGGTCCGCTTCGATCTCCGTCCCGCTGAACCCTCCGCCGCTGAACGCCTGCACCTTGCTTGCGTCGGAAACGAAACGCCGCGTGTAGTAGTGGAATCCCACCCAGTCCAGAGGCGCGTGCATAATCTCCTCATCGCCAGGCTTCACGCCCATCTTGTCGTAGGGAGCCTCCCCAACAAACGCCTTCGGATAGTGTCCCTTCATTGCCGCTTCCAGCAGGAACACGTTATTCATCGCGTGATAACGAGCCGCCGCCGCACGATCTTCCTCAGAGTCCGTCTTCGGATACGCCGGACACATCCCGTATGCGCTTCCGACTGTAGCTTTCGAAGACGCCGCCTTGATCGACCGTAGCGCCTGTCCCTGCGCCAAAGTCAGCGTATGAATTGCCTTGAGGAAGTCATCGAAGTTTGCACGGCACGGCGCCAACGCACCCACACCATATCCCATGTACGCCACCGACCACGGCATGTTGAATGGCGCCCAGATCGTAATTCGATCTCCGAGATGCTTCGCCAGAATGCCCGCATAATCGGCGTAATAACCTGCCAGGTCGCGATTGGGCCATCCACCCTTGTCCTCCAGCGCCTGTGGCAGGTCCCAGTGATAGATCGTGCAAAACGGCCTGAGCCCGTTTTCCAGCATGCCATCCACAAGCCGGCTGTAATGATCGATACCCTTCATATTCGGAGCACCCGTCCCTGAAGGCTGAATCCGCGGCCATGAAATTGAGAATCGATAGCTCTTCTGGTTGAGCTTCTTCGCAAGTGCCAGATCCTGGGCATAGAGATGGTATTGATCGCACGCCACGTCCGCGTTTGTTCCGCCCTTCACCTTGCCCGGAGTATGCGTAAACCGGTCCCAGATCGACTCGCCCTTCCCGTCCTCATTCCACGCACCCTCCACTTGGAACGCCGCAGTCGCCGTCCCCCACAGAAACCCTTCCGGAAACCGCGCAGCCTCAATCTCGCTCTGCGCAATCGCTCCCGGCGCCTGTGCATGTCCCGCGCCTGCCACTTGCGGAACCCTGTTCACACTCGTCGCTGACAGAATTCGTTCACCTACGAGTGCTCCACCCGCCGCCGCCAGTGAACTCCCCAGAAACCCACGACGATCCATATTTCCTCCAGCGCGGCAAACCTAACACCGTCAAATCATGTAGTCAATCGTTTCACTAAACCCTCCGCTCCTCACGCTGAGTTTCATGATGAGCGGAGTTGCGCAGCGGATGCTGTCGAAACACCCGTGGTTGATTGAGAGGCTCCTTCGGCGTCAAAGAAAAGTCCTTCAAAAGCTTACGAAGACAAGTCCGAAGATCTCGAATCTGCTTCAAGCCTCTCGGTCCGTCTAACCCTGAGCAGCCCGATAAACTTCTATTGAGGTACCTGTGCGTCTCTTCACGATCTTCTGTGCTCTTCTCTGCTCACCGGCTCTCATCCTCTCCCAGGATCAGAAGCCGCCGCAGCCTCCCACCGCTCAATCCGAGCAGAAGGCCCAGGCAGAGCCACGCACTGCCCCCGAACTCGCCGACGCCGAAGCCTCCATCGCCACTTCCGATTGGAAAACCGCCTCCACCAAACTCGATTCCTACCTCCTCACCCACGCAAACGACTCCCGCGCCCTCTTCGACGCCGGTTACGTCGCCGACCACCAGGACCAGCTCGATCGTGCCGCCGGGTTCTATCGCCGCGCCATCGAGGCCAATCCCAACTCATTCGAGTCTCACCTTGGACTGGGCCTGCTCCTTGCACGGCAAGGCAAACGCGACGAAGCTCATTCTGAACTCGTTGCCGCCACCACCCTCGATCCCGGTGACGCCGGCCCGGTACTGAAAGCCCGCGCATGGCGCGCTCTCGCCCAGCTCGATAAACCCGACCCCAACGGTGAAGGAAATGCCAACGTCGCCTCAACCGAACTGCTCGAAGCCTTGAAGATCAGCCCGGAAACCCCCGACGACACCCTGCTCGCCGCCGATCTCGCCGAAGACACAGGCAATCACGATTCCGCTGAAGCCGCCTATCGCCGCGTCCTCGCCGGCAATTCGAAATCCGTCGCCGCGAACTCAGGCCTTGCCCATGTCCTCATCGAGCGAAAGCAATACCCGGAAGCGGAAAAGCTGGTCCGGGCCGCCTTGCAGCAGGAGCCCGAAAATCCAGTCCTCAACGCGCAACTTGCGACGGTTCTCGCAGCGCAAAACAACGCCGATGCCCTGCCGCTCCTGCAAAAGCTGCACGCAGCCCATCCCGAAAACACCGCTGTCTCGAACATGTTGGCCGACGTCCTCGCGGAATCCGGAGACACCGCTGGCTCCGACAAGATCTACACCACTCTCCTGGCCAGGAACCCTGACGACATCTCCGTGCTCGTCGCCCACGGCCAGAACCTCGTTCGTCAACAGGAGTACGCTCAGGCTCTAGTGATGTTCGACAAAGCGGCAAGGCTCGACTCCGCCAGCGCCGACGCCTGGAGTGGAATCGCATTCACCGCATCGAAACTCCACCAGCCATCTGTCGCCATTCACGCTCTCACCATGCGCTCGAAATTTCTTCCTGATGTACCGGCAACCTACTTTCTTTGGGCCACATCGTATGACACATTGAACGAGAGGGTGGCCGCTATCACCTACTACCACCACTTCTTAGAATCGTCCGGCGGCAAATTCCCTGATCAGGAATGGCAGGCCAAGCAGCGGCTCCTGGTACTCGAGAAGAAGAGATAGAAAGAACGGGCATTCATCCTAATACCTTAGTTGAGCCCGTTTCGATGGTACTTAAACGCTTGAAGCTTTTCACTTGCACATTTTCCCGGGTTGCTCCTATAGTCTGATCACCACCTGGCCAAATGCTGGCACCTGTTCAAGTTCGGGCAGATTGACAGTTCCGGGGGCCCTTTCTCTTTGAGAAAGGCAAGTGATTCTAAACACTGGCAAGGAACTGGAGTTCTGCTCTAATCCCGCTCTAGCGGAGGTTCCTCATGCGGTCTCAGGCGTGGTCGGCAACCGTAATCGCTATCGCAGTGCTGGCAATCCCTGCCTGCGCATCTTCCCCAGATGCAAAACCCATCGATCAACAGACCATTTCTGCCCTTGAGGCCCGCATCCCCACCGCTCAACCCCGTGAACAGGCTTTTCTCTATGCCGAGCTCATTCACCAGATGACCGAGTTCAGCATGAAGCAGTACGCTGCTGGCGAAACTGGTAAGGCCACCGATCTGCTTAAGCAGATCCAGAACATTACCAGAAAACTCCATCTCAGCATGGGCGACAACAATAAACGCCTCAAGAATGCCGAGATTCTTCTCCGTCACACCGCCTTCCGACTCACGGAATTCCTTCATAACAGCAGCTCTGACGATCGGGATGTGGTCGAAGCTACTCTGGCTCAAGTGAATAAGGCGGAGAGCGAGACCATGCTCGAGGTCTTCCACAAGTAAACAGCTCCACCTTCCAGGCCTGCCAGATTCACCCCGCTCGAGTTGCGCTCGTTGCCCCTCCAACCATGATGTGATTGAATGGACGCAAGGTTACTGCGCATCTCATGCGTTCCCGCATCCATCTTCCCGCCGCCATTCTCCTCTCGGCCCTCATAAGCTCCAGCGCCCTCGCACAAAAACAGCACCACGATCCCCTCACGGAAGCGCAGGTCGACAAAATCCGCGAGGCTGGAATCGATCCAAATCAGCGCGTCAAACTCTACACCGGATATATCAACGAACACGTCATCGCCGTCAAAGCTCTGACCAATCGAGGCAAGTCCGAGGCGCGCGTACACCGTCTCGATCAGGAACTACAGGACGTTGCCACGCTCATGGATGAGCTCGGTTCCAATCTCGACGAGTATTCCGACCGCCACGCCGACATGCGTACCGCGCTCAAAACTCTGGCCGAAGAATCCCAGCAATGGCTTCGCACGCTCCGTGCCCTCGCCGGCGAAAGCGGTTTCGACCTCTCTCGTAAAGAAGCTATTGAAGCGGGCCAGGATGTTGCAGATCAATCCCAGCGCCTCTTCACCGAGCAGACCACTTATTTCGACACTCACAAAGAGGAACGCGGCCAGGAACGCGCCGAACCCAAGCCCGAGTAAACCCGCAAACGGGTCGCGCACTCAATTACCGCGTCGTCTTCTAACTTCCTCGTTCCCTTGGTCCCTGGTTCCCGGCGTCTCGTTTCCTGCTCCCCCCATATGCTAATTTCAGATTTGGTGACTGTAGATCTCATTCCAATTTTTGAACAGGAATATCGTGCATTACGCCCCCGGGCGCCGATCCCTCCAATCGCGGTTCGCTTTCGCCGTTTCACATCGCTGAACACCACAATCCGTCTGCGCGAAGGCAAGATTTTCGTAAGCCTCTCCGACCTGATCGAAGGCGCGCCAGAAAGTGTCCTTCGCGCGATCGCCCACATCCTGCTCGCCAAGCTCTACAAAAAGCCCATCGACGCAGCGCACAATGTACGCTTCAAGCGATTCACAACCAGCGCGGCCGTGACGCGGCAAACCGAGCTCATCCGCCACGCGCGCGGCAGCAAGCGCTACACCGGTCCTTCGGGCCATTTCTACAACCTCGAAGAAGTTTTCGATTCTTTGAACCTACGCTTCTTTAACGGATTGCTCGGTCGCCCCGATCTCACCTGGAGTGAAGGCATGGCACGCCGTTCCCTGGGCCACTACGACGCAGCTCATAACACCATCGTCGTCAGCCGAGTCTTCGATCGTCCTTCAAGTCCACGCTATGCGATCGAGTACCTTCTCTACCACGAGATGCTGCACCTTAAGCATCCAGTTCGTATGCGCGGCCTTCGCCGCTGCGTGCACTCCCGCGAGTTCAAAGCCGACGAAGCCCGCTTCCCCCAACTCCGCGAAGCCCTCGCCTTCCTCAAACGCCTCTAGTTCATCATCGTTCCGGGTAAACCGCAGCCTCATTCACGATATCTGGACAAACATAGACAATCGGCACTGAGTGCCATCTCACCCTGAAATCGTTAAACCGCATTCGATCGCTCATGTCAGCGCTGTTTTCGAGCGTTTTTGCGCTCTCCTGGCGACTTTTCGAAACTTTCTGGGTCTGCATTGTCAGGACTGGGTTCCCTCCCAATCCTCTCATCGCCAATGCTTCGCAACTCCAACATACCTAGGGGTTTACCCAGTTACGACAGGTCGCGGCATCTGCGACACTCAATGGAGACCCCAAAACCCCAACGCCCAGGCTTGAGGTTAAAGAGAGGTGTTCTTTGTCCTTTTCTGGAGGGTCTTCTCAACTGCAACCAGAACCATTGGGCCTCTCAGTCTTGCTGTTTTCGTCGCCGCGGTCTGCAGATACCAGGGTTTTGCTGAACCGGACAAGGAACAAATGGCAACGCTTCAGGCATCACGGCGCGTACTCATTCTCGACGACGAACAGATCATCGCCAACACGCTGGCTCTCATCCTTAACCGAAACGGCTTTGAGGCCCAGGCCGTCTACACCGCTCAGGATGCAATCACGACGGCGGCCCAGCTCTACCCCGACGTTCTCATCAGTGACGTCATCATGGAAGGAATGACTGGCATCGATGCGGCGATTCGCATCTCTCAGCTTGTTCCCAGCTGTCGAATCATTCTGTTTTCAGGTCAGGCCGCCACAGCAGATCTGCTGCAGCGCGCCGAGGCCGACGGTCATCACTTTGAGATCCTCGTCAAGCCCATCCATCCGCGCGTGCTGCTCGAGCGCCTCGCTGATACTGGTCAGGACGCTTAGCCGTTCGCTTCCAGAGACGTTGAAAGCAAGGGAAGAAAGACCGAGAAGACCGTCCAGCTCTTTCCCGGTTCTGTGCTGCTCCGCACTTTGATCATTCCCTCGTGCTTGCGAACAATATTCGAGCTCACCCACAAGCCAAGTCCCGTGCCCACTTCCCTCTTCGTCGTGAAGAATGGCTCGAACAGCTTCTTCCTGAGCTCCTGATCGATACCTGGACCGTTGTCGCTCACAGTAAGCCGGACACCCTGCCGCATAGCGCCGCTGCGCTCTTGAGCGCGCGTAACCCGGATCGCGATGCGACCGGCGTTCGGCACCGCGTCGATGCTGTTGTTCAAAAGGTTCGCGAAGAGCTGGCGTAGCTCACCAGGTATGCCAACAATTGTCGGATCCTGTTTGATCTGCGTCTCAATCGAGATCTGCTTGTTCCGTGCCCTCGTGGAGAACACCGACACCAGCGGGATCACCAGTTCGCCAAGCGCCAGTTCACGAGCTCCCTTGGTCTCACGATAGAAACCAAGCGTCTGTTTCGTCAGGAGCGCGACACGGGAAAGTTCCTGCTGCGCCTGCTGCAGGAACTTCTTTCCGTCTTCGTCCGTCATGCAGTTCTGAGCCAGGTAAACCAGGTTCGTCACTGCCTCGAGTGGGTTGTTGATCTCGTGCGCGATCGTCGCCGCCATCCTGCCCACTGTCGCGAGCCTCTCGGTCGTATGCAGCGCTTTCTCCACTTTCTTCTGCTGCGAAATGTCCCGCGAGATGCTCGCCACGCCCGCAATCCTTCCACCCTCATCGAAAACCGGAGAGAGCGTAAGCGAGACCTCGATGACCTCGCCATCCTTTCGTTTTCGAACCGTTTCGAAATGTTCCGTCCGTTCCCCGCGGGCCACCGCCGACATAATCCGATCCTCATCGGCAAACACTTCCGGTGGGATAATCTTCCGGATCGACTGTCCTATCATCTCGTCAGTGGTGAATCCGAACATTCGCTCCGCGCACGGGTTCCAGCTGGTTACGATTCCGTTCAAGTCTTTCCCGATAACCGCGTCGTCCGATGATTCCACAATCGCCGCAAGCCTCTGCGACGCATACAACGCTTTCTGTAAACGCGTCTGACTCTCCTCAATCTCGCGCCTGATCTCAAACTCTCCGCTGATATCTGTACTGGTTCCAAACCAGCGCGTGATCCCGCCGGCTGCGTCGCGAGCTGGCACCGCTCGTGTCAGAAATGGTCGGAATTCGCCGTTCTTGTCCCGTAATCGCGACACCATCTCAAATGGATCGCCCGTTGCAAGGGAACCGCTCCACTTCCTCAACACATCGTCCAGACCTTGCGGATCATGCACCGACCGCCATCCCCATCCGCAATTCTGATCGGGCGTCGTTCCCGTGTAGTCGTACCAGCGCTGATTGAACCAGTGCACATAGCCATCCGGGTCTGCCATCCACACCAACTGGGGCATCGCGTCTGCCAGACTACGAAATTCCTCTTCTCGTCGGCTTAAAGCCTCCTCGGCCAGCTTCCGGTTTGTGATATCCCCAACGACTCCAAAGAACCGCGACGATCCAACCATCCGGCGGCCTTTCGAGTGGTGGTAACGAATGCCCCGCTCCGGATGTTCATACCGGTACTCGAGTTCCATAGCTCCGGTCCGCTGGCACTCCGCCATCGCAAACCGCACGCGTGGCAAGTCCGCCGCAAATACCCGCGACGACCAGGTCCGATAGATCTCCTCGTCTGAGGCGTGGGAATCGGTTCCATACATGCGGTGCATCTCCGGTGACAGCGTCCTCGTGTTCTCCACCGGGTCCCACTCCCAGGTCCCGATCTCAGCAGCCTCCTGTGCTAACCGAAAACGCTCTTCGCTCTGCTCCAGAACGCGCCGGGTCACAACACGCTCTGTCATATCCACTGCGAGCACGAAAATCCCTTCTACCTCACCCTTCCCCGAAACAATCGGGTCATAGGTGAAATCGAAATAGCGATCTTCTTGTGTGCCGCTCGCGGCCTGATAGAGCGACGCCTTGAAGTCTTTTCCGCAATAGGGGGTGCCGGTGCGGAATACGCCGTCCAGCAATTCGAGAATCCCCGAGCCTTGCAGTTCAGGCAGCGCCTCGCGTATCGGCAACCCCAGCAGGTCCGCCGCGCTCTCTCGCCCGGTCGCACGAACGTAGTGCTCATTCACAAACTGGTAGCGGTGATCCTTGCCGTCGAGATATGCGATTGCGAGAGGAGCCTGCCCGAGCAACCCTCTCAGTCTGGCCTCGATATCCCTTGGTTCCCCACTTGTGAGTTCCAAGGCGTCACGGTACAGAATCGCCATCGATCGTCGCGCTCCAGGGGTCGTTTTAGTACGCGCGGCAATTCACCAACGCAGCTCGATCAGTGGTCTGACCGTTCTGCATTCACGACGTGCCTTGGTTGGAAAACCGGAACGGCGTCAGAATAGACCGAGGGTCAGAGAGGCGCAAACAACCACCCCAATACGCCTATTCAGCTTGGATAGACAAATCGCTTTTTCAGGTTGTCTAAGTTGCCGAACAAAGTCCGACGGGTCTCAACTCGTCCTGCCTAAGCAGCCTTCCCCACCGGAGCAGTCTTCGCATCCGGCTCGGTAACCGGGTGCCGGCTCGCCCACCAAACCAACCCCGCTCCCACCACAACCGATCCCAGGCTTGCCAGTTGAGCGTTTGATAAATCAGCCAGAACCTTCGGGTTACGCCGGATAAACTCCACAAGGAAACGGGCAATCCCGCTCAAAATCAGATACTCGCCTACTAGCGCGCCGGTGCCGTGCCGCTTTCCGCCTCGCCACCAGAGATACCAGCCGATTACCAATCCCATCGCGAATTCATACAGAGGCGTCGGATGAACTCGCACTCCCGGAGGCGTGGGTTCAATCCCATTTGGAAAGCTCATCCCCCACGGCAATTTTGTCTCGACTCCATAGCACCCGTCGCCCGAAAGGAAACACCCGATCCGGCCGATACCATAGCCGATCGCCGCCGCAGGCGCGGCCAGGTCAAGTGTTCGCAATGAGCCGATCTTTGCCCACCAACCCTGAAACAGCAGCGCGGAAATCCCGAATACAAGCCCACCGAACCACGCAAAACCCGCCGTGTCCCAGAGCACCCGCCAACCCATATCTCGAAACTCACTTGGCGTATCGATCACGTGCCAGAGCTTCGCGCCGACGATCCCCGCCAGCACCGCGATCGCCACCATCCCTACAGCGTCCGCATCCAGGCTCGCTCTCTTGAAGCTGCGATCCATCACAAAGGCCGCAGCCACGGCCGCAAGCCATAACATCAATCCGAATGTCGGAATGCTGAAATGCCACAGATGTATATAGGGAATCATTCCTCTTCAGTATAGACGCCCATCAGTTCAACGCCGTTACAAGCTCGCAGTCAACTGGACACCGGGTTTTTCACAGAAACCCTCTCGTTTCACCACCTTCTCAGGCGATACTTGATCCATGGCCACCATTACCTATCAGGGACTCGAGGTTCTCTACACGCGTCAGCAGATAGCCGAAAAGGTCGCGGAGATGGGCGCGCGGATTGCCCGCGACCTCCATGACGAAAAACTGGTAATGGTGGGCGTCCTCAAAGGTGCTGCAATCTTCCTTGCTGACCTTGCCCGCTCCGTGAATGTCGACACCACCTTCGATTTCGTTGCAGTATCCAGCTATGGAAAGGGCCAGCGATCCTCCGGCGCCGTCAAACTCATCAAGGATCTGGATGAGCCCATCGAAGGCAAAAACGTCCTCATCGTCGAAGACATCCTCGACACCGGCCTCACGCTCTCATACCTCCGCAAAGTATTCCTTCAACAGAAACCCAAGACCTTGCGCATTGCCGCACTCCTCGACAAGCCCTCCCGCCGCATCGAGAAGATCGATGCAGATTACGTCGGATTCTCCATACCAAACTTATTCGTCATCGGTTATGGAATGGACTATGCCGAGCGCTACCGCAACCTGCCCGATATCTGCCTTATGGCGCCCGATCACCCTGAATAGTCCAGCCCTGAGGCAATCCTCCATGTCTGAACGTGAAGTTCTCTCTTCCGCCTATCGCGATTTCAATGCCCGTAACATTGATGACGTAATCTCTCGCATGCACCCGCAAGTCGAATGGGCGAACGGAATGGAAGGCGGCCACGTCCATGGAAGAGATGCTGTGCGCGATTACTGGACGCGTCAATTTACAACACTTAACCCTCACGTCGAACCCGTAGCCATTGAACCCGGCCAAAGCAATAACTGGGTCGTTACCGTCCACCAGGTCGTCCACGATCTGAAAGGCAACCTCCTTGTGGATACAACCGTCTACCATACGTACCAATTCCGCGAGGGCCTGATCGCCCGCATGGATATAGCTCAGACCAGCCCAGTTGCTGGTTAAAACGCATGATCAGCCTGTTGGTTCCTTTCGTCATCTCCGTACCTCGATTGCCAATGGCCCGGCAGATACCCAGGGACTATACTCAACAGCCGGTGTAAGCACGCAAAGCCGCCGTAATCCAAAAGAGCGGTGTTGAACGAGGAGCAAGAAAATGGCATCAATTACCCCGATCCGGGATGAAGAACTAGATTTTGACCACGGAACTTTCGACTCAGCCGCATTCACAAAGCAGACGCTCTCTTCCTGGCAATCTCTTGCTCAGGTCATAGACCATACCCTTCTCAAACC
>Ga0068860_100004237_pt1 | contig 14692 bp, 12 predicted proteins | sample KBSSwiS32_FD_66597 | JGI IMG/M metagenome (GOLD analysis project Ga0068860, IMG submission 66597) | Switchgrass rhizosphere microbial communities from Kellogg Biological Station, Michigan, USA - KBS Switchgrass S3-2 | ecosystem: Host-associated > Plants > Roots > Rhizosphere > Soil ... | reverse complement strand
TATTGGCGGAATGCTTACCGGTGTGGTGTTGGGTATATTTATTATTCCTGTTCTATTTGTCATTTTTCAATGGCTGCAGGAAAAAATCGTTGGTGAGCCCAAACAACAAATCACAGGCCATTTGGCAGAATAAATTTTATAATGAACAAATAAAAGATATGATGATTCAGAATAAAAATAACAAGTCGCAATCATTGATAAGAGGAATATTTTTAGTGGTTCGCCGTGTCCTTTGTGTTCCTTTTTCTGCATTACGAAGAACACAAAGTGGGCGCAAAGGGCACAAAGTGTTTTTTTCAAATTGGTTGATCCCGCTTCTTATTATAGTTTTTATTTCTTCCTGTAAAGTTGGAAAAGAATATCAGCGGCCGACATTAGAGTTACCCAATCAATTCACCAATGTGAGTTTTGCCGATACCAGCAGCATTGCTGACATAGAATGGAAAAAGTTTTTCACTGATCCTACTTTGCAGGGCTTAATAGAAAAAGGAATAACTTATAATCATGATTTATTGCTGGCAATAAAAAGAGTTGATGTTGCGCAGCAACAGGTGAAACAGGCGAAACTTTTACAATTGCCCGAACTGGATTTTCAAATCACCGGACAGATCAGCCGTCCCTCAAACAATAGCCTCAACGGACTTAGTCTAAAAAGTTTTTTGGGCAAAAGTTATGTTGAAAATTATCAAACCCTCGTCAACCTGTCATGGGAAGCTGATATATGGGGAAAACTACGTGGCCAGAAAGAGGCAACACTTGCTGAATATCTTCAAACATACGAAGCAGCGAAAGCCGTGCAGACGCAATTAGTAGCCAACATCGCACAGGGATTTTCTAACCTGCTGATGCTGGATAAACAATTAGATATTTCCCGCCGGAACCTTTTATTAAGTGACAGCTTCTTAATTGCAACACGTTTACTTAAAGATGCAGGTATGGGAAACCTGTTAGCTGTTCAGCAGGCAGAATCACAAAAGCAGTCCACTGCCTTATTAATTCCACAACTGGAAGAAAGTATTGCTTTGCAGGAAAATGCTTTGCAGGTTCTAACCGGGCAGCTTCCTGGTACTGTTTCACGCAGTGTATCATTAAATGATTTTTCAATTACCGATAGTCTTTCTACAGGATTACCTGCTTCTATGGTCAGCCGGAGACCCGACGTTCGTTCAAATGAGATGGTGTTGGTAGCAGCTAATGCAAAGCTAGGTATCGCCCAGGCAAACCTCTATCCTGCATTGAACATAACTGCCGGTGGTGGATTGGAATCCTTTAAAGCCAGCAACTGGTTCAATATTCCTAATTCATTGTTTGGTTTGGCAACAGGTTCAATAGTTCAACCTGTTTTTAAAAGGAGAGAATTAAAAACGCAATTTGAAATAGCTAAGTTACAAAGAGAACAGGCGGTTATCCAGTTCAGGCAATCAGTGTTACAGGCAACAGGTGAGGTAGCTAATGCACTGGTTCAGATAGATAAGTTAAAACAACAGCAAACAATTGCGACAGCGCGGGTCGATACTTTACATCGTGCCGTAATCAATGCGCAGCTCTTATTCAGAAGTGACCTGGCTAATTACCTGGAAGTAATAACCGCACAAGGGAATGCTTTACAGGCTGAACTGGATCTTGCATCTATCCAGCGCCAGCAATTAGCGGCAACAATAGAACTGTATCGCGCTCTTGGCGGTGGATGGAAATAGGTGAGGGGGTTACCGGAAACGATGGCAACCTGTCTCTGCTATCCACCCGGTGCGAATCATTTAACTGGTTCCTCAAAACGGTATATGAATTTGGATACAAGACTTGCTCACCTGAACTTTTGGAGTTTTAATGGAAGCAGCAATAAATGCGATAGTTTACGGTTAGTTCAATAATCGTTCTTAATTTTATACCGCAATTATTAACCTAACGTACAACAAAAACATTTTACCAGGAAAAATCATAACAATCAGGAATCAAAATTATAGTTCACTTTTTAAAAATGAAATAATGGAAAATAAAACAAAATGGGTTATCGATCCCGTCCACAGTGAGATTGCTTTTAAGGTAAAACATCTTATGATTACCAATGTAAAAGGCGTCTTCAAAGAATTCGAGGCAAGCATCTATACAACAGGTGACGATTTTATGTCGGCAGAAGTTGACTTCTGGATGAACCCTGCATCGGTTGACACTGGCAGTGCAGATAGAAATGCACACTTGAAAAGTGCCGACTTTTTTGATGTGGAAAATCATAAAGAAATAACATTTACAGCCAACACGTATGAGAAAGTTGATAACGATGGCAGCTATGAATTATATGGAGATTTAACGATCAAAGGAATTACGAAAAGGATAAAACTGGATGTTGAATTTGGGGGTGTTGTGAAAGATCCGTGGGGTAATGAAAAAGCGGGATTTTCTATTAATGGGAAGATCAATCGTAAGGACTGGGGGTTGAATTGGAATGCGGCACTGGAAGCGGGTGGATTTTTAGTAAGCGATGATGTAATGATTAGCTGTGAGGTGCAATTATTAAAATCAAATGAAGAACCTTCTTATGCTGAGGCCGGTCAGTCAGTAAAGAGCGCCGATAATTAAAAAAATCGATTCACGAGCGGAAAGTTCATGATGGCTCAAGTAACGCATGGACCTATAATACACTGCAGTGTTCTACTTGTAATAGCAATTGTGCGGGGGGTGTTATAGATCTTCCTGCAAAAGGCTGGCAGGTGCATTTTTAGTTTTAAACCACCAATACATTGGCACCCCGGTGAGCATGAGTACAGCGCCAATCGCGGCTTCCCTTGGCCGGCTGAAAATTGTATTGAAAAGCAGGCATGCACAAAACAGAATCACCACTGCGGGTACCACAGGATAACCCCATACTTTGTATGGCCTCGGGGCGTCCGGCATTCTTTTGCGAAGTATAAACACACCCAAAGTTGTTGCACCATAATAAATAAAGACAGCAAAAATGATCATATCTGTAAGCTGGTCGAATGTTCCTGACAGTACAAGCAGGCATGCCCATACAGACTGATACAGCAATGAATTGGCAGGAACATGCTTGTTGTTAAGCCTGGCAACTTTCTTAAAAAACAATCCCTCTTTTGCCATTGCATAATAGGGTCGGCAGCTTACAAACATCGTCGCGTTACAGCAGCCGAGTGTCGTAACTAAAATAAGCATTGAAATAAACAATACACCATTTTGGCCCCAGAAGCTTCTCACCGCTTCTACTGCCGCAATCTTATTTCCTGACTTGTAAATTGCATCCAATTGTTCCGTTGACAATAAAGCCAGGTAGGTTGCATTTACCAAAAGATACACAGCGATCACCATTAGAATGCCAATTGCAATGCCCCTTGGAAGGGTGCGGTTCACATTTTTAATTTCACCCCCTACATAACCAACCGAAGCCCAGCCCTGGTAAGCCCAAAATGCTGCCAGCATTGCAGTGAAAACGGCGCTTACGGTAACAGGGAAATTATTATCGGTCTGCAATTGAATATTACTGATATGTGCGTGTCCGCCTGTTAATCCGAAAATAATAATGCTGAAGATACCGGCAAATACCAGTAACAATATGGCCATGCTTACTCCGGCCCCGGTTTTTATCCCCTTTGAATTTATCCATGTGAGAATAACGATAAGTATTATGGCAGTGAGTTTTATATTCAGGTCAGCGAATGGATAAAACACTCCGCCGATACTAAGGTGCGCCAGGGACGGAAGAAGAAGGGGCAAATGAATAATGCTGTTGAGTGACTGTGCAAATAAATATGCCAAAGCTGAAATAGATGCCGTTTGTATAACAGTAAACAGGCTCCATCCAAACATGAATGCAAAGAAACGATTGTATATCTTTTTATAATAGACATACTCACCCCCGGTATCTGCCAAAAGCCCGGCAACTTCGGCATTGCACAATGCCCCAAATAAACTTATAACGCCTGCCATTACCCATGCTATAAGTACCCATCCGGACGAATGCAACTCTGCAGCCATCGGGGCTACCTTTTTATAAACACCTGAACCAATAATGTTTCCAATTACTACCACTACCACAAGCCGGAGACCGAGGGACCTTGAAAGGGTTGATGTGCTCATTTTCTTTTAGATACTTTTTGAATTGATGCGATAAGATAACACAAAAAATCAAGGCTGCCTGTATGTAGCCACGGCTCATGAATAAAAGAGGCCACGTTTCTTCTTTTTTGGAAAAGGATCATGGATCTTTTTCAGCTAATTAATCTTATTTTGAAGTATGATCCATTGTTCTACATATGCACGAAAAAAATGCATTAATAAAATTAAACTTAAGATTATGAGGATGCACAAATTCATGATCCCTTTGTTAATGGGCACATTAGGGTTCATATGCACTTATGGGCAAAAAACATTAGCTGAAAAATTAGGCTATCCTAAAGATTCAAAACTGCTTATCATTCACGCAGATGATGTTGGCCTTTCGCATTCAGAAGATGCTGCTACTATAACAGCCCTGGAAAAAAAAGGCGTCAACTCGGCCAGCATTATGGTGCCATGTCCATGGTTTCCTGAAATTGCGGGGTATGCAAAACAACATCCTGAAGTTGATTGGGGCATTCATCTTACATTAACGTCTGAATGGAAAAATTATAAGTGGGGCGGGGTTTCATCTTCAAATGAAATTTCCAGCCTCCTTGATAAAGATGGGTATATGTATGCCTCGGTTGAAGATTTTGGCAAAAATGCAAAGCCCGCAGATGTTGAAAAGGAAATAAAGGCCCAAATTGAAAAAGCTATTTCTTCAGGGATCAAAATAACACATATTGATAGCCACATGGGAAGTATCCTGGCATCTCCCGAACTGATAGCTATTTATGAAAAGATTGGCAGGCAATATCGTTTGCCGGTATTCGTCCCTGTAAATTACATTCGAATGATCGCACCGGGGCTGGTAAAATACATTGATACAACCAGCATTTCAATAGTAAACAATTTTGCCATGGCTTACCCGGCGGTTCCTGCTGATAAATGGAATGAATTCTACATCAAATTTCTTCAAAACCTTCAACCTGGTTTAAATGAACTTATATTTCATCTTGCATTTAATGATGATGAATGTAAAGCGATAACAATTGATCATCCTGATTATGGCGCCGCATGGCGTCAAAGAGATTTTGATTGTGCAATAAGCGAAGAGTTTACAACATTATTGAAAAAAGATCATGTACAATTAATAACATGGGGAGATATTCAAAAGGTTATGTACAATACTAAATAGCTGCAAATGAATTGATAACGGTTATGCGTAAACGTAAATTTGACGGGACACAAGTTTTCCTTTATCTTTTGATTGTCTGTCATATTAACAACCATAATTAAATACTCATTATAGCGCCAGAACAACAATACCTGTCATTGAAGTAACTGCTAACGGTTATGGGTAATCGTAAACAGAGATCTACCGCGGCAACTATCGGTTTAGCCGCCATTCGGGAGTGAATTTTTCTCTTGGCGATCATTGCTGTTTTTTTGTAAAAGCAGCTACTGGCGCTGGTTTTAACAGATATTGATTCCTCTTAACGTGAAAAAAAGCCGGGCAAGTTGATTTGCGCGCTGGTTTTTAGCGTTCTACTTTTACATCATGGTTGTTTGGAATGAGGAAGAATTTAACATTAATCTTTAATCTAAATTTTACTTTATGAAACAAGCAACAAAAACAACAAGAATGATTGCAATGGGTTTATTTACCCTTTGCACAATGGGATTAGCGGGGGCTACTTTTGCCGGTTCAAAATCTGATGATCCGATAGAATTTAAATACATCGGCAAAATCAAAAGCCGGCCAGTATTTCAGCTTAACCTGAATAACAACGAAGCGGAAATATATCTCATCAGTATAAAAGATGAAAACTACGATTTGTTGTATTCTGAAAAAGTGAAAGCAAATGATCCAAACCTCTCCAGGAATTATGCACTGGATATTGACGAAGACGATCTAAATGCCCCCGGATTTGCCGTAACGGTTGAAGTAATATCAACAACAACGCATGTAAAACAGGTTTATAAAATCAGCTCGCATAGAAGTGTGACTGAAAAGATTATCGTGGCCAAATTGTGATGCCGGCGAAATTAAATTTTCATTGAAACCATCATTAAGACCTGCCGGCGACAAGCCGGCAGGCTTTTATGTGGGGACAGTAAAAAGCAATGCGAGATTTTTCATCGTTTAAAACCCGTCTGTATTGGTTTTATTATTTTCGCGTAATTGATTATGAAACTCATTACAATTCAATTCCCATAGATTGACAGGTTGTTTAAAATTTAACCAACCCGGAATGGTTTCATAGGTCTTAATAAATCTAAAACCCGCTTTTTTCAAAGTATGGTTGGGTGCAGGATTTAAAGCATAGGGCTGACAAAATATTTTCTGAAGATTAAATTTTTGAAAATAATAGTTAACTGATTCCTTAACAAACCAGGTTCCGTCACCTTTATTACGATTGCCTGCATGCCAAAGGTGTAAATGCATATAAGCTTCCTTTCCGAAAACGATATCATTAATATTTGAATGTCCAACCGACACCCCCTCCATTTGCCAGATGACGTAGTATAATTTCTTTTGTTCGGGGGGTTGCGCGAAATCGTTTGAAATAATTCTTTCCCACTCTTTTTTAGCCGGGAGCTTATTGATATCAACTCCTAACGCTTTCAAAAATTCAGGACTGGACCCCAGGAAATAATCAATAATTAAATTGAAGTCGGCCTTTGTAATTTCTCTAACACTTCTTATCATTGTTTTTTTCTGCCTGTTAACTTTTTAGATTAGCCAGATATCTGAGTTGATCTCTATACTAAAGAGCAATCTTTTTGACACGTTGCAATTATTTATAGTACCGTTACTTTAACATATAAGCTACTACTGTTTTAGCATTGAAGGTGGGTACATAAACAATGTGTTTAGCAGTATCGTAACCAATATCAGCGGTATTCTTTTTCTCAATATGGGTATCCAGTAAGATCTCCACATTACCGGCGGCAGTTACATAGAAAATATAACCAACCCAGGCTGTTAAAATAAAATCACCATTGCCTACGGGTTCAATCCCATCAATACCTTCCGGCAATTGTGCAATGTTGGTTATTTGTTTTTGTGCATTTGCTTTAATAAAAGATTTTCCGGAACCGATGAACAATTCGTCCCCAATACACTTTAGACCGTTTACTCCGTTTACGTTAGACAAATAGAGTTCTGGCTTATCATTTTCTATTCTCCAGATCCTGGCAGTTTTTGAATCGGAGACGTACACGATTCCTTTATCGGTGATTGTTATATCATTCAATCCACTGGCACTGTCAATATTTATCTTCTTTTCAACCCGCCCATTTTTAATATCTATCACCGCAACGATATTAATATCTGCAACAAATAACCTGTTGTTATAAATACCCATTCCTTTTGGAGCACTAAGGCCGGTGATCCAGGTAGAATCGTAACTTTTACCATCGGCCGTGAGTTTCCCTATACCACCTTTACCATCAGCATCCCAGCCCGCACCGTCAATAAGAGAAATATATAAAATATTTTTACCTGCATCTGGCAAAACTGATTCCGGCACAGCCACAATGGTGTCTGTTTGCCATATTTTTTCTAATGAATGTTTCTGGGCAAATGAATTAATTAATGCGCAGGAAAAGAAGAGGGCTAAGATATATTTCATAACATAATTTTGCGGTAAAGATAGTAAGGTATGTACAAATTTGTAATATGACTTTAATTCCGTTTTTCACTAACCAACCCAGCCGAAAACGCAGAACTTACTCCTCTCTTCCAAACAATTTTCTCAGCTCTTCTTTGGAATCATCCAATATTTTCTTTTGTCCTGCTGAAATGTTTTTTCCACCCCGGTTTTCGTAAAAATTTATCATTGACATAGCGGATTGAAATGGCTCTGCCTTTTTACGTTTGCTTTTTTCTGCCGATTTCTTTAATGAAGTCGCTATCTCGTTTGGATCTTTTGATTTAAAAATATCCTTCTCCAGGTCCAAAGCATTACTATGTTCGGTAACTGACTTTGACCATTTTTTGGGTGGGGCCTTTTTTGCCCCTTGTTTTTTGGCTGTGACTGTTTGCATGAGTATTTTATTTAAAAAAACACAGCAATCATAATACCATTTTATATACTCAATTTTTAAAATTTAGTTTTATAACGCGATGGGCAGGCCAATAGAGCGATTGCATCATTTTCCCTGGATTCATGAAGTTTTTATGATTGAAAAATCTAGAGCAAATAGAAACTTTTGCAGCTTTGCGTTGGTAAAAGTTTATATAATTTTATTTATTTTACATTGCGTGTCTGTTTCCTATGAATAGTTTAATTTCAGCTTGTCAATCTTTTCCGGAAACCTATATCCTGCTAAACCAACCGCACCTCCACAAGGCCCATATTTCAAAAATTACTTTAATCGTTCAACAATTGCACTATGATTACTCTTTTTACCCGGAAGTTATCTTTACAAACCCGTTTTCATAATGGCCCAGGTTTTACCCGGGTTTATAGACAAATTTTTTCAGCATTACTTTTATTGAATGCATTATTTTTTTCTTCAAAAACATATGCCCAGGATGACCTTGCGCCTGTTGCAAATGCAGGTCCCGATCAAACTATCTGTGATGGGGAATCCATACTTTTAGCCGGTTCATTTGGAGGTTCTGCAACTTCAGGCACCTTCTATTTGATAAGCCCAGAGGGAATATTATTACCAAAAGGCCTATGCCCTCCACCTGCCAATTGTAATTTTCAACTGGGGCCTCCTCCAAGTATTCTGGGGGCAACAACGCCGGCGGTACAAACTTATATTTTTGTAACTGATGATCCGCCTGGTCCTTACGGACCTGCGACTGATACCATGATTGTAACTATTAACCCCCGGGCAATAGCCGATGCCGGCGCGGACCAGGCTATTTGTGCCGGTTCTTCAGTTACATTAAATGGTTCCTTTGGCGGAGCCGCAACATCTGGCTCGTTCAATGGTGGGGATGGAACATTTTCAGGAAATGTGTATACCCCCGGTGCGACAGATATAGCCGCAGGCTCGGTTACCTTGGCCTATATTACCGATGATCCTCCCGGCCCTTGCGCGGCAGCAAGTGACGTGATGACAATTACCATTAATCACTGTGCACCTTTCTGTACTTATACCCAGGATTTTTATGGAAAAGTAGTTGGCAGAACATGTGAAGATGGAATTGTGCTTGTTAAAAAACTGATAGCAGCAAGTATCAATAATATGCCGGGGCAACAATTATATTTGGGAGCAGGAATGGATTCTTTAGCGAAGGGGGGCTCATTTACAGCTACTGCAAACCAGGCGGATATTTTAAATCGATTGCTGCCCGGGTTTGACGATCCTGAGTTATTAGTTGCCGATTATAACTTATCAAAGGCAAGGAATTTTCCACCGCTTAAAAGGGAGAGAATTCAAAACACACTCCTTTCTCAAAGCATAACACTTGCACTGAATATTTATCGGACAACGGAGTTCAATGTATCTGTTGGCAATATCTTGCTAAAAAATGATTGGCTCGTTACCAGGAAAAAGGCCATCTCATCGGACTGCCTGCATCCGGATACTGCAGCATGTGCTAATGATTCAGGAGCTATACAAAGCTGGCAATTGCCGCACAATGTGTTATTTGCCATGGGAGGAGCAAACAGGGTGGTGGATCTGCTCACCATGGCAGGCAATGCCTTAGGCGGACAGATAGCAAAAGGAGTTACACTGGAAGATATTACCTCGGCGGTTGCCACGGTAAATAATGCATTCGATGGTTGCAGGTATCTTGTTGGATTTTATCCATGTGCAAAAACATGCGCAAACTTAAATTTACGCTGTCCTTTAGCCGGTAGCGAGATTGCAACAAATGTATCATCCAAAATAATATTGAACAGGCCGGTAACATTGAAGGTAAAGGCTTATCCAAATCCATATGGTGGCCGGGTCACGTTTACTATTGAGTCTCAATCATCCGGCAATGCAAGCCTGGATATTTATGATATGATTGGCCAGAAAGTTGAGACTGTTTACAGCGGTCATTTAATTGCCGGTAAAAGCAGGGTGATAGAATATAAAATTCCTGACGGGAACAGGAAAAATCTTATTTATATTTTGAAAGCAGATGGCCAACAGGTCAGTGGCAAGTTGATTCATGGAGAATAAATCAGTTCAAAGTTCATAGTTTACAGAGTTCAAAAGTTTATAGTTCAAGGTTCAAGGTTCAAGGTTCAAGGTTCAAGGTTCAAGGTTCAAGGTTCAAGGTTCAAGGTATGAATTGTATTGACTATTGACCATTCACTATTCACACCTCACCTTTACAAAACCGCGGTATCTTCTTCAAAATCGGCATCTTTTACAGGGGCAGGCTTTTTAAAACTTCGCAGCCATTTTTTTAAAGAAAACCTATTTTTTGCTTCCAGTAATTTCCTGGATGCAAGGAAGGTTGTTAACCCATGTTCCAAACTATGCTGTAAGGGAACAAGGCATGCAATAAGGACAATTTTTATGAGCCATAATTGTAATGGTTTACCATGTGTAAACGATAATAGCGTATTATCAATAACCAGAACAATGAATTCAAATAAACAAATAAAGGCAAAAAAGCTCAGCATTTTTATGGTAACCTTTGATACCGGGAACATGCCAACAATAAGCATCAAAATGAAAACCGCAGTAATGGCGATGGTAATTGCCATGTATTGCAAATTCCGGCTTCGGATCAGTCGTTCATTTTCTGCCATCAATTCTGCTTCGTGCCTTCTTTTCTCCCTATCCACGTCCAACAGTGCAATGTCTCTTTCCCTGGATAATTTTGATAAACTGTCCCGGTAATTGGTGGCCTGCCGTGCATAGGTAAGTGAACTCTTATAGTTACCCTGTGCTTCATAGAGCGAACTGAGTGATTCTGAAATGGCTGCAATGCTATTTGGATCCCCGATTTGCCGGCTTAAGCTCATTGCTTTCTCATAATATTCAATTGCTTTTAGGACATCTTTCTTTAGCTCATAACATTGGGCTTCTTCATTAAGAAAATCTTTTGCGGTTGAAATTCCGAAATTGTTAACAATATCATGCTCTGCAAGATTATAATAATACAATGCTGAATCTATCTTGTTAGAATAAAGGTATATACTCGCTTTGGCCCACGTATAATGGGCGGTGCTTAAATTCAGATAAAATTGTTTCAGGTCCGGTTCCGTTTCAAAATAATGCAATGCGAGGCTGCTGTTTTTTTCTTTTACTTCATAATAGGCAAGCATAACTCTTTTTGCCTGCAACAGGTCATCATCAATATGGAGGGCTGCGGCTAAACTTAAGGCTTTCTCAATGTATTCTTTTGACGCTGTCAATTTTGCTAACTGAAGATAGTCCTTTACAAGTCCTTTGTCATTCCTGTACTCCTTGTTAAGGTCCACGCTTTTCAGCAATTGCAGTTTTGCCTCATCATCTTTGTCAAGGTTACGATACAGTGCGGCAAACCGGTAATATACAAATGATTGTATAGTAATATTGTCGCTTTTGACACCTATATCGAAGCTATTATTATAATTAGTAAAAGCATTAAGGGCATCTCCTTTAGCCAGGTAGCAATCTCCTAATTCAATATATACAATTGCCTTAATGGAATCAGAAATAGTGTTTTGAAGAAAGGATAGACCGAGGTTTGCATTGTACAATGCCTTATCACTTTCACCTCTTTTTCTAAGAATGTTAGCCATGCGGCTATAGCCCAGTGCAATGTAATCATAGTGATTTTTTGACCGTGCGTAGTCAATCCCTTTTTGAATAAAATTGGTGGTCCGGTTATAGTTTTCTTTACTTGTTAAACTATTGACAGTAGTGATGGCGTCACCAAATAAAGTCGCAAATATTAAATTTTTATTATCTGAAAGTTCTGCAATGTGTAATTGTTCCTGCAAAACGCTATCGCCCCGGTTGTACAATTGGTAAACGTTGTAGAATTCTGCAAGCTTGCCAAGGGAAACAACTTTATCTGAATCGGAAACTGCGGTAGCGCACACTCGTTTTAAGCTATCTTCTTTTTGATAAAATTGACCTATACAAGGAGTCTGCAATACAATGAATAGTAATATGAATGTGAATATCAATTTCTTCATAACCGCATGTTCATATTCAAATTTACATTTATCATTTAGGTTCCCCAAAGGGGCTTTAGTATTTTAACCGGTTATTCGTTTCTTCCTGAATATTAGAAGCTTCCCGTGGATGGATGGTTTTAAATCCGACGGCTATCGGATCACCGGCACTTGCCGCATAGAATTTTGCTAAAGGGAATCAGCAATTAGGGAATATATAAAAAATTACCGGGTAATGGTAAGACTTTATTGCCCGGCTCTTTTGTATTTATCGCATGTTAGTCAAATAAGACTTCAAAATTCTTCCCGGCACTGCCGTGCTGGGATTGAAAAATAAGGAAATAACAAGCGAAGGGGAAAAATCTATATAACTAATCAGCCTTTTTACACGTTGGCCATTGTGTGCATGTTGACCGGATAAAAGAATTTCCGGCGGTGCATAAAATTAATTTTCACGGGCAACAATGAAATAATAAAAGAAACAAGAAACAAGAACCAGGAAACAAAAAAACAAAAAGAACAAGAAACAAAAGAGCCAGGAAGCAAGGAGCAAAAGACGAAACAATAATCAAAAACAAAAAGAGCTGTTTCTAGTTAGGCTTTTTAAATGCATCATCAGTATACATAGATTTATTAAATAAGTAATACTTACCGTCTTTATTATTGCGCCAATACCGGTGTCCCATAACGTCATAATAATACCTTCCATCTACGCTTTTATGAGCCGCGCTGTCGTTGACGGTAATTACTTTGGGAATGATTACTTTTTCTTTTCGCTTTGCGATTGCTTTTTTCTCCAACGAATCATTCTTTTTTATGGCTGCTGAAGTATTATTTTTTTCATCAGGCAGCGGTGTACGGGCAGGGTGATTCTTTTTACTGCAGCTGTATATCGTTAAAGCTGCTAAAAAGGCAATGGCCAATAAATATCTCTTAGGCATTTAATTAATATTACAAGGGTAGTTTCAATAATTTTACCAAAAAATGTTAAATATAGCTTAAGCGGTCGGTAAACCGTGATTTCCTGGTGATTTACAAAATAATAATACTTCTGCGGCGTTTGCTCTTTACCATTTTCAGTTTTACTTTGTTGCTCAATAAGATGATATGATAAAAGATAAGATATTGGTTATAGGGGCGTCCGGGCAAATTGGGGTAGAACTTACCCTTGAACTAAGAAGAATATATGGCGGGGGCCATGTTATAGCTTCTGATCTTCGTGAGGAGAATGATCTACTGAAAGGAACGGGCCCTTATGTAAGCCTTGATGTAATGAATAAAGAAATGCTGCATGTACAGGTTATCAGGCAAAATATTACTCAAATTTATTTACTGGCTGCCATCTTATCTGCCACAGGTGAAAAAAATCCAAACCTCGCATGGAATCTTAATATGCAAAGCTTGTTGAATGTGTTGGAAATTGCAAAAGATGAGCATTTGCATAAGGTATACTGGCCCAGCAGTATTGCTGTATTTGGACCTACTTCACCAAAACAAAAATGCCCACAGCAAACCATCATAGAGCCTGTTACAGTTTATGGCATCAGTAAATATGCAGGAGAATTCTGGTGCCATTATTATAACCACCGGTACGGGTTGGATGTGAGAAGCTTAAGGTACCCCGGTCTTATAAGCTATAAAAGTGAACCCGGCGGGGGAACAACTGATTATGCAGTTGAAATTTTTTATGCAGCATTGGAAGAAAAAAAATATAAATGTTTTTTGAAAGAAGATACCTACCTGCCCATGATGTATATGCCTGATGCCATAAGAGCAACTATTGAACTGATGGAGGCAGAAACTAAAAATATTTCTATACGCACCTCATATAATATTTCAGGAATGAGTTTTTCGCCAAAAGAAATTGCCCAGGAAATTCAAAACCATATTCCGGAATTTAAAATTACCTATAAACCCGATTACAGACAACCGATTGCCGAAAGCTGGCCGCAAAGTATTGATGACAGCATGGCAAATAAGGACTGGAACTGGTCTCCAAATTATAACCTCGCCAATATGACAGATGACATGCTTGCTAATATGAAGTAATTATCATGAAAAAGTAAATTCTAATTTATATTGTACCAGTCTGTTAAAATATTTAATTATTGATATTATTTGTGGCATGTTTTTTAATAGGTAAGATATCTAAATAACAATTACTAACCCAACAATCATAAAAACCTCAAAAAAAAATGAAAAGACTAATTTTAGCAATGGCCGTTATTGCAATTTCAACGGCAACAGTACAGGCCCAAAAGAAAACTACCATGAGCATCGCGTTTAATGCAGGTATTCCCACAACCACAGGATTATCTTTTGCTGTAGGCGGCGATTTGCAAGCTGATTTTGCAGTAGCAGAAGACCTGAAAATTACATTAAGTGGAGGATATGAGAATTTTTCAGCCAAATCCTCTTATGGCGGAGGAAGCTTTGGCATTATACCACTTTTAGCAGGGGCTAAATTTAACCTTGGAAGTGATAAAGTTTACGGCCACGCTCAGCTGGGTTATGGATTTGCTACCAAAAGTGGTGGCACCGGTGCTTTTGCTTATGCTCCAAGCATTGGA
>Ga0068860_100004235_pt1 | contig 14693 bp, 13 predicted proteins | sample KBSSwiS32_FD_66597 | JGI IMG/M metagenome (GOLD analysis project Ga0068860, IMG submission 66597) | Switchgrass rhizosphere microbial communities from Kellogg Biological Station, Michigan, USA - KBS Switchgrass S3-2 | ecosystem: Host-associated > Plants > Roots > Rhizosphere > Soil ... | reverse complement strand
GCTGCGAGGGGCGAAAGACCCTGAACCTTGATTCGACTTGACGACGCCATCATGCGGCTCCCATAATGAATGGTAGCACCAATACAACTTGGTGCCAATCACCCACCGCATCGACTGTAGCCCCACTTTCAGGAAGCCGCCCGTGAACTTCACCGAGGAGCAAGTCGCCTTCCGCGACAGCATTCGCAGAATGGTCGAGCGGCACGTCGCGCCGATCGCGGCCGAGATCGACGAGACCGACCGCTTCCCGACCGAGCTCCTGCCGATCTACGGCGACATGGGCCTGATGCAGCTCTGGGTGCCGGAGAAGTACGGCGGACCCGAAGGCAACCTGACGCTGATGTGCATCGCGCGCGAAGAGATCTCGCGCGTTTCGCCCGCCTGCGGCTCGATCGCCGGCCTGAACACGATGTTCATCATGCCGCTCATCCACTTCGGCTCCGAGGAGCAGCGCCAGCGCTTCCTGCCCAGGATCGCGGCCGGCGGCGTCGTCACCGCGATCGCGATCTCCGAGCCGCAGGCAGGCTCGGACGTGAGCGCGATGCAGACCCGCGCCGTGAAGGACGGCGACTCCTATGTCATCAACGGGCGCAAGCAGTGGTGCAGCTACGGCGTCGATGCCGAGTACATCGTGCTGATGGCACGCACGTCGGGCGAGCGCGGCGGCGCCGGCATCAGTGCCTTCGTGCTCGAGCCGAAGAAGATGAAGGGAATCACCTTCGGCCGCCACGAGCGAAAGATGGGCTGGCGCGGTGCTCCGAACACCCCGATCTTCCTCGACAACGTTCGCGTGCCGATCGAGAACCTCGTCGGCGAGGAGGGCAAGGGCTTTCGCGCCTCGCTGCGCGCCCTCGACCTCAATCGCCCCACGATCGGCGCCCAGTGCGTCGGCATCGCCCAGGGCGCGCTCGACGCATCGATCGCCTACGCGAAGGAGCGCAAGCAGTTCAAGCAGCCGATCGCCGATTTCCAGGGCATCCAGTTCATGCTCGCCGACATGGCGATGCAGATGGAGGCCTCGCGTGCCCTCGTCTACGAATGCGCGCGCGCCGGCGATGCCGGCGACTGGGATCGCCTCAACGTTCTCGCCAGCATGGCCAAGTGCGTCGCCAGCGACATGGCGATGAAGGTGACCACCGACGCGGTGCAGATCTTCGGCGGATACGGCTACACCAAGGACTATCCGGTCGAACGAATGATGCGCGATGCCAAGCTCGCGCAGATCTTCGAGGGCACGAACCAGATTCAGCGGGTCGTCGTCGCACGCCACCTGCTGAAGACTTGACGACGAAACACAGGAGACCTCGTGAAACGAAACTTCCTCGCCTGGCTGGCCGCAATCGCCACCGTCGCCGTGGCACTTCCTCTGCGGGCCGAGGCGCAATCCTTCCCCGACAAGCCGATCCGCGTCGTCGTGCCGTACGCCGCCGGCGGATCGACCGACAACATGGCACGCGTCATGCAGGAACCGCTGCAGAAGATGCTCGGCCAACCGGTGATCATCGACAACAAGGCCGGCGCTTCCGGAGTGCTCGCCGCGCGGGAAGTGATCCGCTCGCGGCCCGATGGGTACACGCTCTTCTTCGTCAACAACGGCAACCTCGCGGTCGTGCCGTTCGTTCAAAAGGACGCCAACTACGACGGCGCGAAGGACTTCACTCCGATCGCCCTGGTCTCCAGCGCGCCGATGGTTGCGGTCGTGCCGGCGGTGCTCCCCGTCACTGACTTGCGAAGCTTCGTCGAGTACGCGAAGAAGAACCACGTCAACTACGCGTCGGCAGGAGTGGGCTCCTTCGGCCACCTCGCGAGCGAGCTGTTCGCGAACAAGGCCGGTCTGAAGCTCACGCACGTTCCGTACAAGGGCCAGGGGCCCACGACGACCGCGGTCATCTCGAACGAGGTGCAACTGCTCATCACGACGCCTTCGTCGACGATGAACGAGTTCATCGCCAACAAGCGGCTGAAGCTGCTCGCGGTCACGTCGCCCGAGCCTTCACCGCTCGAGCCGGGAACGCCGACTGTCGCCTCGGTCTATCCCGGCTACGCCGCCGAGAGCTGGTTCGCGATCGTCGGACCCGCGGGGATGCCCGCCGACGTCGTCGCCAGGCTGCACGAAGCGATCACGAAGACAGTGCAGATGCCCGACATCCAGCAAAAGTTCGCGAGCTTCGGCGTGATCCCGAAGACTGCGACGCCGCAGAAGGTCGGCCAGATGACTGCCGAGGAGATCACTCGCTGGACGCCGGTGATCCGCGACAACAACATCCGCGCCGACTGAGCACACTCCGCAACCCGAACCGAAGGACCGCCATGCCCTCCCGCTACGCCAACTATCACGACCTCAAGGTCGAAGTCGCCGACAAGCTCGCGACCGTCACCATCAACCGGCCCGACGCGCGCAACGCGATCAACCAGCGCCTGATTCGCGAGCTGAGGTCGATCTGGGACGACCTCGCCGACGACATGGACGTCAACGCCGTCCTGCTCACCGGCGCCGGCAAGATCTTCAGCGTCGGCGGCGACGTCAAGGCGATGTCCGAACGACAGGGCGGCGACGTCCTCGAAGAAGGCGAGGTGCACGACCCGATGATCAGCCGCCGCCTCGTCAACCGGCAGCTCGAGCTCGACAAGCCGATCGTCTGCGCGATCAACGGCGACTGCATCGGGCTGGCCGCGACGATCGCCTTGATGTGCGACATCACCGTGATGGCCGAGGACGCGCGCATCGGCGACAGCCACGTCAACAAGGTCGGCCTGGTCGCAGGCGACGGCGGCACCGTGATCTGGCCGCTCCTGATCGGCGTCTCGAAGGCCAAGGAGTACCTGATGCGCGGCACGTTGCTGAAGGGTCGCGAGGCCGAGCGCATCGGCCTGGTCAACCACTGCCTGCCGGCGGGTGAGGTGCTCGCGGAAGCGAAGAAGATTGCGCTCGAGCTGGCGCACGGCCCGAGCTGGGCGATCCGCTGGACCAAGCTGTCGATCAACCAGATCCTGAAGGATCGGGCCAACCGGCTGCTCGAGGCGTCGATGGCACTCGAGCAGGTGACCTTCGCGACCGCCGACCACCGCGAAGCGACGACGGCGTTCAAGGAACGGCGCAAGCCCGTCTTCACGGGATGAGCGCGGCCGTTGCGGGGCCTGCCGCAGCCCGGCCTCCTGCACTCGCGGGTTTGCGCGTCATCGACTTCACGATCGTGATGTCGGGACCGATGTGTACCCGCATGCTCGCGGACGCCGGCGCCGAGGTCGTGAAGGTCGAGCCTCCCGAAGGCGATGTCGTGCGCCAGCGTCCGCCGCAACGCGGCGGCATGAGCACGTACTACGCATCGATGAACTGCGGCAAGAAGAGCGTCGTCCTCGACCTGCAGACCGAGGACGGCAAGCGCCTGGCGCGCGAGCTGATCGCGCACGCCGACGTGGTGGTCGAGAACTTCCGTCCCGGCGTGATGCGGCGGCTGGGGCTCGACTACGAAACGATGTCGCTCACCAATCCCCGACTGATCTACGCCTCGATCTCCGGCTTCGGCCAGACCGGGCCGATGGCGGGAGCGCCGGCCTACGCGCCGGTGATCCACGCCGCCTCCGGGTACGAGCTGGCCTACAACCAATACCAACGCGGCAGTGATCGCCCGGCCAACAATGGAATCTTCATCGCCGACGTGATGGGTGCGTCGTACGCATTCGGCGCGATCCAGCTCGCTCTCTACGAGCGCGAGAAAAGCGACAGGGGCCAGCACATCGATGTCTCGCTCATGGACTCGGTGCTCGGCATGCTGATCTACGAGATCCAGGCCGCGCAGTTCCCACCCGAGCGGCCGCGCCAGGTCTACGAGCCGGTGCGTGCGAGCGATGGCTACGTGATGGTCGCTGCGGTCACGCAGAAGAACCTCGAGGTGCTGTTCGACACGATCGGCTATCCCGAGGGCAAGACCGATCCGCGCTTCGCGACGATGGCGACGAAGGAAGCGAACTGGCCGGCGCTGCTCGCGCTGATCGAGCGCTGGACGTCGACGAGGACCGGCGCCGAGTGCGAGCAGATCTTCATGCGCGCTGGCGTTCCCTGCTCGCGCTATCGCAGCGTCGCCGAGGCGATGGCCGATCCGCAGTGCGCCGAGCGCGGTCTACTCGTCGAGCTCGGCGAAGGCGACGCCAGCTACAAGGTCGCGAACCTGCCCTACCGGCTCTCGGCGACACCGGTGGCGGCCCAGCCGTTTGTCGCAGCGCTCGGGGAGAACACGGACGAGGTGCTGCGCGACGAACTGGGGCTGGATGCGACGGCGATCTCGGCGTTGCGCGCCAAAGGGGTCCTCGGCAAGGCGGCACGCGCGTGATCGATCGGGCTGCCGTCGACCCGGCCACGCTGCCGGGATCAGAAGAGCGCGCGATGCTGCGCGACTCGATGCGCGGCTTCCTCGAGACGCACTGGCCGCCGGCCGAAGCGATCGAGCGCGGCCGCGACCACGACGCGCTCGTCGCGATCTGGTCGAAGCTGGTCGAGCAGGGCGTCGCGAGCCTCGCGAGCGAACCCAGCGAAGGGGGGTTGCGAGAAGCAGCGCTCGTTCTCGAAGAGCTCGCCCGCGCCGCCTGTCCGGCGCCTTTTCTCGGTGCGCTCCTCGCCAATGTGGCGCTCACCGCGAGCGGCGCCTCGGTCGGCCCGGGCGCGGCGCTCGTCGACCGGCTGCACTCGGGCGTCGCGCGTGTCTGCTGGAGCTTCGGCGACCGCGACCCCGATGCCGATGCGGGAAGCGTCGTCTGGGAAGACGGCAGCGTGAGCGGCGCGCTTCGTTTCGTCGACGGCGCCACGGCAGCGACGCATCTGCTCGTCGCGACGACGTGCGTGACCAGCGGCCTGGCGATCGTCGAGCTCGACGGCGAGGCGACGCGCGTCACGCCGACCCGCGCGCTCGGCGGCGACGGGCTCGCCGAGATCGCTCTCGCTCGCGCTCCGGCAGCGTTCGTCGCGCTCGCCGACGAGGCGATCGACGACCTGCTCCGGATCGCCCGCGTCGCCATGCTCGCGCGTGCCCTCGGCGCGGCGCGGCGCGCGTTCGAGATGGTGGTCGACTACGCGAAGGAGCGGCGCCAGTTCGGTCAGCCGATCGGCCGCTTCCAGGCCATCCAGCACAAGCTCGCGAACAACCTGATCGCCCTCGAAGGCGCTCGCGTCACGCTCGAGCATGCGGCGCAGGCGTTCGATCTCGGCGTGTCGTCGTGGCGCTATTTCGCCGCGGCGGCGGTCGCCTTCGGTGGTCCCGCCCTGCGCCAGGTCTCGCTCGAGACGCATCACGCGTTCGGCGCGATCGGCTACGCCGAGGAGCACGAGGCACCCCGCCACTTCCGGCGTGCCCACCTCGACGCGCTCGCCTTCGGCGGCGCGGCCGAGGCGCGCCGCGAGCTCGCCGCGCATCTCCTCGACGATCCGGACGCGACCCTGCCCGAGTACGACCTCGGCCCGGCCGGCAACGCCTTCCGCGGTGAGGTTCGCGAGTGGCTGCGCGAGCACTGGACAGGCGAGCGCAAGGCGGCGTTCGACCGCAAAGGGTTTCACGAGCGCGAATTCGATCCGTCGTTTGCCCGCGATCTCGGCACCACCGGATGGCTCGGCCTCGGCTGGCCGCGCGAGTTCGGTGGCCAGGCGCGAACACCGCTCGAACAGCTCGCGTTCATGGAGGTGATGGAGCGCGCCGAGGCGCCGCGGATCGGGGCCGCGGTGCAGGCCAACGCGCTCATGATGTTCGGTACGCCCGAGCAGCAGGCCCGCTATCTGCCGGAGATCCTGCGCGGCGAGGCCATGCACGGCATGGGCTACAGCGAGCCTGAGGCCGGCTCGGACCTGGCGTCGCTGCGGACGAGTGCGACGCTCGTGCACGACGACGCTGGCGGCCACTGGGTCATCAACGGCCAGAAGATCTGGACGACGACGTACTGGGGCAAGTACATGTTCCTGGCGGCGCGCACCGACCGCGAGGCCAAGCCGGCGCACGCCGGCATCAGCATGTTCATCGTGCCCATGGACACGCCCGGCATCTCGATCAAGCCGGCGACGACGATGTACGACGGCAGTTTTGCCAACATCTTCTATGACGACGTTCGCATCCCCGTCGACGCACTGGTCGGCCCGCTGAACGGCGGCTGGAAGGTCCTCACCGACGCTCTCGCCAACGAGCGCGGCCTGGTCGGCGGCGGCATCGTGCTCAAGGTGGCGCATGCGTTCGACCTCTTGTGCCGCGACGTCCGCGAAATTTCGTCGTCCAGAGGTGTTTTGCGCCACGATCCGCTCGTGCGCGACCGTATCGCCGCGCTGGCGGCCGAGATCGAGGTGGGCCGCCGGCTCATGATTCACTGCGCCGAGCTGGCGACCGGCGGCACGACGCCGCCGGAGCTCGGTGCCATCAGCAAGGTGTTTTCGGGCGAGTTGATGGAGCGCTTCGGCGAGGCCGCGATCGACATCCTCGGCCTGCGCGGCACGCTCTCACAGGGCGCACCGGAAGCGCTGCGCAACGGGCGCTACGAACAAGGGCTGCGTCATTCGCTGATGTGGGTGATCAGCATCGGCACGAATGAAATCCAGCGAAGCCTCATCGCGCAACGAGGTCTCGGGTTGCCGCGGTAGGGTTGTCGCTGCCGTCGGATGGCTTGGCCGACGAGTCCGCGGCAACGCCCGCTGGCGTCGCGGCCGGGGTGTCAGGCTGGCCGACATCGGGACGCGGCGCGAAGCTTTGACGCCCGTCAATCGAAGCGAGCGACGCGACGGCGAGACTCGGCGAGAACACTCGCCGGAGTCGTCGCATGCACCAGCGCGTCCTCGTTCCCGTCGACGGCAGCCCGTGCGTCGACGCCCTCGAGCGCTCGCCGGACGTGGACAGGCCAGGCCTGATGCAGGTCAACGCGGCGACGCCGCAGGTGGCTAGATTGACCCTGTTGCAACCGCAGGGCGGAGGTCGAGATGAGGCAGGTGCTGGCCGTCGTCTACTCGTACACCGGGACGTCGAGACGCGTCGCGCAGCGGCTCGCTGCCGAGCGCGGCTGGCCGATCGGCGAGGTGATCGACGCCAAGCCGCGCTCCGGCTGGCTGCGTTGCGTGCTCGACTCGGTGTTCCGCCGCCGCCCTGCGATCCGCTACGCAGGACCCGACCCCGCGGCGTTCGAGGCCGTCGTCCTCGTCTCGCCGATCTGGCTCGAGGGTCTGTCGGCGCCGATGCGCACCTTCGTGACGGAGCACGCCGCGACACTGCGTGAGTTCGCGGTGGTGTCGGTGATGGGGAGCAAGGGCGCGCCGAACGCGGTCGCCGAGATCTCGCGGCTGCTCGGCCGCGCGCCGCTGCTCGACGCGGCATTCAAGCGCAACGAGCTCGACGACGACGGCTGCGTCGAGCGCATCCGCGAGTTCGCACGCACGTTCGACCGCGTCCGCGCCGCTTCCCCCGTCGCGGTGCCGAGCGCGGCATTGACGCCGAGCGCGCCATGACCTGGATCGCGCTCGTCAAGGCCGTGGTCGTCGTCACGACGACGGTCGGTGTCGTCGTCGCCATCGCGCTCGGCGCGATGACGTGGCTGCTGAACCACCCGCGCGATTGACCGGCCTCGCGTCGTCGCGGTCGCCCGGATCACGACGGCATCGGCTCGACCGTCGTCTCCGCGGCGGCGAGCCGGCGGGCGAGCACCGCTCCCAGGCCGGTCGCCGGCGTGAGCACGCCGCCGCCGCGGGCGCCACCGGGCAGCGCTTCGGGCTCGGTCGCGAGCGCGAGCGCCGCTTCGCACACGAATCGCGTCGTCGCACGGTTGCCGGGATCGCCGCGGCCGGCGATGCGACCGCGCAGCGACCGACCGCTGGCACTGCGGCCGACGAGCTCGCAGCGAAACGACCCGTGGTCCATCGTGGCTTCGGAAGGACCGCTGCCGGGCGCAGGCGCGACCGACTTGAGCATCGAGCGGACGAGGTCGAGCTGCATCGCCGCGCGTCCGACGCCCATCCCCAGGCTCACGCTGCCGGCCGCGGCGGCGGCGAGCGGGCCGATCCCGAAGCGCTGGTACTCCTGGTAGTGGAAGTCCGGGCCGTAGGCGGGGTCGCCGGCCGCGGCCAGCAACGCGGCGCTGCGTCGCACGACGCGCGTGTTGATCGCGCCCATGACGAACGGCCCGACCCAGGCAGCGAAGTCGGCGTCGAGGTGCGGCGCGATCGGATCGGCATGCTCGCCGGCGCGCGCCGGTGCAGTGCCAGGCGGATTCAGCAGGAACGGGTCGTCGATGCGCTTCGCCTCGCCCGACTCGAGCATGTTCAGCGCCGATGCCAGCGTGCCGCCGTTGAGGCCGCCGCTCATCGAGTGGCACGCCTTCACGCTGACGCAGCGCTCGCCGTAGCGTTCGTGCAGCGCTCGCGCCACGAGCCAGGCGCCGAGGTCCGAAGGCACCGAGTCGAAGCCGCAGCACGGAATGATGCGCGTGCCGTCGTCGGCCGCTCGCCGATGGTGGCGGTCGATCAGGTCGCGCACCCACGGCGTCTCCCCGGTGATGTCGACGTAGTGGCTGCCGTGCTCGACGCACGCTGCGACGAGCGCGCTGCCGTGCAACGCGAACGGACCGGCGGTGCTGAGGACGACCGCGGTCTGCGCGGCGAGCGCGTCGAGCGCGTTCGCGTCGTCCGATGCCGCGACGACGATGCCGGCTGCGGCGGCGCCGGGCCCGCCCGCCTGCCTCGCCTGCTCGAGCCTTGGCGCAGAGCGGCCGCCGAGGGCCCAGCGCAGGGCACCGGCGTGCGCGGCGAAGTAGGCGACCGTCTGGCGGCCGACGAAGCCGGTCGCGCCGTAGAGGACGACGTCGTAGCGGCGGCGGGACGTGGATCGTGCGGCGTTCACGGAAGGCTCTCCCGAAGCTGAAGCGGCGGTGCAACGTCCGCAACTATGCGCCGTCGCGCTTCATCGCGGCGCGGCGCGCAGCCGCCGTTCGAGCCACAGGCTGTAGCGCGACATCAGGAAGCTTCCGACGAAGTAGATCGTCGCGACGAAGAGATAGCCCTCGATGAAGAAGTCGCGCCAGCGCGGGTCGCCGAGCGCGAGGCGGAGCGACCCGGTGAGGTCGTACATCGAGACGACGGCGACGAGCGAGGTGTCCATGAACGTCGACAGCAGGTTGTTGACGAACGCCGGAATCACGGCGACGAGCGCCTGCGGCAGGATCACCGTGCGCTGCACCTGCCACCAGGTCAGGCCGAGCGACGTCGCCGCCTCGGTCTGCGTGCGCGGCACGCTCTGCAGGCCGCCGCGCACCGTCTCGGCCATGTAGGCCGCCTGGAACAGGACGAGCGCGGCGACGATGCGCCAGAACGGATCGAGCCGCCAGCCGGCCGGCAGGACGAGCGGGAAGACGAACGCGGCGACGAAGAGCACGGTGATCAGCGGCACGCCGCGGACGAGCTCGATGTAGGCGACGGCGAGCGAGCGCAGCAGCGCGAGCGACGAGCGTCGCGCGAGCGCGAGGGCGATGCCGAGCGGCGTCGACGCCGCCATGCCGATCAGCGTCAGGATCACGGTGAGCGGCAGGCCGCCCCAGCGCTCGGTGCCGACCGGCTCGAGGCCGAAGACGCCGCCGAACATGAGGGCAAAGAAAAGCGCGAACGCGATCGCCCAGCCGGCCGTGAGCAGGCGTGCGCCGCGGCGCGTCCACGTCGCCGGCGAAGCGGTGGCGAGCAGCATCGCGACGACCGCGGCCGTCGCGAGCGCCGGCCGCCACTGCTCTTCGAACGGATAGCGGCCGAAGAGGATGAGCCGCCACTTCTCGGCGACGAACCCCCAGCACGCGCCGCCGTGCTCGAGCGCCTTGCACGCCGGGTAGTCCGGACGTGCCACTGCCCGCAGCACGCCCCACTCGACGATGTGCCAGCCGGCCCAGCCGAGCAGAGCGGCGAGCAGCACGGTGACGGCGGTCGTCGCCGGGCTCGCGAACAGCCGCGCGCGCAGCCGGTACGCGAGTGCAGGGCGCGGCGGCTGCATGGCGGTCGTGTCGATGCGGCGGCTCGCGCTCAGCGCGGCGCGCGCGTCACCCGCGCGTTGACGGCGCCCATGACGACGGCGACGACGAGGTTGAGGCTGAGGTAGACCGCCATGATGATCACGATCACCTCGAGCGCCTGGCCGTTCTGGTTGATCGACGTGTTGCCGATCGAGACCAGGTCGGGATAGCCGATCACGACCGCGAGCGACGAGTTCTTGACGAGGTTCATGTACTGGCTCGCCAGCGGCGGGATCGCGAGGCGGAGCGCCTGGGGAAAGACGACTCCCCCGATCACCTGGCCGCCGCTCATGCCGAGCGCCTGCGCCGCATGCCATTGGCCGATCGGGACCGCCAGCGCGCCGGCGCGGACGAGCTCGGCGATCGAAGCCGAGGTGAAGAGCGAGAGCCCGAGCCAGAGCGCGAGAAATTCGGGTGTCAGCGACGCGCCGCCGCTGATGAGAAAGCCGTCGAGCGTCGGCTGCGACCAGCCGCCCGCAAGCCCGACCGCGATCCAGGCGGCGGCGGCGGCGAGCGCACCCGCGACGGTGGCGACGAGCCCGGCGCCGATTTCGAGCCAGCGGCGCGCGGCGAAGTACGCGAACGCCGCGCCGGCCGCGAACGCCGCGGCCGCCGCGACGAGCGCGAGTCGGCCGTCCTCCGGCACCGCGACCTGCAGGCCCTCCTTCGACAGCAACGCGACGCCGGGGATCGCGAGCGCTGCCGACGAATCGGGCAGCAGCTCGGTGACGAGCAGGTAGATCGCGAGCAGCTGGATGACGAGGGGGACGTTGCGGAACACCTCGACCCAGGCGCCGCACACGCCGCGCACGAGCGGGTGGTGCGCCAGCCGCAGCAAGCCGACGAGGACGCCGAGCAGCGTCGCCAGCACGATGCCCGCGAGCGAGACGCGCAGCGTGTTCGCCATGCCGGCGGCGAACGCACGCAGGTAGCTGTCGCGCGCGCTGTAGTCGATCAGCAGCTCGCCGATGTTGAAGCCGGCGGGGTCGGCGAGGAAGCCGAAGCCCGAGCGGATGCCGCGCGCTTCGAGGTTGGCGCCGACGTTGCGGGCGACGAGCGCAACCAGCGCGACGAGCGCGACCGCGAGCGCGCCCTGGACGAGCCATTCGCGCGCGCGCCGGGCGCGCCGGGCGGCGCGCCACGCCGCATCGCCTCGCGGCGCGGCGGGCCGAACCGTCACCGGCGCCGCGCGCTAGCGGATCGGCGGCGCGTACATCAGGCCGCCCTTGGTCCAGAGGTTGTTGACCCCGCGCGGCAGGCCGATCGGCGTCTTCGGGCCGAGGTTGCGCTCGAAGCTCTCGCCGTAGTTGCCGACCTGCTTGACGATGCGGTAGGCCCACTCCTTGTCGAGCCCGAGCAGCTTCCCGGTGTCCTCGGAGACGCCGAGGAAGCGCTGCACGTTCGGGTCCTTGTTGCTCGCCTTCTGCTGGTCGACGTTGGCCTGCGTCAGGCCGTCCTCCTCGGCTTCGATCATCGCGAACAGCGTCCAGCGCACGATCTGGAACCACTCGTCGTCGCCGCGCCGCACCGAGGGGCCGAGCGGCTCCTTCGAGATCACCTCGGGCAGGATGACGTAGTCGTCGGCCTTCGGCGCCTTCGTGCGCGCGCCCGCGAGGTCGCTCATGTCGGTCGTGTAGACCTGGCAGCGGCCGGCGAAGAACGCGCTCGTGATCGCCTCGGCGGTGTCGAAGACGACCGGCTTGTATTTCATGTTGCTGGCGCCGAAGTAGTCGGCGACGTTCTTCTCGCTCGTCGTGCCGGCCTGCACGCAGACGGTCGCGCCGTTCATCTTCTTGGCGCTCGCGATGTTCAGCTTCTTCGGGACCATGAAGCCCTGGCCGTCGAAGTAGTTGATTCCGGTGAACTCGACGCCGAGCGACGCGTCGCGCGTCAACGTCCAGGTGCTGTTGCGCGAGAGGACGTCGATCTCGCCGGCCTGCAGCGACGTGAACCGCTGCTGCGAGTTGAGCGGAACGAACTTGACCTTGCTGGCATCGCTCAGCACCGCCGCCGCGACGGCGCGGCAGAAGTCGACGTCGAGGCCGGTCCACTTGCCCTGGCTGTCGGCGTTGGAGAAGCCGGGGCCCGAGGTGTTGACTCCGCAGACCAGCTGGCCGCGCGCCTTGACGGCGTCGAGCGTCTTGCCGGCGTAGGCTGGAGAGACCGCTGCGGCGATTGCGAGCGCAGCGGGGACGACGAGTTTGATCTGCATGGCTTTCTCGGAAGAGCGACGGGTGGCGGTCAGTGTAGCGAGCGCACTGCCGGGGCCGCGTCCAGGCGTCCGGGATCGTCGCGGGCGCGCCCGTCGGCGCCGTGGCGGGCGCCGCGACGGTGGCTTCGCGCGATCGACGCCGTCGCTGCCGCCGCACCCGCCCCATGCCGCGAGCACGGCAAGACCGCAACAGGCGGCGCGCGCCTTCATCGCGTCGTCGTGTCGACGGTGACGATCAGCGCCGGCAGCGAAAACGAGATCGCTCCGGTCGCATCGACGTGGCCGCGAAGCGCATCGGGTGCGGCGACGCGCAGGCGTTCGAATTCGCCATCGTCGAGCACGCCGCCGAGCGTCCACGCACACGCGCGCTCGGCGGCGAGCAACGCGTCGATCGACGCGAAGCGCACCGGACCGTCGTGACGCGACACCTGCGCGCCGCCCAGGCCGGCGGCGGCGAACAGGTCGAGCAGGCCGTTCGCGTCGCCGAGCACGAACGGCGCGGCGAACGCCGCCGCGACGGTCGGGCCGAACTGCTGCGCCAGCACCGCGGCGAGCGCCGCGTAGCCCGGCGAGCGCGCGAGCGCGTCCCAGACCGCCACCGCGATCCGACCGCCGGGGCGAAGCACGCGGCGCATCTCGCGCAGCGCGGCGATGCGGTCGTCGAAGAACATCAGGCCGAACTGGCTGACGACGCGATCGAAGCTGGCGTCGGCAAACGGCAGCGACTCGGCGCGGCCGAGGTGCCAATCGACGAGCGGCCGTTCGCGACGCGCGACGACGAGCATCTCGGCATTGGCGTCGAGACCGCTGACGCTGCCGTTCGGCGCGACGCGCGCGCGCGCAGCATCCGCGAGCACTCCGGTGCCGCAGGCGACGTCGAGCACGCGCTGGCGCGCGGCGATGCCAGCGGCGGCACAGACGACGGCGGCCCAGGCGCCGAACAGCGCCGGGACGAACATCGCTTCGTACACCTCTGCGGGCGATCGCATGGTGGTGGGCGCGTCTTGTGCGGAGCGTCTCTGCATGGTCTCGGTCGCGGGAAGCGGGGGTCGACGTAGCATCGACCGCACCGTGAGCCGGCTCCATGACCCAGCGTCCGCTTCGCATGCCGGAGCGTCCGCAGTCGCGGACGTGCTGTCGGACGTGCTGCGCTCGCTGCACCTGACCGGAGCGATGCTGTTCCTCGTCGACGCGACGGCGCCGTTCCAGTCGTGGGCGCCGCAGGCCGACGCGATCCGCCGCGTCGCACTGCCGACGTCGCAGCACCTGATCTCGTACCACATCGTCACCTCAGGACGATGCTGGGGCGCGCTCCGCGGCGAAGCGCCGCAGCCGCTCGAGCCCGGCGACGTGTTCGTCGTGCCGCACGGCGACGCGTACTGCCTCGCCGATCCGCCGGACGCGCCGGCCAGCTACGGCTCCGAAGAAGCGATGGCGTTCTTCCGCGGCATGGCCGCTGGCGACGTCCCTTCGGCGATCCGCGAAGGCGGCAACGGCACGGCCGACGACCGATCCGGCCCGAGCGCGCAGTTCATCTGCGGCTTCCTCGGCTGCGACCTGCGCCCGTTCAATCCGGTGCTGACGACGCTGCCGCGGGTGTTGCTCGTCCGCGCCGGAGCGGATCCGGGCGATCGTCTGCGGCACCTCGTCGCCTTCGCGCTCGGCGAACTCGGCAGTCGCTCCTCAGGGAGCCGCGACGTGCTGCAGCGTCTCGCCGAGCTGATGTTCGTCGAGGTCGTGCGTCGGCACCTCGAGACGGTTCCCGCGGGCGAGGCCAGCTGGCTCGCGGGGCTGAACGATCCGCTCGTCGCCCGCGTCCTGGCGCTCCTGCACGCCGAGCCGGCGCGTCACTGGACGCTCGAAGACCTCGCGGCGGCGGCGGCGACGTCGCGCACCGTCCTTGCCGAGCGCTTCAGCCATTACGTCGGACAGCCGCCGATCCAGTACCTGACGCGGTGGCGTCTGCAACTCGCGGCGCGAATGCTCGACGAAGCGCAGGCGAAGGTCGCTGCGGTCGCGGCTGCGGTCGGCTACGAATCCGAGGGAGCGTTCAGCCGCGCGTTCAAGAAGAGCACGGGACTGCCGCCGGCACGGTGGCGCGAGCGGCATCTCGTCGCGAGCTCGGCGCCTTCGCTGTAGCAAATGGTTGCAAGGCTGGCGGTTTGCGCCGCCGCGGCCTTCCGTTGTCGTCACAAGACAACAAGTCCCGGTTGCGCAAACCGTCACGCAACCGCGCTTGCGGGTGGCATGGAAGATGCGCCCGCATCGCGAAAAGCCGCAAAGGCTCCGGGAGGTGACGATGTCCCGCTCGCTCCGCTTGACCACCCGCGCGGTCCGCGCGCCGGGTTCGTGACCGCCGTGGAACGCGAGCCGATCGCGCTCGGCCATCGCGCGCTGCGCGGCGCGCCGGGACGGTCGCTCGCGGCTGCCCGCTGGGCCGAGAGCACCGGCTCGGTCGGCGTCCTCACCGACG
>Ga0068860_100004229_pt1 | contig 14704 bp, 11 predicted proteins | sample KBSSwiS32_FD_66597 | JGI IMG/M metagenome (GOLD analysis project Ga0068860, IMG submission 66597) | Switchgrass rhizosphere microbial communities from Kellogg Biological Station, Michigan, USA - KBS Switchgrass S3-2 | ecosystem: Host-associated > Plants > Roots > Rhizosphere > Soil ... | reverse complement strand
TCATAAGTTAATTCATAAATGCTTTTTTTAATTTCCGGGTCTAAACTTTTATGTTCAAGGGCATTTTTAAACAGAGCAATCCGATAGCCATCGGGTTTATACTTTTTTGTTCGAACAGAAAGTTCAAATTTCCTTTGTTTTTCCTGATTTACGGTGCTGTCGTATTGGTCTTTACCCTGTATGATTTCCAAAATTTTCCCCGCATCTGCTATATTATTCGAAAATATTCCTATCTGGTCAAATGAAGAGGCATAAGCAATTAAGCCGTGCCTTGAAACGCAACCATAAGAAGGCTTTACACCGGTTATGCCACAAAAATCTGCCGGCTGTCTTACGGAGCCACCCGTATCACTGCCAAGGCTTACCATACACAGGCCTGCCTGCACCGCAACTGCAGAACCTCCTGAAGAGCCACCGGGAACTTTATTTTCATTTAAGGGATTTAATACACGCCCGTATATTGAATGCTCATTGGTACTTCCCATTGCAAATTCATCGCAATTACAGGTACCTATAATTATTGCTTCTTCATTCAGTAAATTTTCAACCGCCGTGGAATTATAGAGGGAAACAAAATTTTTTAAAATAGCCGATGCCGCACTTATTTTATGATCCTTATAGCAAATAATATCCTTAATGGCGATCACCACACCATGAAGCTTTCCACAAGGTTGTCCGTTTTTTCTTTTCTCATCGAGGCTAATTGCTCTTTCGATACTTTCCCTCGCATAAACTTCCACAAAAGCATTCAGCCTTTTGGTTTCGCTAATTTTCCCCAGGTAATATTCTACTGCTTCCAAACAGGTTGTATCGCCTGCATGAAGCCGCTCATGATAGTCTGGTATGGTCTTATATAAAAACAAAAGAAGTAGTTGTATAAAAAAACGGCTAAGGTGCAGTTATCTATTAAATAGAAAACGCATCTGAGCCGTTACAGAGACTAATATTTTTATTTTATTTGGGAAGTTGAGTTTCCCTCACAACTTCCTGCCTTGGAACTTCCTGCCTTGGAGGAGGCGGAGTATCTTTTTCCTTCATCCCGGCGTCAATTTCGTTTTTCACGTGTTCTTTGGCATCATTAAATTCCCTTACACCCTTTCCAATTCCTCTCATGAGATCTGGTATTTTTTTACCCCCAAAAAATAGAAGAACTACCAACAGGATTAATATCCATTCGGAGCCCCCGGGCATTGAAAGCAATAATACGGGTTTTAATAAGTTAACTATCATAGTAAAATAATTAGACTATCAAAGATACATCAATAATAATTATTGTAATAAGGCAAACTTATTTGCAATTTGTTTAACAATTGTAATTTTCTGAAATTATCTGCCTATATAACGGCCACATTTGGCTTTACCGTTTGCAGCCTCGTAGGGAGAAATTCCCCGTGCACAGGAGGCCAATAATACTGACAAAACAAAAGCGATGATACAGGCCTTTTTCATTTAATAACTTATTAGTTAAGTACAATTATATCATTCGCAAGTTTAGATGTAGTGCAAGTATATAAAATAAAAACTCAGAAAACAATAATATTGCCAATTTTTTTAATACTTTACCTTTATTTCATTCTTTTTTCCTTTATACGGGCACTTTTTCCGCTTCTTTCACGAAGAAAATAGAGTTTTGAACGGCGCACCTTACCCACTTTATGAAGTTTAATGCTATCAATATTAGGAGAAAAAAGGGGAAATAAGCGCTCAACGCCCACTCCATCACTTATTTTGCGTACAGTAAAAGTAGCCGTACCGCCCTGCCCCTGGCGTTTAATAACATCACCCTTAAAACTTTGAATACGTTCCTTATTACCTTCCTGGATTTTATAATTAACGGTGATATTGTCACCCGCTTTAAATTGTGGAAGTTCCTTCTTTTCTGTTAACTGGGAGTGAACAAATTCAGCTGCATTCATGGCTCTTATTTTAGGAGTGCAAATGTAAGTGAAAAATTTAGATTAAAAAGGGTACCAGGAATTTTTGAGCAGAGCCAGTTGAGATACCGGGGGATATAACTTTAATTTTTAAGACAGGCCCTGCCGACATAGACATGTTGGACAGATCCAATAGCTATCGGTTCACAAAAAAATCCGGCACTTACCGGGCCATATTCACTGCCCTCTTTTCGCGGATGACCGTCACTTTTATTTGTCCCGGGTAAGTCATTTCCGTTTGAATTTTTTGCGCTATTTCAAAGCTCAGTTTATCACTTTCTCCATCACTTACCTTATCAGCTTCAACAATCACCCTAAGTTCCCGTCCTGCCTGAATAGCGTATGCTTTCTCAACCCCTGTATATGCCAGTGCAAGATTCTCCAGGTCCTTAATGCGCTGAAGATATTGTTGCATTATTTCGCGCCTGGCTCCGGGCCTGGCACCACTCATAGAATCACAGGCCTGCACAACCGGTGAAATTACATATTGCATTTCGACCTCATCATGGTGAGCGCCGATCGCATTACAAACAGCGGGATTTTCTCCGTATTTTTCAGCGAGTTTCATTCCAAGCAGGGCATGGCTTAATTCAGTTTCATCATCGGGAACCTTTCCAATATCATGGAGCAATCCTGCACGCTTGGCCAGCTTGGCATTCATTCCCAACTCTGCAGCCATAATACCACAAAGGTTGGCTACTTCGCGGCTGTGCATTAATAAATTTTGACCGTAAGAAGACCGGAATCGCATTTTGCCCACAATTCGTACCAATTCTTTATGAAGGCCATGAATACCCAATTCAATTACGGTGCGTTCTCCAATGTCTATAATTTGTTCCTCGAGTTGTTTCCGTGTTTTTTCTACTACTTCTTCTATGCGGGCAGGATGAATACGTCCATCTGTTACCAAACGCTGGAGGGAAAGACGTGCAATTTCACGACGCAAAGGATCGAAAGATGAAAGTATGATGGCTTCAGGGGTATCATCAACAATTAAGTCTACTCCTGTTGCCGCTTCAATAGCCCTGATGTTCCTGCCTTCCCGGCCAATTATTGATCCTTTGATTTCATCACTTTCAAGGTTAAAAACAGTAATGGCATTCTCAATTGCCTGTTCTGAAGCAGTGCGCTGAATAGTTTGTATAATTATTTTGCGGGCTTCTTTATTCGCCTTTAATTTAGCCTCGTCAACTATTTCCTGTTGTATCACAAGTGCCTGGGAATTGGCCTCCTGTCGTAAAGACTCGATAAGCTGAGATTTCGCTTCTTCAACAGAAAGGCCCGACACTTTCTCTAATCTGCGTATATGCTCTTCCTGGTGTTTTTCCAATTCTGTACGCTTGATATTAACCACTTCGATCTGGCGGTTAAGCGTCTCTTTAATTGTTTCATTGTCCTTAATCAGCCGCTCTACACTCTGGTCCTTTTGGTTTATCGATTGTTCCTTTTGTTTTAGGCGGTTTTCAGCATCACTCAATTTTTGATTACGCTGAAAAACTTCTTTGTCATGCTCAGCTTTTAATTGTACAAAACGCTCTTTAGCTTCCAGTTGTTTCTCTTTTTTAAGCGTTTCAGCCTGAAATTGTGCATCGGAAATAATTTTTTGAGCTTCTGATTCTGCTTTTTCTAATTGGTTTTTTGTGTTTTTGGCAAATAAAATTTTACCCAGTACAATACCAGCTATTAAGGCCACGACACCAATTATTATCGGAAGTAGTTGTTCCATTGTCTTTTAATGATTTAGTTCGGTTCATAATCTATAATCCTCTTTTATAACGCAATTTCTTAACTGGAAATGCGAATAGACGAAGATAGCATAAATTGCGTGGAGAATGATGGGCAGTTTTAGGGGATTAGAATGGTGACCCGATAGCTATCGGGTAGCGAATGGTCAATCGTAAATAACAAGTTACTACAAGCTACAGACTGCCAATACTAACGGCAACTCACTACCCGCCATTTGCAATAGCAGCATCCAGTTGTTTGCCCATTTTTTCTAAAGCTTCTGTAAACTCTTTCGTTGAAACGTCATTGAATACGTCGGCCTGGGGCTGGGTTGCATACCATATCAATACCATTGCAATGTAATCCTGCATATCCTTTCCGGCAAACTGGGAACGGAATTCAAGAATTTTACCATTGATAAGTTTTAGTGTCGCACGTACTTTTTCTTCATCTGATGGAAGTATTTTTATTCGATACGATCTGTCCCCGATCAGAATATTTAATGGTATAAGGTCGTCCATAATTAATTATTTAGCATGGCCATGCATTTTTCAAGGTCCTTTAGATATATGTTGATTCTTTTTTCGAAATCATGCCTATCTTGTTCATTCATTTTCCCGGAGGAGGCTTTAAGCATCCCGGTTTGCATTTCAAGTGAATCTATTTTACTGAGAAAATGTTTTTCTTTTGCTCTTCTTTCCTCCACTTCGTGATGTAACATCACATTTTCTTTCTGCAGGGCAGCATACTTTTTTAGCAATTGCTGAAGTTTAAAATTTATAGAATTGATGTGTTCTTCAACTGTTTTCATTCTAATTATTTTAAGTTATTGCCGGCTTTCCACCATGTCCCAAAAGGCCCGCCGGGTTACGTTAGTTATTTCCTCTTATTTCTGCATTCCAGTCAGTTTTGATTACATGAACAATTTGCGCCATCATTACGTCAGTTTCGTCGTCTGTTAAAGTTTTTTCACTATCAGAGAATATAAGGCTGATTGCCACTGATTTTTTGTTCTTTCCTAATTTTTCATTTTCAAACACGTCAAATAATTTAACCGAGAAAAGCCTCGCTAAATTCAGGGAAATAACTGAATCTTCTAAAGATTGATAGGCAATTCCCTTGTCAACAATTATTGAAAGGTCTCTATGCATCTGCGGAAACTTTGGAATTTCTACAAAAGATAGTTCCCTGTTTTGTGTAAGGAAAATCAATCTGTTCCAGTTTATGTAAAGATAAAAAACGGGCTGCTTTATTGAGAATTTTTCCAGGGTTCTTTTTTTTACACTTCCGGCTTCGGCGATAAGACTTTCATTTGATGTAGCAATAATACACTCATCAAGGTCATCGTTTTTTCCTGGCCCGTAACGATAATTAGTCAGGCCGGCCAGTGATAAAATATGAGTACATACACCTTTCACAAAATAGATATCCATTTTTTCGGCAGCCGTTTTCCAGTTGGCTACTTTTTTATTGCCGGCAAAATATAAAGCAAGCGTTTCCTGTTCAGTATATTTTCCCGGTTGTGTAATCGAATATATTTTTCCAAACTCAAAAAATAAAAGATCAGTGTTTTTCCTGTTAAGATTGTAGGAAACGCTTTCAAGCCCTGTTGGCATCATTGAAGGACGCATAACAGTAAGGTCTTCGCTCAGGCTATTGATGATTTTTACGGTTGTAGTGAGCGTTTGTTGAGTAAAATACCTGCTGTTGGTGATGGAATTTGTAAAAATTTCCGAAAAGCCATTACCTATAAGCCAGCCAGCTATTTTTTCTTTTGATGATGCCACATAAGCGCCGCTTTCTGTTGCAGGATATATTGAAATGGCCGAAGGAATTTCGATATTATCCAGCCCATCAATCCTCATAATTTCTTCAATGATGTCCGCAGGGATGGTTATATCGGGATTACTAAAGGGAACCGCCACTCTTAATTCATCTGCACGCTCACTCACAATTGAAAAATGTAAGCTCTTTAAAATATTTTTTACGGTTTCCCGGTCGTAATTTTTTCCACTTATTTTTTCCAGGTACCGATTTGATAGTGTAACCTCGTTTTGTGTTTTTGGAACCGGGTATACATCTATAATTTCTGAGGAGATTTGGCCTCCGCAAATTTCTTTAATAAGTGATGCCGCCCGTTTTAAAACATTCACTGTATTACTGATGTCCACTCCTTTTTCAAACCGTATGGCGGCTTCCGTTCTTAAATTATGCCTGAGAGATGTCTTTCTCACTGATTCCGGGTCAAACCAGGCGCTTTCTAAAAAAACGGCGGTTGTATCCCGAGTAACCCCGCTATCAAGGCCACCAAACACGCCGCCGAAACACATAGGTACTTCATCTTCGTTGCATATCATCAGGTCTTCACTGTCGAGGGTACGTATTTTTTCATCGAGTGTAACAAAAGGAGTCCCGGCAGGAAGTTTTTTTACAATTATTTTACCTAACTGTCCGGTTGACAGGTTTCCATTTATTTTATAAGCATCGAATGCATGAATCGGCTGCCCTGTTTCATGCAGGATAAAATTGGTGATGTCTACAATATTATTGATTGGCCTCACACCGAGGCTTTTAAGCCTGTTTTGCAGCCAGCCCGGCGATTGAGCTATTTCAATGCCTGATAAAATTACCCCTGCATACCGGCTGCAGGCTTCAGTATTTTCTATTACAACCCCTATTTTATGAGAGGTACTATCTGTTTTAAAAATATTTTTAAAAGGTGAAATCAATTTTATTTCGGTACCGTTATGATGAGACAGGTAAGCACACACATCTTTGGCAGCACCCATATGGCTCATGGCATCCATACGGTTGGGTGTAAGCCCTATTTCAAATACCGTATCGACGGAAGTTTTATAATAGTCATAGGCGGTAATTCCCGTTTTTGTATCCGGGGGAAGCACAATAATTCCTTCATGGCTGTCGCCCACTCCAATTTCATTTTCAGCGCACAACATTCCCTGGCTTTCAATTCCGCGTATGACGGCCTTTTTAATCATTACGGGTGCTTCGTTTGAAGGGTACAGAGTCGCGCCCACCGGGGCTACGACAACCTTTTGTCCTATCGCAACATTGGGAGCCCCACATACTATTTGCAGCGTTTCTCCATGGCCGTTACTAACGGTGGTAATTTTTAATTTGTCGGCGTCGGGATGCCTTTCGCATGTAAGAACTTCGCCAACAAGTAAACTCTGCAGGCTGTTTGCCGGTTCCCCATACGAGTAAAAATCTTCCACCTCCAGCCCTACTGAAGTTAAAATTGTCCCCAGTTTTTGCGGGGTTTCCATCATTTTCGAAGTAATGATATTCCGGGGCAGGTAATCATTAAGCCAATTGTAACTGATCTTCATGTATTCTTTTGGATATGACTGCTCTTAATTGACAGATCGGTCAAAAATAAGAAAGATGCCGTTAAGAAATTCCCATGGTTGTAAAAACTGTTCCTGCAGTGGTTTTTGCAGAAAAAGGCGTTTATTCTTAATAAATTTTTTGGGTTTATACCTCAAAAACCACCAATTCTTTTCTTCACATTCTGTTGTGAATTATTACCTTAAAATAACTAAAAAATATTTTAAATTGTGAAAAAGGCCTTTAAATATGTTTAAAACCTCGATTTTCGTGTGAATTGTGTGTGGATGAGGATGGTATAAATATAAGCTCTTAACAATTTCTTTAAATAGCTTTTTGTCATTTACCTTAGCCCACCTAACAAAATTTGACGAACATGAAATAACACATTTTATCATCACCCCATTACTAAAAGTTTTACGAAAAAATGAACCTTACTAACCTTAATACAGAAAGAGTTTCTCGCAGAAAAAGTGGTTCACTCGAATTTGGGACCATGATGTTTGGGAAAATACCGCCGCAGGCAAAGGATTTGGAAGAGGCAGTATTAGGGGCTATTATGCTGGAGAAAAATGCTTTTGATTTTGTCATTGAAATTTTAAAACCCGAGTGCTTTTATGTGGAGGCCAACCAGCGTATTTTCAGGGCAATGCAGGGCCTTCAGCAAAAAAATTCTCCCATTGATCTGCTGACGGTCGTTGAAGAATTAAAATTCCGGGAGGAACTTGACCTCATTGGTGGCCCGTTTTACGTTACCAGGCTCACAAATTCTGTTGTTTCATCTGCGAATATTGAAGCGCATTCAAGGATTATTCTTCAAAAATTTATTCAGAGGGAACTTATCAGGATAAGCGGTGAAATTATTGGAGAAGCCTACGAGGATAGCACAGACGTATTTGACCTCCTCGATGATGCAGAAACCAAACTTTTTGAAATTACCAATAATCATTTGCGAAAAGATTATGCGAGCATAGACACCGTGCTGGTAAAAACTATTCAGCGCATTGAAGATCTTAGAACCCGCCAGGATGAAATTACCGGGGTACCTACCGGCTTTTCAATGCTTGACCACATTACTTATGGCTGGCAACCATCTGATCTTATCGTGCTTGCTGCACGCCCCTCTGTTGGTAAAACCGCATTTGCGCTCAACCTCGCCCGTAATGCCGCCCTACATCCTACAAAACCTACGGTGGTAGGGTTTTTCTCACTCGAAATGAGTGCCGGCCAGCTTGTGCAAAGAATCCTGAGCGCAGAAAGTGAAATATGGCTGGAAAAGATTGCAAGGGGGCGGCTTGAAGAGCATGAAATGAAACAACTTTACAAAAAAGGAATTGAGCGGCTGGCATCCGCTCCCATACATATCGATGACAGTGCCGCCTTAAATATTTTCGAATTAAGGGCGAAATGCCGCAGGTTAAAAAATAAACACAATGTAGGCCTGATAATTATAGACTATTTGCAGCTTATGAGTGGTGCGGGTGAAAACCGCAACAGTAACAGGGAGCAGGAAATAAGCCGCATTTCAAGGGATCTGAAGGGTCTTGCCAAGGAATTACAGATTCCAATAATCGCTCTCAGCCAGCTAAGCCGCGAAGTTGAGAAAAGAAAGGAAGGTAATAAAATGCCGCAATTGAGTGACCTAAGGGAGTCCGGCGCAATTGAGCAGGATGCAGACATGGTGATGTTCCTTTATCGCCCGGAATATTATGACATTACTTCAAACGAACTGGGTGAAAGCAATAAAGGTGAAACCCATGTTCGCATAGCTAAACATCGTAACGGCCAGCTTGACACAATTAAGCTAAAGGCACTCCTTCACATTCAAAAATTTATTGAGGATGATGGCGATGATTTCAGTAAGAGCCTTCCGCAGGGTGGGAACTGGAAACCTGTAAAAGATATGGATGGAGACGGCCCCAGGCTTTATATACAAAAGGGAAGTAAAATGAACGACGGTGAGTTTGACGATGAAACACCCTTCTGAATGTAAGGAGTTAAATTGACTCCTCCACAGTTTCTCTGATGGATACCTTTTCTTAAATAGGAGATTATTTAGCACCCCATCCAATTATATTCAAGCCTGAGGAGCACAATGCAATTACCATTTTTCTTCGAAGAAAATTTGCCGGTTTCTGATGAGTTTACATTAAGTGAAGAAAGCTCAAAGCATATTGTACAGGTACTTCGTATGTACCAATCTGATCAGCTGCTCATTACTAACGGTAAAGGTGAAACGCTGACAGCTTTTATAAGGGTGCCGGATAAAAAAAATACAGAAGTACAGATCACGGCGAGAACTTTCCTTCCCCGGAAGAACGCTAAAATATCTATAGGCGTTTCACTTATCAAAAACAAAAACCGCTTCGAATGGTTTTTGGAAAAGGCAACAGAAATTGGTGTTGCAGAAATTATCCCACTTATTTGCCACCGAACAGAAAAGCAACATTTCAATCATGACAGAACAAAGAGCATTTTGGTGAGTGCTATGTTACAGTCACAACAGGCATGGTTGCCTTTATTGCAGGAACCACTGAAATTCGCCGAAATAATGAAGAGATGTGCGCACCCTAATAAATTCATTGCTCATTGTATGGAAGGCCAAAAGAAGCATTTGACCATGGAGATAACCGATAACCAACGGATTCAGCCAGGTGACCGGTTGATACTTATTGGTCCTGAAGGGGATTTTGACAGGGACGAGATTGAAATCGCTATGCGGCACAATTTTATTCCTGTAACACTCGGAGAAACAAGATTAAGAACAGAGACCGCGGGCCTTGTGGCTGCGGTCTTACTGTTAAATACATAATTTGAAAAGTAAAGATGTTGGTTATTCCTGCACTACCAGCCTGAAGCCGTTTCCATGAATGTTTACAATTTCGATGCTGGGGTCATTTTTCAGATATTTGCGGAGCTTGGCAATATAAACATCCATGCTCCGTCCATTGAAATATGTATCGCTTCCCCAGATTTTTTTAAGCGCTGTTTCCCTGGGCAATAAGTCATTTTTATACTCGCAAAGCATTTTAAGCAATTCATTTTCCTTGGGAGATAATGTCTGAACATCTTTGCCAACGCCTAACTGGCGCAGTCTCGGGTTGAAATGATATTGCCCCAGGTCATATTCTGCATTGACTTCTTCACGATGAAGTTCTTCATTGCGTTTCAAAATGGCCTTTATTTTATGAAGCAGCACATCACTATCGAATGGCTTTGTGATATAATCATCTGCGCCAAGCTTATAGCCTTTGATAATATCATCTTTCATTGTTTTTGCGGAAAGGAAGAATAAGGGCATATCCGGGTCTACATTCCTGATTTCTTCAGCAACAGTGAAGCCATCCATATTGGGCATCATAACGTCCAGCAGGCATATGTCAAATTTTTCCCGCTGAAAAGCCGCAAGACCAAGCCTTCCGTCTCTTTCCAGCACAACATCGTAATCGTTCAGCTCCAGGTAATTTTTCAACACCATGCCGAGGTTAGGATCGTCTTCACAAATTAGAATTTTAGGTTTTTTATTCTCCATAATTTTGTTTTGTATTTTTTCCGAATAAAGATATTCAGTTTTTACGAAAATGGTTTAAGATAATTTAATAAGACTACTAATTACGATAAATACCGCGTTTGAAAAGTTAAAACAATCTTATCATTTCCATTTTCACTTTGTAACTTTCAAAAAATTTATAGAATGGCAAATAACAGTTCATTTACCGACATTATCAAAAACGGGTATTCCTTTAAAGGAGAAACCATCAAAATAGGTGCGGCCATTCTTGAGGGTGCCGTGATACCGGAAGCCGAAATTTTTCTTCCGCTAAAAACCATGAACCGCCACGGTTTGGTTGCCGGTGCGACCGGTACCGGCAAAACCAAATCCTTTCAAATGATCGCCGAGGGATTGAGCGATGCGAGCGTACCCGTGTTACTAATGGATATTAAGGGAGATCTTAGTGGAATTGGTGCTGCGGGTACTGTAAATGATAAAATTGCTGATCGCTACCAGACTTTAAAAATGGAATACAGTGGGAAGTCATACCCGGTAGATCTTCTTACCCTAAGCCAGCAAAAAGGTGTAAAGCTCAAAGCAACTGTTTCTGAATTCGGACCGGTGCTTCTTACAAAAATTTTGGGATTGAATGATACACAGGGTGGGGCGGTTGCCATGATATTCAAATATTGCGACGATAATAAGCTACCCTTAGTTGATCTGAAAGATTTCATAAAAGTGTTACAATACGCAGGCAACGAAGGTAAAAAGGATTTGCAGGCTACCTATGGAAATATTTCGACTACTTCAATGGGAACTATTTTGCGTAAGGTAATAGAATTGCAACAACAGGGTGCAGACACTTTTTTTGGTGAAAAGAGTTTTGAAGTTGAAGATCTGATGCGGATTAGTGACGATGGGCGGGGCATGATTAGTATTTTAAGAGTTACAGATCTCCAGGAAAGACCAAAACTTTTTTCAACATTTATGTTGCAAATGCTTGCCGAGTTATATGCAGTTTGCCCGGAAGAAGGCGATGCAGATAAGCCAAAGCTTGTTATTTTTATTGATGAGGCTCACCTAATTTTCCAGGAAGCAAGCAAGGCTTTACTGGAGCAGATTGAGACCATAATTAAGCTGATAAGATCCAAAGGAATTGGTATTTATTTTTGCACGCAAAATCCCATGGATATTCCCGCCAGTGTTTTAGGACAATTAGGTTTGAAAATACAGCATGCTTTAAGAGCTTTTACTGCAGCGGACAGAACCACAATAAAACAAACTGCTCAAAATTATCCTGAGACAACTTTTTATAAAACTGAAAATCTCATTACTCAATTAGGTATAGGGGAAGCTTTGGTAACTATTTTAAACGAGAAAGGAATTCCAACCCCTTTAGCCCAGGTTATGATGCTTACGCCAAAGAGCAGAATGGATGTACTCACAGATGCTGAAATTGATAATATAGTCAGTCATTCAAAATTAGTGACGAAATATAACCAGGTTATTGACAGTAACAGCGCATATGAAATGTTGACGGCCAAGCTACAGGAAGCAGCCGCAAATTCACCGGCAATAGTTTCCGCCACACAAAAAACCGCGAAGCCTGAAGAAAGTACTTTTGAAAAAGTTGCCAACAATACAATTGTAAAAAGTATGATGAGAACGGCAGGAAATACTATCGTTAGAAACTTATTAGGGTCTTTAGGGCTTGGGGGAAGAAGTAAAAGGGGGTCAAAAAGCTGGTTCTGATATTGGACGTATAAGTCTCAGGATAGCCACCCCGAGGCAATATTTTGCCTGAATCTCTGCTTAAATTTATAGCTATTTAGGGCCTTTCCCCCGTTGTAAGCACCAACGGGGTTCCGATGTCTTCCTAATACTCAACAGAATATGCCGTTAACTAAGTAAGTATAGTAGAAACCCTCAATTTTTAAAAAACCCGGATAAAATTCTTGCTTAATAATAATTTACACATTATCTTCGTCACGGTTTTTCATAGGATATTGGATTTTAAAGCGGGACTAGATTTCTATCTGGGTCCCTTTTTTTTTGAATACCCGGTACATGAATGGCATATTTCATATATTGATCAGTAGTAATATTGTTGGGTCTACATCTTTTCACAACCTCATCTTTTTGAAAATCAAATTTTCTTCAATGGTCCGCTTGTTCAGGCCTTTCGGTTCCTGATTTTAATCAGCCCCTCTTCTGTGATGAATACCTGGTCTTCTTCCTGTAAAAAATTCAATATTTTCCGGATTTTATTTTCCTTAAACCCCTGCATGTTGCGAATTAACTGTTCGGAATTTAGAGGATTTTCTGCGATGGTACTTTTAATACCATTTCTGATTTTTTCAAATTCATGTTTTGTTATGGTGAGGTTTTTTTCCCGCTGGCAATTGTCGCAAATTCCGCATCTCTTTACATTTGCGTCATTAAAATAAGCCGCTATCATTTTACTCCGGCAGGTATTTTCATTTCTGATAAAGCTTATAATTGCCGCCAGTCGTTTTTCAAATGCCTGTTTTCTTTTTAATACATTCTTTTGATTGATTACCAGATCTGTTGTATTTACACGGTTTTGAAGAAATACAATTTGCGGCTTTTCTTTTTGTTGAGAATAATCGATTAACCCCAAACGCTTAATTTCTTTAAGATCTGATATGAGTTTTTCTTTTTTTACAGAAATAAATTTGCCAAGCCATGCCTCCTGAACAGGACATGGGTAATCAAATATTCCTTCATAAGAACGAAGGAGGCCTTTTATGACATCGGTATATTGAGGATACGTTTTTTCAAACAATTCCATTTCTGTTTTATCGGTAGTGAAAACAACTGTTGACGGTGAAAAAAACTGCTCACTGTAACTTATGAGTTCTTCCTGCTCCAATATCTTCAATACATTATTTACAACAAAAGCATCCAGTTTAAACTTTTTTACAAAATCATTGATATCAAAATCAAATGAAAGTCCTTCACCACTACCTGAAGGCAATTGGAAATAATTAACCAGGGAGCTGTATATATTTTTTATTCTTTTCATATCAGGAAACCTTATTTCTGATTGTTTTTTTAAATCAGCAATTTCCTGTTCATTAAAAAATAATACAGCATAAGCTTTCTTTTCATCCCTGCCTGCACGACCGGCTTCCTGGTAATAATTTTCGAGTGCATCGGGTACATCATAATGTATCACAGTTCTTACATCGGGTTTATCAATACCCATTCCAAAAGCATTGGTACAGGCAATAATGCGGGTTTTGTTATTTACCCAGTCTTCCTGCCTCGTAGTTCGCACATCATTGGAAAGGCCCGCATGGTAGTGCGCTGCTTTGATCCCGTTTAGTTTAAGAAGGTCTTCAATCTCCCGGGTCCTTTTGCGGCTTTTACAATACACGATGCCACTACCGGCAACTTTTTTTAAAATGTCTACCAGTTTATTTTGTTTTGAGGAAGGCTCAAAAATGCTATAAGAAAGATTGCTTCTTTCAAAAGACAGTTGAAAACGATTTTGATTAGTGAAGGATAGTTTGTCACAGATATCGTTCTGCACTTCAAGGGTAGCGGAAGCTGTGAGCGCGAGGAGAGGAATATTATGTAACTGCTCCCGGATTGTTGCTATGCGAAGGTAAGATGGCCTGAAATCATAACCCCACTGCGAAACGCAATGAGCTTCATCAACAGCAATAAGGTTAACATGCATTGCAGGCAAATATTCTAAAAATAATTCTGTTTCCAGCCTTTCGGGAGATACATATAAAAACTTGAAATTTCCATGCACTGCATTCCTGAGCGTTTTTGTTACTTCTACATAGCTCATTCCTGAATAGATAGAAAGGGCAGGAATTCCCTTTTTTTTCAGGTTGCCAACCTGGTCTTTCATCAAGGCAATTAAAGGACTTATCACGAGGCACAATCCATCCTGCATCATTGCGGGAACCTGGAAGCATACGGATTTGCCGCCACCCGTTGGCATTAATGCCAGCGTATCATGAAGGGACAGGATTGAATTGATAATTTCCTCCTGTAAAGGTCTGAAAGAAGCGTATCCCCAATATTTCTTTAGTATATCAACCGCGCTTTCCATTCAATTAATAAATATTGCTGCACTGAAAAAAATAGAATTTTAAGACGTATTCTCTTTATCATCCTGGTTAAAAATACTGACGAAAAATTAAGGTGGTTGTGAAATATTTCAAAT
>Ga0068860_100004227_pt1 | contig 14714 bp, 8 predicted proteins | sample KBSSwiS32_FD_66597 | JGI IMG/M metagenome (GOLD analysis project Ga0068860, IMG submission 66597) | Switchgrass rhizosphere microbial communities from Kellogg Biological Station, Michigan, USA - KBS Switchgrass S3-2 | ecosystem: Host-associated > Plants > Roots > Rhizosphere > Soil ... | reverse complement strand
GGCCGCGATCGACGTGGCGGAGACAGACCCCCTTCTCGGAATAGGCCTGCTGCTGGGCAACGAGCTGACGGTTCAGGTGATTGCCGGAGGGACCGTTGCGCTCCAGAGACTGAGGTTGGCCTGACCGGCCTTCTTCTGCCCCTCACAATCGTTTCTGCCATGGGGTAGAGACGCTCCAGGACCCAACCACGACAGGACCGGGTGCTGGCCGTCGGGGCGTCTCCCGAAGGCCACGAACGCTCCTCGCCCGCGCAACATCCGCCTTCGGCGCTGTTGCGCCCCTCGCTCTCTTCGCTGGCACGAGCCTTGTACCTCGACCGACCATGAGCTCACGGGCGCGAGCACCCGAAAAAGCCGGCACGGGCACTCCTATTCCTGCTCACCCGACGCTTCAAAACCTCGCCGTCGCGGAGCAAGCCTGCACTTCTTGCGACCTCTACCGGCGGGCGACGCAAGCGGTGCCGGGCGCAGGGCCGGGGCGGGCCTCGATTCTGATGGTCGGCGAGCAGCCGGGGGATCAGGAGGATCTCGCGGGGCTGCCGTTCGTCGGCCCCGCGGGCAAGGTGCTCGACGAGGCGCTGGCGGCGGCGGGTATCGATCGCGGCGACATCTACCTCACCAACGCGGTCAAGCATTTCAAGTGGGAGGCGCGAGGCAAACGCCGGATTCACCAGCAGCCCAATCTGACCGAAGTCCGCTCCTGTCTGCCTTGGCTGGAGGCGGAGGTTGCGCTGATCAAGCCGAAGATCGTGGTCTGCCTGGGCGCGATCGCAGCACAAGCGCTGATGGGGCAGAAGTTCCGGGTGACTCGCGACCGCGGTCAGTTTTTCGAGACCCCGTGGGCGCCTTGGCTGACCGCCACGATCCATCCCTCCGCGGTTCTCCGCATGCCCGACGACGAGAAGCGCCGCGAGGCCTTCGACCAACTGGTCGCCGATCTCGCTCAGGTTGCGGAGCGAGTCAAAGAATAGGGAGTCCTGTTAGCGGTCCCCTCCCCCCGGCGCACATTCCCCCCGCCGCGGCACACTACCTAGAAGACAGTCTCCGTGGGACCTCAGTTTTCGTCGACCCGGCCCGCCGCCGGGCCGGGAAGGCTCTTTTCGGCCCCGGGAAGGCGCCGCCGCACCGTTGGGACGGCCCTTTGTCCCTTCGAGGGAGCCATCCGAGCATCCAAAGGTTTACTATTGTCCTAGGCATCCGAAGGCAGGTCAGTTCGAGGGAAGGAGGACCGGCAAAGCTCCACGACCGATTCCGCGCGACCGTTCCAGCCCCACCATCTGTCAACCAGAGAGCGGTAACCCGCCCGGCGAGGCTTTCGCCATCGCTCTCCCGAGGAGGCATTATGAAACGTGGATTGCTGTGGCTGTTCGCTGTTCTTGGAGCTCCCGCCCTCTTGCTCGGCCAGTCGCAAACGACCGGAACGATCTCCGGCAAGGTTGCGGACGACGCGGGCCAACCCATTGCCGGGGTCGAGGTGGTTGCGACCGCCGAAGCCCTGTCGCTCGAACGAAAGGCCGAAACCGGCGCGGACGGCGAGTACCGGCTCTCCCTTCTGCCGGTCGGCGAGTACAACGTGCTGGTCAGCAAGTCCGGCTTCCAACCCGCCGTCTACTCGCTCCGCTTGAGCGTCGGCGAGACCGTGCCGCTCGACGTCACGCTCTCTCCCGGCGAGGCGGTGACCGATACGGTGAACGTCTACGGCGCGGCGAGCGCGCTCGAAACAACGACCGGCGGGCAGACCCTTACCTACGAAAAGCAGATCGACACGCTGCCGGTCAACGATCGAAGGATCGACAAAGTGGCCGAGCTGTCGCCGAACATCGCGCACGGACCGACCGAAGACACGATCTCGATCGCGGGCGCGCCGTCGTTCGACACCGTCGTGCTGCTCGACGGAGCGGAGGTCTCCGATCCCTATTTCGGCAATTCGCCCACCCTCTACCTGGAGGACGCGATCGAGGAGGTTCAGGTTCTCACCTCCGGAGTTTCGGCGCGCTACGGCCGCTTCCAGGGGGGCGTGATCAACGCGATTACCAAGTCGGGCGGCAACACCTTCAAGGGCACTCTGCGCGCCGAGCTGGACAAGGAATCTTGGAACTCCCAGACGCCTTTCGGCGAGAACCAGGACGACAATCTGAATAAGACCTATCAAGCGACCCTCGGCGGCTACGTGCTCAAGGACCGGCTCTGGTTCTTTGCCGGCGGCCGGAAGATTCCGACCAAGAGCGAAAGCCAGACGACCGAATTCACCAACGAGAGCTTCACCACGACGAGCGACGAGAAGCGCTGGCAGGGCAAGCTCAAAGCCGCGATCAACCCGAGCCACCTGGTCGACTTGTCGCACCTCGATTTCGACGCGACGACCGCCGGCTACGAGGGGCTTCCTGCAGGCGACAGCCGCGCCGCGACCGGCACCCGGCTCGACCCGCGCACCACCGACACGCTCGGTTACCAGGGGGTGTTCACCGCGAACACGTTCGCCGATTTCCAGGCGACCCGGAAAAGGGTTTCGATCTCGGCCGGCGGCAACCCGGCCAACGGCGACCCGTTCATCGACCTGACCAACTTCCAGGTGTTCCACAATCACTGGTGGGACGCGAACGACCCGAGCCTGCGCGACAACGACACCGCGGCGCTGTCCGTCACCCACCTGATCAACGGCGGTCGCTACGGCGCCCATACGATCGAAGGGGGCGTCCAGTACGTCAAGTCGCTGACCGGCGGCGAGAACCGCCAGTCTTCGACCGGTTTCAACCTGCTCGCCTTCAATCCGGACTTCGCGGCCGGCACGGTCAACGGCTCGCCGCGCTTCAACCTGCTCTTCGGCAACGCTCTGCGCTGGGAGGCCCTGCCGCTCGGAGGCGACCAGACGCTCAAGAACACGGCGGCCTACGTGCAGGACACGATCAACCTGTCGAAGTTCCGCTTCGACATTGGGGTCCGCTACGACAAGTACAAGGGCACGGGGCCGCTTGCGCAGTTCAACCTGTCGTTCTCCGACATCTCGCCGCGACTCGGCATCACCTACAGCTTGACCGACACCTGGCAGCTCCAGGCAACCTATGGCAAATATTCCAGTCGCTTCAACGACAGCGTCGCCAATAGCGTGACCGGCGTATCGGCCGCGCCCCGGATCGAGACGTTCTACCTCGGCCCGGACCTGATCAACGCCACGGCCGACGAGGTGCAGGCCGCCTTGCGCAACGATGCGTATTGGCCCATCGTGACGAGCTTCATCAGCCCGCAATTCCCGACCACCTATCTCGCGCACAACATCGAGGCCCCGTACGCGGAGGACATCAACCTCTCCGTCCGCCACGCGCTGCCCGGCAATACCGGCTCGATCGTACTCACCTACGTCAACCGGCGGTATAAGAACCTGCTCGACGATTTCGTCGGCGGGGCCTGCGATTTCGGGCTCAGCTTCGACCAGCCCTGCCCGAGCGGCAACGTCACCACGGTTCCGGGTCCCGACGGCACGCCGAATTTCGCCACCGTCGACAGCATCGTCTGGGCGAACAACGGCCTCGCGAATCGGAAATATCAAGCGCTCACGGCGGTCTGGAACTACCGACCCAACTCCAGGCTGCAATTCGTCGGCAACTACACCTACTCCCGGCTCCGCGGCAACTATGAAGGGGAGGGGGAGAACACTCCGGCCTCCGGTTCGCCGATCGGCAACTACGCCCGCTCGACCGATCCGAACGCGACCAACCCGACGGGTACGCTCGCCGAGGACATTCCGCATCGACTGAACGCGCTCGCGACCTACCGCTTCGACTGGCAAAGGCGCGGCGCGCTCACCGTAGGCGGCTCCCTGCTGTATGAATCCGGCGCGGCCTTCAGCCGGACCGCCGCCGTTCCGTACCGCGACGATCCCGCCTACTTGGGCGACAGCGGCACCTACACCCATTACTTCAGCCGCCGCGGCGCGTTCCGCTTCGACGACTGGTGGAGCCTGGGCACTTCCATCCGCTACGACCTGCCGCTGGTCAAGGATTTCCGGACCTTCCTTAAGCTGAGCGTCGCGAACGTCACCAACAACCACGCTCTGATCGAGTACCAGATCTCCGGCCGTTCCGGCCGCGATGCCGCCGGCAACGTCCTACCCTGGCAGCCGGTCGGCAACTGCGGCCCGAACGACAAGCCGTCAAGGAACTGCACCGGCTATGGCCGGATCACCAGCGAGGACGACTACCAGACGCCGCGGGAATTCCTGGTCTCCGTGGCGTTCGATTTCTGATCGAGCACTGCTCGATGAGCATCTCGGGGCCGTCCCGGCGGTAGGGGGCGGCCTTTCTTCGTTTAGAGCGGTGCCCCCGGCGCAAGGAAGTCCCGCCGAAAGAACGGCCACGCGTCCCACAGATAGAGCCCAAACGGCAGCCACCAGATGAAATCGTTGGTGACGCACAAGACGATCGACGCGAGCGGCCACTCCCCGCGCCAGATCAAGACCGCGACACCGAGCGGGCCGAGGATCTTGCCGACCAAGCCGACCGCAGCGAGCAACCAACCCCGCTCCGGAACCCGGGCGACCTCCAGATACAAGATGCCGTAGAGCCCGATCACCATCGCGAGGCAGGCGAAGATCGAAGGATGATTGAGCCGAGGCATGCCGCTCCACCGGAACAGCCACTGCGGATCGAGCGCGGAGAAAATTCCCCAGCCGATGTTGTAGAGGCCCGCGGCGAGAAAGACGAGGCGGTGGAGACGGCGGCGCGGGAGCATGGCGGGGAGGGAGTGTAGCGCTCTGCCCCCCGGCCACGGTTGAGCTTTTCCGATTCGGCACATATCCTTGCAGCGAACCGCGCCGGTTCCCTTGCGGCACACTCCATGCGATGCCCACCGCCAAATCCGCCATCCAACCCGACTCCTCCCCGACCTTGTTCAAGAGCGCCAAGGCATTCGAGACCTGGCTGAAGAAGAATCACGCCACCTCCGACGGCCTCTGGCTCAAGATCGCCAAGCGGGGCGCCAAGGAACCCAGCGTCACCTACCCCGAGGCGGTGGAGATCGCGCTCTGTTGGGGCTGGATCGACAGCCAGAAGAAGGGCCTCGACGACCAGCACTTTCTCCAGCGCTTCACGCCGCGGCGCGCGCGCAGCATTTGGTCGAAGATCAACGTCGACAAGGTCGCGACGCTCATCGAATCGGGGCGAATGCAGGCGCCGGGCTACGCGCAGATCGAGGCCGCCAAGGCCGACGGACGCTGGGCGAAGGCCTACGACGGAGCGCGCACGTCCGCGGTGCCCGAGGACCTGGTGGCGGCGCTGGAAGCCGAGCCGAGGGCCAAGGCCTTCTTTGCAACGATCAACGCGGCCAATCGCTACGCGATACTGTGGCGCATACAGACGGCCGTGAAGGCCGAGACGCGCGCCGGGCGCATCGCCCAGCTGGTGGAGATGCTAGCGCGCGGCGAGACCATCCATATCTTCAAGCCCAGTGTAAAGGCCTGACCGGGAGGCCCTCTCTCTCCGCGGCACTCACTCCCCCGCCACCCGCACCACCTCTCCCGTCGAGTACGCCACGAACTCCGGCGCATAGAGACTTTGCAACGTCGCCGGGCCGACGCGGAAGGTTCCGGCGACGTTCGCCCTCAGGCGATATTTGAGGGTGTAGGTGCCGGAGGGAAGGTATTCGAAGAAGAAGTCGGTAGCGGCGTCGCGGGTTTCTTCGTAGCGGCCCAGGCCTAGATCGTAGGCGTAGCCGGAGTGGACGACACCGGGTTCGAAGCCGGCGGCTCGGGGGTCTCGGAGGTGGACGTATTCGGCCGGGGCTCGGCTGCTGATCGTGAGTTGGACTTCGATTTCGTCGCCGACTTTAAGGGTGGCGTCCGCCGCGAGCGGTTCGAGGGTGGTTTCGGCTCCTCCGCGCAGACGGCGGAAGTAGTGGCGCTCGACGTGGAACAGGTCGCCGCTCGCTTGCGTCGGCAACTGGTCGGTCGCGAAATGCCAGGTGGCCGAGGCGAACATTAAGCCGGGGGTCTCTTGGGTGACGACAACCTGACCGCCCTTCGGGGAGGCGGCAACCGCCGCATCGACGGCCGCGCCGGGGATGACGATCTGGTTGTGCTTGCCGGTGAAGCGATCGGGCTCGAAGACGAATCTCGTGGTGCCCGAGGGGACGCCGGAGACCGCGACGGTCGCGGCCTCCCGGGCGCCGAGCTGTTTCTCTTTCTCAAGGTAAGCGGCGAGCGAGTAGAGCACCTCGGCGGTGGCTCGCGTGCTCTGCCAGTGACCGAGTTTCTTTTGCAGGAAAATCCACTGCACCAGGCCGGGCAGGCGCGGATCTTCGGGGCGCAGCTCCAACAGGGTGCGCAGGGCGAAGGCGTGGCTCTCGATCGTGTCTTGGTACCAGAGCCAGGAGCGCTCTTCCGGTTGCCAGAACGTCCCTTCGTCGCGCGTGGTGCGGGCCGAATCCATCACGCTGTCGAACACCAGTTGGGCGTCGGCATCCCGATCCATGCGGTGGAGGGTGAGCGCGAGCAGGCCTTTCAAATAAGGCGAATGCTCCCGCCAGTGCGCGAAACTGAAATCGGCGATCCGCGTCCGGTCGGCCGGGTCGAGCGCGCCGGCCATCCAAGACGGATCGGGATAGGCGGAGGCGACGTAGTTGAGCAGGGTGAGCAGCTCGACGCAGCAGGCGTCCTTCTTCGTGATCTCGGCCGCCCACTCGTTTTTGTAGCGCTGCCCAAGGTATCCCCAACCTTTCTGGACCAGATCCTGCGGCACCTCCACGCCGAACTCCGTCGCGCGGGCAAAGCCCAACAGAAGGTAGATCGTCATGTAGTCCGACGCCGGGCCGCCCGGCCACCAGGGGAAGGCTCCGCTCGAGAGCTGGGCGTCTGCGAGCTTGGCGAGCGAGGCGTTCCTCTGGGCTTCCGCGATCTTCGGATCGAGCACGCGGATCAGATCTTGATCCTCGCCTTCGCGCCCACCGCGCCTCCCTCTGGAGACCGCGAGCCAGGGGGTCTCTTCGAGCAGCATGCGGCGGTTCGGATCGTCGGCGTTCCATGCCTCGGTGGCGGTTTCGCGCTTGGCCATCTGCGCCGCCATCTCGGCCACCGCGGGGTAGCGATCGAACAGGCTGCGGACGATGCCGGTCGACAGGAAACGATTGAGCGTCTGCTCGGTGCATTCGTACGGATAGTCGATCAGGTAGGGGAGCGCGTCGAGCACGCCGTAGAACAGCTGGGCGTCGAGCGTCACCACCAATTGCTCGGAGGCGCGGGTCGGATCGGGCTGCGCCAGATCGGCGAATTCGAGGGTTCGCGTCTCGTTTCCACGCAGGGCGGCGAAGCGCGACTGCGCGAGATGGAGACGGCTCGGCAGGATCGGCAGCGCCCGCAGCTCACCGTCGGAAAGAGCGCCCTCGGGGCCGGAGGAACGGGCGGTGACGCGGAATTCCACCTCCCCCACCGCCTTCGGCACGGCGAGCGGGAAGACCACCGTGGCGCCGCCTCCCGGCTCGACCGTAAAGGCCAAAACCGCCGCTGCCGGCGTGAGACCGAAGGCGGCAAGGCTGTCTTCTTGGGTCGCACCGTCCACCAGCTCCAGGCGGACCTCGCCCGAGAGCGGGGTTTCGCCCGCGTTGTTGACCACCGCGCGGATCTCCGCCCGGTCCCCTTCGCGCAGGAAGCGCGGCAGGTAAGGGCGGACCATCAGAGACTTGGCGCTGCGCGTTTCGGCGTGGACCGAGCCGGAGCGGAAGTCGCGACCAATCGCGTGGACCCAGACGCTCCATGAGGTGAGCGAATCGGGCACGGTGAATTCGATCGCCGCCGAGCCGTCGGCTCCGGTGAGCAGATGGGGCTGCCAGAACGCCGTCTCGGCAAAGCTCGAACGGAGTGGCACCGGGGCGGCGGGCGGCGGAGGGGGCGGCGGAGGGGCCGGCGTGGGAATCGGGATCTTGGGAACCTCGACCGGGGCCACCGTGGCCGCCGCTTCGCTCGTCATGACCACATCTTCCGCCTGCCCCGGGGCGGCGGCGCGCTGCGCGAAAAACCCACCTCTACCCCGCCATCCCGGCCCGCCCAGGCCGTAGGGACCCACTCTCTGCAACTCGTCCTCCCGGAATTCGACGCTATCCGGCAGCGTGACGAGATCGTCATCGTCCAGGTATCGGGCGCCGTTCACTCCCAGGCTCAAACGGGCGCCGGAGGGCGCATCGGTGCGGCGCGGAAACAGCCGGAGCGGCGAGGGCGGATCGTACGGGGCGAACGCATCCAGGGAACGGTCGTACATCGAAGCGAGCAGCTCCGCCGCGGCGACCGGAGCACGGCTGTCGTCGCCGGAAGCGCTTTTCGAACCGGCGGACGCCGGCTCGCGCACCACGACCTTCCACGACTCCTTGTCGCCGGGACGAATCCGGTCGCGGAAGCTCGCGAGCTCGACGGAGAGGTTGTGATCGTCCCAAGGGACCTCGATCGTGAGCGACGACTCCAGGCTCTGGAAATCGCGCAGGGCGAAAAGGCGGACGAAGAGCCCGCCGCGATCGGCCGGGCCGACGGGTATGTCGATCAAGAGCGGATGATCTTCCGCCACCAGACGGCGCCGCTCGCGCAACCGGCCGGACTGGTACGTTTCGAGGATCAGCTCCTGGCCCGGGAAGCCGGAATGGACCAGCAACCGCGCGGTCTCGCCGACCCGGACCGTCCGCTTCTCGATCGCCAGAACGGCGGCGACGGGCAAGGGGGCCGCCGGGCCGGCCGGATCGACCACGATCCATTCGCCCTGCGCCTCGGCCCGGGCGCCGAAGTCGTCGATCGTCTCGTAGCGCAGGCGATAGGCCCCCGGTTCGAGCGCCGGCAGTTCGACCGTAGCGCGTCCCGTAGCGTCGTGGCTCAGCTCGCCGCGGGCGACTTCCGCGCCGTCGTCCCAACTGCGGAGCGCCCGCTCGAACCCGCCGTAGGGCTCCCAGCGCGGGCGCTGCCGATCGCCCGGGGTGACGGTCGGGCCGGCGGCCCCCGGAGTCGTCGCACCCGGCGGCGCCAGGATCGGCTCCTCGCTCGGCAACAGCGGCCGGTCGGGCCGGCGCAGCGCGAGCAGCCGCCACGTCCCGCGGCCGGCGCGCGGCGCGCCGTCGAGGTCGTTGCGCAGGACGGTGATCTCGTTCGGCTCCGCAGGGGTTCCGGCGGTGAAGAACTGGCGATCGGCTTCGAGCGCCGCCTCGATCGCGACGAAACCGACGCGGTACGAGCGCTCCGCCTCGCGGGTCTCGCCCCCTTCGTCGGTGACCGCGGCGCTGATCCGGAAGCGATAGCTCACGTCGCGCGCCAGGCGCTCGTCCGCTTCCGGCGTGAACGCCACGGTGAAGGTGCCGTCCGTCCCGAGCTTCGCCTCCCCCGCCGCCACCCGCTCGCTCTCGCTCTGCGGAGCGCGCCAGCCCCAATAACCCCACCAATAGGGGTAGACCGGCTCGCGCGTCACCTGCCAGGTGGCCTGTACGCCCTCGCCGCCGGTCACCGGCAGACCGAACAGGTAGCGCGCCGTGCCGGTCAGTTTCGCCGGCCGGTTCAGCCGAAGGGGTTCGGCCGGAGCGTCGAGCAGAACCTCGAACGTCGGCCGCTTGTACTCCTCGACCTGGATCGAGGCACCCCCGCCGCCCGAGGTCCCGACTGTGACCGCGAGCGACCAGGCACCAAGCGTGCGGCCGGTTGGAATCACCAGCTCGCCGGACGCCGTACCGTAGGCGTTGGTCGTCACCGTCGCGGAACCGGCCTCTTCCCCCACCGGGTCGGTGAGCGTGATCTTCACCTCGGCTGCGGGCAGCAGACGCGGTTCTTCCCCGCTTCGCCCGCGATAGGCGAGCACCTTCCAGAGCACTTTCTGCCCCGGCCGGTAGACCGCTCGATCGGTGAACACCAAGCCCTGCGACGACTCGGCCTCCGGGACGGCGGGCTGCATCCAGCCGAGATCGGCATAAGCCGCCGACTCACCTTTTCGCGCGACGAGGAAGTATTCCCGGTAGGTTCCGGGATTCACCTCCGGATCGAGCTTTTCACCCGCATCGGAGGCGAGCTCGGTGCCCGGCTCCTGCAAGCGAACGAAGCCGTCGGCGCCGGAAGTCGACGTCGCGACGACCACCGATTCATCCGCCGACTCGCCCCGGCGATAGAGGCGAACCTCCGCCCCCGGGAACGCCCGGCCGGTCTCGCCGTCGAGCACGAGGACGGCCAGTTTGCCTTCTTCCACTCCGCGGACGCCGAGCACCAGGTCGCCTATGACCAACCGCACCGCGAGCAGGCGGTTGCCCGCCGGGCGAAAATCCTCGCGCGCCGAAATCACGATCGCATAGGCGCCCGGCAGGGTCAGGGGCGGCGTCACGTAAGTGATGTGGGTGGAGAAATCGGGCGTCGCCGGCAGCTTGATCGCCCAGGCGGTTTCGGGCGTTCGTCCGAGCAGCTTCTCGGAGGGCTCGGCTTCCTCGGCTTCCTCACCCAAGGGCAGCGCGCCGCCATGCTCGATCCAACCGCCGAGATCCAGCCGGTAGGCGCGGAAATAGAGCGCGGGCAGGTTCTTGTGGCGCACTTGGAGCGAGCGTCTTTTGGCCCCGTCGCTCGCCATCGACTGGACCGAAAAGTCGGGCGCCTCGATTTCGCGCGCGATCCGCCGGCAGGCGGCCCCGCCAGGCGAACCGGGATACGCCTTCAAACCTGCGAGCGCGATCTTCCGCGCTTCGATCAAGGCATCCGGCCGCTCCTCCTGCCGCATCCGTTGGGCGAGCGCCGCCTGTCCCCACGACCACCAGGAGACCGAGCGGTAGCCGCGCACCGGATCGGCAAGCCGCGTCGCGAGCTGATGGGTGAGAAACGCCCGATCCTCCGCGCCATCCAAGGCGGTGGATAGATGGCGTACCCGCTCGAGCCACGCCTCCAGCTCCGCGGCTTTCCGACCGCCGCGTCGATGCCAGGCTTCGAGGTCGGCGAGCACCACCACGAGCTTCGCGAGCGGATGGACCGCCGGATCGTCAAGCTTTACAGCGGGCGGCGAGTCGGCCACGAGCGCCGCGCGATCGAGCCGCCAGGTGCCGTTCTCCTGCGCCGGCGACCAGATCGAGGTGTCGGCCAGCAGCTCGGCGAACAGGTAGGACACCGCATCGCGCAGCGTGCCGCGTACCCCCGTCGGGAAGTCGTTGACGGTGAGGAACTCCCCCCAGGCGGCGACCGGCAGAGCGCCCAAGGCCTCCCGCGCGCCCCAGGCACGGGCGTGGGCGGCGATCGCCTCCGTGGCGATCTGGTCGTGCGTCCAGGCCGCAAGATCGACCTTCTCGGTGCCGGTCACCCGTTCGCGGTGGCGGATCTCCCAAGAGTAGGCGCCAAGGTAGCTCACCAGCGCCGCGCCATAGGAAAGATCGAGCACCGCGCGCTCTTCTTGCCCCTTCGGCCATTCCTGCTCGCGCAGGAAGCGCACCGCCGTCTCATAGCCCGAAAGGCCGGTCTTCATCTTCACCGCCTTGATCAACGCGCGGGTCGCGAGCGGCTCGTCCCCCGCCGCCCGGGCCGATTCGAGCAGAGCGACCGCCTGGTCGTACGCCGTCTGCACTTTCTGCTCCTCATTCGCCAAGCGCTCGATCTCGGCGAGCGCCGCGAGCCCGGCGGCGGAAACCGTCGGTTTCGAGGCCGCCTTGCCGGTCGACGGCGCCAAGAGCAGGGCGAGGAGAGCCGAGACGAGAACGAGACGGAGGGGCGAAAAGCGGAGCGGGAAGGGGATCATGATCGAAGCTTAGATCAAGCTGCGGGAAGATGGGTTCCGGCGCGCCATCCTCGATAAAATCGCGTAACTCTGTGGAAACGATTCACCTGAGAGAGGAACGCCCGCACCATGCCCCGATCCACGCCTCCCGAACGTTCGCTCGACGAGCTGCTCGCCGACCTCGAAGCGGCTGTCGCCTCCGGGAACACCGCGCTCGCGGAAGAGATTCGGTCCTCGATCGAGCGGCGTCTGGCGACGGAGGCCGCAGACCGCGCCGCGGTCGAGCGCCGCGTCCGCGAGCTGACCTCCGAGCTCACCCTGGAAATGGCGGAATGGCGAGATATCAAGCGCGGACCGGTGGCTCTCGACATACCACTAACGCGAGGGGGCGACGCGGAGTCCGACGGCGATCGCATCTATCCCGTCTGGTTCGGTACCAACCGCAGGCCCGCGGCGGGCGGCGCGGGTTTTACCGGCGAGCGTCACGACCAGATCACGCACGGGCGGGTGAACGTCTTCGTGCCGGAAGCGCATCGCTTCGGCGAGATCACGACCTCCATCTGGCGCCGCCTGTTGCACCTCGATTTCCGCCGCCACCGGCTGCGCGTGCAGGAGATCCTCACCGAGGAGCGCGATCCTTTCTTCGCCGAGATCCGCGAGGCGATGGACGCAGCGGCCCGCGAGAATCGCCGGGAGCCCCAGGCCGTCTTCTTCCTCCACGGCTACAACGTCAGTTTCGAGGACGCAGCGATCCGGGCGGCACAGCTCGGTTGCGATCTTTCGGTGCCGGGAGCCACGGCGTTTTTCAGTTGGCCCTCTCGCGGCAGCGTCCTGGCCTATACGGCTGACGAAGCGAGCATCGAGGCGAGCGAGCGGGCGATCACCGAGTTTTTGGTCGATTTCGCCGCAAACTGCGGGGCCGAGAAGATCCATGTGATCGCCCACAGCATGGGCAACCGCGGCTTGCTCCGTGCGCTCCAACGGAACGCATCGAACGCCCTGAGCGGCTTGAAGGTCAAGTTCGGCCAGATCCTCCTCGCCGCGCCGGATGTCGATCGCGACCTATTCCTCGACCTTGCGGCGCTGTATCCCCAGCACGCCGAGCAAACCACGCTCTACGCCTCTCGTCGCGATCTCGCGGTCCACCTCTCCTCGAAGTTCCATGACGCACCGCGGGCGGGATACTTCACCCCGTACACCGTCGCGCCGAGCATCGACACGATCGCGGTGCCGAATTTCGATGTCGACCTGCTCGGCCATTCCTATTTCGCCCAGGCTGAAGCTCTGCTGCACGACATGTTCGACCTTATCCGCCACGGCGATCCGCCGAGACTGCGCCAAAGGCTCACCCCCCTGCACGCAGAGGGGCAGAGCTTCTGGCAGGTGCGGCGGTAAAGGAAAGAGGGGCGCGCCTCGATCACTCGCCGTGCGCGCGAACCCCGCGGGCCATCAGGCCGATTCCACCGAACAGGAGCACGAGCATGAGCAGCGTGTTGAACAGGCTGGTGCGCTCGAAGTAGATGTCCAGGTTGGTCAAGATCCCGGCGAGGATGATCACGGAGCCGCCGAGCAACAGCAGCCAGCCGAAAATCGAGCGGCCGTTCCAGAACAAGAGGCCGATGCCGAAGATGAACGGGATCAGCGACAGCCCGAACGCGCTACGGCCCCAGAGCAGCCAAGTTCCGCTGGTCACGGTGACTTGGGTGGTCAGCAGATAGCCGCCCGCGATCGCCATCACCAATCCGATCAGGAACTCGCCCATCCCGCCGGGTGTTCCCCCGGCGCCTCGGCGTTCGGTCATGAGATGCCTCCCGGTCCTTCGATGGGAGTTTATGGCAGGTGTCGCACTTCTTTGGGCGCGAGGTGAGGGAATCCCACGGTTCGCATCGTTCACTTGGACACGACCCGCTCCATATCGGACGGGCCGGAACCCCAAAGGACGATACGCCAATGAGCTTTCAGAACCTTCTCCGCCCCTTCGCCCCGCTCGCCCTCGTCGTTCTCGCCGCGGCCCCGCTGGCCGCCCAGACCCGCGCGGATCAGACCCTGCGCGACTCGATGACCACCGGCTTCCGCAACGCGGCCGTCTCGCACCGCGTCACCCCCGATCTCGCGAGCCTCGGCCTCTCCTCGACACCTTCGCTCTTGGCCGGCGCCATGGCCGTCCCGACGGAGAACGGGCTCGACGGAGCGCTCCGCGGCGAGCCGTTCGCTCTCGCCTATCTCGACGGCGGCAGGGACGCAAAGGTGGCTCCGGGTTATTACCGCCTGGCGGTCGGACCCGACGGCGCGGGGATCCTGCTGAATGCGACCGGCGGGACCGCGGCCACCGGCCATGCCTCCTTCGATCTCACCGCCGCCGACCCGGGGGGGACCCGCGGCTGCTGGATCCACCTCCCCAATCCGAACGACGACGACATCGTCTGCTTCAGCTGCCAGTTCGGCAACCCCAACTGGCCGGGCGGCGCCTGGGGATTCAACACCTGCTTCACGATCTTCGATCCGTTCGACAACGATTGAGGAAGGCCCGTTCGAATGAAGGTGACGAGGGCACGCCCGAACGGGCGTGCCTTTCGCGTTTTCAATGCGGATGAGTCAACTAGACGCGAAGCAAGATGCAGGCAATCTTTTCCTACCTGCTCAGTCGAGCTGGCCGGACTTTGCGACGACGATCTTCTTGCTGGTTCTGCCGTCCTGGCTGCCGTAGGACTCGATCTTCTTGACCACGTCCATCCCCTCGGTGACGTGGCCGAAGACGACGTGCTTGCCGTCGAGCCAGGCGGTCTTGGCGGTGGTCAGGAAGAACTGCGAGCCGTTGGTGTTCGGCCCGGCGTTCGCCATCGAGAGAATCCCCGGCCCGGTGTGCTTGAGCTGGAAGTTCTCGTCCGCGAACTTGGCGCCATAGATCGATTTGCCGCCCGTGCCGTTGTGGTTGGTGAAATCGCCGCCCTGGCACATGAAGTTCGGGATGACGCGGTGGAAGGTGCTGCCCTGAAAGCCGAAACCCTGCTCGCCCGTAGA
>Ga0068860_100004223_pt1 | contig 14727 bp, 9 predicted proteins | sample KBSSwiS32_FD_66597 | JGI IMG/M metagenome (GOLD analysis project Ga0068860, IMG submission 66597) | Switchgrass rhizosphere microbial communities from Kellogg Biological Station, Michigan, USA - KBS Switchgrass S3-2 | ecosystem: Host-associated > Plants > Roots > Rhizosphere > Soil ... | reverse complement strand
AGCTCCTGCTGCGCCACCTGCAGACTGCTGGTCTCACAACCCTTGAAGTAATCGATGATCTCCTCCTGTTCGTATTCATCCAGCATCTCGTCAATGGCATAGCCCAGATTGAGCTTGGTGCCGCTGGCTGCAATAGTCTCCATATCCTCCAGCAAGGCGTCCAGCCGCAGATCCTTGTTCTTGGCGATCGTCTCTAAAGGGATCTTCTTGTCCACCTGTTGTATGATGTAGACTTTATTGACACTCTTATTGACGACGCTCTTCATCACAAAGTCATCGGGCTTTTCGATATCATTCTCCGCTACATATTTGGCGATGAGCTCGATGAACGGCTTACCATAGCGAAGCGCTTTACCCTTGCTGACGCCCTGGCATTTTTCCAGCTCCAGTGTGGTGGTGGGATATAAAGTAGCCATATCCTGCAAAGAAGTCTCCAGGAAGATAACGAAGGGAGGCAGCCCTTTCTTTTTGGCTTCTTTCTGGCGCAGGTCCTTTAACAGTTCGAATAATTTCTCATCGGTAGAAGCAGTACCTCCCGTCTGTTCGCCTTCCTCCTCGTCGTCTGCATTGGCTTCCTCGAAGAGGTTGTTAAGAACGATCTTGAACGAGCGGGGCTTTTTGAGAAAATCCTCACCTTTCTTCGTCAGCTTCAACACCCCATATTCTTCGATGTCCTTTTTCAGCAGGTCCTCCAGTAATATCTGGCGGATCAGGGAGTTCCAAAAGTGTTCCGGCTCTTCCTTGCCAAGACCAAACTCCGCAATGCCTTCGTGGCGGAACATTTGTATCTGCGGAGTCAACTTGCCGAGGAGAATATTGACGACATAAGTGGTGGCAAAGCGTTCGTCCAGGGCCTTTATCGTCTTCAACACTTTTACGGCGTTGTCCTTTGCCTCCACTCTTTCCTTGGGGTGAAGACAGTTGTCGCAATTGCCGCAATTCTCCGTGGTATATTCTTCCCCAAAATAGCTCATCAACACTTTCCGGCGGCAGACACCCGTCTCGGCATAACCTACCGTCTCATTGATAAGCTGGGCGCCCACTTCGCGTTCGCTCAGCGGCTTGTCCTTCATCAGGTGCTCCAGCTTGGCTACATCCTTATGGGAGTAATATAGTATGCAATTACCTTCCAACCCATCACGACCCGCACGGCCTGTCTCCTGGTAATAGTTCTCGATGGACTTGGGGATATTAAAGTGAATGACGAAGCGAATATCCGGCTTGTCGATGCCCATCCCAAAAGCAATGGTGGCTACGATGACCTGTACGTCCTCGTTCAGGAAAAGATCCTGTCTTTCGGCCCGAAGCTTGCTGTCCAGTCCGGCGTGATAGGCTACGGCCTTGATGCCATTGGCTACCAGCATGTCTGCCAGCTCCTCGGTTGTCTTCCTGTTCAGCGTGTAAATAATGCCGCTCTTGCCCTTTTGCTGTACGATGTAGCGGACAATGCTCTTTATGGTCTGATCCTTCTTGATCTTGGGCTGTATCTCATAATACAGATTCCCCCGATTGAAGGAAGAGATGAATATGGTGGGATTGCGCAATCCCAGGTTCTTTACGATGTCGCTTTGAACCTTGGGGGTAGCAGTGGCTGTCAGCGCAATGACGGGTATGTCGGGATTGATCTGATCCATCATTTCCCGCAGACGGCGATATTCCGGACGGAAATCATGCCCCCACTCCGAGATACAGTGGGCTTCATCCACGGCAAAGAAGGATATCTTCAGATCACTAAAAAACTCCATATTTTCCTGCTTGGTCAGCGTTTCAGGAGCGACATACAACATTTTGGTATGCCCGTTGAGCAGGTCCTCGTGGACTTCCCGTATTTGTTTCTTATTAAGTGTGGAATTCAGAAAATGGGCTACATTATCCTTGCTACTGTAGCTGCGTACCAGGTCTACCTGGTTTTTCATCAGGGCGATGAGCGGGCTGACAATAATAGCCACTCCTTCACTGATCATCGCGGGCAGCTGATAACAGAGACTCTTCCCTCCTCCTGTGGGCATAATGACAAAGGTGTCTTGCCCGGACAGCAGGTTTTGGATGATAGCATTCTGGTTGTCTTTAAAGGCGTCAAAGCCGAAATGCTCTTGTAGTTGGGCCTGTAGGGGATCTGAAGGTTTAGGTCTTTCTTTTACGGACTTGCTACTGACGGCCTTAGTTTTTCTGGTAACGGTTTTTTTAGTTGTGGTTGTTGCCATGCTCAATTGTTTTCCTCCTCACGGTTTACGATAACCAAGATACCCTTAACAGCCGGAAGTTATTATTCACGAGTTAGGATTAACAGGTGAACAAGGGCGTCTGTCTAAGAACTTGGGAGCCCGGCTTAAGGGTTGGCGAAGTTACACAAAAACGGGGTAAGGAGCTAGCCGAAACTGTTAAAATATGAAAGCTATAATATAAATGTAAGAAAAATTAATATGTGGGAGAGGTAAAAATATCAACATCATAACTGATTGATATAAAGCTGTTGACAAGCATATGTCCCCAGAAAACCTGACAAGGGGATAAAAGAATACTCTTAGAGGTCATATTAAAATGACAGTTGGAGCAAATAAGGCATGGGATGTGTCAATGAACGGGAGCAAAACGGGCCGGAGGTCCGTTGGCCGATAGGCCAGGCTTTAGCGCTTTGCTGGGGATGCGTTAATTTTCCTGAAGCGCATACCACGCACATATTATGGTTGCAAATCAATTTGCTGTAGGTTTTCAACGGAATTAATGTCTTTTCAATGGACATAGAGAACCTAACAGACATCGAGGCGTTAGCCAAACGGGAGGGAATGGTCAATTGACAGATGATTGTCTATTTGCCATTTTAATGTAGGTTTTTTACGGGATTAATGTCTATTTCTATGGCCGTAAAGAACCTAACAAGGCAGAAGGGCATTGCACGGCGGAGAGCATGGTCAATCTGTTATTGATTGTCTATTTGGTTTTTTCATGTAGGTTTGCGAAATCTTTACGGGCCGGAGCGCATCCCCCCGCATATAATTATGACCAAGGGCATCAATATTCTCGAGACAGGCAGGAATACCATTCGGATGGAAGCAGCGTCGGTAGCCGCATTGGAAGGGCTTTTGGACAGCCAGTTCGAAAAAGCCGTGCAACTGATCTTTGCCTGTAAAGGCAGGGTAGTGACCAGTGGAATTGGTAAAAGCGCGATTGTTGCCCAGAAGATCGTCGCTACTTTGAATTCTACGGGTACGCCCGCTATTTTTTTACACGCGGCGGATGCCATCCACGGAGACCTGGGCATGGTGCAGGCGGAAGACATCGTCATGATCATCAGCAAGAGCGGGGAGAGCCCGGAGGTCAAAATGCTTCTTTCCTTTATTCGCAATTTCGGCAATCAGCTGATCGGGATGGTAGGCAATACCCAATCCATCCTGGCCAAGCAATCCAATATAGTATTGAACACAACCGTATCGCAGGAGGCCTGCCTGAATAACCTGGCGCCAACCAGCAGCACAACGGTGCAGATGGTCATGGGTGATGCCCTGGCCGTCACGCTCATGGAGATGCGGGGTTTTGACAGCGAAGATTTTGCAAGATTCCATCCCGGCGGGACCCTGGGTAAAAAATTATACCTGAGGGTACAGGATTTGTATATCCATAACGAACGGCCTCAAGTGCCAACCTCTGCCTCGCTGCGGGAAGTAATAATGGAGATCACGTCCAAGCGCCTGGGAGCTACGGCTGTCACCGATGAAAAAGGGAGCCTGCTGGGTATTGTCACCGATGGTGACCTTCGCCGTATGCTGGAGAAAAATATCAACACAGAAGGAATGACTGCCAGGGATATTATGACCACTCGTCCTAAGACGGTCGAGGCGGATGCCCTGGCTATCGAAGCTCTGGACCTAATGCGTACTCATGATATAACACAGCTGGTCGTCACCGGAGCGACTGGTTATATGGGCTTTATCCATTTGCACGACCTTATCCGGGAAGGGATCATTTGAGACGCACCAGGGCGGCTTGTCCGTAACCGAGCCTTTGGCGAAGGTTACGACCGTACCCGAGGTACGAAGGATACGAACGAGGAAGAGCGAATACATGGAGCTCTGACGAAGTTCTGACCGTGACGAAGCTGGTCCGACGAAGATCTCAGACATTAGCGGTTTGCAGTAATTGGGCTATTTTTCGTGCGAGCCCAATTATGGCACATTTTAAAAAGAAATATGAACAAGCACAACTATGTGGTAATCATGGCCGGCGGCATCGGTAGCCGATTCTGGCCCATGAGCCGTCAGAATTACCCCAAACAGTTCCTGGACATTTTGAACACGGGAAAGACTTTGATCCAGTGGACTTTCGAGCGGTTTGCCTCTTTTATCCCCATCGAGAATATCTATGTGGTGACGTCCAATGAATACCGTGACATCGTCCACAAGCAGCTGCCTCAAATGCCCCAGGAAAACATCCTGGGCGAGCCCTCCCGGAAGAATACGGCTCCCTGTATCGCTTATATCTCTTTCAAATTACAACAGAAAGATCCCAAAGCATCTCTGATCGTCGCGCCTGCGGACCATCTTATTTTGGATACGAAGGGATTCACAAAGGTGTGTTTGGAAGCGCTGAGCTTTGTGGGTAAGCATAGCGCCTTTATTACGCTGGGGATCAAGCCCACCTATCCGAATACGGGATATGGTTATATTCAGCACGAACAGCATTCTGTGTCGGACAATGTATACAAGGTGAAGACCTTTACCGAAAAGCCTAACCTGGAGCTGGCAAAGACCTTTCTTGCCAGCGGGGACTTCTTATGGAATGCGGGCATTTTTGTCTGGCAGGTAAAGAATATCATCCAGGCGTTTGAAAAATATTTGCCGGAGATGTACGATGTCTTCTCCGCCGAAAAGGAAAAGTTCAACACTCCCGATGAGAAGGCGGCATTAGAGCATATCTATCCCCTCTGCACCAATATCTCCATCGACTTTGGCATCATGGAAAAGGCGGACAATGTTTATGTCATCCCCTCCTCCTTTGGATGGAGCGACCTGGGTACATGGAACAGCGCCTACGAGAACCTTGAAAAAGATTATCTCGCCAACGCAGTAGCCGGAGACAATGTTGTGGTCATCGACGCCACCAAGTGTGTAGTAAAAGCCCCCAATGACAAGCTCCTGGTCCTGCAGGGACTGGATGACTTTATCGTCGTGGATACCAAGGACGTGCTTCTTATCTGCAAAAGGGACAAGGAGCAGGATATCAAGGAATATGTGGCGGAGCTGAAACGCAGCAAAGGGGACCAGTACCTCTGAAGGAGGCGGGCCGCTGCACAGGCTGCGGTATCCGGCGACGGAGCCTACGATACTGGCACGCAGCCGAAGAACGGAGCAAAGGCCCCTTTAAAAGGCCGGCCAATGAGTATACTTTAGTTGTATATTCGCCTGATGTCTCCACATCCTCTACATAATATTCTTTTTCTGGATATCGAAACGGTATCACAGCATCCTACATTCGAGGATGTGCCCGACGAGTGGAAAAACCTGTGGCGGCATAAGGCGGAATCCCTGCTGCGGGACAAGCCTGAGCTCACTGCCGAGAGTATCTATGATCGCGGCGCCATCTACGCGGAGTTTGGGAAGATCATCTGTATCAGCTGCGGGTATATCACGGGTACTGCAACGGAAAGAAAGCTGGTGCTGAAATCCTTTTCGGGGGATGACGAGCGTGTATTGCTCGCGGATTTTGCAGAACTGCTGCGCAAATGGGCTCCTGATCATCAAAAGTTCCTTTGCGCACATAACGGTAAAGACTTTGACTTCCCCTATCTCTGCCGCAGGATGGTCATACAAGGTATCACTATACCTGCTGTCCTGAATATTTCGGGTAAAAAACCCTGGGAGATCACCCATATCGATACCATGGAGCTTTGGAAGTTTGGTGAATACCGAAGCTTTGTTTCCCTTAACCTGCTGGCCCGCACGCTAGGTATTCCCACCCCCAAAGACGACATAGACGGCAGTAAGGTAGGGATGGTGTACTGGACATTGAAAGATCTTCCCCGGATAGTTACCTACTGTCAAAAAGACGTCATTACTGTAGCACAGGTCTATCTCCGCATGCATGGAGAATCCCTGATCAAGGAAGAGAGCATAGAATTTAAATAGAACCATTACCATGACCATCCCATCTATCACCAGCAAGCTGCCCCAGGTGGGGACAACCATTTTTACGGTCATGAGCTCGCTGGCGTCGGAATTGGGCGCGGTGAACCTGGGACAGGGATTCCCGGACTACCCCATGAGCGAGGAGTTGATAGGATTGGTGGATAAGGCTATGCGGGATGGTCATAATCAATATGCGCATATGCATGGACTACAGTCGCTGCGGGAAGTGCTGGCGGGAAAGATCGAATATCTCTATGGAACTTCCATCGACCCGGCCACTCAGATCACTATTACTCCGGGAGGGACCTATGCGATCTATACGGCGCTGACAACTATATTACAACCCGGAGATGAAGTCATCGTATTCGAGCCCGCCTACGACAGCTATATACCCAATATCGAGATCAATGGGGCCATACCCATTCGGATACCGCTACGCTACCCAGACTACCGGATCGACTGGGATGCAGTCCGTCGCAGCATTACGCCAAAGACAAGGATGATCATGCTGAACTCACCCCATAATCCAACGGGGTCGGTGCTTCGGGAGGACGATATTGCGGAGCTGCGCGGCATCGTGCAGGACAGCCGGATCTTTATCCAGTCGGATGAGGTATATGAGCACCTGATCTTTGACGGCGTGCCGCATCAGTCTATTCTGCGCTACCCGGACTTGCTGGCGCGCAGCTTTGTCAGCTTCTCCTTTGGGAAGGTATATCATTGTACGGGATGGAAGCTGGGCTATAGCGTATCTTCCCCCGAGCTGATGACAGAATTCCGAAAGGTCCATCAATTCAACTGCTTTAGCTGTCATACACCCTCGCAGGTGGCGCTGGCGGAATACCTGACGGACCGGAGCTCGTATTTGTCGCTGTCGCCTTTTTTACAAGGGAAAAGAGATTATTTCCAGGACCTGATGCGATCTACCCGATTCACCCCCCTCCCCTCTTTTGGAAGCTATTTTCAGCTGTATAAATATGACAGGATCAGCGACGAGGCGGATAAGGATTTTGCTATTCGCATAACCAAAGAATATGGTGTGGCGGTCATTCCGGTATCGGCATTCTATACATCGGGTAAGGACGATAAGGTAGTTCGGTTCTGTTTTGCCAAAAAGGAGGAGACATTGCAAAAGGCGGTGGAGAGGCTGCGAAAAATATAAGAGACTATGGATAAAAAAATTAATACGGTGGTCTTTGACCTGGGGGGCGTTTTGGTAGACTGGAACCCGGACTATCTATACAAGGACATTTTCCCCAATGAAGAAGAGCGGCGCTGGTTTCTTTCCAATATCACGACCCTGGACTGGAATGAGGAGCAGGATGCGGGCAGGAGCCTGAAGGAAGGTACGGAGTACCTGGTGAGCAAATTCCCTGAGCATGAAAAGGCCATACGGGCCTATTATGACAGATGGAAAGAGATGCTGGGCGGCCCAATCCACGAGACGGTGGAGATCTTCCGGCATTTGAAAGAGCATTCGGGGGTGAGGCTTTATGCGCTGACCAACTGGAGCGCGGAGACATTTCCCATTGCGCTGGGGATGTATGAGTTCCTCCATTGGTTTGACGGGAGGCTGGTATCGGGAGAGGAAAAGGTCAGGAAGCCTTCACTGGAGGTCTATCAATTGCTGATACGCAGGTTTGACATCGACCCTACTCGCGCTGTATATGTGGACGACAATCTTCGCAATGTGATACCTGCGCGGGAGCTGGGTTTTTACGGGATCCATTTTCAGAGTCCGGCGCAGTTCCGCGAGGAATTGGAGAAGCTGGGCGTATGGTAGATACTACTTCAGCAGCTGGTAAACAAGGAGACTTACGACATAGGCGAGACTGGTCATGTAGACCAGCTGGATAGCCGGCCATTTCCAGCTGCGGGTTTCGCGCCGGACTACGGCAAGGGTGCTCATACATTGCATGGCCAATACATAAAATACCATCAGGGACAGGCCTGCTGCGAGGGTATAGACAGGCGTCCCATCCTTGCGGCGGGCGGAACGCAGGCGTTGCTGCAGGGTTTGCGGGTCAGCATCTTTCCCCCCCTCTACGCTGTAAAGGGTGGCCATGGTGCCTACGAAGACTTCCCTGGCGGCAAAAGAGGTGATGAGGGCGATACCAATTTTCCAGTCATATCCCAGAGGATGAATAACGGGCTCGATGGTCCTGCCGAGGATGCCCGCATAGGAGTTTTCCAGGCGCTGAGCCTGTCTTTCTTTATCCAGCTCCCCGGCCTGATCAGGGTGTTTTTGTACCTGTTCGGCATAATGCTGTTCGACGTTCTTCATCCGGCTGCTAGGTCCAAAGCTGCTGAGGGCCCATAGGATCAGGCTGATGACGATGATCACCTTACCGGCGTCCACCACAAAGATCTTTGCCTTATTGACCATGGTGACCACCACATTGTTCCAGCGGGGCGCCCGGTAGATGGGCAGCTCCAGGATAAAGAAACTTTTTTCCTTCATCTTAATGAACCACTTGGCTACATAGGAGACGATCATGGCCATGACAAGCCCCATCATATACAGTCCCATCATCACCAGGCCCTGGAGACCAAAGATGCCCAATACTTTCTTGTGAGGGACGGCTACGGCGATCAGCATGGTATATACGGGCAGACGGGCGCTGCAGCTCATGAGCGGCGTGATGAGAATGGTGAGCAGGCGCTCCTTCTTATTTTCGATGTTCCGGGTGCTCATGATGGCTGGTACGGCACAGGCAAAGCCGCTGATCATGGGCATGACGCTTTTGCCGTTGAGACCTACCTTTCGCATGAGCTTGTCGGTGAGGAAGCTGATACGGGCCATATAGCCGGTGTCTTCCAGGATGGTGATCAAACCAAAAAGGATCATGATCTGGGGGACGAATACGAGGATGCCGCTAAGGCCTGCGAGCACGCCGTTGACCAGGAGATTGCTCCACCAGGCTTCTGGCAATATATGACCCAGCCAGGCGCCCAGCCGGGAAAAGGACCAGTCGATGGCGTCCATGGGGTATTGTGCGATCCAGAATACGCTCTGGAAGAGCAGGAAAAGCACGCCTAGCAAAATCACATAACCCCAGGTGCGGTCCAGGAATACCTTGTCCAATTTTTCTGTGAACAGGGTCTTTTGCAGCGGGTCCGGTTCGGATACGGTGTGCTGCATGATCTGCTTGATACGGCTATAGCGCTGCATGATCTCTTCCGCCTGTATCCGGGTATGATTGAATGCGTGAACTCCTTCAATGTGTTCGATCTTTTGTTGAAGATGCTGATCGAAATCGAAGCTTTCGTGGTTGATCAGGTAATGGATAGCCGTATAGTCGCTGATCTCCCGGCCTGGAAAGAGTTCCTTGACTTCCCGGATGGCTCCGGCGGCCTGGGCATTTTTAGCGATAAAATCCCTTGGAGGCGCCTGGCGAAGCTGGCGGCCACGCAGCTCGATGATCTTTTTCAGCTGGGGAATGCCTCTGTTCTTCCTGGGATTGACGGAAACTACGGGGATACCCAGCTCCCTTTCCAGCCCTTCCACATCGATGTCGATGCCTTTGGAGGCAGCCAGGTCCATCATGGTGAGGGCGACTACCACAGGTATTTTTAGATCGATGATCTGGGAGCAGAAGAGCAGGTTTCGTTTCAGATTGGATGCATCCACCAGCAGGACGACCATATCGGCGTGGATGGAAGGGTCCTGCCCTAAAAGCACTTTATAGGTGACCCATTCATCGGTTCGTTTGGGATAAAGGCTATAGGTACCGGGGAGATCGATGATCTGGACTGAATGTCCGGGCGTGAGCTCCGTCGTGCCCGTCTTTTTATCAACGGTGACACCCGGAAAATTACCTACTTTCTGGTTCAAGCCAGTAAGAGCGTTGAACAAGGAGCTTTTTCCCGAATTTGGATTGCCTACCAGCGCAATATGTAGCGTATTCTTTAACTTTTCCACCCAACTGATTCAGCCTGCAAATGTAGGTGATAATGGGCGTCGCTGTTTACGAAATCGGGAGCCTTTTGCGGGTTGCTGTTGGGAGGGTCGCTGTCATTGCGGTACCGACGCCGGGGGCGTCTGGCGGGGCTTATGATGGCCGACCTTCGGTCGGCGGCGGGAACGTCGGCGCTCATCGCTTTACAGCGTTATGAGCTTGCCGTTCTCGTATAATGGCAAAACTGGCGCCTCGTCAGGGGTCAGGCAATAACGTATGTCCTTTTCCAGACCATAACCGGAAAGGCGTTGATAATGAGAGGCATTCTTGGCCTTCATGAACTCAAAGAGGTCGTTTTTAGCTTCTAAATACATGGTTTCGGCTATCTGGGAGGAATCGCAGTTGATGTCGAAGTTTTGTTTGACCTTGTTGATGACGGCGCCGGCGAACAGCATATCCTCGATGTTGACCTTATCTTTCCAGGCTGCGCAGGCTAAGAGGACGGGCAGATTTTGCGCTAATAAATAGTCGCATACGGAGCCAAGATTGGGAAAAGAGCCTGTGATGATCTGCCCGGCGCCTCTGTCGAGGGCCATATGCAGGAGCTTGGTACCATTGGTCGTGGTGAGGACCAGTGTCCTGCCGCCGATGAATTCCGCCGGGTATTCGAAGGGAGAATTGCCGTGCTGGAGCCCTTCTGCGATCATTCCATCCCGCTCGCCCGCTGTGATGCCATCAATCTGACGTCCGAGCTCTATACACTTGGCGACGCTGTCAACGGGTATGACACATTTAGCGCCGTTGTGCAGCGCTGTTGCAATAGTGGAGGTCGCCCGGAGAACATCGATGATCACTACGATCGCGTGATTTACATCATAAAGGTGCAGTAATGCTGGAGATAGGGCCGTATATAAAGTGGGTTTCGAATTTGTCATAAAAGATTGACCGCAAATGTAAGCCAGACACTGTTTACTTATTCAAAATAAACTTCCATTTTTCTGATTCAGCGTATTCCCGGATGATAAGGTTGCGGGATTCCAGCAGCTTTTTTAGATATCCTGTCAGGAACAGACGATTTGCCAGCTTGCCCAGTCCTCCATAGGGGCTTTCGAAGTGAAAGAGATCGATAAGGAGGGTACCATTGCCTATGCTCTTGAAATAATGTTCGTGTTTCAGGCTTTTAAAATCTCCTTCGACCATCTCGTCGGTAAAGGAAAGAGGGCGATTCATGGCAGTGATGCGGCTGCGCAGGATCCGGGTCTTAAATAAATGGCGGGCTTTCCAGGTCACGGTCTCATCCAGGCCAAGCAGACCCGAGACTGTACCGGCGATGGCTTCTTCTCCTGTATGCGCCATAGATTTCCGGTGCAGGTCAATGCTGCGGGAAAGGTCAAAAACCCGTTCAGCGGGAGCTGCGACAAACGTCGTTAGGTGAATAGTTGGCATTGGATAGCGTGGATTTTACCGGCACAGCGCAAGCTGGCGCATAATACAAGAAAAAATCATTCCAAGCTAGGGATTTTGCCTGAAAAAATGTCGGGAAATCAGCTAAACGGGAATTTCACCACTTTGGCCAGCAGGAGCTTGTCCCGGACCTTGATATAGATGGTGGTATCGAGGTTGGCAAAGGCGGCGCTGACATAGCCCATTCCGATGGCCTTGCTTAAGGAAGGCGACTGGGTGCCGGAGGTGACCTTGCCTATCGGCCTGCCGGAGAAATCCTTTATCTCATAATCGTGGCGGGGAATACCCTTATCGATCATTTCGAAACCTATGAGCTTTCGGCCGATGCCGTCTGCCTTTTGCTGTTCCAGTATGGGGCGGGCGGTGAAATCCTTGGCGAATTTCGTGATCCAGCCCAGGCCTGCCTCGAGGGGGGTGGTGGAGTCGTCGATGTCATTACCATAAAGACAATACCCCATTTCCATACGAAGGGTATCGCGGGCGCCGAGTCCGATGGGCTTTAATCCCTGGGGACCGCCCACTTCAAATATCTTATTCCAGATGGTGGCCGCAGCATCATCCTTGTCCTCAAAGTAGATCTCGATGCCGCCGGCTCCGGTGTAGCCCGTAGCGCTGATAAGCACATTGTCGACGCCCGCAAAGCGTCCTTTTTCGAACGTATAATATTTCAGGTTGAGAATATCGATATCGGTGAGCGCCTGCATGATCTTTGTTGCATTGGGTCCCTGGATGGCGAGCAGGCAGGTCTTGTCGGAGATGTTGTGCATCTCGGCCTTTTTTGTGTTGTGTTTGGATATCCAGCTCCAGTCTTTTTCGATGTTGGCGGCGTTGACCACCAGCATATAGGCCTTGTTGGGCTCCAGGCAATAGACAATGAGGTCGTCCACGATGCCGCCGTCCTCGTTGGTGAGGGCGCTATATTGTGCCTTGCCTGTTGTCAGCTTGGATGCGTCATTGGTCGTCACCCGTTGGATCAGGTCCAGGGCATGCTCCCCTTTTATGATGAATTCACCCATATGGCTTACGTCAAAGATCCCCGCATTGTTCCGGACGGACTGGTGTTCGTCATTGATGCCTGTGTAGCTGATAGGCATGGTATATCCTGCGAATTCGACCATTTTGGCGCCCAGTGCGGTGTGGAAAGACGTAAAAGGAGTGGACTTCATACAAGTATTTTTGCGCGGCAAATGTACGGGATTTGGTTTGTAGTTGCGTAGATGCGGACGAACTGGCCTGGCGGGGAAATAAAGGGGCGTGGTGGATGCACCGGCTGGCCCTGAAAACAAGAGGTCGTCACAGACGACCTGGCCGAAATGCGAAGCATTGACAACGTCATAATTGATTTCTAATGGTGTTGTCGAAGGTCGGATTGACGTTGTCAACTCCTCCCTTTCACCGAGGCCATTGAAAAGACATTATGGAACGAGGTAAGGCCCAGACATTAGATATTTTTGGGGGGACTACTTTTGATGACAGGCCACCCCCCCAAAAAAAATAAAGCCCCCGGCCCATGCCGGAAGGCTTGTGTTCCAACTTCAACCAACTATTGAAATAGTGCTGATAGCAAATAGAGATGTGAGTCTGTAACAGCCTGGAGGGCTGCCGTCTTTTTCACGGTGTCCTGCCCTGCCTTTGGCGGTGCCGGTGCGGCAGGTCGTTTGTACCGGTAGCCCGGGTCCTCATCCTGGTCCTCGTTGTCCTTTTTCCGCCTGTCTTCTTTTTTCTTATTCTTATCGTCATGATCGACACTTCTCCTGGTCGTGCTGACGAGTCCGTCATTGGTCATTACATAATCCACATCGGTGTCCCACCTGTAATTATTATCTACATCAATATCATCATCCCAACCATACTCTGCCGCGTTGTCCCATCTGTCCCTTTTATTCCAGCGGATATGTGATTTGCGTACGTCGATGCTGAACCATCTGTATTCATCCACGGAATGATGAAGGGTAATACGTTTTCCCACCGGGACGGCTACTACCAGCAGCACCTTCTGGTTACGAAACTTTTGACCGCGGGCAATCGTAAATCCATAAGGAAGGGCAAGCAGGCTGTCGGACTGGCGTACGGAGAAATTGATCTGTTCGGCATTTTCATGGGCAGCATGTGTGTTCTCCCCCAGGCTGAATTTTACCACCCGTACATGGTAGCTGGAGTCCTCGCTCTTTACCAGGTTGATCCGGACCGTATTCAATGCAAAGCTGTCGTCATTGAAATTATAGAATGGACGATTGTTGTCCCAGTCGATGTCAAACATCCAGTCGCCGTCGAAATAGTCGTGTTTTCCGTCCATGGTTTTTACGATGAGCTTGCCATGAGAAGGGTTGGCCAGCGTAATTTCTTCTTCCACGTGCTGGCGTGACCGGAAATTATTTATGATCATAGCTGCCAGGCCGAGGGTACAGAAAAGACCGATGACCCACAGCGTGACAAAGACATAAGCAAGATAATGTTGACGCGACCGGACGCCTGTGATACGACGGATGAGCCAGGTCAGCAGGGCCACGATGGGGATGATAAGGAATAGGATAAAGCTTGTCCAGGCCAGGAAGTTCTGCCAGAACCCGGTGAGGATGAAATTTTTAATGGTAAGAACATTGTGTCCACGGAATGCCAGACCAAATAAAGCCATGATCAGGCCGAAAGCGATACATCCGGCGATGAAAAGAAAGAATGCCTTGAATAATACGCCAATGGCATGTCCGATGCCAGTGCCGGCCTTGCGGGCAGCAGGATACGCTTCCGAAGCGAAGTTCTGTGTGCTTTGTTTTACCTGCTCACCAGTCTTTTGAAAGGTGGATTTCATTTCCGTGCCCATGTCTTTCGCCCGCCGGCTAAAATTTCCGAGATCACTTTTTATGGTATTCTTAATGGATTCGAGATCTACCTTCTCGCCGCGCATTTCCAGCTTTTCGGAGGCGCTGAGCGCTTCGGGCATCACAATCCATAGGACGATGTAGGCGATAAAGAGTGTACCGCCAAAGCCGCCGGTAACGAATACCGGTCCATCAAAATCGAACCAGGCATGACGGAAAATAGATGCAAGCAGGCTAAGGATCAGGGGCGCTGCGAATATTAGCCGGGGTATCCAGACTTCGATGTGGAAGTAGGCGGCCAGGCCGCTGGCGACACCACCGATGACCTTGTCGTCAGTATTGCGGTAAAGCCGTTTGCGGGCAGCGGGCGGCAGGGATTTGGTCGGCAGCACTACCCAAAGTATGATGTAGAGAAGAACACCT